>Ga0114945_10000401_pt1 | contig 28016 bp, 20 predicted proteins | sample OV2TP3_FD_87194 | JGI IMG/M metagenome (GOLD analysis project Ga0114945, IMG submission 87194) | Hot spring microbial communities from Beatty, Nevada to study Microbial Dark Matter (Phase II) - OV2 TP3 | ecosystem: Environmental > Aquatic > Thermal springs > Hot (42-90C) | place: USA: Beatty...
CTGAAAGGCCGAGAAGAAGCGCTCCAGCGAGTGAACCGCAGGAGAAAATGGTTGTCCCACCAGGGCCAGTCGCAGGTAGTCGAAGGACGCCAGCCCCAGGCCGATCCGCCACTTGCCCTGGGCGGACTGTATTTCAAGGCTTCCGTAGTACTCCTTGACGTTGGAGACCAGCCGGCGTGGAACTCTGAATGCGAACTGTTGGCAAGCAGGGCTGGTTTCCGGGAGCGGCTCCCACGCAAGTTCTGCCCGGGTAACGCGAAGGAACCCAGGGCAGCGGGTTTTCGGCTTGTCGATCCTTTCGGCGGTCGGAAACAGAATCGCATCCTCAGTCACGCGAGTCTCGAGCGGTTGCGCCACTCCTTGCGCTGCCGCACGCGGTACACCCGTGGTCACCACCACGATGGCCCAGGTGAACATCACGAACGCCGTCCCGCGTCTCATGTTCTTCCACTGCTCTGAAATTGTTTTGAGTTGCTTGTTCTCTTCACCTCTTCGCCTTGGCGATGGCCAGCAGCAGGGCGTCATCGGCGCCCAGGGCGCGCAACCGGCCTTCGATCTCATCCGTGAGCGCGAAGTTCACGCCATACTGCGACACCATCTCCGTCACCCGTCCCACCGGGATGCCGCCCGCCAGCGCCTCCTCCACCTCCGCCGACGTCAGCGGCGGCGGCCCCGCCGGCGGCACCCGCTTCACTTCCACCTTGAAAGTTTCCCGCCGCCCGCTCACCGTGCTCACTACCCCCGCCAGCGTGTTCGCCCCCTCCGCCAGCGCCACCTGTTCCGCCTCGAATTCCACATTGCCATCGTTCAGCGTGCGCAGCACCGCGCGCTGCCCTGCTACCTCCACCCGGTCGATGTCCCGCATGCCCACCACCAGCCCCCGCACCTTCACCCGCCCTTCCGCCGTCTCAGACCCCGCCGCCGGCTCCAGCACCCGTACCTCGGCCTTGCTCACCTTGAACAGTAGCTGCCCCTGCGACTTGTCCTGGGCCGTGGCCACTACCACCACCGCGTTCAGCCCCGCCGGCAGCGGCACTTCCCGCAGGTCGAACTCCACCGTCTGCGGCGCCAGATTCTTCAGATACGCCGTCTGTCCGTTCACCGACACCGATACGATCCCCGTAGCCTGCGACGCCACTCCGCGCACGTGCAGCGCGCTCCCTGACCCCGCCACCGTGCGCCCCTCCTCCGCTCCCTCCGGCTCCAGCATGCTGATCACCGGCGGCGGCGCCGGTGGCGGCGGACGCAGACGCTCCGCCTGCATTTCCAGACCGGCCACGATGGTTTCGAAATCGTTTACCGCGGAAATCAGGTCCTGATACGCCAGCACGCTGCCCCAATCGAGCTTCCCGCCCGATTGCACCAATTCCTTCCGGATGTGGAAGAAATGGTAGGTGCCGCCGCCCGCGAATTTGAATTCAGCCTCGGGCAAGCCCTTGCCCATGAACGTCCACTGCTTGGCCACAGTCAGTTGCGAGCGCGGCCGCTCGAAGGAGTGCCCCTTGTCTTTTTCCGGCTGGACAACTTCGTAACGCATGCTGTCGCGGGAAACGTAGAGATAGCCGTAGCAGCCCGTCATGGCGTGCTGGTGCGCGACGGGGTAGCGCAGCACGGGATTTTCCCCGGAGGAAACCAGATCCGGCCCTCCCGGCCTTCCAGAGGAAATAGTGGGGGGCACGCTCGAGGACTTGCTCCCGCGAGTCTGTCCCGCCAGAAGCGTGTGCAGGGCGAGCAGCGCTATCACCAGCATCGCGGCTGACCGACAAGACCTGAACATTTTGGTCACTCTCTCGTTCGCAAGACTCTATCCGGTCCGTACCAGACTGGACGAAGGCAGAATGCGCACCGCAGGAAACCTAACCAGCACCAGGAGTCCGAACCATTTCCACCACTCCCTCATCGCCTTCTCTGCAGGATCTTCTGCTCGGTTTCCTGGGCGCGCTTGGCTTTAGTAAGTCCGGCTTGGGCGATGTTGCTGTCAGGGTCGATGTCGAGGGCAGATTCGAACGACTGGATGGCGGAGGCGTAGTCCCCGTCCCGCGCCTGTTGCGCTCCGGTCCTGAGCAGTTGCTCCATCTGCGCGCGCGCGCGAAGTTTTTCCGCGTTCTCTCTCTGCCGCGCGCGGCGTTCTTCGGCCGCAGAGGTGTCGCTCTTCTGCACGGGCACGCGCGGTTCGGCCCGCGTTTCCGTCGGGCTCGCCGGCGGCGGAGACGATGCCGGTGGCGCCGCCGCTGCCGAGGGCTCCTCCACCACGATCTGGTTCTGTACCTGTTTCACGCCCGGCAGTCCCTGCACCAGCGCGCCCGCCATGCTGGCCGCGTAGGGGGAGCCGGTCTTGCCGCTCAGCGTCACTACCCCGTCCGCCACCGTCGCCTTCACCGATTCCCTTTGCAGCAACTCCGACGAGGCCAGCACGCGGTTGACTTCGGCGAGAATTGTTTCGTCGTTCACTGCCGCGGGCTCCACAACCGCCGCAGGTTGCGGCTGGGGCTGGTTGTGAATCTGCAGGTAGTAGTACCCGCCGCCCGCGCTCAGCGCCAGGATGACGAGCGTGATCACCAGCGGCCTTCCCCATCCCTCTTTCTCGGCTGGCGGCATCCACGGAACGGAAGGCGCTGGCCGGCGGGGTAACGGCGGAGGCGAGGCCGGCCTGGCCACCGGCACGGGCCGTGCGGGCGCCGCCGCCGGCCTTGCCGCAGGGGGCGGAGAGGGCGCCGGCGGAGTGCGCGGAGGCGTTGCCGCGTAGGGCGGCGTCGGAAGCCGCGAGGGCGTCACCGGCGGGGGCGCCCGCCGCGAAGCAGGCCGGTTCAACGCGTCTGAGCCCATCACCACGGTTCCAGCGAATTGCTCCGCGGCCTGCTCCAGGGCCGCAATCAACTCGGCGGCCGTTTGTAGTCGCCGGGCGCGGTCCTTCTCCAGCAGCTTCATCAGGAGCAGGGAGAGCGACTCGGGGATGCCCAATTCCGGGCGCAACACGTGCGGCGGTTTGGGAACCGTCTGAATGTGGTGCAACAGCAGACCCACCGGAGTATCGGACTCAAAGGGCAGTTTGCCCACCAGCATTTCGTAGAGCACCACGCCCAGCGAATAGAGGTCGGCGCGGCCGTCGATGGCCTCGCCCGCCTTTCCCATAGCCTGCTCCGGCGAAATATATTGCGGTGTCCCCACCACCATGCCGGTCTTGGTGGTGGTGTAGCCCTCTCCCATGTCCATGGCGCCTTCCCGCACCTTGGCAATGCCGAAGTCCAGCACCTTCACCAGGTCGCGGCCATCTTGCTCCTGAATCAGCAGGATGTTGTCCGGCTTGATGTCCCGATGGGTAATGCCCAGGGCATGCGCGGCGGCCAGCGCTGCGGCCACTTGCCGCGCAATTTCCACGGCGCGTGCGATGGGCAGCGGCCCTTCCTGCTGGATCACCTTGCGCAGGTCGCGACCCTGCACCAGCTCCATCACGATGAACGGACGGCCGTCTTCGGTCATGTCCAGGTCGTCCACGCGCACGGCGTTGGGGTGCTGCAGTTTGCGCGTCACCACGGCTTCCGTGCGGAAACGTTTCAGGAAGGCTTCATCGTCCAGCAGGCGGCTGCCCACCACCTTGATGGCGCACACCTCGTTGAACGCCAGATGGCGCGCGCGATACACGGCGGCCATCCCACCGGCTCCGATCTTCTCCAGGATTTCGTACTTGTCGCGGATGATCATCCCCTGCAACAGTTCCGACGTCTGCCGCAGGACGTTCTGGTCGCGGGGACACGTGGTGAACTCGTTGGGATACGTTGTATGGCAAGTGTCGCAGTATTTCACGCCGGTGCCCCTGACCGCGCGCACAGAACCGCCTCTGCCCCCCAGGGACAGAAACCGGTGCGCGTGGCTTTGTCGGGCATGATACCCCGCTCGCCTGCCCCTGTCAGTACCTCAGTGGGCGTTTCTCGCGCAGGAGCACCCCAGCCGCGTTGACTCCGACTGGCCTGCAACCTACCATGGCAGGTTCGCGTAGTCGGTTGCATAACCGGCTCACGTCTGGTACGGGGAACACTTTCATGAATCGCTTTGCCATCAAACCTCACTTCGTCCTGGCGCTGCTTGCGCTCACGGTTACCTTTTCCGCCGCCGCGGATGACGTGGCGCTGGGCGTCCTCAGCTTCCCCAACTCGGGTACGCCGGCCGCGCAGGAGCACTTCCTACGCGGCGTCAAGCTGCTGCACAGCTTTGAGTTCGAGGATTCCCGCGAGGCCTTTGTTGCTGCCCGCAAAGCAGACCCTGGTTTTGCTCTGGCCTGTTGGGGCGAGGCCATGACACACAACCATCCGCTGTGGACGGAGCAGGACCGCGAGGCGGCGCTCGAGGCCCTCCGGCGCCTGGCGCCCACTCCCGCGGCGCGTCTCGCCCAAGCACCCACGGAGCGGGAAAAAGACTTCCTGCGCGCCATCGAAATCCTCTATGGCGAAGGCGACAAGAACGCCCGCGATCGGGCCTACGCCGAGGCCATGCGCCGCATGCATGAAACCTATCCGGCGGATAACGAGGTCACGACCTTTTACGCTCTGGCCATCCTGGGCACCAGCAGCCAGGGTCGCGACGTTTCCACGTACCTGAAGGCGGCGGCCATCGTGGAGGAGGTCTTCCGCAAGAACCCGCAGCACCCCGGCGCCGCGCATTACCTCATCCATTCGTATGACGATCCGCTGCATGCGCAACAGGGGCTGGCCGCGGCGCGCGCTTACTCGAAGATCGCGCCGGCGGCGGCCCACGCTCTGCATATGCCGTCGCACATCTTCCTGGCGCTGGGCATGTGGGACGACGTGGTGGAGGCCAACAGGCGCTCCGCTGCCGCCGAAGACGCTCGCGTGGCGCGCAAGAAGCTCGGCGTGAATTCCCGCGGCTTCCACGCCCTGCTTTGGCTGGAATACGCCTACCTGCAGCAGGGCCGTTATCGCGAAGCCAAACAACTTCTGGATACCATGGAGTCAGACGCCGAACAAAGCGGCTCGCGCCGCGCCCACGCCCATCATGCGTACATGCGCGCCGCCTATCTGGTGGAAACGCGCCGCTGGTCTCCGCGGCCGGCGCCCGCGGACCGCTCCGCGATGGGTGCCGGGCCGGCGGCCGCTGACCTGTTTGCCGAGGGCACAGCCGCGCTGCGTTCCGGCGACCACGCTGCGGCCAGGGATCGCCTCGCGGAAATCCGCAAGCTGGTCGCCTCCACAAAAACCTCCGAGTCGCATCACGGGACTACGGACATGTATTCCGGCGTGTACCTGCCCGACGTACAGGCTGCCGCCATCATGGGCAAGCAACTGGAGGCCTTGCTCCTGGTCGCCGACGACAAGGCGGAACCAGTGTTTCGTCTGCTGGCCGAAGCTGCCACCGCCGAGGACGCCTTGAGCTTCGAGTTCGGCCCGCCGCTGCCGGTCAAACCCGCGCATGAGCTTTACGGCGAAGTACTGCTCGACTTCGGTCGTGCCGCCGAGGCCCGCGAGCAGTTCCAAAAGGCGCTGGCGCGCACGCCCCGGCGCGCGCTTTCCCTGCTGGGGCTGGCGCGTGCCGCTGCCGCCGCCGGTGACGAGAAAATGGCTCAGGAAAGCTATGCCGAGCTGCGCCGCGTGTGGCAGCATGCCGATGCCGACCTTGGGGAGCGCGCCGAAGTCTTCCGCGCCGCCGAGCACGCCAGCCGCGATTGATGCGCCCCTTCGGGAAGCTGACTCCCGCTCCCCTTTCGCGTTGACTCGCGCTTTCTGTCACCCTTAAGATGGCCGCTCGGAAAGGGTTCCGCCCCTCATGATTGACGAAGTCGTTTCCCATTACCGCGTTGTGGAAAAACTGGGCGGAGGCGGCATGGGCGTGGTCTACCGTGCCGAAGACACCAAGCTCGGCCGCGGCGTTGCCCTGAAGTTTCTTCCCGAGGACCTCACCCACGACCGCCAGGCGCTGGAGCGCCTGCAGCGCGAAGCGCGCACCGCCTCCGCGCTCAACCACCCCCACATCTGCACCATCTACGACATCGACGAATATCAGGGGCGGCATTTCATCGCCATGGAGCTTCTGGATGGCGATACGCTCAAACGCCGCGTCGAGGGCCGCCCGCTCAAGATCGAGCAGTTCCTCGAGCTGGGCATGCAGATCGCCGACGCGCTCGATGCCGCCCACACCCAGGGCATCATTCACCGCGACATCAAGCCCGCCAACATTTTCGTCACTCGCCGCGGCCACGTGAAAGTGCTGGACTTCGGCCTGGCCAAGCAGGCTATACAAACTGGCGGGGCGGCCCTCGCCGCTTCCGCACCGACCATGGCCACGGTGGACTCCCATCTCACCAGCCCCGGCGTGGCCCTGGGGACGGTGGCCTACATGTCTCCGGAGCAGGCCCTGGGCGAGCCGCTCGACGGGCGCACGGACAGCTTTTCCTTCGGCGTCGTGCTCTACGAGATGGCCACCGGGCTCCTGCCCTTCCGCGGTGAAACCACGGCGGCGGTCTTTGATTCCATCCTGCACAAGGCGCCCACCCCTCCGGTGCGCCTCAACCCCGACCTGCCCGTCGAGCTGGAACACATCATCAACAAGGCTTTGGAAAAGGATCGCGAGATGCGCTACCAGTCGGCCGCCGAAATGCGCGCCGACCTCAAGCGCCTGAAGCGCGACACCGACTCCGGCCGCACCTCGGTGGCCACAAGTGCCGTTCCGCTGGCCGCTGCTGACGCCACCGCTACCTCCACCGCCGCCGCGGTTGCGGTTACGGCTCCCACGGGCAGCTCCACCGTCGCCGTGGTGGTAAGGAAAAACTGGAAGTGGCTGAGCGCGGGCGTGGCGGCGCTGGTTGTGGCGGGGGCCGGGATGCTCTTCTACTCGCGCCGCTCTCCGGCACTCACCGAGCGCGATTCCATCCTGCTCGCCGACTTCGTCAACACCACCGGCAACGCCGTCTTCGACGACACGCTCAAGAAGGCCCTGGCCGTGCAACTGGGTCAGTCACCTTATCTCAACATTGTTCCCGAGCAGCGCGTGCGCGAGACCTTGAAGTTCATGGGGCGTTCGCCGGACGAACGCCTCACCGCCGCCGTGGCGCGCGAGGCCTGCCAGCGCCAGGGCGATAAGGCCGTGCTCACCGGCTCCATCGCCAGCCTGGGCTCCAACTACGCCATCACGATTGAAGCTATGAACTGCGCCACCGGAGAATCGCTGGCCCGCGAGCAGGTGGAAGCAGAGAGCCCGGAAAAGGTGCTCACCGCCTTGGGCGAAGCGGCGTCGTCGTTACGCGAAAAGCTCGGTGAGTCGCTGTCGTCGGTGCAGAAATTCGATGCTCCCGTCGACCAGGCCACCACGCCGTCGCTCGAGGCCCTCAAGGCCTTTGCCCTGGGGGACGCCAAGCGCGACCGCGGCGAAGAAGTCGAATCCATCCCGTTGTACGAGCGCGCCGTCGAGCTTGACCCCAACTTCGCTCTCGCCCACGCCCGGCTGGGCGTCGTCTACCACAATCTCGGCGAGTCGGACAAGGGAATAGCCTACAAGACCAAGGCGTACGAACTTCGTGACCGCGTGAGCGAGCGCGAGAAGCTTTACATCACCGCTCATTACTATTCCTCCGTCACCGGAGAGGTGGACAAGCAGATTCAAACCTACGAGCTGTACAAGCAGACCTATCCCCGCGAATCCGCCCCCTGGAACAATCTGGCCGTGCTTTACGAAGTCATGGGACAGTTCGACAAGGCTCTGGAAAACGCGCGCGAGGCCGTGCGTCTGGCGCCCGACGGATATCACGGCCACGCACAGCTTGCCTTCGGTTTCCTTGGCCTGAACCGTCCTGAGGAAGCCAAGGCGACACTCCGCAGGGCCCTGGCGGCGAATCTTGAACATCCCGCTTTTCACGAAATGCTGCGCCAGATCGCCCGCTATGAGGGCGATCCGGCGGCATACAAGCAGCACGCGGACTGGGTCAAGGGGAAGGCTATGCCGGAAATGCGTTTCACCGCAGAACAAGCCCGCCTCGCCGCCTCGGTGGGCAAACTGCAGGAAGCGCGGCAACTCGTCGCGCGCGCTTCCGAGATGGCCCGCCGCCTGAAGTTTGAGGAGGGCGCTGCGGGTATCCTTTTGCATGCCGCCGAAGTCGAGGCGGTGCTTGGCAATCGTGCGCGCTCCTTGGAACTGGCGGAGAGGGCCCTGGCCATTTCCCGCAGCCGCAACACCCTGCCGGGCGTGGCTCGGGTTTTCGCTCTGTCTGGGGCCAGTGCCCGCGCCGAATCAATTGGCGGCGAGCTGTTGAAGAAGTACCCAAAGGACACCTACATTAATTCGGTGGATGTCCCTGGCATCCACGCTATTCTCGCCATCGAGCGGGGTAACGGCGACCGCGCTATCCAAATGCTGGATCAGGCGCTTCCCTACGCCTCTTACTGGGACGGTATTCTCTACGCCCGTGGTCAGGCGTTCTTGCGCTCCGGGCAGGGAGCAAACGCGGCGCAAGAGTTCAAGAAAATCCAGGGGCATCGCCTGCTGTATCCCGATTCGCCGCTGCTTTCCCTCTCCCACCTCGGCCTGGCGCGCGCCCACGCTCTTTCCGGCGACACCGCCGCCAGCCGCAAGTCCTATCAGGACTTCTTCGCCCTCTGGAAAGACGCCGATCGCGACATTCCCATCCTCAAGGAAGCCCAGCAGGAGTATGCCAAGTTGCAGTGAAGCCCGCGGCCTGTGGGCGTCCCTTGCATGCTAGAATTCAGGGGTTCCTGTGCCGGAAGACCACCCTTTGATCGAACTGGCGCCATCCATTCTGTCCGCGGATTTTGCCCGCCTGGGCGACCAGGCGCGTGCCGCCGTGGCCGGCGGCGCCACCCTGTTGCACGTGGACGTCATGGACGGCCACTTCGTGCCCAACATCACCATCGGCCCGCCCGTGGTGGCTTCTCTGCGCAAGGCCGTGGACGTGCCCCTGGACGTCCACCTGATGATCGAAAACCCGGACCAGTACATTGCCGCGTTTGCGGATGCCGGCGCCGACTGGATTTCCGTGCACCAAGAAACCTGCCGCCACCTGAACCGCACGCTCGAGCTCATTCGCAGCAGCGGGGCTCGCGTGGGCGTGGTGCTCAATCCAGCCACCACCGTGGCCACGCTCTACGAAGTGCTGGACCTGGTGGATTTCGTGCTCGTCATGTCCGTCAATCCCGGCTTCGGCGGGCAAAAGTTCATTCCTTCGTCGCTGGTCAAGATCCGCAGGCTGGCGGCACTGCGCAACGAGCTTGGACTGGCTTTCCGCATCGAGGTGGATGGCGGCATCGGCCCACAGACCATCGCCGGTGCCGTACGCGCCGGGGCGGAAATCTTGGTGGCAGGCAACGCCGTCTTCGGCTCAGGCGATCCAACTGCAAAGGTGGAAGAGTTGCTGAAGCTGGCACGCGAGGCTACGCTGGAACGCGTCTAGACCCGTGCCGCTATTAGGGGTAAGCTAGTAAGCTTCATTTTTCCGAAACCGACCCGATTCTTATGAGGCAGGTGTACTGATGGTACGTCGATTTCTCAGCGTTGCGCTGCTGTTGCTTTTGGCGGGAACTTTTGCCGGCTGCCGCAAGAACAAGACCCAAAACCCGCTGGCCGACCTGGATTCCCAGCAGCCCGACAAGGTGCTCTTTGACCGCGCCATGAACGCGCTCAAGCGCAACAAGTTCGACGTCGCCCGACTCACCCTGCAGACCATGATCAATACCTACCCCGATTCGGAATACGTGGCCCGCGCCAAGCTGGCGGTGGGTGATGCCTGGTACACGGAGGGCGGTTCTGCGGCCCTGGCCCAGGCCGAGATCGAGTACAAGGACTTCATCACTTTCTTCCCCAACATGCCGGAAGCGGCCGAAGCCCAGCTCAAGGTGGCCAACATCCACTACAAGCAGATGGAGAAACCGGATCGCGACTTCACCCACGCCAAGCGTGCGGAAGAAGAGTACAAGCAGCTCATCCTGCAGTTTCCCGACAGTTCCCTGGTGGACGAATCCCGGACGCGTTTGCTGGAAGTGCAGGAAGTGCTGGCCGAACGCGAGTTCCGCATTGGCCGCTTCTACTTCCTGCGCGAGTCCTGGGCCGCCTCCATCGCCCGGCTCAAGTCCATGGTGGACACTTACCCTCTGTACAGCGGCGCCGATGAGGCGCTCTTTCTGCTGGGCAGCGCCTACGAACGTCAAATTGACATGATTCGCGCCGGGAGCTTTCGTGAGACCGCCAAGGCCGACCTCATCCATGAGTTCACCGACTCCGCCGCTGAGGCTTATGCCCGCATCCTCACCCGCTATCCCGTGATGAAGCACGCCGAAGAAGCCCGGGAGCGCCTGGCCGCGCTCAAGCGTCCTGTTCCGGAGGCCACGGCGGAAGCCATCGCTCAAAACAAGGCCGAGGAAGAGAGCCGCGGCGAAACCGGCACCTTTGGCCGCATCATGAGGAATTTTCGCCGCAACCCCGATATGGCCCGCGCCACCAAGGTGGGCGAACCCACCATGGTCGAACCCAAGCTCACCAGCGCACCAGAGATCATCCAGAAGGCTGGTCAGACGATTCAAGGCTCGGCTCCCGCTGCCGGCGCTGGGAGCGGCACGGTCGCATTGGAAGTCGTCAAGAGCGGCTCTCCGCCGCCCAGCGATCCCGTTCCCACTTCGGGGGGCTCGCCTCAATTGAACGATGCCACCCAGCCCGCGGGCGGCGCGGAACAGGCGCCTCCTTCCATGCCCACGCAGATCAACGACGCCGAAACGACGGAGCCTGACACCGCCGAAGCGTCGTCCTCCACCGACAAGGGCGACAAGGAAGTCTCCACCAGCCGCAAGAAAAAGAAGAAAGGGCTGCGCAAGATCATTCCCTTCTAGCTTCGTCGCCACAGCCTGGGGTGCCTCTCCCCGGGAGAAATTGCAACCCCGCGCGGCGCATTGACTTGCGCCTGTAGAAACAGTACCTTTGCTGGCGACTTTCCTGCCGGAAGGGGCTTCCGTGCCGTTGAAAATCCTGCTCGCCGATGACAGCCTGGCCACCCAGAAAATGGCCGAGAAGATCCTCGCGGGCGCCGGCCACACTGTGGTCACGGTGAGCAACGGCGCCGCTGCCTGGAAAAAAATCTCCGCCAGCAAGCCCGACGTGGCCGTGCTCGACGTCTTCATGCCCGGCTATTCCGGCCTGGAAATCTGCGAGAAGATCAAGGCTGCACCCGAACTGGCATCCACTTCCGTCCTGCTCACGGTGGGCAAGATGGAAGCTTTTGATGAAGACGAAGCCAAGCGCGTCAACGCCGACGGAGTTCTGATCAAGCCTTTCGAGGCCAGCGACCTCGAGGCCGCCATCCAGAAAATCGAGGAACAGCTTTCCGCGCCTCCGCCCGCTCCGGCGGCCCCGCCTGCTCCCGTTGCCGAGATTCAGGACGCCTCCTACGAAGAGTGGAAGGTTGCGGCCGACGAGCCGGAGGAAGAAGCCGCCGACAAGAGCGAGGAATTCGAAGTTCCCAGTGACATGGCTTCCGCGCCCGCTTTCGGCATGGATATGCTGGGGGAGGCGCCGCCGGCTGCTCCGCCCGCGCGCTCCACCCAGGAAATCACCTCGCCCCCTCCGCCCGCGCGCTCCACCCAGGAAATCACTTCGCCCTCTTCGCCCGCGCGCATCACTCGCGCCCTGGAGATGACCGGCGGGCCCGCAGCGTTTCCCGAACCGCCTGAACTCGAGCCGCCAGTTGGGCCGTCGGTTTTCCCTTCACCCGTGCCCGACTCGGAAGTGGAATTCACCTCGGCCCCTCAGGCCGCAGACGTTTCCGCCGCTGCGGCGCCGGAATTGGAGCCCACCATACAGCCCGGCGACGATGCGGGTGCGGCTGCCTTCGCTCAGGATTCCGCACTCGTCACCGACGCCAGCGAGATGGCCAGTGCCTTCCCTACAAGATTCGGTGTCGAAGGCGCGGACGAAGTCTCCGTGGGCGTGGCTGCGGATGTGCCCGGCCTCTACGCCGATGAGCAGCCCCCAGCGTGGATAGCGGAAGAGGCGCCGGTTACCAAGAAAGAATCGTCGCTCTCCCTGGAGCAGGAACTGCAAAAGGCTTTTGCGGCATCTCCCGCGGACGAAGCGCCGGCGGCGGAAATTTCTTTCGCCCAGCCCGAGACTGCCGCCGCCGAAGCCGCGCCGCTTCCCGAGCAGGACCTGGCCGCCGCCATGGCCGCCGCCATCGGCGCCGTTGCGCCGGCCTCCGGCTCCACGCTCGACGAGGAAGCCATCGACCGCATCATCGCCCGCATCAGCGAGCGCCTGCGCCCCATGCTGGTCGAAGAAATCTCCCACGAACTCGCCAGCCGCGCCGATCGCCGCTGACCACTCCCCGCGTTTGACCGCCTTTTCTCTGCGCCTGTAATATCGAAACTTACCCTTCACCTGGTCACCGCAACGGAATGTCCCACAACCTGCCCAAGGCCTACGAACCGGGCGCCATCGAGGCGCGCTGGGCCGAGTACTGGGTGAAGCAGAAACTCTTCCATACTCCCACGCCGGCTGCAGATGACGCGGCGCAGCCGGTCTTCACCCTGCTCCTGCCTCCGCCCAACGTCACCGGCCGCCTGCACATGGGACACATGCTGAACCACTCGCAGATGGACATCATCGTGCGCTGGCATCGGATGCGCGGCTTCCGCACCCTCTGGCTTCCCGGCACCGACCACGCCGGCATCGCCACGCAGATGATGGTGGAGCGCCAGGTGCAATCCGAAGGCCGCGACCGGCGTTCGCTGGGCCGCGAGGCCTTCGTGGAGCGCGTCTGGCAGTGGAAGCAGCTTTACGGCGGCGCCATTCTCGAACAGATGAAGCGCCTCGGCGATTCCGTGGACTGGGATCGCGCCTACTTCACCATGGACGAGGGCCTCTCCCGCGCCGTGCGCGAAGTCTTCGTCCGCCTCTACGAGCAGGGGCTCATCTATCGCGGCAAGTACATCGTCAACTGGTGCCCGCGCTGCATGACGGCCATCTCCGACCTCGAGGTGGCGCACGAAGAGCACGTGGGCAAACTCTACGAGATCCGCTATCCCGAGGTGCGCGGCCAGGGGTTTGTCGTCGTGGCCACCACCCGGCCCGAGACCATGCTGGGCGACGTGGCCGTCGCCGTCCACCCTGACGATGAGCGCTACCTCCACCTGCGCGGAAAATCCCTGCGCCTGCCGCTCATGGAGCGCGAAATCCCCGTCATCCTCGACCAAGTGGCCAACCCCGAGTTTGGCACCGGGGCGGTGAAGGTCACGCCCGCCCACGACCCCAACGACTTCCAGGCCGGCCTGCGCCACATCCTGCCGCAGATCACCGTGATGGATGAGACCGGCCGCATGAACGAGAATGCCGGGCGCTATGCCGGACTCGACCGCTTTGAGGCCCGCGCCCGCGTCCTCGCCGATCTCGAGAAAGAAGGCCTGCTCGCCGGCGTGCGTGACCACGCCTTCGCCCTGGGCAAGTGCGACCGCTGCAAGACCGTCATCGAGCCCCGCCTCTCCACGCAATGGTTCGTCAAGGTGGCGCCTTTGGCCCGCCGCGCCGTCCAGGCCGTGGAACAGGGCGAAATTCGCCTGACTCCGGAAAATTACGCCAAGACTTTCTTCGAATGGATGCGCAACATCCACGACTGGTGCATTTCCCGCCAGCTCTGGTGGGGCCATCGCATCCCCGCCTGGCACTGCGCGGACTGCAAGGCCATCACCGTCGCGCGCGAGGCGCCGCCGCGCTGTTCCAAGTGCGAAAGCATCGAGCTGCGCCAGGACGAAGACGTGCTCGACACCTGGTTTTCCTCCGCCCTCCTGCCCTTCACCACCCTGGGCTGGCCGGAGAAAACGCCCGACCTCAGCGCCTTCTATCCCACGTCGCTGCTCATCACCGCCTACGAAATTCTTTTCTTCTGGGTGGCGCGCATGATCATGATGGGCTGCCACTTCATGGCCGAGCACCCTCAGGGCAGCGTGCCCTTCCGCCACGTCTACATCCACGCCCTGGTGCGCGACGCCGAGCGCCAGAAGATGTCCAAGACCAAGGGCAACACGCTCGACCCTATCGCGATCATCGAGAAGTACGGCACCGATGCCGTGCGCTTTACCCTGGCCGCCATGGCCGCCCCGGGCACGGACATCGCCTTCAACGAGGCCCGCACCGAGGGCTACCGCGCTTTTGCCAACAAAATCTGGAACGCTGCCCGCTTCCTCTTCCTGCATGCCGACCGCGCCGCCGATAGCGGCCTTTGGTCGCTGGCGGAATTCCAGCAGGCCGCGCGCAACGGCTCCGCTGCGCCTGGGCCCCAGCCGCTGGAAGACCGCTGGATCACCTCGCGCCTCCATCGCGTGGCCGCCGAAGTGCACTCCGCTCTGGAAACCTACCGCTTCCACGAAGCCGCCAACCAGGTTTACAGCTTTTTCTGGGGCGAGTTCTGCGACTGGTACATCGAGATGGTCAAGCTCCGCCTCGCCGGCGGAGAGAGCCCGGCGGAGAAGCAATCCGCGCGTGCCGCCTTCTTCCGCATCTTTGCCGTCTTTGAGGCCGCGCTGCGCCTGCTCTCGCCCTTCATGCCTTTCCTCACCGAGGAGCTCTGGCACGCCCTGTACGACGGCCGGCCGCCGCAAAAATCCATCGCCCTGGTCGCCTTCCCGCAGTCGGACCCGGCGCAGGTGGACCTCGAAGCCGAGGCGGAGATGGCCGTGCTCCAGGACCTGGTGGTCACGGTGCGCGCCATTCGCGCCGATCTCAAGGTCGAGCCCCGCGCAACCGTGCCCCTCGAAGTCTTTGCCGAAGCCGATGTCCGCCGCCTGCTCCAGGAAAACCGCGTGCACGTGGAAAAACTCGCCGGCGTCGAGGCCGTCACGTTCGTCGAGGAATCGCTGGCCAAGGCCGCAGGCGTGCGCAGCACCGCCCGTTTCGAGGTCCGCGTGCCCTACGAGCGCAAGGTGGACGCTGCCGCCGAACGCGCGCGGCTGCATAAGGACCTGGCCCGCATGGAGGGCGAGCTGGCCAATGCCCAGCGCCAGCTTTCCAACCAGCAGTTTCTCGCCAAGGCGCCCCAGCAGGTGGTCGAGGGCATCCGCCGCCGCTCCGCGGAACTGGAGTCCCTGCTGGGGAAAACGCGCGCGGCGCTCAAGGAGCTGGGGTAAAGCCGGCCTTGCGTGGCACGGTATTCTAGGGAAGGTGGGAAGGGGCGATGGACTGGCACAGCCGGCGGATCACCGCCATCCTGGAAAATGCGCTGCGCGAGGATAGCGCCAATCGCGACGCCACCACCTTTCTTTGCATTGACCCGTCCCAGCGCGCCACCGCCACCGTGCTCGCCAAGCAGGATTGCGTGCTCGCCGGACTGGGCGCCATCATCCGCATTCTCGAGGTCTACACGCCGCTCGACGGCAACGTGCTCTCCTACCCCGAGGTGCGCAGCCACCCGGAAATTTTCGACGGCGTGCGCCTGCACAAGGGCCAGGCCGTCGCCGTCATCCGCCACAACGCGCGCGTCGTGCTGGCCTGCGAGCGCGTCATCCTCAACGTCATGCAGCGCATGAGCGGCATCGCCACCCTCACGCGCAAGTTCGTGGACGCCGTCGCCGGCACCCACGCCCGCATTCTCGACACCCGCAAGACCGTTCCCGGCCTGCGCGTGCTCGATAAGTACGCCGTGCGCTGCGGCGGCGGCTTCAATCACCGCCTCGACCTCTCCGACGGCGTGCTCATCAAGAACAATCACATTGCCCTGGCCGGCGGCGTGGCCGCGGCCCTGGAGCGCGCGCATCGCAATCGCCGCGGCACCCAGCCCATCGAGATCGAAGTCCGCACCTTTCAGGAATTCGAGGATGCGCTGCAGCACGGCGCCGAAGCCATCCTGCTCGACAACATGTCCGCGGAAGATGTGGCTCGCGCCGCCGCGCGCATCCGCACACATACCCGCCGCGTGCCCCTGGAGTGTTCCGGAGGCGTCACCCTCGATACCGTCCGCGCCTACGCCGAAACCGGCGTGGATTACATCTCCATCGGCGCTCTCACCCACTCCGCCGCTGCCGCCAACATGAGCATGCGCGTCGTCCCCGCCTAGCGTTGTTCTTTTCCCATGCCTCCGGCATAATCTTCGGCCATCGCCCGCCAGCGCCCATCCCGTAGCCGTGCCAGCCGGCGCGCCGCGCCGCAGACCTCCGCGCGCACCGACCATCGCCTCGGCCGCATAGTCCGCCTGCTTACGGAGAACGCCACCGTCGTCGTCAGCGACACGCGCATCGGCGAAGAGATCGGCACCAGCCGCTTCGCCGTCTGGCGCCTCGTCGAGCAACTGCGCTCCATGGGCGTCGCCATCGCCGGCCACGCCAAAACCGGCTATCAGCTCAAAAGCGTTCCTGACCTCCTCCTGCCGGAGATTCTCGCGCCCATGCTCACCGGAGTGCCCCTGGCCGCGCGCCTTCATCATTACTTCCGCATCGGCTCCACCAATGCCATTGCCATGGAGGCAGGCGCCGCCGCCGAGCCCGAGGGGAGCGTTTTTCTCGCCGAAGAGCAGACCGCCGGCCGCGGCCGCGCCGGGCACTCCTGGCATTCCGAGCTTTCTGCCGGAATCTATCTCTCGGTGCTGCTTCGGCCGCAGCTCGCGCCCGCCGATGTCCTGCTGCTGAACCTCGCCGCCGGGCTCGCCCTGCAGGCCGCCGTCGAGCGCGTCACCGGACTCGCCTGTGACCTGCGCTGGCCCAACGACCTGCTGCTGGGAGAAAAAAAGTGCGCCGGCATTCTGGCGGAGATGAACGCGGAAGCCACGCGCGTGCGCTACGTCGTCCTCGGCCTCGGCCTCAACGTCAACCACACCGCCTTTCCCGTCGATCTGCGCGCCACCGCCACGTCGCTGGCGCTCGAATCCGGCCGCACTTGGTCGCGCGTGGAGCTGGCTGCCGCTCTGCTAAAATCGCTCGATCGCGAATACCGGGCGCTCGCTGGCACCGAGGCGCCCGCCGCCCGCGAGGCCCTGCTCCGCCGCTTCCAGGAGCGCTCCTCTTACGCGCGCGGAAGGCTGGTCCACGTGGAGGAAAACGGCGGCTTCGACGGCATTACCGACGGCCTCGATCCCCGCGGCTTCCTGCGCGTGCGCACGGAAAACGACTGGCGCACCGTGCTCTCCGGCACCGTGCGCCCGCTGAAGGCATCGTAAGGGTACCGCCATGCTCCTGGTTCTCGACGTCGGCAACACCAACACCGTGCTCGGCCTGTTCCAGCCGGTCGAAGGCTCCGCGTCGCGCTACGACCGCCTGCTCGCCCACTGGCGCGTCACCACCACGCGCACCCAGACCGTGGATGAATACGGCGTCCTCTTCCGCAACCTGTTCGCGCTCGACCGCGTCGAGGTCAGCCGCATTCGCGGCATCATCATCTCCTCGGTCGTGCCTCCGCTCGATTCCACCCTGCGCGAGGTCTGCGAAAAGTATTTCGACATCCACCCCCTGTTCGTCGAGCCCGGCATCAAGACCGGCATGCCCGTCCACACCTACAACCCCGCCGAGGTGGGCGCGGACCGCATCGTCAACGGCGTCGCCGCCTTCGAGAAGTTCGGCGGACCCTGCGTGGTCGTGGATTTCGGCACCGCCACCAACTTCGACGTCATCTCCGCCAAGGGCGAGTACCTGGGCGGCGTCATCGCTCCCGGCATCGGCATCTCCGCCGAGGCGCTGTTTTCCCGCACCGCGCGCCTGCCCCGCGTCGATATCCGCAAGCCCGCCAAAGTCGTCGGCACCGATACCGTCAGTTGCCTGCAGTCAGGCCTCTATTACGGATACCTGGGCCTGGTCGATGGCATTCTGGAACGCCTGCTGGCAGAACTCGGCCCTCAGACCCCGGTCGTCGCCACCGGCGGACACGCCTCGCTCATTGCCCAGGGCTCGCGCTTCATCCGTCACGTCGAAGAGCAGCTCACGCTCCAGGGCCTGCGCATCATCTGGGAGCGCAACGCCTCCTCGCGCGGCCGCGCTGCCTCTTCGAAAGTGCCGGCCTCCGCTCCCGCCCGCGCTGCCGCGGCCCGCAAGCCGCGCTCCTCCTGAGGCGGGAGACGCGCCTTGGAAAATTATTTCAATTACTTCACCGAAATCGAGGAGCACTTCCAGCGCCGCCGCGGCACCGTGCTGCTGCTCTCCACGCTCGATTGGGCGCTGATTGAAACCTGGAAGGACGCCGGCATCCCGCTCGCCGCCGTCTTGCGCGGCATCGACGCCGCCTTCGAGCGCTACCAGCGCCGCCCCTCGAAAACGCGCAAGGTCAATAGCCTTGCCTACTGCTCTCAGGAAGTCCTTGCCGCCGCCGAGGACATGAAAGAAGCCACGGTGGGCGTGGCCGCGGAGGCAGGAGGAGCCCCGGGCGGCCTCGAGTCCGCGCGCATCGCCCGCTTTCTGCAAGCCAACGCGGAAACCATCGCCCGCGCCCAGCTTCCCGACTCTGCCCGTCCCGCCGCCGCCGATTCCGCCTCCACCCTGCGCCTGCTGGCCGCGGAGTTTGGCGAATCCGCCACCAGACCGCCGCTCGAAGATCTCGAGCGACGCCTCACCGTGCTCGAAGAAAAACTTTTCGCCGTGCTCCTGGCTTCCACCCCCGATGAGGAAATCCTGGCCGTGCGTCAGGAAGCCGATCGCGACCTCGCCCCCTACCGCCGTCGCATGTCCGCCGCGCAGATCGAGCAACTCCACCGCCAGTACGTCCACAAACGCCTGCTCGACCGCCACGCCCTCCCCCGGCTCAGCTTGTTCTACATGACTTGAGAGAACCGTCCTCGCCGTCATCCCGAGCCCTGGAGCGGCGTCTGCGCCGCGATCCTGTGCAACAGACGCCGTCATCCTGAGCGAGGTTGAGGCGCTGGAGCGGCGTCTGCGTCGCGCGCCGAAATCCTGAGCAACAGACGCCGTCATCCTGAGCGAGGGAGGCTCCCGCGCGCTTTCTCCGGCGCGGGAAACCCGAGCGAAGGATCTCGGGGTTGTTGCCTCTCTCCGTGAGACTTGAGCCTTGAAACTGCCAAAGACCATCCTTGCCGTCTCAACCGTTTTCGTTCCGACTGACTATCGTCGTGCCGGGCGCTGACCTATCGCTCGGCGCACCGTCGCCCCAGCCCGCCTCCGGCGGGCGACAGAGAATAGCCCAGGCCGGAAGGCCTGGGTAGCCGAGGAACAAGGAGAGCGAGCCCCGTAGGGGCGACACTACCCATGGCGTCACATCGCTTCTGCAGAAACACACTGTCATCCCGAGCGAGCACCAGCGGCGCGAAGCGGAGCGACGCGGCAAGGGAGCGCGAGTCGAGGGACCTCGGGGTGCTCTTGGTGAACGCAGGCTGAACTGCCTGGAGCGGCGTCTGCGCTGCGATCCTGAGCAGCAGACGCCGTCATCCTGAGCGAGGGAGGGCTCCCGCGCGCTTTCTCCGGCGCGGGAAACCCGAGCGAAGGATCTCGGGGTTGCCTTGGCGTGCTGCCCGCCTGGCCCCGGCCTTTCCCCAAATATTTTTCGCTCCGCCCCCTTGACATCCTTGACCGTGGTGCTATAATGTACTTGATTTAGTTTTCACGATGTTATAAATGGCCTGTTTTCAAGGATCACGTATTTAACTCCTTTGGGTTCAAAGACCTGGCCATACCGCGGCCCGTAACTTGTTGATTCTGTTGAATCACCCCCCCCCCCGGGGGGGGCTTGAGGATAGGCGCGCATGCAACTCAAAGTGGAAAAAATGATCTACGGAGGAGAGGGCCTGGCGCGCCTCCCCGCCGACGAGCGCGGCCCGGGCAAGGCCGTCTTCCTGCCCTTCGTGCTCCCCGGCGAAAGCGTCTCCGCCGAAATTCAGGAAGAAAAACCCGGCTTCGTGCGCGCCGTCGTCACAGAAATCCTGTCCCCTTCGCCTGCGCGCGTCGCGCCCCAGTGTCCTTACTTTTCGCGCTGCGGCGGCTGCCACTATCAGCACGCCACCTATGAACACCAGCTCGAAATCAAGGAAGCGATTTTGCGCGAAACTCTGCGCCGCACCGCCCGCCTGGAGTGGACCGGTGCGGTTCACGTCCATCCTTCTCCGCCCTGGGAGTACCGCAACCGCGCGCGCTGGCGCCTGCGCGCCGCGCCCGAGTTTGCGCTGGGCTACTACCAGATGGGTTCGCATGACCTGTTGCCCGTCGAGCGCTGTCCCATCAGCTCGCCGGCCCTGAACCGCGCCCTCGCCGCGCTCTGGGAGCTGGGCCGCGCTGAAAAAATTGCCGCCTCCGTGCGCGAAGTGGAAATCGCCGCCGACCACGAGGACGAGCGCCTGCTGGTGGAAATCTTCGCCCAGCGCGAAGACGTTGCTCGCGGGGAGGCCTCCGAGGTTTACACCCTCGTCGAACTCCTCTGGAATACCCTGCCCTGCGCCGCTGTCTGCGTCTTTGACCGCCCGGCCGCTCCCGCCTGGGGATGGTCGGAAAATCAGGATTTTTTCTACGCCGCCGCGAACGCCAAACTCCGCGTCTCGCCCGGTTCGTTTTTTCAGGCCAACCGCTTTCTGCTCGACCAGTTGGTTGCCATCGTCACAGGAAACCGCTCGGGCAAGCTGGCGCTCGACCTCTACGCCGGCGTCGGCCTCTTCTCCGTGGCGCTCGCGCCCGCGTTCGAAAACATCATGGCCGTGGAATCGTCGCCGCCCTCCTGGTCTGACCTGGAGCACAACGCGCCCGCGAACCTGCTCCCGGTGCGCGCCACCACGGCGGAGTTCCTGGAAAAGCGCGGCAAAAAACTCCGGCCTGACCTTGTGATCGTGGATCCGCCGCGCGAGGGCCTGGGAAAAACCGTCACCCGCGCGCTGGCCGTACTCTCTGCGCCGCAACTGGTTTATGTCTCCTGCGACCCTGCAACCCTATCGCGCGATTTGCGCGGGCTGCTAGAATCCGGCTACCGCGTCGAAGAGGTCCACCTGGTGGATCTTTTCCCGCAGACGTTTCACATCGAAAGCGTGTTTCAGCTCGTTCGCTGAGGGCCCGTAGTTCACCCCGGGAAATTCAGATTCAGGACATTAGGAGCGGCATCTGAACGCTGCTTCCCAATTCAGCCCTTCGCACTTCGCGCCGGAACGCCGCGCGCCGCGCCAGCCGCTGCTGGTTGCCGCTGCGGCTTTTGCCTGCGGAATCCTGCTTGCGCACTTCGCCTGGCGCCCGCCGCTGTGGTGGCTCGCCCCTGTCGTCGCCTTCCTGGCTGCCGCTGCATGGTTTCTGGGACGCAGGCCGCGAGCCGCCATGGCCTGCGCGCTGGCTGCGCTGGCGGCGCTGGGCGCGCTGAACCTCGAATCTCGTGATGCCGCGCGCGCTTCTCTCGCCGCCGTCGGACGCTTCACCGGCGGCCGCGAAGCCGTCATCACCGCGCACGTCACGCACGATGCCGCGCCGCGCCAGAGCGCCTGGGGCGGTCCGCGGCAGGTGGTTGACGTAGAGACTGAGCAGGTCGAGCTCGACAACATGGCGCATCCCGTTCGCCTGGGGCTGCGCCTCACGCTCTATGCCCCCACGCGCGCCGCCGACGAGGAAGAGGAAGCAGAAGACGGATCCCCGCGCATGCCCGACCTGCGCTACGGCCAGCGCTTGCGCTTTCCCGCGCGCCTCCGTCTGCCGCGCAACTTCGGTAATCCCGGTTCCTTCGACTATCGCGGCTATCTCGCCGGGCAGAACATCGCGGCGCTGGCCTCGGTGCGAACGGACAAGGTGGAAATGCTGCCCGGATTTTCCGGATCGCGGCTGCAGGCCTGGCGCAGCGCCGCGCGCCGCGCGGTGCTCGAGCGTTTGCACGACCTGTGGGACGAAGAGCAGGCCGCGCTTTTGGCCACAATGCTGGTGGGCGAGCGCGCCGCCCTGGAACGCGGCACGCGTCTGAACTTCCAGCGCACCGGCACTTACCACATCTTGGTGGTCTCCGGATTGCACGTGGGCCTTTTGGCGTTCGTTGTTTTCTGGGTTATGCGGCGGCTGCGCGCTGCGGAGATTCCAGCAACCATGGTGACGCTGGCGGTCGCCGCCGCTTACGCCTGGTTCTCCAGCCAGGGAATTCCGGCGCAACGCGCCACGCTGATGCTGGCGCTCTACCTGGGCGCGCGGCTGCTCTACCGCGAACGCGCCCCGCTGAACGCCATCGGCGCCGCCGCCTTGCTGCTCCTGATCGTGGATCCGCGGGCGCTCTTCGATGCCAGCTTCCAGCTCACCTTTGTCGCCGTGCTGTCCATCGCCGGTCTGGCGCTGCCGCTACTCGAGCGTACGTCGCTCCCCTATCGCCGCGCGCTCGAGCAGCTGGACTCCGTCGAGTATGACGTGGCGCTCGCGCCGCGCCTGGCGCAGTTTCGCCTCGACCTGCGATTGCTGGCCGCGCGCCTGGCGCGCTGGCTGCCGCCGCGCCTGGCCCAAGCGTCGCTCGCCGGACTGGCACGGCTGGCGCTTGGCGTCTACGACGTGGTGCTGGTGGCGGCGCTGATGCAGGTGGCGTTGGCGTTGCCCATGGCCGTCTACTTCCATCGCGCCACGCTGGCGGCGCTGCCCGCCAACGCCGCCATCATGCCTCTGACTGCAATCCTGCTGCCGTCGGCCATGCTCTCCGTGGCGCTTTCCTTCCTTAGCCTTCCGCTGGCGCGCGTTCCGGCCATGGTGGCGTCACTGGCGCTGAGCGGCATCACGCGCACCGTGGAGGCGTTCGCTGCCCTGCGCACCGCTGACGTGCGCCTGCCCGAGCCGGGACTGGCGCTGTCACTGGTCGCCGCTGCAGTCTTTGTCTTCGCCCTCGTGACCGCGCGCCGCAGCCGCTGGCTGGCCGCGGCCGGGCTGGCGCTCGTGCCGGCCTCTGCCGTGATGCTGGTGTTCTTCGCGCCCGCGGCGAAATTTCGCCCCGGAGTCCTGGAGGTAACGCTGCTCGACGTGGGCCAGGGAGATGCCATCCTTGTGGTTTCGCCCGAGGGACGCACTTTGCTGGTGGACGCCGGCGGGTCGCTCGGCGGATCCGCCTCGGAGTTCGACGTAGGAGAGGAAGTGGTCTCGCCCTATCTATGGTCGCGCGGCATCCGGAGGCTGGATGCCGTGGCGCTCACCCACGCTCATGCCGACCACATCGGCGGGCTGCGCAGCGTGCTGGCCAACTTCCAGCCGCGCGAGCTGTGGCACGGCCCCAATCCTCCCGTTCCGGCATTCGCGGCGCTTCTCGAGCAGGCCAAAGCGCAGGGAGTGCGTGTGACGACGCTCGCCGCGGGCGACGCCATCGAGTGGGGAGGAGCCGCGGTGGAAGTGCTGGCGCCGCCGCGCGACTGGGAGGTGAAGGCGCGCCCGCGCAACAACGATTCCCTGGCCATGAGGGTGCGGCTGGGAGAGACATCGGTGCTGCTGGCGGGCGATGCCGAGCGCTCCATGGAGCGTCGCATGGTGCAGCTCGAGCCCGAGGCCGAACTGTTGAAGGTGGCGCACCACGGCAGCGCCACTTCCACCGTGCCCGAATGGCTGGCCGCGGTGCGGCCACAATACGCGGCCATTTCTGTGGGATTCCGCAGCCCCTTTGGGCATCCGCGGACCGAGGTGCTGGAGCGCTTGCGCGCCGCGCGCGTGCGCACCTTCCGCACGGACACCATGGGCGCGCTGACCTTTTATCTCGACGGAAAAACAGTTTGGCCGGCGCAATCCGCGGCGCCGCAGCTGCAGCCGCAACCGCGCGGGCCTTGAAGGCGGCGGGCTATTCGGAAGGAGGAAAGTCGCCGCCCGCCTCTTCCGTGACTTCCACGGCCGAGCTGGCACGGTAGTCTTCGATCAGTTGCTTCGCCGTTGCGGCCTGGTCGGCGCGAACGCGAATCACTACGCCGCCCAGCCCGGGCATGACCTCCTGCGGCGCATCCGGCGATGTGATCATGGACTCGATGCCGGCCGAATCCAGCAGGCCCTGGATCACCATGGCCTCGGTTTCGTCGGCAGTGTCGAACACCTGCACCAGCGCCTGTTGCGATGGCGTCAGATCGGGCATGGCGCCTCCTTACCCGCAGCGAGCCTCGGAAACCGGCAGGCACGCGGGTGTATGATGCCGCAGTGGAGGCCAGTTTCCCGCAAATTGCGCTCTTCCACAAGCACAAGTTTTGGCGTTCTGGCGGAACCGATGACGACCCCGGAAGCAGATCGATCGCAGCCCGTTCCGGAAGCGCTTACCGCGGAAGAGCTGGAAGAAGAACGCCGCCGTCTGCGCCGCCTGCAGGTGATGATTGCCATGGTGACGTCGGTCCTGAGCCAGGACCCGGACCTGACGGTGGAAGAGGCGGCGGATCTGGTGGCCAACGCGCGCCGCGCGGCGCTGGCCATGTTCCCGGGCAAGCAACTGGCCTTCGACATCTTGTACAAGCCGCGGCTGCAGCGCGTGATGCGCGAGCGCTTCCAGCTGCAATAGCGACCGCGGGAACCTAGGCGCCGCGAAACCACAGCAGCTTGGCGGCGAGCGCCGCCATCATGCCCGCAGCGCCCAGGAGCGCGTTGTATTCGCGATGGCGCAGGTAGAGTTCCCGGGAAAATTCTCCGTGTGCGGCCGGTTCTCCAGGAACGCGGGGAACCAACCGGGGCACGCGGCGGGCGTATTCTTCGAACTCCGGAAAAGTGCGGCGCAGGAATTCCTCTTCGGAGCGGATTACGGGAAGATACACGGCGAGAAACAACAGCAGCAGGCCCGCGGCCAGCCAGACGCTGCGCGCGGCCAGGGCAAAACCGGCAGCCAGGATGACCGAGCCCAGATAGAGCGGGTTGCGGGTGTAGGCGTAAGGGCCCGCGGTGGTGAGCGCGGTGTTCTTGCGCACGTGCCCGGAAGCAAGAGCGCGCAGCCAGAGTCCCGGAGCGGCCACCACGCTGCCGGCAACGATGGATTCCCAGGTCGGCGCGGCCAGCCAAAGATAAACCGCGGCGAAGAGAAAGCCCAGCGGCACGCGGATGCGCCGGGCGAGGCTGCCCCACTCAGCCATGGCGTTCCTCCAGCAGGCTGCGCGCGGCGGCAGCGACCTCTGCGCTGGAGATGGACAGCAGGCCGGGATCGGGCGTGGCGACGTGCGAGTACGAGGTTTGGCTTGCGGGGCGGCGCAGCACCACGCTGCGCGTGCCCCAGGGGCCGTTGCGCGCCGGGTCCGTGGGCCCGAAGAGGGCGACAACGGGAATGCCGAGCGCGGCCGCCAGATGCAAGGGGCCGGAGTCGCAACCCACAAACAGCCGCGCGCGCCTGGTGAGAGCGATGAGTTGACCGACGGTGCAGCGCAGCGGCATGGCTGCGCCGCCGGCGTTCTTTTCCACTTCCAGGGCCAGGTCCTCCTCGCCGGGAGCGATGTTCACCAGGGAGCGCAAACCATCGGCGGCCAAAGCGCGGGCCACCTCGGCGTAGCGCGCGGCGGGCCAAAGCTTGGCGCCCCAGCCTCCACCCGGGCTGAGCAGAGCGAAGCTCTGCACGCCGTGGCGCTGGAGTTCGGCCTCGCACCAGGTTTCGCAGGATGCGTCGCGGGGAAGCTGAACGAGTTCCGGAGCGGCTGCAGGAAGAGAAAGCGCCGTGAGCAGCGAGAGGTTCTGCTCGACGACGTGCGTTCCCGAGGCGCTGACGCGATGCGTGTAAAACCAGGCGGCAGCGCGCTCGCGCGGCAGGGCAAATCCCAGGCGCCGGGACGCGCCGCTGGCACGCGACACCAGGGCGGACTTGAGCAGGCCCTGGAGGTCGAGGGCAACTTCGTAACGCTTGCTGCTGATCTTCAAGACGGCTTTCACGACGTCGCCGAAAGCCAGCCGGGAAAAGGGCATGGCGCGCCAGGCGCGCGTATTGACGGGATGCACGGCATCCAGCATGGGACGATTTTCCGAACAGGTTCCCTCGAGCGGTTCGCCCTGGACCACGAGCAGCTCCGACCAGCGCTCCTCGACCGCCCATCCGATGAGGGCGTCAGGAAAGGCGCAGCGCAGGGCGGCGGCGACGGGCAGGCCATGCAGCACGTCGCCCATCGCGCCTAGGCGCACGATCAGGATTCGTTCCATTGGCGCAGCATGTCGCTGGTGGAGTGGTCTTTGGGGTCGCCGACAATGGCCACGCGGCCGCCGCATTCGCGCACCACGTCGCGTTCGGGAACGGTCTCGACGGTGTAATCGGTGCCCTTGGCATGAACGTCGGGGCGAATCTCGCGGATGAGGGCGCGGACGTCGGGCTCGTCAAAGATCACGATGGCGTCCACGTCGGCGAGCGCGGCGAGAACTTCCGCGCGCTCGGCGGCGGGCATGCGCGGCCGGCCTTCGCCCTTCAGGGCGAGCACCCCGGCATCGCCGTTGACGGCCACCACCACGCGCCCGCCCAGCGCTCTGGCCGCGCGCAGATAGCGCACGTGGCCCACGTGCAAAACGTCGAAGCAGCCGTTGGTGAGGGTGACGGTATCGCCGGCGCGGCGCCAGGCAGCCACGCGCTCCCGGAGCGCGGCGCGGTCCAGGATTTTTTCCGCCGCCGGGTTCGAGGATTCAGGGGACGTGTGCATGCGGTCCGCCGGGTGCGTCATTCCCGTTCCAGGGCCGCCAGCAACTCCTCGCGGGAGACGGTGGCGGTGCCGCGCTTCATCACCACGATGCCGCCGGCGTAGTTGGCCAGCCGGGCCGCGTCGGCGGGGCCGGCGCCCGCGGCGAGCGCGGCGGTGAAGGTGGCGATGACGGTGTCTCCCGCTCCGGTGACATCGGTGACCTGGTCGGAGCCGTGGATGGGAATTTCGAGGGCGGGGCGGCCGCGCTCGAACGCCACCATGCCGTCGCGGCCGCGAGTGATGAGCAGGGCGTCCAGTCCCATGTGCTTGAGCAGGGTGCGGCCGGCGGCGAGCAGGCGTTTGCGATCGGTCCCGATGCGCGTGTGCAGGGCCTCCTCGACCTCGGACTCGTTGGGCGTGGCCGCGGTGACGCCGGAATACTCCAGCATGCGGAAGCGCGAGTCCAGGGTAACGGGAATGCCGGAGGCGCGAACGTTCTCCAGCATCTCGGGCGTGGCGGCGCCGTAGCCGTAGTCGGAGACCAGCAGGGCGTCGGAGGCGCGCGCGTACTTGCGCGCCGCCATGACGAGCTCGCGCACGGTGAAGCGATCGAGAGAAGTGTCAGGCTCGCGGTCCACGCGCACCACCTGCTGGCGTCCGGAATGCGTCATGCCGGCGAGGATGCGCGTCTTGGTGACGGTGGGACGATCCTTGAGCTGGAAGACGCCGTTGACGGGGATGTGGCGGTGGCGAAAGGCGCGCAGCAGCAGCTTTCCGGGTTCGTCGTCGCCCACCACGCCCACGGGGAGCACGTTGACCTCGAGGTCCGCCAGATTGCAGATGGCGTTGCCGGCGCTGCCCGGCACCACCGAGCGCTCGCGGTGCTTGAGGATGAGCACAGGAGCTTCGCGCGAGACGCGGGCGATTTCGCCGTATACGAACTCGTCGGCCACCAGGTCGCCAAGCACCGTAACGGTGACGCGCGGAAAGGACTCCACGATTTTTCTGAGATGTCCTGTGGTCTTCGCGGCTGCGTTCCTGTTTTTCATGGGTGATGGTGATTTCTATACGTGCCGCACGATTCTCTCACGAGGCGCGCCCGCGCCGTTCCGCAATCTTGGCGAACATGGCATCGAGGGCGGCGGAGGAATCGAGCCACTCCATCTTCACCGCAACCACGGCCAGAGGCTGGAGCGAGGCCAGATAGCCGCCGAGATTGACGGCATCCTTTTCCGTGGTGACGAAGCCTCCGGCGGAGCTGCGGGCGCGCAGCTCGAGCAGATCCCGGATATCGCGCTCCGAGTAGGCGTGGTGGTCGCGATAGACGGCCTGGGCGGCGGGTTCGATGCCCGCGGTGCGCAGTTGCAGGAAAAAGTTCTGCGGGCGGGCGATGCCGCAGAAGGCCACGGGACCGGCAGGCACGTTGTGCGGCAGGATGCCGCGGCGCGCGCGCCAAACCAGCTTGCCGTCGAGCGGAAAATGCTCCGGGGCGGCCCCCGCGGTGAGCACCACGGCTTCCGCACGAGACAGCGCGGCGAGCGGCTCGCGCAGGCGGCCGGAGGGC
>Ga0114945_10000402_pt1 | contig 27973 bp, 4 predicted proteins | sample OV2TP3_FD_87194 | JGI IMG/M metagenome (GOLD analysis project Ga0114945, IMG submission 87194) | Hot spring microbial communities from Beatty, Nevada to study Microbial Dark Matter (Phase II) - OV2 TP3 | ecosystem: Environmental > Aquatic > Thermal springs > Hot (42-90C) | place: USA: Beatty...
CGGGCGCGAGGCGGTGATGCGCAAGTACCAACTCGTCCATGAGATGGACCGCGTGGGACGCATGCTCGATGCGTGGCACTACAGCAACCTCAGATTGCGGAAAGACCGGTTCGCTGCCGAGGTGCTCGAGGAGTTGGTCCGGAGCGCCCCGACGAGCGTGATCGTGGAGGACGATACCGTCATTCTGCGAGATGTGTATCTCCAACGGAAAGTGGTTCCCTTAAACGTCTACCTGCACGAGGAGGCCGATCCCGAACGCCGCAGGTCGGCGATCCTGGATTTTGGGGCGGCGATCAAAGATTTGATGGCCGCCGGAGTCTTTGTCGGCGATTACTTCACGAAGAATTTCGGCGTGACCCAAGGCGGGCGGGTCGTGCTGCTTGACTTCGATGATCTCGACTGGTTGCAGCGCTACAAGTTTAAGATACTGCCCACCCCGAGGACCCTGGATGAAGAGTTGGCTCCTGAGCCCTGGTTCTCCGTCGGGCCCTTCGATGTGTTTCCGGAAGAATTTGAGCGTTGGATGGGCATTCCGCAAGAGCTCATGGAACCGTTTAAGGCTGTGCACGGCAACTTGTTTACGCCGGTGTATTGGAAACACGCGCAGCAGCGGTTTCGGGAGGGCCCCTTCTTGGCGAGGATCCCGTACCCCGTGAGCCGACGACTGAACAAGGGTTCGTCGAACAACGCGCTTCCGTCTCAGCATTCAACCTCCGAAGCGGCGGGAAAGCCTCACCGACTCGGGATGGTCGATGGGAGCAGCTTGGCACACCTCGGGCCGTGGCTGCGCTGGCTCAACGCGCACCTACCGAGGAACTACTTCTCCAATGTGGGGCTGATCATCGCGCTGGCCGTGGGATTTTTCTTCGCAGGGCTCCTGCCAAGCCCGGGTGCAGGATGGCTTGAAGGGTTGCTCAAGACGATGGCGAACTTCGTCGTCTTCACAAACCTCACAGACACGCTGGCCAAGCGCAGCCGGGGCGAGTCGCTGACGCGCAATGGCGTGCTTGGCGGCGTGTATTCGGGGCTGCTGAACGGGGTGTGGACGTACATCTTCTTCGCCGCGATTACCCTGATCCCTGATCCGGTCGGGCCGGTGGCCCGCGTGGTCCTGGTCTCGTTTGTGCTGGTGCCGCTGAGAAACTGGGTCTACGCCAAGTTGTTCAAGAGCCTGGTCAAGCGCGAACGGCCACGTGATCGACTCCGAATGCCTTCGGGCCTGTCGGTCAACGGCATGGCCCAGCGGCTGGCTGACGCCCTCCTGCTTCGGCCGCCGAAGGGCATGGATCCGGCCTTGGCGAACCGCGTATTTCAATCCTATTGGTTGATGCGGCCGCTGTCGGTCTTCGTCAAGAACATCATCATTCAGGTCGTGCTGCCGTTTCCGCTCCGGGCGCCGGTCGAGGCGGCGGCGACCAACCTCTTCCAGCAGTACTACATCTGGGCCAACCATCAGCCCGTCCAGACGCTTGTGGGCCGGGAGCATTGGGTCAGAGCGATCCAGCGGGCGGTGTGGTATCGCGGATTTGCCCTCATGCTCTACAGCGTCCCGGCGGTCGTTCTGCTTGCCTGGCGTCGCATTCGGCAGCGGCTTTCCGCGCGGCATCTGGATCGCACTTCAGGTCTGCCGCAGGAGATCGCCGAGCGGCTGCGCAGGTCCTTCAAGCTGATCGTAACCGACCTGGATGACACCTTGATTCATCGCCGCCACGCGCTTGAACCCACGACCGCGGCGCTCATCAGCCGCCTGCGCAGGAGCGAGGTGCAGATGGCGGTCGTCACGGCCGCCGACTTGAGAGGCGCTCTGACTCATTATGCGGAGCATCTCAGTCCTGAGGACCGCGCTCGACAGTTCCTCTACGTCGGCAATGGGGGCCTCGGCTTCCGGTTCGACGAGCCAGGACGACTCTCCAGCGAGTCGCCGGTGCTAGTGATACCGATTGCAGAGGATGAGGCCGCTGTCAAACGGTTGAAGGAGTTGATGGAGGAGGCGGTTGCTGAGGCTGGCAGAACGATTGGGATGAATCCGGCGCCTTGGCTTTCGATCCAACCGAGGGCCCATGGCGAGACGGTGGTTGACTTGAGCGTAGAGGGCTTTGCGGACATGCCGCAGGGCGAGCTCATGCGGGCTCAGGTCGCGCGGGCCATTCGAGATCGTCTTGCACAGCAGCCTGCCTTCCAAGGTCTCGCAGTGTTTGATTCCAGGCTTGCGGTGCATGTGTCCCGTGCGAACAAGGGGCTTGCGCTCCGACATCTGCTTGAGCAGCTTGCGATTCATCCTGAAGATGTCCTCGTCATCGGCGACAGCCCGATTGACGGGCCGATGTACGAAGCGGTGCCTGGGGCGACGAAGCTGTATGTGGGCGCCGCGCCGTATCCGGGCTTGCCGGAGAACGTCATCCGCCTGCCGATTCCTGGGTCTGCCGGAACCCGCGCGGCCCTGGGTTTGGTCCTCGAAGCGTACGAGAGCTCTCGAGGAGACAGAGGAAGCGACTTGCAGGTGCCTGAGCCGCCACAGACTCACGGAGCGCTTCCTGTAGATGAGCTGGAGTCTGAGGTGAGAGCGTCCCAGGCGACGCAGCGGTCTATTTGAGTTGAGCTCCTCATATATACATCTATAGATGTACGCGGCTTGTCAGAGCCACTGGGGTCGCAGTTGGTCGGACGTGCGAGTCGAAGACGCAAAGAACGCCGGCAAGTTAGCGTCCAATAAAAAAACTCTTGACATAGTTTAGTAAAGTAGTTAAAATGATTTTACTTTTGACACCCAACGTACCCGAAGAACTGGCTGTGGGAGGCTAGTTTCCGTTCCGGCGAGTGACCTCAAAGGTCATCGAGTGTCGGGACGGAACAGGGAGGCATGGGGAAACGAGGTTGTGTCAGAATTGTTGTCTCGGTGGCGATTTTTTTTAGCGCCGCCGAGGTAGCGCTTGCCCCGAACTGTGTGACGGGGCCGGCGTGGGCTGAACAGCTCCCGTCGGAGGCCGCTTCCGACACATTGCCAATCCGAGACGTTCACGTCTCGGATTTTTTTGTGCCTCAGGAACTAGGCTATGTCCTGGATCGTCAGCCGCCGGCGCGTGCCGCCGGTCCCACTGTGATCCATATCCAAGAGGCGCATGTCAACTACGAGGGCCAGAAGCATCTCATCGGTATTCTGGAGCGGCTGATCAACGACCAGAGGCTCGCGCTGATCCTCGTGGAGGGCGGCGAAGGGGATGTCGGACTGTCCTACCTGCGCAGCTACGGGCCGCCGGAGAACCGCCGGGACATTGCCGAGAAGTACCTCAAGGCGGGCCTCATCAGCGCTGAGGAGTATCTCGACATCGCCTCGGACTATCCTTTGGTGCTGTGGGGGGTGGAGCGGAAGGAGCTCTACCAGCGCAACGTCGAGGCATTCATGGAGACGGAACAACGGCGAGCCTCGCTGCGTCCTGCGCTGGCCTCGGTGGAGCAGGCGCTCGAAGTCCTCAAGCCGACACTGACCGATCCGCAACTTGCCGAACTAGACGCCAAGGCCGAGGCCTTTGACCAGGAGGCCTTGAGTCTGGGAGAGTACGCGGCGTTTCTCGATGGGCTGGCCGCTCGTCATGGCCTCAGTCAAACTTCCTATCCTCACGTGGCTCAGTTGGTGGCGCTGAAAGCTCTTGAGGCCACGATCAACCTTGAGCAGGTCCTCCGGGAACAAAAGGAGTTGGTGAGCCGGCTGGGGACTGTGATCGACACGGAGCGGTTCGAGGCGTTGATTGAGAAGGCGCAGGGCGTGAAGGCCGAAACCGTCAGCCGCGAGGAGTTTTACAGCGCGCTGGCAGAGCTGGCTAAAGCGGCCGGGATGGCGTTTGAGACGTATCCCAGTCTCTCCGGCTACATGGATTATCTGGACGCCAAACAGCAGCTTAAACCCACCGCGCTCTCGGAAGAACTGGAACGCTTGGTGCCCCTCCTGCGCGAGCGCCTAGCTGCCACACCGCACGCCAAGGAGCTTCAGGCGATCAGCGAGGAGCTCGACCTGATCGGCAAGCTGATCGATTTCACGTTGTCGCCCCAAGAACACAAGCGCTTGAGCGCCCTCGACCTGTCTCAGGCGATCGGCCGCTGGGACTCGTTCTTGAACGCGCAACTCGTGGGCCACGGGCTTGAGGCTCGGACGTTCGTGGGTCTCGAGGAGTTGGCCAGCAACCTGCCGGCTTTCCTGCGGTTCTATGAGCTCGCCCAGGCGCGCGACGAGGCGTTGGTGGACAATGTGGTAGCGAAACTCCAAGAATCCAGCGAGTCCCTGGCCGTCTTGATCACCGGAGGCTTTCACTCCCCCACCATCACCGCGTTGCTTCGAGATCGCGGGGTGGGGTTGGTCGTGGTCGCCCCGAAGATCAGCAACGCCGCCGACTCGCGGCTCTATCATGCAGTCCTCAAATACAAAAGCGGCCACGGCAGCCTCGAGGATGTGCAGGCCGCTTCTCATCCCTCTGAGTCAGAGAACGCGTTGGTGCTTCGGTAAACGTCAGTGGAGCGCTGGAAGATGACCAGGGAACACACACACCAGGAGGGCTCGACGATGGGGAAGTGGATGCGGGACGTGTCGTTGATCGTGGCGTGGGTCTTCTCGATGTCGCAGGTCGCACCGGCCGCCTCGGCCTACACGACGCTGCGGCCGACGGCGACCGATTCCGGAGGGGCTGAAGGACAAATCCAGAAGGACACGGCCTGGGCCTGGGGCCCACTCGGGGTCGATCCCATCGGCACGCTCGGCCGGGCCAACCTGGTGAGCCTCGGTAAACAGATTGTGGAGGCCGCCTTCGAGCAGAGCCTCGCGTTTCCGCTGGTGGGTCCTGGGGCGCGTCCCATTGAGGAGCTGGTCAACGAGTATGCCGCGGGGCTCAAGCGGCGGATCGGCAAGGCGCCCACTAAGGAAGAGCAAACAGCCTTTGCGAATCGGCTGGCTCGCCTGAAGGACGGGATCGAGAAGGCGTTGGCGAACGAAGCGCTGTTGAGGATTCAGTCCCTGGAGAGTCCAAGCGGCCAGTTGGCGCTGCACGTCTCGCAAATGGACCTCTTCTCGGCGCAAGAGAAAGGGCATGACATCACCGGGGCACCCCGTCCGCAGGATCTGGTGCGGTTTGTGTTCATTAGCAATGAGGCAGGGATTCCCGCACTGGTTGCACATCAAGGCGTTCCGGATAACGCCACCCATCATGCGCTCATCGCCTATGGCGGGGAACACACCTTTGCCGGATGGGACCAAGCGAAAACCCCCACGGTGAGCGATGAGTTCCGACAAACGGTTGGCCCCAAGAGCGTGTATCTGAGCCTTGAGCTTCTCGAGGGGATGTTGGAGCAGTCAGGGCAAGGGAACGCTAATGCGGCCTTGCTGCGCCATGAGGTGAACGACGTATTCAGTGGCTCGCATCGAGACGAGCCGAAAGAGGTGCAAGTTTCCATAAACCAGGCGATCAGCAAGGTCTATCAGAAGACGCAGCAGGCGCGCGAGCAGGAGTACATCAAGGAGCGCAAAGCCGCGGCGGCCAAAGCGGCCAAGAGTCTGACGAGCCGCGTGCAACTCGTGCCCTATGTGATGTCGCTGGGACGCTTCTTCGCCGATGGGCGGGTGCCGGATCATGTCCTCGGCGCCGTGCGCGCCGGCCTCGATCAGGCCAAGCGCGACAAGACAATCGTCGATTTTCATCTCAAGCGGTTGGGCGGCGAGGTCTTCCTGCAAGTAGACTACAATGGCCCGGACCGCAATCCCGCCGTGGACCGCCGCATCACCACTCTGGTGGCTGAAGCCGTCAACGCCCCTGATCCAGCGGCCCCCAAGGACGTTACGGTCAACGTGAGCGACGATGTCGCGAAGGTCTTCACGGGGCTCTTCGGCGACAAGCCGATCAATGACCGGACGGTCAACGTCGAGCAGGTGATCGGGATCTTGACCCAGCATTTGGGATCAGACATCCCGCTGGCGCTGGCTGCCCGACGCAAGCTGTTGGACTCCAAGTCGCCAGCCAGGGAGAAATACGCCTTTCCGAAGGGGGACGACACCTTCTCGGATGCCGATGGCAACGTCCGGACGTTCAATCAGATTGTCCAGGGCATGATCGACAACTTCCTCGGCCGCAGGACCAAGTTGGCCTGGCGGCTCAACGACGAGGTGCCGATCCCCGACGACATCCATCCCCTGAAGGATCCCGGCTTGCAGATCACCGGTCCCTCGCATCCCATCGACATGGCGATCAATCAATTGAACGCCGAGGTGTCCGATCGCATGCCGGATTTGGAAGACGCCTCGGCATCCTGGTATGTGCCTGCCGGCGCTCCGAAGGAGCAGACCGTGGGGGCCTTTGAAGGGATCAAGAATGAAAGCGAACTCTTGGCGGGCGAGTGGGACGAGAAACCTTATCGCGTGGTCAAGAAAGGCCAAGCGCGCGAATATCGGCTCACCAAGCCCCGGGGCGAGCGGCCGACCACGATCCAACGGGTGCCGAGTATCCACTTGCTGGACCGCCACATCACGGTCAATGGCAAGCCTGTGCCGGCGATTGTGATCGGCTACGTCGTCCATCTCCTCAATACCTATGGGGCGCTGAAGAAGAACGACTCCGGGAACTACTACTACCAGCCCAAGATCCAAACCCCGCAGGAAGCCTTGGTCGTGGAGAAACTGCCGGCCAAGTTGGAAGACCTCACGGGCCTTGCGCGTGGCACGATCAAGCTCGAAGCGCTCTACGAGGAGGGCAACGCCGGACGATTTTTGGCTGTGATCCCGTGGGTCTGGCGGCACCGGCTCATTGGGACCAATGTGGGCCGCTGGGATTATCTGGGCAGCCTCTTTGAAATGTTGAAGGACATGGGGGTTTTCCCTGATCCGCAGTCGATCAATATGGCGTCTCCCAACATGATCGTCTACCAGCGGATCAACGCCCTGATCATGCTCATGGCCGGCATGAAAAACGGCGAGCTCACCAATGCGGCACCGATCGGTGGCATGGCCGCGGTGATGCTCTATCCGCCCACCGATCCGTATGGCCGCCACCGGAACAACCCCAAGGCCCTCCGGGCGATGAAGATGGACAAGCTACGCGAGCGCTTGCTTGGGCTGATCTTCGTGCCGGATGAGCCGCTGGCCGACGGTCAGGTGGCGACGCTGGAGGACATTCTGGCTGGTCGCATCAAGGGACGGCTCTACGATACCTACCGGCAAAGCTGGGTCGCGACCCCGGACAAAGACTACGTCGCGGCCGGCACCGTGCCGCTTCGAACGCCGATTGAGGAGCTCCAAGCGTTGATCGACGCGCCGACGGAAGAAGCGGAGATTGACGGCAAGAAAGTGCCCACGGTGGCCAGTGGCTTGATTGACGGCGAGCGAAAACTCCTCACCACCCTGGGCCTGTTGAACTCGGATGGCAAGATTAGGCCGTGGGTCATTACGAAGGAGCAGTTTGACACGCCGGAGAAGCTCTTCTCCCAAGAACTCTGGGATAGCCTCTACAGCATCCCCAAAGGCGACATCACGATTGAGCACGTGCAGCATGCCTTCTACATGGCCGCCAACTACGGCTTTCAGATCCTCAATGGCAACTACGCCGCGGCCATTGACGACTACGAATTGGGGTTGCGGTTCATGAACGACCTGGCCACCTACCGGATCTTCGTGGGGTGGCTGTGGACGGTGTTCCATCACCAGGCGGCCATCACGAAAGATGGATGGCTCAAGAAACCGGTCCTGGATCCTGGCCTGGGGGTCATCCCCGGTGAGAACGCGATCGAACTCAAGAAGGGCACCCGCATGACGCCGGAGGTCTTTCAGCAGTTGTGGGATCTCCACAACCAGTGGACTGAGGTGTTCTTCGCCGAGCAGGATCGCCGCGGGGAGGAGGTGCGCTTTGATCGATCCAAGGCGCCGGTCATCATGGACATCCTGAGGCGGCAGCTCCTCTCGCCGCGCTATCTCCAGCACAGCCCGCGCGTGCTCTTTACTGTGGCAGAAGCCGGCGATCAGCAGCGCGCGCAGATTCTGGAGGCGATCTTTAGTGAATCGCGCGAAGCCGTCGTGCAGAAAGTCAAGGCGGGCCAGGTGCCGGAATCGGCCCTGAAGGCCCACGACTACGTCTATGACCACTTCCCGGAGGAGGAAGCGGCCGCGCGCAGGCAGCTGTTGGCTGCGATGCCCTACAGCGAGCAAGTCAAGGCGCTGGCGATCCGGACCGGGGAGTTCCCATTTAACGAGCGGGGGGCCGAGCCGATCTATGTCAGCATCGCCAAGGGTGGGAACATCAGCGCCTACAACTGGCCAATCATGAAGCTACTAAACGAAGCCGTGGAGAACCAACTGAAGATCGAGGGTGTGGATCAGGCGGGTTTGGGGCAATTGAAAGCCGATCACCAGCGCTATCTCGACGCCGTGCAGTTGGGCGATCACGAGCTGGCCACGTGGCTTGAGGCCAACAAGGACAATTTGGCCAAAGAGGTGGAGAGCGAAGGCCCGGGCTACACCGTGATCGTGGAGCGGGTGGCTGATCTTGTCGCAGGCAAGCGCGACAGGACAGCCTATGCGTTTGTGTTTCCGAGAAGCGCGCCCTACATCCACACGCTCGTCAACGACCAGACCGAGTGGGTCATCACCAGGGTGTTGCCCCGTCCCGGCTCAAGGCTGTACGATCGGACCAAGCGACCGCTCGAGCAAGACCCGATGGTTGTCGTGATGGTCGACGGGATCGGCGAATCGGTGGCGTCGGAGAGCTTCACTCCAGTGCTCGTTGCCAAGCAGCAATCTGGCGCTCCAGCGGTGGGCGAGTTCAATGCCGCGACCACGAACTTCTTCATCGCCACAGCCGGACCAAACGGGAAATACCACCGAGGGGTTGTACCTGTGACGGCCGAAGAAGCCGAGCAAGGGACGTTTGACGGCGATGGCCGGGTCCAGATGATTTCCTACAGCTACCAGTCCAACAACAACGGCCACATCCCGCCGCGCGGCGTGCGGGACCAGGTGGCTCTGTCCAACGACATCATGCCGATCCGCGACGACCAGAAGTGGGTCCACGATGCGCTGATCCTGCACGGCTCCTTCCAGCCCCACACAACCGCGCCCGCGGCGCTTGCGACGGCTGAAGAGACGGCGCATGAGCTTGGTGCCAGGTTCCATCAGATTCCTGGGGCGGTTGAACTGGACGCCGAGGGTCGCCCGCTGCTTGGGCCTGACAAGAAGCCGCGGACCAAGCTCGACCCGATTCTGGAAGCCTCAAACAGAACCCAGGTGCTCACGTTGAGCGACCTCAAGGCGGATATCGGGGCTGATCCAGGCCATCAGCTCCCGGTGGATCTCTATTTTGCGACGCTGCGGGCCAGTCTCAAAGCGGCGCAGCGCGCGGGCCTGATCAAGGCGTACGATGTCCAGAACATCGGCGATGACATGCACCTGTGGATCGTGCATGACAAGGGCGTCGATTCCGCGGAGATTCATACACTGGCTTGGCACTCGTTCTTCCGCTCGGGCTGGGTGCTCAAGAAGGTCGGCTATCCAGACCTGAAGGAAGGCTATAAGCCCTACGGGTTCATGCAGGACCTGGTCGATCCAAACGTCAAGAAACTAATCGACAAAGGCAAGCTGGAGGCGTTTGCGAACCTGACGGATGAGTTTATCGAGGCCTTGAAGGAAGAAATCCAGGCCTACCCGGAGGAGGCCGCCAATTTGCCAAACATCCTCAGGGCCTATGACGATTACAAGACCCAGAAGGCGGCCGGCACGGTGATCGAGCTGCCGTTTGCCGGAAACGTCCGGGGGCAGGGGATCGGGTTTGCCGAGAAGACCATCGCTGCGGACGAGGCAGGGCAGTGGACCGTGATCGCCTCGGACAAGGCCGGCCCTGGGGCGTTCAACCGTCGGATGTACTGGGCTACACGCCTGGCGCTGTTGGCCGCCGGCACGTCCACGCCCGAGATGGCCAATGCGTACCACTGGTACGCGGAGGTTGGCAAAGAGGCGATCCGCCGAGAAGTCGATGAGAAACTGCCTGAAGCCCCGGCGGCGCTCCGTGCACAATTCGCCGCGGAGTTGGGAAGAGAACTGCTGGCGGAGAACCCCAGCGATGGGGAGTTCGCGCTCCTGAGACAACGTTTGGCCAACGGCCTGGTGTATGAAGTCTGGGACGTGAAGGCCAACACGCGGATCTTGCTTGATGCGGAACGAGATGATGAGCAGATTCTGAAGTTGTTGTCTGCTGTCAACGACTTTAACATTAAGCGCGTTTGGACCAAGAAGCAAGCCGGGTGGATTGATGACCTTACACCCGAGGAGCGAGCGCGCATCAACCAGCAAGTGGAAGCGCGCCGCGAGGCGATCCGCGAGGAGATTACGCATCGCAAGCAAGAAGTCCAGGGGATGCTGGCTCGCGGCGAGAAGACAAAAGACCAGCTCACGCCGTGGGACATCGTGGTGGTCGAGCAGCCGCTTGAGGAAGCCTTGGCGCGGGCGCTTGAGGAAGAGCGCGAGGCGTTGAAGGCCCGCGAGTTCCTCGGCGATGACTACCTCGCCTCCTTCTCGACCGAGAAGCTGGCGGTGGCAGGAGGGGGGCAGTATCTCGGCAAGGACGATCCCACCTCTTGGATCTTTGAGCCGATTGCGAAACTCTACCGCGCGGTCACCGCCGCCTCTCCATCAGTCATCTTGGGTGATGCACGAGGTTCGCATTGGGTTGCCATACGACCTGAGACACGCACAACCTCTGTGGCGGTCGCCTGGAGCAATCCAGTGGAGAACGCCTTCCGCATTGTGATCGGCGAGGATGGGGTTGTGGCCGTCGATTCGCAGACCGGCTGGCTTGCGACAGAAGACCTCTACACAGGCAAGAGGTGGGATGAGGTCCGGGCCACGGTCGCGCGATTCGACAAGATCTTGATCAACACACAGGGTGGCTTCACGCCGCGCGGTCCCAACATCGGCGACGTGGAGTCGGCGTATCCCTACAAGACGACGACAAAACGGCTCGCCGATCCCAAGTCCTCCCCGTTTGCGCTGCCCATAACCGACGTGACAGTCCAGCAGGTCGAGCAGGGCAAGTGGGCCGAGCAGTTTTCCGATGCGGTCGAGTACACGGTGAGTCCCGCTGTCGCCGAGGCGGCTGCGGATCTGAACGCCCACCAGTGGGTGGTCGTGCATTCTGCGGTGTTTAGTCAAGGGCCTGATGCGGCGATCGCCTTGGCGCGGCTTCAGGAACAGATCGAAACCGTCCTTCGCGGAGGTCCAAGCGCCGTCCATTTCGCCCTCGTGATGGATGGCACCACGACCGCTGAGCAAGCTGAAGAGGAGTCCCAGCGGCTCTTTGAGGCTGTTGGCGAGGGCTCACGCCAGACCGCAGAACTCTCGCGCGAGCAGTTTGAGCTGGTGCTGCCTGACTCCAACCAAACCGATCCGGATGTGCTGCTGGGCTTGTTGCGAGGCAGCGTGCCGGGCAGCCGCGTCGGGACGGTGATCGGGCCCGCCGCATGGGCGCAGGCTCTCAAGGCCAACGGCCAGACGGCCACCCAACCGGTGGTTGCGATTGTAGTTGAGCCGGCCGCAAAAGAGACGCAGGTCGTCTCGGGGGCCTCCGCGATCGTGGCGGGGGTGGAAGCCGCCGCTTCAGGCGGTCGGCTTCCGCCGCAGCTTGCGGCCAAACTCGATATCTTCGACGAAGCGGGAGTTCTTGTTCCAAAGACGCTTGAGGTCGAGGCGGAACTTGCGGACGACGTGACGGCGTATCAGACGGCGGTTCGAGCGGCAGGCAAGGATGTCTAATACTTCCTCGCCTGCGAGTCACGGGTGCGGGGTGATCGCGAGAATGGTGATCTGGCCCTTCGTGGGTCCGTAGCACCAGAAGAGCCGGTACGCGGCAGGAGTGCGCTGCTGCACGTAGGCCTCGAAGACTTTTTCGCGCGGATTGTAGGGGTTCTCTAGAGAGTGGAAGACGTGGGTTTGCAGAGACGGATGGCGAGGATTTGTCTGCACGAGACCAACGGTTTTCTTGATTTGCTTGACCAGGCCAGCGTACCGGGGCAAGCTTTCAAGCCGTGCCAACTCGTCACGTGCGCTCCTGGTGAAGACGACGTCAAACATCAGTCTTCACCATGAGCATACTTCGAGAAGTCCTCCTTGGTTTTCACGAGGCGGCCTTGCCTGGCATCCTCCAGGCCCTGCCGGACCAAACGAGCAGCCCGCTTGTTCTTGAACAGCCAGGCCTCGTAGGCAGGAACAGAGACCATGGGGTCGAGGATGATCTGACCATGGACATTTCGATAGACTTTGAAGGTCGTCACCGGACCGGCGATCGAGCTCCCCAGGCCGATGCGGTGCTTGGCATCGACGCGGGCCTCGGTGACCGCCTCAAACTCAGTGTCTTTGAGAAGTTCTTGCCTTGTCATCTTCAACCTCCGTCTCGTCACCACCAAGTGTACCAGGTCGTGGGAAAAATGACAAGTGGGAACTGTCATATATCCCACAACGGTTCTTGAGGGCTCCGAGGGACCAGATGCAACTGCAGCAAGGGGGATTGAGCATGGAGCAAGCGAGGAGAGCGGTGTCGATGCTGGTGGCGGGGGCGCTGGCCTCCGCGCAACTGGCTCCTCCGGTGTACGCCTACTCAACCCTTCGACCGGCGCCCACAGAGACGACGCCGCTCGAGTCCCGGCTCCGCAGCGAATCCTGGACGCACGGGGCGCTTGGGCCGGATCCAGCAGCGACCGTCAGGCGGGTGAACGTCGTGCGTGTTGGCGAACAACATGTGCAGGCCCCCGCCGAGGAAGCCCGCGCCGTTGCCTTGGCTGGCCACGGTGCCCGTCCTATCGCGGAACTCGTCGAGCGCTACGCCTCGAAGTATGAAGCTCGGTTTGGAAGACCCCTGACGGAGGAAGAGCGGACCGCATTGCAATCCCGCCTTGAGCGCGTCAAGCGCTACCTGGACTCTGCGCTCTGGTCGATGAAGACCACCGCTGAGATTCCCGAGCGGGGTCTCGTGTCGCTTCCTGCGTATGAGCTGGTGCGCGTGGTCCTGATGCTTGATGAGACCGGCACCTCGCCATTGCTGCGACAGAGCCTTGCGGCCAGCCCGCTCCACCACCTCCTGCTGGCCTATAGCGGCGAAGATCGCTATGCCGGGTGGGATGAGCCGACGGGAACAATCGATCACAACACGCGCCGGCTCCTTGGCCCGAAAAGCGTCTACCTGAGTGTTGAGCAGATCGAAGGGTTGCTTGCGCTGGGCGACGAAGGGGTGTTGGCGCTGCAGTGGCTGCTGAGTCACGACGTTGATGATGTGGTGCGCGGGCGCCATGAAGAGGCCCCGGAATTTATGCGCAACAGGGTCGAGCCCGCCGTGGCGCGCGCCCTCGAGCAACTGCAACAGACCCGTGGTCCGCAATGGCAGCAAGCCCGCGAGCAGCTCAAGACCGCCGCGCGCACGCGGGCCGGGGAGCTTGCCCAGCAAATCCAGACGCACACCTGGACGATGACGCTTGACGTCGCGGCGAGCGAGGCGGTGATCAGCGCCATCCAGGCAGGGCTCGACCAAGCCGTTTCGGATGGCACGCTGCTTGGATACGAGCCGATTCAAGTTAGCGGCCAGCAGCTTTCCATCACCGTGCGCTATCGGGGCTGGAGTAGCCCTGCCATCGATCGGCTCATCGTGGACCTGGTGACGGAGTCGCTGAGTACTCCGGCGCCGGTAATCCATCGAGCCCGGCTGGCGGTGGGGCGCAGACTCCTGCAGCAGCGACTGCGCGATATTGAACGCGGCTACGACGTCCGTGGGATCACCGAGGGCGAGGGAGCGACGATGACCCCGGCGCTCGCCTACACTGTCGGGACAGCGCTGGCGATGGAATTGAATCGCCGCCTCCCTGGCGGAAGACCTCGCGTCCTCATCACCGGAGACCATCGCGCGAGCACCCCGGCGTTGCGTGAGGCGTTTCGTGAGAGCTTCAAGGCCCACGGCGTTGACGTGGACGAGAGTGACGAGGCCGTCTCGACCCCGGCGGCCAACATCGTCCCCCGCTTGTCGACGCGCTACGATGGCAGCGTGCAGGTGACGGCCAGCCACAATCCCTGGACTTGGCGTGTGGCCGGCAAGGCGACCAAGCCTGAAAACGGCTTCAAAGTTTCCTTTAGGGATGAGGACGGCTATCTGCGCGGCGTCTTCGGGCAAGAGCTCGCAAGCATGCTTCAAGCCGCCTTCACGCCGCAGGCCGAGGAGATAGCGCCTGAGGCCGAACGGGGAGAGTTCCGACAGGTTGAAGTCTTGCCCCAGTACCTCGCCCACTTGCGCCAGCGTGTGACATCACTGCTCAATCGACTGGGTCTTACCCAGAGAGATCTCGACAGCCTGGTCCTCGTGGTGAACCCAGGCCATGGCGTGATGGGTCCGATCGCCAAGCAGGCGATTGAGTCGTTAGGCATCACTTATGTCGGGGTCAATGACGCCATCATCCCAGGGCCGGATGGCGAGCCTGCTCATACCGCCGATCCGTTAGAGCAACACGCCTATGAACAGCACCTGTTGCCTGTCGTGCAGCAGACGGCCCGCGAGCATCCCGACAAAATTGTGCTGGGGATTCCGCTGGACGGGGACGGCGACCGCGTGGGCCTCACGGATGAAGAGGGGCGCCACTACCTGACTCCTACACAACAGGCCTTCTTCTATTATGCCAATCTCCTCAAGGGACAGCCGGGTGCTCCGGTCGTGTTGGACATTCGCTCCGGCCAGGAAGTGATCGAGCTGATCGACGAACAAGGAACCTTTACAGACCGGCACGCCCCGGGCTGGCCGATCGTCCGGCAGGCTCTGCGGGAGGCTAATGCGCCACTCGGCGTGGAGGGCTCCAAGCACACCTTCAAGCGTCCCTTCAAGGATCCGAACGAGGATCCCATCGACGACGGGTTATGGGCCGGGTTGGATGCGGCCGCGGTGGCGTTACGATTGGCTAAAGACGGTTCTTCGATTACCCAGCAGCTTGACCGACTGTGGTATCCGGAGCTGCAAGAGTTGCGTCCTGTGGTGGCGGAAGCGACCGACGGCGAGCGCTATGACCTCATGCCAAAGATTTCACAGGCGCTCACGGAGCGGATCAACGCCGGATTTGCTGGCGCCCACATCGAGCAGATCCCCTCGCCGGGTGAGCGGGGAGCGCTGCGCCTGCAAGTCAGCGACACCCAGGGCGCGTTCATCGGCTGGGTCTTGATCCGCGCCTCGAATACCTCAGCCCCCCTGTCGATCAAAGCCCAGGGCCGCAACCAGGAGACCCTGGCCGACCTCTCGCAGATTCTGTGGGACGTCCTGAAGACCTTCCCCGCCGTCGATCAAGCCGAGGTGGAGAAGATTCTCAAGCCTGTGGCCTCCGCGCCAGGCGAAGGCGTCCCAGCACCTCCAGCCTCGACGCCGGTTGTCCCACCCGACATTCTTCCTGTCGATGAAGTGCCCATCCAGCCCGTTCCTGCTCCGGTTCCTACACTTCTAATGCCTTCTGCGCAGCCAGGTCAGCTTCGTGTAGCCATCAATGGGGGCGCGGGACGCATCGGCACGAATCTCATCCGGGCGTGGCTGCAGAATCCGAGGAACCTCGAGCTGGTGGCGCTCAACGATCCTGACTTCCAACTGAGAGAGTACGCAGAGCAAGCCAGCAAAGAGCAGGACCCAGAGAAACGATTAGCCAAAGAACTCGAGCCGCTGACGGAGTTCAAGGAATTTCTGGAGCGGGCGTTCAAGACATCGTCACGGTCAAGGCTTCAGGACGCCTCGGTCGTGGGATACGGCAAGGATCCTGATGGGACGTACTGGATCGCCATCGAGTTTGGCGGGGCAACACACCGCATCACGGTGACCGACAACCCCGACCCGACGAAGCTCGAGTGGGCCAAGCGTGGGGTGGATATGGTCCTCGAGGCCAGCGGCCAGTTCACAGAGCGTGTCGAAGGATCGAAGAAGGACCCCGCGAAACATCTTCAAGCTGGCGCCCGATATGCGCTGGTCACGGCTCCCGCCAAAGGGGACGTCCTCACGGTCGCGCCGGGGATCAACCAAGCACTGATCGATCCGGCAAAAGACGTCTTCAGCTGCGCCTCCTGCACCACGAACGCGGCGGCTGCGCCACTGAAGGTCCTGACGAAGCGCCTTCCCATCGAGTTTATCAAGTTTGTTGGTGTTCCCACCACACACTCCAAAACCTCAGACCAGCCGACCCTGGACCGGTTCCGTCCGGGAAACCTGGGGAAGGGGGTCGCCGCGGGTGAGAATATCGCGATTACGACCAGCGGCGCTGGCACCGACATCGCGAAGCTGATCCCTGAGCTGAAAGGCAAAGTCGTGGCGACTGCGATCCGGGTTCCCACGCCGAATGGCTCTCTCATTCCGATGACGATCGAGTTCAAGGAACCGGTGACGAAAGACCAACTCCACAGATTGCTCAGAGACGCTGCCGAGGGGGAGCTTGCGGGCATCATGGCGTTTGAGGAGAAAGGCGCGCTGGACAGCCAGAGCATCCTTGGCCGCAGCGAGTCCAGCATCATCAACGGTTCGTTGACCACGATCAGCCCAAGCGGTAGAGTCGCCATCCTCTGGGTCTGGTATGACAACGAGTTTGGCTACTCCAACCGGGTCCTGGATTTGGCTCAGTTGATCTGGGAGCAGGGCACGGCGGTGCCTGTGGAACCACCTCCTGCGCCAAGCGCGCCATTGCCGCCTGAGGCGGCTGCCACACTCGCCGAGTCGGTTTCGAGTGTCCAAGCGGCCCTGGGGAACCTGCCAGCCATAACACCCCCCGTTCCGCCGACTCCGCGCAAAGGCTCCGTGGGCCAAGGCCTGCTGACCCTCTACACGAAATTCAAGGATCGATCCGTCACCGTGAGCGAGTTTATGAAGGAGCGGGCCTATGGCGAGACGACCTCCCGCACCGAATTGAAGACGCTGGTTGAGCTTGGATTGGCGACGATTGATGACTCGGAGAGGTCATACCGCTATCGCTTGGCCGAAGAGGTGCGCAATCTCTCCCCACCAGGGATCCTCGAGATCGCCGCCATCCCCGCCCTCGACCGCTTTGAGATTCCAAAGGAGCAGCTTCCCGCCGTCCAGAGCCAGATCCGCGACCTGATTGCACGAGCGCTCTCCCTGACACCCGCCCAACCTGTGCCCGCTCAGGGTGAACAAGCTGAATTCCAACAACGCGTGACAGAGATCGAGGTCTGGTGGCAGGAGCAACGCGCGCGAGGCCGGCAGCTCAAGCGGCTGCACAGTGCCGACCAAGTAGCAGGCCTGCGCATCGAACCCCGGCCGGCCTACCGGGTGCAGAACGCAATCGCCTGGAAGCTCTACGATCTGCTGCGCCACCATCAGCAGGCCGGCACTTCGATCAATACCCTGGGGCCATTTAGCGAAGCGCAGCTTGATGCCTTTGTCCGCGCGGGCATCCCGGCGTTCTATATCGGGGGCTGGGCCGAATCGATGCGCTGGGGCACAGCCGATCTGGCTCGCTACCCCTACGACTATGTCGCCAGGACGGTGGCCCGATACTCCCGGTTCCTGCAACAACACGAGCGCAACCAGGCGTTTGACCGCAGTCAGATGAGCCCTGAGCAACAGGCCGCCACACCGAAGATCGATTTTATGGTTCCCCTCTTTGTGGATATCGATGAGACCCACGGCGTCCCCAAAGAGATCACTGAAGCGATGATGACGGCGCCTGGGGAGGTTGACCCGCCCCTGGTCGCCGCGGTGCATGCGGAGGATCAGGCGCCTCGGTGCAAGAAGTGCGGCCACATGTCAGGCAAGGTGCTCGTGTCCACAGAAGAGCACGTCAAGCGGCTCAACGAGATCCGCCTGCAGCTTGACGTGATGGGCCTGGACACGCTCATCGTCGCGCGCACCGACGCCGAGGCGGCCGAATTCATCACGAGCAACCTCGATGAACGGGACCAGCCCTTCATTGTGGGGGCGACCGCCCTCATGCGGCCGTACCACGAAGTCATCCAGGAGGCGAGGGCCAGGGGCCTGACCGAGTCGGAGGTGGAGCAGATCCACAAAGCGTGGAAGGAGAACGCCAGCCTCATGACCCTGGGCGAGGCGGTCGCGAAGGCGATCGAGCGGGTTGAGCTGGGTGGACAACATCTTGAGATGACGGCTCAGGAGTGGCGGCAGTTTGCGAAGACGGCGTCCTATAAGGCCGCCAAGGCCAAGGCCAACGAGCTCGGCATCACCATCTACACCGCGGCCCAGTGGGAGCTCCTGCAAACCCGCACACCGGAAGCGCTTCACATTGGCATCAACCTCCTCTGGGACTGGGACCTGCCCAAGACCGAAGAGCTCGGCTACAACATCTGGATGATTGAAAGCGGCTTGGAGATGGCGATCGCCCGCTCCAAGGCGTTTGTGCCCTATGCGGACATCTCCTGGATGGAACAACACCAACCGGATGCCGAGGAAGCCGCAGAATGGGCCCACGCGCTCATTGAACATGCCAAAGCGTTAGGCCTGCCGCAGCCACTCTTGGCCAACAACACCTCGCCGTCCTTCTACTGGCGCAAGAAGATCAAAGGCCGGGTGATGACCGATGAGGGGTTGCAAACCTTCCTGGATCGGCAGGCCAAAGCGGGGATTCAGTTCAATTTCATCACCTACGGCGGCGCGGAGCTTGAGCACTATTACTCCGAGCGTTTTCTAAGTGATTTTCGGTCGCGGGGGATGTTGGCGTGGGCTGACTTTCAAGATCAGGCGATCAAGGACGGCGACGCCTTTGTGTCAGACAGCCAGGGCTTCGCCGGCTACCGGCGAGAGGCCGGCCGGATCGTGGCTGGCCGGGGAGGCTCCGTCGCGCAGCCGACCGGCGAGCGGGACACCATGACACAGTTTCGCGAGGCGGTTGAGGCGGCCAAGCGGCTGCCGCCTGCAGTATTGCCACCCAAGCCTTCCTATGAGGCGCTGGAGCACCGGGAGCGCGTCCTGCTGGATCCTGTGATCGACTATACGCTGTCCTTGCTGGCGCCTGAGCAGCGAGAACCCAACCGCCTGGAGGTGTCGAACGAGTTGGCGCGGCTCTATCAGACCCAAAAGGGCAAACCCCTGGAGCTGGTCAACGGGGAGCGCACCGTCAAGGCGCTGGAGCAGATGGGGATTGCCCCGCTCACAGCCCGGCTGATCGTGGATCAGGTCCTCGGCATCGCCCTCACCGGCCATCGGGTCAGCGTGGAGTATGCCTCCGAGCCGGAGGCAATCCGGGAGGCGCTCAAGCCGATCATCAACAAGGCCTTCGAAAGCCTAACCAAAGCGCAACAAACCCCGCAGCTCCGGGCGCAGCTCCAGGGGATCATCACACGGATTTCCCGCCGGCCCTTTGATCTGACGGAGCGCTATGAGCAAAGCCTGATCAGGCTGGGGCTTCCCAAACGGACCGCTTACGAGATCTTCAACGAAACCTCCAGTGCCGGCTGGACCGGGCTCCAGCAGCGCGTGATCTTCGCGCCGCTGACCGTCGAGGAGGCCTGGGCGCTGTTTCCTGGTGCCAACCCGCAGGTGTTTTCCCTCCAGGTCCAACGCGTGGGCCGAGGCGAGTTCGAAGACGTCACCCCGGACACGCGCTTCATGACCGATGACATCGTAGCGCTGGTGCCGCGTGGTCCGACCCCGGACTCGCCGGCTGTGGACACAGGCAAATCCTGGGGTGCGCAGGCCGCGCTGCCGACGCTGGATGTCGTGAGGGCGAATCTGGTAGCGCTCGAGGGAGCTCTCGAGGGTGTGGTGCTTGATCTGGTCGAACATCCTGCGGCCTTCGAGGAGGTGGCCGAAGATGCGGGGGAGACAGGGGAACCTTTGACGCTGGTCGAGGTGAAGAGGGTCAACGCCTCAAGCACGACAGGCACCATGGAATTCCTGGGTCCGTGGCAGTGGCCGGTTTCCACAGGGGCTTCCTCGCAACTGCTGCGGGGCTTGGATGCCAGCCTCGAAGCCTTGCTGACGAACGCCTCGCGCTTCGGTGGCAAGCCCCACGTCGCCCAAGTCGGTCGGTTCATCAAATCGGTGCTGAGTCGGGAGGACAACGCACGACTCCAGGTCGTCGTGGTGAAGAGCGGCGTGTTGCACAATCAGATGGCCCGGTATGACGATCAGGAAGAAGACCGAGCCGTCATCGCGATCGATGAGATCTTTTATCGCCACACCATCGGCGTGGACGGGCTCGATCTTGATCGCCCTGATGAGCGGACGGCTGGAGCGCTTCGGATTGTTGGCGAGCGGTTCCTGCATGAGCTGGCGCATGACAACGCGATCGGGACCTACGACGAGGAGCTGGCCGAAGAAACTCGCGTGCTCCATGTGGTGGACTTCTTCTTGTACGAGAAGTTGGGCGGTGCTGACGAGAACGTGGAGGTCTTTCTTAGGTCCCTTCCGCCAGAGGTCAAGCCATTGGTCACCGGTGCGGACAAGTACCAATTGTTTGCGACGCTCTTGCAGGAAGCTCAGCAGAGACCAGAGGAAGCGCGAGAACCTTTCCTCCGTGAAGGGCTCAGGGAGTACGCCAGGACGATCGTGAGCGGCGACCTGCGGCGCTTCGGCAAAGCGGCGGGGCTGCCGCCGACGCCCCAGAAGCCAGACATTGCGCCAGGCTCGCCGGCGGCGGTGTTCAATGTCTTGCTCTGGGCCGAAGGCCCGCTGACGAGAGCGCAGATTGCTCGCGCCTTGGATCGCGAGGAGGGGACCATCCGCAAAGACCTCAACGCGCTGAAAGACCTGTACCTCCTCACGCAGACCGGAAACGGCGACGCGGCCACCTACGAACTCGCTAGTCCAGAGGTGGTGCGGGAATGGAGCGACCATTTGGTTGATGAGCTGGCGACGCTTGGCTCCCGCGCCAGGCAGCCTCAGCTTGACAAAATCGCGCCAAAGATCCTTGCGATCCTCCAAGGCCGGAGACTTGGCGGGATCTTTGCCAGCCTCGCTGACAAGGAGCAACAGTTGATCACCACGCTCACCTCCGACTACGACGGCTGGCATCCGAAGCGCGTTCGGGAAGTCCTCGCCCAATTGTACCTGGGGCGCGATGAAAAGGGCAATCCGATGACCCTTGAGCTCGCTGAGGGAAGGCTGACCGCCTTGGGGCTGCACCGCAAAGACGCTCTCCGGTATCTCGAGCCGATTGAGGCGGTCATGCGCCGCCCGACGGCTGCGGGTGTGGTTGTGGAGCCGGCGATGCCATCTGAAGAACCGGAAGAGCTCTTCGAGGAGGCCCCGTTGCCGCCGCTCTCCAAGGACATTCCAGGCATCGGCCAGTGGCTGTCTGTGCGCCGCTACGGCCCCGACGAGCTGAAGACGCTTCCCCAAGAGGTCCAAGACAAATGGGACGGCCATGAAGCCTTGATTGAAATCAAGAACACGCAGCAGCCCTACACCGCCTACGTCGGCATTCACCGCCACCTGCCGCATCCGCCGCCAGTGCGCGCCGAGCTGGTTCAGGGGTTCTGGGAGGCGCACGAGGATGATGCGCCTCAAGCCCGCCTGGCCTGGACGATGCGCCAGCTCTTCTTCGGCCAATGGACGCTGGGCGGGACACGGGTCAAGCAATTCGCCTCGGATGCGGCCGCGGAGGCGACAGTCCTCGATCTGTCCAAGGCGATGTCTCAGAAGGCGGCTCTCTCTGTGCCGTACTTCGGCGGCGGCAAGGTGGTGATCAACGTGCCGTTTGATCCCTCACTCCCAGAGAACCGGCATCGCAAACGATTCGCCCAGCAAGAAGTGGCGAAGGTGTTGGAGTCCTTGCAGATCATCGTCACGGCCGTGGACATGAACACGAGCGACGCGGACGTGGTGGAGATGTCCGAAGTCGCGCCGCACGCGGTGATCGGCGTGCCGGGGATTCCCTATGGCGGCGAGATCGCCAGCCCCCAGACCGCCCGTGGGATTGTGCTGGGGATGCGTGCCGCGGCGGAAGTGTCTTCTGGCAACCATGTGCCAGATCCTGAGCATCCCTTGCGCGGCATGACGATCAAGCTCCAAGGGGCCGGTGGGGTGGGCAGTGAGGTGCTCAGGCGGCTGCTCACCGAGGAAGACGTCGCCAAAGTCTATGTGGCCGAGCCCAACGAAGCCACCAAGGCTTCGATCCGCGAGGACTATCTGAGAGAGATCGACGCTGGCCGGCTCGTGCTGCTTGATGATCCCGAGGCCATCTACGATCAGCCCGGCGAGCTCTTCAGCCCCAACGCCTTGCCGTGGATTTTGAATAAGGCCACCATCACTCGCCTAACGCAAAGCGGTACCGTCATCATCGCGGGCGCGGCGAACGTGCAGTTAGCCACACCCGAAGACGGCGTGCGCCTGCATGAGGCCGGCATCCTGTACGTGCCTGACTTTGTGATCAACTCCGGCGGTCTGCGGGCGGTGGAGACCGACTTGGTGGGCTATGGCCTCCCGACGAACATTGAGGAGATCTACACGGGCGTCAAAAGGGTATTGGAATACGCCGCCAAGCGCCGCATTCCAACGGCCTCGGCGGCGGATGAAGACGCGAAGTTTGTCCTGTACTCGAAAGCCAGCGAGCTGGCGGACGGCCAACGCCTGGAGGCGCTCCACGAGCTGAGCCTGATGTTGAGGAAGGGGCTCGAGGGCCTGACCGACGAAGACCTCGATGACCTCCTGGGGGAAAGCCCATCGTACTGGTCGCGCGAGCTGCCTCGTCGAACCGCCCTCCTGAAACAGCTGCGCCCCTTCGTCTCAGAAGAGTTCCAGCCAGTTTTGGCGAAGATCGAAGCCCTCCACGCGCGCTATCTCGAGCGGTTTGCGCGCAGAGAGGCCGTGGCGGCGGAGCCTGGCACAACCTTCGGCTCGCCGCTAGAGGCGCTCATCACCCTGTACCAGGAGTTTGGGGCTCGCGCGTTCAGCCGGGCCGAGGTCCAGCGCTACCGCCTGAATCCGCAAACCAGCAACCCCTTTTCGGAGAGCACCGTGCAAGAAGAGCTGCGGATTCTCCGGCAGGTCGGCCTGATCCGCCCGGTGTCAGAGGAAGAGCCCCATACCTACGAGCTAATCGGTCCCGTGCGCAACCTCTCCCCACCGGATTTTGAGACGTTTCTGACCCACCTGACGAGTGAACTGCCCCGCATCAACGACCGTCCCGCCCTTGCGCGCTTCACCATTCCCACCGAGTCCCTGCTCGCGATTCGTGACCAGGTTGCGCAGATCCTTCAACCTTTAACCCCCGGCTCGCCGGCCACCGATGACTGGGAGCCCCTGTTGGACTCGTACCACCCGGGCCGGGACCTCCTTAACCCGGACCACTGGTTGGATGACCCCATGACGTTCATCGTGGCGACGGCGCCAGGCGTGAGGATCGAGCCCCTCCAACGGCGGGCCCTGGATCTCCGTGTGCGGCTGGTGATCGATGAGGCCTTTCGCCGACACCAGACGCTCCAACTGGGCCGCAACCTTCCTCAACTACCTCTGCTTTCCAAACAGACCACGGACCAGGCGTTGATTGAGCGAGCGGAGCAGGTCTACGAGCTACTCGAGACCGCGGCAGAGGAACTCAACCGCCTTGAGGAGTTTCGACGGCACCGGATGGTCTTCCTCTTAGGGGATGAGCCGGTACTCCTCAGCGAGGGCGACTTCCATTTGATCGGCTCCTCAGGACGTCGGAGTCAGTTCGGGGGAAGATTTACGCCCCCCCTCCCTTCTCACTACGTCAAGTTGTCCTTGCTTGAGGGAGCCTTGGATCGCCAGACCCTCCCAGAGGAGGCAGGATTTACGTTTCTCAAGACCTGGCTGGAGCACGAGTTGGATGTCCTGGCTGAGGGACGCTACGTCGAGCCGGCTCCCAGCGAGGCACGCCTCCTGCACCAAGGATTTCAGCGGATTCAGGCCTACGCCGCGCTTCGAGACCAGGCACCCGCCTGGGCCTCCCGGCAAGTCAGCGGCCTGGTCGAAATTGCCGAGGCGATTCGTCAGGATATCAAACGCTCTGCTGGCAACCGCGGTGAGCCGGTTGATGTGCTCAGGCGAGTTCGTCTTGCGAACCGGGCCAGCGCGTTCCTCTCCCAGATGTTCTCAGTCGCTCCGGGCCAACCGCCTCAGACGAAGTTCCTACCGGTCATGCAGCAGGCGCTTCAGCGCGAGATCCACGCCGATCCCAAGCGCCTTCCCACGATTCGGCAAGCGCTTCAGACGCTCCGCGACCTATACGAGAGCCTAGGCGAGTTGACAGCGCGCCACCTCAACACATACATCCCGGACACCTCGTTGACGGTCGGCCAGGCGCTCAAGGAGCTAGAGGCCCTGGCGGGTGAGGCAGCCGCACCGGCAGCGGAGACAGGCAAAGGCTGGGGCGCGCAGGCGGCGCTGCCGCCGCTGCATGTCGTCTACGACGCTCAGATTCGGCTTGCTCGCGTGAGAGGTATAGGTCGTCCTGGTCCTATCATCACCGACGCCAAGCTGGAACAGAACGGAGGCCCTCTCAAGGATTGGGTGACGCTGTTCCAGTCACCCGAGCGTTGGGCTCCTGATTCGTTGACTTCGCAATGGAAGCGGGGGGAGATCTTGGCCTACCTGAAAGAAGTCACGCAAGATAACAGTCATGACGTCTACTATGAACATAATCCGCTCATGCAAGCGGTGGGCCAAGCCATGGTCGATCTCTACGAGCGAACACAAATCCGCCCGGATGTCCAACAGGCCATTGGGGCCCTGTTGGGGCGCAAGGAAAATGGTCGGATTCGGCTCATAGTGGTAGCACCGGGTGTGTTGGGCACTCAAATGGCTCGGTACTACGATGAACAGCGCGCTGAGGCCGTCATCGCGATAGATGCCACGTTTTATCAAGAGACGGTCGAGCGGCGCCATGAGACGCTCGTCGCCACCCCTGGCTTTGTCCAGGAGAGGCACGTTGTCCAGAAGCCTGCCCAGGTCAAGGGAGCGAGGCGGGTCTTTCTTGAACGGTTCCTGCATGAACTCGGTCACGACAACACCATTGGCACCTACGAGGAGGAGCTGGCCGAAGAAACTCGCGTACTCCGTGAGGTGGACTTCTTCCTGTACAAGCAGCTGGGCGGTCCTGACGAGGACGTGAAGGCGTTTCTCAACACGCTCTCGCCAGAGGTCAAGCCATTGGTCACCGGCAACGACAAGTACAAGCTATTTGCGGAGCTCTTGCGAAGGACTCAATACATGCAAGGAGGAGAGGAGGCCTTCCTCCGTGAAGAGCTCAGGGAGTACGCCAGCACGATCGTCAGCGGCGACCTGCGGCGCTTCGGCAAAGCCGCCGGGTTCCCCACGCAGCCTCCGTCCTCGGAGGGCCCCGTGCCACTACTCACCGGGCTGTCGCTTGAGGGGCATCCCGAGGTCTTGGAGTTCGCGCGGCAACAGGCGGCGTTCCTTCAAGCTGTGACAATCGAAGTCGTTGATGAATCGGAGGATGAGCGACTGTTGAAGGAAGCGGTTGAGGCCGGTGAGATCAGCAAGCTTCCCGACGGCAACTACTACGCGCGCTCCCATCCGTTCGATGTGGCGAGGTCTGAGGAGCGGACATCCGTGGCTACACGAACTTCCAACGACAGAGGCCTCTATAACAACTGGCGGCACACCGATGAGATTCGTCCTGAAGTTGAGCAGCGCCTACAGGGCTCGATGAAGGGCAAGACGATGTACGCGATCCCGTATCTCATGGGACCGGCTGGCTCGCCGTTTGCGCAGGCGGGCGTGATGGTCACCGACAGCCGCTACGTGGCCATCAATATGATCCGGATGACGAAAGTGGGACGGATCGCCCTTGAGGAGCTGGGCGGACGCGCCGACTTCGTCAAAGGCATCCACAGCACCGGCGATCTGAATGCGATCAGGCGGGCGGCCAAACCCGGCGATCCGGATGACCGGTATTTCGTCAGCTTTCCGGAGGAGCGCCTGATCATGTCCTTCGGCTCCGCCTACGGCGGAAACGCCCTGCTTGGCAAAAAATTCCATTCGCTCAGGCAGGCGGAAGACGACGCGCGAAAAGAAGGCTGGCTGGCCGAGCACATGCTCATCGTCGGGATCGAGGATCTTCACACGAGAAAAATTCGGTACATCGCCGCGGCGTTCCCCAGCGCCTCCGGCAAGACCAACCTCGCAATGTTGCAGCCGCCTGAGGCGCTGAAGAACCGGTACCGCGTGTGGCTGGTCAGCGACGACATCGCCTGGATGCGGCTCGGCACAGACGGGCGACTGCGCGCGGTCAACCCGGAAAACGGGTTGTTCGGCGTCGTGCCAGGGACGAACGAGCGGACGAACCCCAACGCGATGAAGGCGATTGGACCCGGCACCAAGACGATCTTCACGAACGTCGCCTACAACGAAAAGACCGGCGAGCTATGGTGGGAGGGCAAGACCCCGCAGCCCCCAACCGATCTTGACGGATGGCTCGACTGGCAGGGTAAGCGCATCGCGGATCGCGCGCCGGAAGATCGGCAAAAGCCATGGGCGCATCCCAACAGCCGCTTCACGACGTGGGCGACGAACGTGCCAAATCTCTCGCCGCAGTGGCAGGATTCCGAGGGCGTGCCGATCAGCGCGATTCTCTTCGGGGGCAGGCTGGCCCAGCGCGAGCCGCTCATTCGTCAACTGCCTGATCCGACAAGCGGCATCTACGACGGGTTGGTGATGGGTGTGGAGATGACCGCTGCCGCGGCCGGGACGGTTGGCGAGTTTCGCCCTGATCCGATGGCGATGCGGCCGTTCTTCTCGTATCACGAAGCCGACTATGTCGCACATTGGATCGATGTCATGCAGCACCTCGGCGACAAAGCACCTGGCTTCTTCCACGTCAACTGGTTCCGTAAGGGACCTGATGGAAAATTCCTGTGGCCTGGCTATGGCGAGAACCTGCGCGTGTTGTTGTGGGCGTTGGATCGAGCTGAGGGACGCGGGACAGGTCTGCTGACGCCGGTTGGCGTGCTGCCGCTGCGAGAGACGTTCAATCGCGAGGGGCTTAACATCCCCATGGAGCATCTGGATCAGGTGCTGGCCTTCAACCCGGAGGAATGGCAGGAGGAGCCCGCCCGTCGCACAGACTATCTGGCGAAGCTTGGCAATCGATTGCCTGAGCCGATCCGCCAGGCCCATGAGCGATTCGTTGAGGCGCTCTCTCAGCCGGCGCCTGAGCCGAGCCCCTCGCGAGCCGACGTCCGCTTAAGCGAGACGGATCGCGCGATCCTCGATCCCATCGTGGAGAAGGCTCTCGCGGCGTTACCGGAAGCCGACCGAGAAGCCAAGCGCGTGCCGGTGTTTGAAGCCCTGGCCCTTCGCTATCTCAGAAAACTCAGCACTCCCTTGGCGATCAATGAGTTGACAGCGTTAGGTGTTCCTGCCGATCTCGCCGACGCCCTGGTCCGCCAGGCCTCCGTCTCCACGATGATGGCCGGCTCGGCGCGCGAGCCGGGTGGTAAGCGGCCGGCGATCGAAGTGGTGAACCCCGAACGTCTCAAGACCATGGACGTCCGTGTGGTGGTGTTTGATTGGCTTGACACGCTCTACATAAGTATGGGGGGCGACCTATTTCCTGAAGCCGCTGACCTCATTAACGAGCTCGCACAAGCGAATATCACGCTCTATGTTGCGACGACCTATGCTGAGTCTGTCGTGCATAGGACGTTGAAAAGAGCCTACTTACACGAGCAGGTCACCGTGATTCATGGCGACAAGGAATCGGCCCTTCGAGAAATCATGCGCAAAAGCGCCGTCCAGCCGTATCAAATCGTCTTGATCGGGGACGATGTCAAAGATATGCAGGCGGCACGAGCGATTGGCGCGATCGCCGTTGGTGTCCGCACCCGTTGGAGCCCTGAGACCTTAATTGCCAACGGGGCCGACGTCATCCTCAACGCTGGGTTTGAGCGTCCGGAAGAACTTGTGGCCTTTCTCACACATCAACCAGCACCTCAGCTTGCGGGTCAGGTATCCGACACGCTGCTCGCCTCGCTGCGCCAACAGCTCGCCGAGGGGCTCAAGGC
>Ga0114945_10000407_pt1 | contig 27855 bp, 20 predicted proteins | sample OV2TP3_FD_87194 | JGI IMG/M metagenome (GOLD analysis project Ga0114945, IMG submission 87194) | Hot spring microbial communities from Beatty, Nevada to study Microbial Dark Matter (Phase II) - OV2 TP3 | ecosystem: Environmental > Aquatic > Thermal springs > Hot (42-90C) | place: USA: Beatty...
CGTTGACGCCGACGTACCTCTTGTAGTGATTGTTGAGCTTCTTCCGCATCTCCTCGTCGCCGTCCTTGAACTTCAAGAAGCAGACGACCTTTTCCCCGAGCACGAGCTTGTGCGTCCCCGGACGATCGGACATCGACCAGCTCGTGCAGTCCACATACCCGGCGAACGCGAAGGTCTTCTCCGCCGACTTCCGCGCGCGCTCGCGCTCTTCGCGCAGCATCCGGATCTTCTCGTCGATGCTCTTGCGCTGGCTCTGATACGTCTTCCAAACGGTCTGGAGATTGCGGTAGTTCTTCGCGCCGGACTCCGCCTCCTTCTTCACGCCCTCCGATTTCGCCAGGGTCATCGCCTCCTCGAAGAGGGCCACGATCCGGTCGAAGTCGACGTTTTCGAGATCGCCCGCGTCGATCCTCTTGTTCTGCTCGGCGATGAGCGACTCGGCTTCCCGGATCTTGGCGACCGCCGCCGCGTCGTCGTCGGTCTTCGTCGGAGTCCGATCTTCTTTCTTGGTGCCGGTCGAGTCCTTGTCCGAGGCGGGTCCGACGGGCTTGACGTACTTCTTCCCGACGTAGTATTTCACCGCGGCGGGCGCCTCAATCTTGAGCCAGCCCATGTGTTCGCCGATCACCTTGACCTTGGCCCCCTCGTCGAGCGAGGCGAGCTTCTCCGCCGTGACACGACTGTCGGTCCGCACCGGCGTGTCGTGGACGGTCACGATCCCCTCGTTCCCCTCACGCTTGACTTGTTTGGAGTAGATCCAGACCGCGCATCCCGCGGGCGGTCGGATCTGGAAGAAGTCGTCCTTCTCGGCGACGACGGTCACGCGCGCGCCTTGTTTCAGGACGGTCGCGGATGGGCTCGTCGGATCGGACTTGGGGGCGAGTCGCACGTAGAGATACGTTGCGGTCACCTCGCCCTCGAAGGGAAAGGTCGCTTTTTGGAACGAGGACTTCTCCTGTCCTCCTTTGCCCGACTCCTGGGCGGAGAGCATCCCGCCCGCCATCAATAGTGCCCACAGGCAAGTCATGGTTCCCCCTCTCTAGAGAATCGAAAAACCGGTGGGAAACGAAAAAGCCGTTTCTACGATGTGTCGTACTTCATCTTCCCTCTCTCCCCCCGCGCCCCGCGCGGAGCCGTCTATTCGCCGCCCGAGTCCTTCATGAAATCCTTGAGCTCGGCCCGCGCAACCAGTTCCGTCACGTACCGCGTTCTCCGATCGCGCCGCACCTTCTCGTTCTCCTGCTGCAGCTTGTTCTTGAATTCCGTCTCGACGTTCTCGGGGACCTTCTCCAGCGTATCGTCCATCACGACGACGAAGGACCATTCCTGCTTCTTGCTGCCCACCACCGCCTTCCCTTCGAAGAAACGCGCCTGTCCCACGGGAAGGGGATTGCCGTCCGAGAAGCAATTCTTGTTGATCTCCGCGGCGAGCGCGCCGTCCTCCGCAATCCCCGCGCGGTCCTTTCCATCCAAGCGGAAGAGTTTCGTCCCCTTGAATTCCAGACTCACCCTTTCCAGCGGCCCGGAACAGCGCCCACAGTGGCCCGGCGACGAGGAACTTCGATCGGGATGCTTGGGGCACCGGTACTTGGTCCGGGCGGAGCCGAGCCACGTCGCGTTGATGTCGATCGAGGCGTTCGTGGCCGCCTTCTTCGCGCGATCGACCGTCTGCTGCTTCTGCAGAATCTTGACGACGGTCTTCGTAATGTAGTCCTGCAACCGCGGGACGAAAGGCTCCTTCCGGAGTTGCAGCCGATAGTAGACGAACCCTTTCTCGGTCTTGAAACGCGGCGAGATATCCCCGACCTTTCTGTCCTTCCCGAATCCCCAATCGACCCGCGAGTTCTTGCCCAGAGTCTTTTCGACCTCGTCGATGGATTTCTGGTCGAACGGCTCCGTGGTCAGCTGCTTCAACCAGCCCATGTCCGGCTTCGATTGAGGATCGAACTTCGCCTTGATCTCGTCGAAAAGGGTATCCGAATACGGTTTCGCGGCGGCGTTGATGTGGTCTCCGACCTTTCGCATCTCGACGACCGCCAGCTCCAGCGCCTGATTGTCCTTCAGCTTCTTGACGATGTCCTCGCGGGCCTCCTCGATGGTCCGGTACTCCTGGGGGGGGCGTCTCCGCTCGGGATGGTGTTCGGACTCGTCGTGGCCGTGCTCGTCCATTCGCGGACGGACCTTTTCGAATTGCGACTTGTTCTTGTCGTAGTAGTCCTTGATTTCCTTTTCGGAGGGATCCGGAACGCGCTTCCGAAACTCCTCGAGATCCGCGAGGAGGTACACCAGCATGATTCGGGCCTGCACCTCGAATCGCTTGTTGTTCTCGTGATAGTACTTCAGGATCGCCTCGGGACTGATCGGGTCCAGGTCCTGCTCGTAGTCCTTCGGATTGAACTCCGCGTACAGGGCCCGCGCGTATTTCTCGTTGGCCAGAAGCTCGCCGTAGACCTTCCCGTAATCGGCGAATTCGGAGGCCGTGACCAGATCGAGAAGCTTGTCCATGAGGACCGCTTCCCGGAAAAACGTGTCGAATTGATCCTTCTTGATCGCCAGGAATTCCGCTGCCTGGAGCTCGGGATCGCGTTCGTCCGGCTCCCCCTTTTCTTTTTCCTTCTCCTTCGACGGCACAAAGAATTTCTGGAAGGCGTCCTTCTCTTTTTGAATCTCTTCGTCGCTCACCGCCAGCCCCTTGTCCGCGGCGTCTTGTAGGAGGATGACCTGCTCCCAGGTCTTCTTCAGCGCCTCGGATTCGGAACGATTGGCGACCTGGCGCATGACGAAGCTCACCAGGAAATCGAAATTCTGCGCGAACTTGAACTGCTCGGTATACTGCTTCAACATCGCGTACCGTTCATGGCCCAGGGAGCGTCGCTGGTGGTCCTTGAAGTCGGCCTTCGAGACCTTCACGGTCCCGAAGATCACCCCGGCGTCTCCCTTGAGCTTCTCATCTCCCCAGAACGCAAAGGTCCCGGAGAAGACCAGACCCAACGCCATGACCGCGATGATGCCGATCATCAGCGCCTTGGTCGAGCGCTTGACGAACCTCTCCATTCGCACTACTTCACCTCTTCCGGTTTCGGCAGATCCTCGATCGAATTCAGGCCGAAGACCCCGAGAAAGTCCTTCGTCGTCCCGTAGAGCACGGGGTTGCCCGGGACCGAGTCCCTCCCCACGATCTTCACGAGGCTTCGCTCCATCAGAGCTCGGAGGATCTCTCCGGACTGGACGCCCCGGATCGCCTCGACATCGGCCCGCTTGATCGGTTGCCGGTAGGCGACGATCGCCAGGGTCTCCATCGCAGCCTGAGACAACTTCTTCTCCGTCCGGGCTTTCCGGAGGCGGGCGATTATATCGGCGTAGGCGGGGCGGGTCAACATCTGGTATCCGCCCGCGATCTCCTCGATCCCGAACGCGCGGCCCCCGGCATCGTATTCCCGCCTCAGCTCCTCCACCGCGGAACGAACGTCGTCCGCGGCGGCATCGGGCACGAGCTCGCGGATCTTCGGGAGCGACATCGGCTCGTCGGAGACGAATAAGACCGCTTCCACCATCGCCTTCACGTCAGCCATTCACTCACCTCTCGAGCGAAATACGAGAGGATGAAGTCGGCCCCGGCACGGCGGATGGACGTAAGGATTTCGAGAACGACACGCCGCTCGTCGATCCACCCTCTCTCCCCGGCCGCCCGAACCATTGCGTATTCGCCGCTCACGTTGAACGCGGCCGTCGGGCAGCCAAACCTCTCCTTCGCTCGGCGCACGATGTCCAGGTAGGCGAGCGCCGGCTTGACCATAATTATATCGGCACCTTCCTCGAGATCAAGCTGGATTTCCCGCATCGCCTCGTCCGAATTCGGCGGATCCATCTGATAGGCCGTGCGATCGCCGAACTTCGGGGGGGACTCGGCGGCTTCCCGAAAGGGCCCGTAAAACGAGGAAGCGTACTTCGCCGAATACGCGAGGATCGGCGTTTCCGAAAGCGACGCGCGGATCGCGGCCACCTGGCAATCCATCATCGCGCTCGGAGCCACAACGTCCGCGCCCGCCTCGACGTGAGACTCCGCGATGCGGGCCAGAAGCGGAAGCGTGGCGTCGTTTTCGACCCTTCCCTGGCGGACGACTCCGCAATGGCCGTGGTCCGTGTACTCGCACAGGCACACGTCGGTGATCACGAGCTTGTCGGTCTCGGCCTTGAGCGCGCGTACGGCCTGCTGGACGATTCCATTCCTGGCCCACGCTTCCGATCCCCGCTCGTCCTTGGTTTTCGGGATGCCGAACAGGACGACGGCCGGCACCCCAAGGGAGCGCACATCCTTGACGAGCTCGTCCACGGAGAACTGATGCTGCCCCGGCATCGAGGCGATCGGAGATCGGATCCGCTTTCCGTGCCGCACGAAGTACGGCATCACCAAGTCGTCGGGACCCAGGGAGGTTTCGCGCACGAGGTCTCGCAGCGCCGAGGTTCGACGAAGTCGTCGCATTCTCATTGCGCCCATCGGAGGATCGCCTCCAAAAGACCGGGAATCGTGTACTCGCGCGCAACGGCGGCGACGGGGAACCCCGCCCTCCGAGCCGCCTTCACGGTGACCGGCCCGATGCACGCCGCCGGCGGGCGGGCCCGAACCATCGCCGCGAACCTTCGCGCGGTCTCGGCGCTGGCGAACGTGACGAGGTCCCCACCCGTCCATCGAACCCGGCGAGCCGGAACGATACGATAGAGCGTCGCCTTGAGATACCGAGCCCCGGCCGTCGTGAGGATTTCGCGTACCTCGACGTTGGCCTTGTCCGCCGCGGCGTGGAGAACGGTACGGCCCCTGCAAATCGGAGCTACTTGGCGCGCCAGCGCCTCGCTGGTGAATTCGCCCGAGACCAAGTCGGCAAGAATCCCGTGCCGGTCGAGCGCCGAGGCGGTCGCGGGACCGACTGCGGCCACGAGGGTCTCCCCCAAGGAGCGCGCATCCCGCCCCTCTTCCCGGAGCCTTCGGAAGTAGAACTCCACGCCGTTCTGACTGGTGAAGAGCAGCACCTCTGCGGGGGGAATCCGCGGTCGGACGGTGGGTCGGATCTCGATCGTCGGGAATTCCACTACGTGAGCCCCCAGATCCGCCAGGGCTCGGCAAAAGCCTCCGGCCTGTTCCGCCGCCCGCGTCACGGCGATCCGGAATCCGAAGAGAGGGCGGATCTTGAGCCACTCCCGGCGCGCGAGCGGGGGGCCGACGGAACCCGGAACGACGGTGAAATCGACGCGCGATCGACGAATCTGGGCCGCCTCTCTCGCGGAAAGAGCCTCCACGCCCGCGACGACTCTCGCGACGAGGTCTCCCGCGCGGGCGCGCGGAATTACTTCGGAGGGTCGGATGGACCGCGCTCTTCCCACGAGAAAACGATGAGGGCGATCCACCGAAACCCACTCGGCTTTTTCCAGCAGCGCGCGCGCGCCGACGGAGAGGAGCTCTGGCGCGCCGGAACCTGCCGCGATCAAGACGATTCTCCCCTTCGCCACGCGGCAACTATACAAGCCGGAAGCGCAAGGGAACAGAGGATGCTAAGATCTTGGAGTGGCTCTTTCCGTGGGCGTTCTCGCCGGCGGACGATCCCTCCGCATGGGACAAGACAAAGCGCTCCTCGAGGTGGCCGGCAAGCCCCTCCTCCAGCATCTCCTCGACCGACTCGGCCGCCCGGCGCTGATCTCGGCGAAGGACGATCGCTTGGCTCGCTTCGGAACGGTGGTGAAGGACATTCTTCTCCAGGCCTGTCCGCTTGCGGGGATCCACGCGCTCCTCATCGCCTCGCCTGCGGATCGCATGTTCATCTGCGCCTGCGACATGCCCTTTGTCAGCCTGACGCTGGCCGAGCATCTCGCGACCTACGAGGGCGATCTCGTCCTCCCCGTCGGCCCGAACGGCGACGAGCCCCTCCATGCCGTCTATTCGAAAATCTGCATCGAACCGATCGAGTCCTGTGTCCGCTCCGGAGGCCTCAAGACGTCGGATCTTCAATGGCAGGTTCGAACCTCACGGGTGGACGTGGATCCCGCTCGATGGCTGGTCGACGGCCGATCTCCCTTCACCAACGTGAATTCTCCCGACGAACTGGGACAACTCTGAACTCCTCCTCCGGTATCCAGAGTAGCTTCCGAGGAACGAATCTGGACGCAGGGGGTGGGAGTTGCTAGACTCCCGCCGAATTTTTATGACGGAACAGGAGCTGGCCGCCTCGCGCCCCTCCAACTTTCTCTGCGCGCCCGTGGCGCGGGACATGGCCCGCGTCGAATCGATCCTCCGGCGTGAATCCGCCCACCCCAACCCGTTCGTGCAATCGCTCGTCGAGCATACGACGAGATTCCAGGGCAAGCGGCTGCGCCCCGCGCTCCTGCTGACGAGCGCGCGCATTCTCGGCGAAGGGCCTCAAGATCTCCACTTCGGATTGGCTGCCGTCATCGAGATGCTCCACACCGCCACTTTGTCGCACGACGACGTCCTCGACGAGTCCCAATTGCGCCGAAACCTCCCGACGCTCAACCAAATGTGGGGGAACGAAGTCCCCGTCCTCTTCGGCGACTATCTGTTCGCCAAAGCCTATGCCCTGTGCGCGCGGCTCCACCACCGGGAGGCGAATCTGGTTTTCGCCCAGGCCGTCCAAGACATCTGCGTCGGCGAGCTCTCTCAGATCGCAGGACGGTTCAACTTCGACCTCACCGAGGGGCAGTACCTCGAACTCATCCGTCTGAAGACCGCGGTCCTCTTCTCGACCGCGTGCCGCTTGGGGGGGATCGAATCCGGCGCTGAGCCCAAGCACATCGAGGCGCTCGCCGGGTACGGCGAACGGATCGGCATGGCTTTCCAAATCGTCGACGACTGCCTCGACATCACGGGGGACGAGCGACTCATGGGAAAGTCGCTGGGGACCGATCTCGCAAAGGGGAAACTGACGCTTCCGCTTCTTCGGCTGCTCCCCGCGATCGGCCATCGCGAATTGGAAGCTCTTCTCCATTCCCCCGACGTCGCGGGTCGGAGGAAAGACGTGCTTCGCCTCGCCCGAGAGCACGACGTCCTTGCTTCTTCCCTCGCCAGAGCCCGCGAATTCGTCGAGGAAGCGAAGGAGAGTCTGGCCGCCTTCTCCCCATCCCCGTACATCGACAGCCTGGTCGCTCTGGCCGATTTCGTCGTGGCCCGCGAAGTCTGACCCGCGCTTCGGCCGATACTATTTTCGGATCCGCCATGCTATGATCTGGCCCGAGGTGCGATGAGAGTCGTTCGAGTCGAAGAGGCCACGGCGGGCGCGCGCGTGGCGAAGGACATCCTGGACTTGAAGGGCACCCTGCTGTTCAGGGCCGGTACCGAATTGACGCCGGCGGTGATCCAAATCCTCCAAACGCGGAGCATCACCCACCTCTTCCTGGAAGACGTCGCTGGCGCCGCACCGGCTCCCCTTCCCGCCGGGATGCGTCCGGAAGAGATCGACGGAGAGATGCACCGACTGTTCGCGGACGTCGGCGGTCATCCGATCATGAAGGCGCTTCGAGATTCGGCCACACGGTATTTCCATTCCCGCGTCAAGTGAGGATCTAGGATGGGGGCGACGTCGCAGACCGAAGTGCAGGATCGGGTCAAGAAGCTCGTCGATCGCATCCAGGGACTGCCGACCCTCCCGGCGATGCTCAACAACATCAACAAGATGATGCTGAATCCCCGGACCTCGGCGAAGGAGGTCGCCCAGCTCATCTCCAGCGATCCCAGCATCACCTCGAAGGTGCTCCGCGTCGTGAACTCGTCGTTCTACGGCTTCCCGAATCGGATCACCACCGTCACCCATGCGATCGTCATCTTGGGCTTCAACACGATCAAGTCCATCGTGCTGAGCTCGACGATCTTCGACGTGTTCAAGAAGGACACGCGCGGGGGATTCGACCGCCAGCAATTCTGGAGGCATTCGATCGGATGCGGAGCGGCGGCCAAGGTGTTGGCGCGGCGGATGGGATTCCCGAGCCTCGAGGAGATCTTCATCGCCGGGCTGCTCCACGACGTCGGGAAAATCGTCCTCGATCAGTATCTCCACGACCGCTTCGTGGAGGTGCTCAACACGGTGCGCGACAAGAACTGTCTCATCGTGGAGGCCGAATCGTCCGCCCTGGGGGTGACGCACGCGGACGTGGGAGCGTGGCTCTTCGAGAAATGGAACCTCTCGAAGGGGTTGGTCGAGACGACGCGATGCCACCACAATCCCGCCCTGGCGAGCGACAATGCGAAGACCGCGGCGATCGTCCATTTCGCGGACATCCTCGTTCGAGCGCTTCGGTTCGGCAACGGAGGCGACAACAAGATTCCGCAGGTGAGCGACGCCGCCTGGCCGCTCCTGGGTATGGACGTATCGCACTTCGACGGTTTGATCGCGGAAGTCGGAGACGAAATCGAGAAGGCGATGGTCTTCCTGGATTTCATCAAATGATGGAACGCGCGGAATCGGATACGGGATACGTACGGGCCATCGAGACTTCGTCGCCGGAACTCCGCGATCTCCGCGAGGTCGTGCGGAAAATGCTCCTCTCCCGCGATCCCAAGGAAATCGCCCACCTCCTGTCCGAGTCCGTCCTCCGGACGCTGAGCGCCCCCCGCGGTCGCGTTTTCCTCTTCGACTCCTCCGGCACGCTCCCTCCGCCTTCGGGCGAGGCGGAGACGGCTCTGCTTCCCGACAAGGAGGTGGTCGAATTCGCATTCTCGGGAGGGCGCCCCCCGATTCTTCCGAATGCGGCGGGCACGTTCCTCGTCGTCTTCCCGCTCCGCGTAGGGGAGCAGCGGGTGGGGGTCGTCAGCATCGATGTCTCCGGGGTCGCGGAGGCGGTCCTTCACGCGAGCTTCGAGCCCGTGGACGCGCTCCTCGAACCGGGCGCGGTCGCGCTCGTGAACGCCACGACCGTCCGCCGGTCGATGGGCGAATCCGCCCTGCTCCAGAATATCCTGGACAGCATCACGAACGGCATCGTGACCGTCGACCAGGCGAGACGCGTGACGCGGCTGAACCACAACGCCATGGCGATGCTGGAGCTCTCGCCCGATTGCATCGGATCCCTGTATCAGGAAGTTCTCCCGCCTCCGATCACCGAAGCTCTCGACGATCTCCTCCGCGAAACCTCGGAGGCCGGATTCGCGATGGAGAAGGTACTTTCGTACAAGCTCCAGCAAGGAGCCGAGCTGAACCTCGCCGTCTCCACCTCCGTCCTGTGCGACGAGGAATATCGCCCGCTCGGCTTCATCGTGATCTTCCGCGACATGACCGCGTCGAAGGAGCTGGACCGGCTTCGACGGCTCGACCAGATGAAATCGGAATTCGTCGCCAACGTCTCGCACGAATTGAAGACGCCGTTGACCTCCATCAAGGCGTACACGGAAGCGCTCGTCGACATGACCGAGGACGAGCAGATGCGCCAATTCCTCAAGGTCATCGACGAGGAATCCGATCGACTGCTCTTTCTCATCAACGATCTCTTGAACGTCTCGCGGATCCAATCGGGCAGGATGAAGATGCACTTCGAGCCCGCCGACCCGCGGCTCGCCGTGACGGAAGTCCTCAAGATTTCCAAGGCGACTTCTCCCAAACACCAGATCGTACTCGAGCTCGCCGAAGACCTCCCTTCGATGATGATCGACCTGGAGAAGCTCAAAGAGGTGATGATCAACCTCATCTCCAATGCGATCAAGTACTCTCCGGAAGGCGGGCGGGTGTGGGTCCGAATGCGGATCGAGGAGTCCAACCTGCGGATCGAAATCCAGGACCAGGGACTCGGCATCTCCAAGGAGAACATTGCGAGGCTCTTTCAGGCGTTTTACCGCGTGGACAGTTCGCTCACGGCGGAGATTCCCGGGACGGGGCTCGGTCTCGTCATCGTGAAGGCGATCGTCGAGCATCACGGCGGCCGGATCTGGGTCGAGAGCGAACCGGGCAAGGGCTCTACGTTCATCCTCCTGATTCCCGTGCGCCGGGAAATCAAGGAAGCTCCCGCGGGATTCACCGAATAGCGCCGCGAGGTATACTTCCATCGTGGCATCGCTGCCTGGGGACGAGACCAAGCTCCTGGAGCTTCTCCGCCTCCGCGAGGAACTGGAACGGCAGATTCACGGGAAGTACCGGAAGCAAGCGGCGGTGCTTTTCACCGATCTCATCGGTTCGACGGCCTTCTACGAACGGCACGGGGACGAGGCGGGCCGCGCCGAAGTCGCGCGCTCCTTGGCGATCGCCCGAGAGATCATCGAGCCCTCCGGTCGGATCGTCAAGACTCTGGGAGACGGCATCCTCGCGCTCTTCCCCGACGCGGAGTCCGGCTTCCGGGCGGCCCACGTTCTCGTGGAGGCGCTTTCCACGGCCAAGCTCCCCGCCCGCGCGGCTCTCCATTGGGGCGAGCTCTTCGTGGAAGAGGCCGACGTCTACGGCGACGTCGTCAACACGACCGCCCGCCTCAACGGCCTCGCCTCCACGCCCTGCGTGCTCCTCTCCCGCGCCCTCGTCCAGGCGCTCCCGGACTCCTCGAGGTCGACGTGCGGCCGAGTGGGGGCCTTCTCCGTCAAGGGAAAGACCGGGGAGCTCGAGGTGTACGCCCGGCGAACGGGCGAGGGGGACTTGGTCCTGGACGGGGGACGGCTCTGGACCTGTCGCTACTCCGAAGCTTCCGCCGTAACGGTGCGACTCCTTCGCACCCCACTCTGGCCGCCCACCGCTCAGGCGTTCGCCTGTTCCCATACCTCCTTCCGGAGCCACTTCGAAAAACTCGCGAGCGATCTCCCCGTCCCCGGTCCCCGCGCGGCCTGGACGGTGCGAACGCTTTCGAAGACCCTCCCGTGTTGGGTCTACGATCTCGACAAGTTCGGTGGACGTTTGGAACCTCTGCTGGCCGAGCTGCATTCGTGGGCGGCCCGCAAGGCGATTTTGGAGGTGGCGCTCCGACTTCCCCACCGCTATCGGGCCGTGGAACTGGAAGTGGCCGTCCAGACGAGCGCGGCCTTCTGGGCCTCGAAGGCGCCCGGCCCGTCTCGCCTGTCGCTCGTCTTCTCCGAGGGCGACTCCCCGTCCCTCGCCACCGCGGCGGCCAAAGGCCTGGTCAAGGGGGCACCTCCGGAATCCCGGATCCTCGTCAAGACCGGCGCGGGAGTATCGATACCCGAGCGCGCACTCACCGAAGAGTTCGACGGCTGGTTCGAAGGATCCGTGCTGTGCGCCGAGCGAGCCGCGCCCGATACCGAGATTGCCGGAACGTAAACTCTCAGGATCTCCACCGACGAAGTAGGGCCTGCGCATGACCGCGTTGCGGCCAATCGGTAGGCGCCAGTTCCAGGGCCCTTTCGGCATCCCGGATGGCGCCGGAGACATCTCCCATCATCCCCCGACACTCGGCTCGACCCAGATACGGCAATGGGAATCGCGCGTCGATCTGGAGGGCCCTGTTGAAATCGAGGAGAGCCCCGCCGACGTCTCCCTTCTGAAGCTTTGCGCCCCCGCGATTCGTGAACGCGATGGCGTGCCGCGGATTCAGTTCGATTCCCTTGCTCCCGTCCTCAATGGCTCCGTCGAAGTCGCCCTTCGAAGACCGCAGCGAACCCCGATTGAAGTACAGGTCGGGTTCGCGCGGATCCAACTCGATCGCACGCGAATAGTCGAGAATCGCGCCATCCAGGTCTCCGGACCGCGATTTCGCATACCCACGATAGCCGAACGCCCGAGCCCTTCGAGGATTCACCTCGATCGCTCTCGAAAAGTCCGAGATCGCGCCCGAGAAATTGCGCTTGTCCACGCGCGCGCAACCGCGAATCAGGAGGGCCAATTCCTCCTTCGGGTCCTGTTCGAGTACCCGGGTGAGATCCTCGATGGCGCCGTCCAAATCCCCTCGCTCCTGCTTCAGGTTGGCGCGCTCGAGCAGCGCCCTCTTGAGACTCGGAGACTCTTCGATCGCCTTCGTGAAGTCCGCCATCGCCCCCTCGAGATCCTTCCTTCTCGCCTTGGCACGCCCGCGCCCGCAGTACGCTTCCCCGTACCTCGGATTCAGTTCGACGGCCCTCGAGTAGTCCTCGATCGCCCCGTCCAGATCTCCGATTCCGAGTCTCGCATTCGCCCGGTTGTAGAAGCCCCCGACGTACTGCGGGTAGATCTCCACGGCGCGCGAGAAGTCCCGGAGGGCACCCTCGTATTCCCCCGTTTCATATCTCAGAATCCCACGCAGACTGTGCGACTGAAACATTCGAGGCTGGATGGTCACGGCACGAGTGAAGTCCGCGATGGCGGCGGAGGAGACCCGCTCCCCTTGATGCGCTACACCTCGGGCGTGATACGCCACGGCCAATCGAGGGTTAATCTCCAATGCCTTGGTCAGTTCGTCCCGAGCGGCAGGTCTCTGGAGTTTGTCCAAGAGGCCGATCCCTTTCCAAAGACGCGCCACATACGAGGAGGGCATCCGCCGGATCACCTCGTCCATGATCGCGATCTTCTTGTCCCCGAACTTCCCATAGCCCTCCAAGAGCAGGAACTCCTCCACGTACGGCTGACCTTCCCAGCGAGCCAGCCGGGAGGCCGAATCGTAGTCGAAGTCCGGCCTCGTGGGACCCCACTTTTCCATGAGCTCCAGATACCCCCGCGCGAGATCGAGAGCCATGTTCTCCGAACTTCCTTCCAGCTCGACGCCCCGCGAAACCCAGTCGGCCGCGACCTTGGCGCGGCCTCGAGCTTCCTCTAGGAGATCGACCTCATTTGGGCTGATGAAGCTGATCGTCAGCCATGCCTGCTCCAACCCCATCCGGCCTCGCGCGAGAAGCGTCGGGGCGTGGTTCGCCTCCAGGCTCATCGCGCGGCCATACGCCGCGTCGGCTCCTTCGAAATCCGCTTTCACTTCGCGGCAGCGTCCGATCAAGTACCAGCCCTCGGCCCGATCACCGCTCCGCTTCATCTGTTCGCGTACCGATCCTTCCAGGGCGTCGTACCTCTGAAAGTCCGCCTCGGACATCCTGTAGTTCGAAAGGTAGAATCGCATCCTCAGGTCGTTGAGTTGCGCTTCCACGTTCAAGTAGAGCTCGTTTCGCAACCGTTCTTCCCGCTCCCTCTTGGCCCGCTCCTCCTGAAGTCGTCGCTCCCGAACTTCGGCAAGCCACCGGGGAATCGTCAGCGCCAGAGCGGGCCCGAGGAGGAGGGTCCCGCAGCCGAGGACAAGGACGAGTTTCCTCTTCGACGCGAACTTGCGGGCGCGGTACCACACGCTCGAAGGATGCGCCCGAACTGCCTCCCCCTTCAGCCAGCGGGTCAGGTCGTCCGCGAGTTCTCGAGCCGTGGCGTATCTCAGCTCGGGATCTTTCTCCAAGCATTTCAATACGATGGCTTGGAGTTCGCGATCCAGTCCGGGTCGGATCGAACAGGGTCGGGGAACTTCCTCTTCCACGATTCGCTTGAAAAGCTCGTACACGTTCGAATGTTGAAACGGGGGACGGCCCGCCAGCAGTTCGTAGAGGGTGGCGCCCAATCCGTACACGTCGGATCGCACGCCGATCCTCTCCACGTCCCCTCGAGCCTGCTCGGGCGCCATGTACGAGGGAGTTCCGATCACCATGCCGGACACCGACAGCGCCCGATCCAGATGCGTCGACTTCGCCAGACCGAAGTCGGTGACGAAGAGACGCGCCTGCCCTGCCTTGCGAGACACCATCAAGTTGTGGGGTTTGAGATCCCGATGGACGATCCCTCGCTCGTGCGCCGCGTGGACGGCCCGCGCGGCATCCCGAACGAGTTCCACGAGGACTCGCACCTCCGTTCTCGGAAAGGTGGCGAGACTCTCCCCGTCGACGAATTCCATCGCGATGTACCGATCCGTCGCCTCGAAGACGGCGGCGATGTTCGGATGGCTGACCTTCGCCGAGAGGTGCGCCTCGCGGCGGAAACGCTCGCGTTCCTCTCCCTCTCCGCTCTTCAGGAATTTCAGCGCGACCCAACGACCGAGCTCGGTGTCCCAGGCTTTCCAGACTTCGCCCATTCCGCCGGCGCCGAGAAGCCGGGCCTTGAGGTACTTTCCCTCCGGCTCCCCCTTCGCGGCCTCCGGGGGCACGCCCGAAATGACCACTTGTCGGCTCTTCGTGGAGGAGCATCGGGTCATCCGCGTCGTGCGCTCGACCTGCCGGGGGGCAAGATACCCCTTGCGGACCAGGAGTTCCCCCAGAGTGGGAATCGGCCGGGCTCCCGCCTCCATCAGGCGCCGCAGGACGAAGAGCGCCTCCTCGACTTGCTCCGGCGTCGCGATTTCTTGTTCTAGAACGAGTCGTGCGAACTGGAGATCCTGAGGAGAAATCAGTTCATTCGCCATGGGTGCCCGTTCCACGACTATCATACCGTGTCGGGACGCGGGCGTTTGGAAAGAAAAGCGCAAGGGTTCTGAGTCGTCAGAACAGCCCCAGCCAGCGCACCCGCACGGCCCGGACGATCACTTCGCAACTTCCCCCGTTGGAATCGAGCGTCACCCGAGACACGCGGTGCTCGTCTCCGAGCTTGCGCGAATCCACGCGCACCTCCACCTCGGCCTCGGACCCCGGAGGGATATCCCGGACACGATCAACTTGGATCCAATCCCCCTCCCAACTTGCCGAAAGCGCAAGAGATTCCTCGCCGGAGTTTCGCACCACGATCTTCCCCAGACCGGTCTTACCACGACATTCCACGTCGAGCACGGGGGTCACGCACACGAGCTTCGCCGGACGCGACGCGACCTCGAAACGAACCTCGACGTGGATTGCTCCGCCGTTAGACTCGATCCGAACCCGCACTTCGCGGCGCTCCCCCGGGCGCAGCTGGGCCGTCGAAATCGTGAAGTCCAAAGCGTTGTCGACGCCCTTAAAGAACAGCCTCGCGGGCTGCACCCACTCCGGATCTCCCTCGATTCGCGCCTCGCCGTACAGGGTCCCTTTGCCGATACGCGTCGCGCGCAGGGAGAAGGTGCGGGAGGAGCCATGGGGAATCGCGCCCAACGAGAGTTCGAGCGCGTCCAACTCCAACCGGGGCGGTGGGACCATGCCGCTGGCCTCCACCAGCTTTTGCACGGCAATATCCGGATCGCTCTCCGTGGCGCGGAGTTCGGCCGCGATCCGCGCCAGGTCGCGCTCTCGTACCTGCCGCAACCACGTCTCCAGTTTCGGATCGTTCACCAAGCGACGAGCGTCGTCGGGTCGCTCGAGCATCGTCTCCACCAGTTCTCGGACCGTGAACACCTCTCCCCACATGGGAAGCGCGAGTCCCTCGCCCCTTCCGACGTCGGCGACGGAGTGGTCCTCCGCCTCCCCCAACGCCGCTCGAGCCTCTCCCGCGTGGGCGAATCGATCCGCAGGTACGGGCGCCAGGCAGCGCCGCACGAACTCGTCGATCTTGACCGGCAGGTCCGGGAACACCTCCGAGGGATAGCGAAACGCCCCGATCGGCAGCTCTCCGACGAGGAGTTCGTAGAAGAGCACCCCGAAGGAATAGACGTCGCTTCGCACATCCGCGGGAGATCCCCTCCGCTGTTCCGGCGCCATGTAGTCGAGCGTGCCGGCAATCTCCGTCGTCCCGGTTCGTCCCGAGATCAGGAGCCGACTCGTCACGGACTCCACGACCCGGCCGAGTCCAAAGTCGGTGATTTTCGCGATTCTCCGCGGCCCCTCGCTCCAGAGAACGTTTTCCGGCTTGAGATCCCGATGGACGACGCCTTGGGAGTGCGCGTAGTCGAGGGCCTCGAGAAGTTGCCGAGCGATGTCCAGAGACTCCCGAAAAGGAATCGGCCCCAGACGAAGACGGTCTCGGAGGTTTCCACCGGACACGAACTCCATCACGAAATACGGCGGATCGGCTCCGAGATCCAGTCCGAGAGTCCTCACGATTCCCGGATGGCGGAGGGCATGCTGAAGCCGGCCCCCCGTTCTGAGCTCCTCGAGGTACTCCGGACTGGTGGGAATCTTGATGGCGACGATTTCGTCAAGCTCGGAATGGCGCGCCTTCCAGACCTCTCCGAATCCGCCCTGGCCGATCTTCTCGACCAGGACGTACGTGCCGACCTTCTGCCCTGCCTTGCCCATCGGTCAATAGCACGACAATCCCTGAGGGGTCGACAACCCCTTGATCTCGCAAACGACCTTCTTGGCCGGGTCCACTTCGATCACCCGGTTCGCGCCTTGCTCGAGGATCCACGTATTTCCGTCCTCCGCGCGTACCGCCGCCATGGGTCGCGAGAGCCCCTCCTTGCGCCAGACCTCGCGATTCGCCGAATCGATCTCGAGCACCATTCCGCGTTGATAGTCCGAAATCAGCGTATGGCCGTTGTCCAGTCGCGACGCCCGCCACGCCCGGAGCCGATCCACTTTGGCCCGCCACACCTCGTTTCCGTTGCGATCGACTTCGACCACCTGGTTGCTCCCCGTGATGAGGGTGTTTCCGTTTTCGAGCCGCTGCGCGCCGATCGGATAGGGAACCTTGGCGCAGGTCCAGACGCGCGTCTTCTGCGGATCGTACTCGCACACGCGATTGCCGTAGTACTCCGCAACCAGCGTGTTTCCGTTCTCGAGCCGCTGGACGTCGTACGGATAGTTGACGCCGTCCAGTTGCCACTTGACTTCTCGGTTGGAGTCCACCTCCACGACCTGGTTCTGGTTCGTGTTCGCGATCAGGACGTTTCCATTGTCCAGTTTGACCGCCATCCACGAGTACTGCGCGTTCGTCGCGAAGCTCCACAACTCGCGACCGCTCCGATCGAATTCCTTGACGCCGGTTTGATCGCTGATGAGCAGGTTACCGACGGAGCTGCGCGCATACGGCAGAAAGGCGATCGAGTGGATGTGGGACTTCTCGAGCGACACGCGCCCGAGCACATGCGAAAACAGTTCGATTCGCTTTTCTCCCACGTCGGAGAGGACTCCCACGATCCGGTCCCCGTTGCGCATCAGCGCGCGGGCGAACCAGCCGGGAGCCACTTCCTTGGAAGACGCCGGAACTTGGAAGTGGATCCGTCGCACGCTCGCCCGAGGAATCTTGGTGGTTCGATTCCCCTCGACCAGCGCGAGCTCCGTTTCGTCCAACGACTCCACCGTTCCGTAGCGGGCGCTCGCTTTCTTTTCCTCCTCCAGGATCGCGATGTCCCGCTTGTCCTCCTTGACTTCCGGCATCGGTCCCTCGAGCGGGCTCACGTGCAACGTTCGGAGATGATCTCGACGCACGCGGAATTCGGTTCCCCATGCGTGAAATCGGATGAGGCCGTCTTTGAGAACGGGCGTCGGTGCCGCCAGACTCGTGCCGTGGACGAACTGGATCCTGGAGACCCGAGGGTCCGTCTGGACGGCCTCGACCTTCTGAAACTGGAGTCGATGCACGCGCTCGATGGGGATCCGCAGGAGCCGTCCCGCCTTCGTGCGAAATCGAAGCGAGCCGTCCGCGTCAAACCCGCTCACGGATCCGAGCATTTCCTCGCCGCTGGTGAGGACGAGCCGTTCGCCGGAGTCGTCCTGCGGGAGGAGAATCGCGGCGGCGAGAATCCAGCGCATCATCGTTGGTGCCGGGATTATACCGACATTTCGAGGCCGGTTGAAGTTCGATCACCGGGACGAGGGGCGGAGCCGAAGCGTCCAGTCGCCGAGGACGCTCCAGAAGTAGGTTCGCTTGCGCCCGATCCCGCCGCCCACTTCCTCCGCCGATTTCGCTTCGGACTCGATTTCGAAATACCGGGCCCAGGCCTCGCCGAAGGTCCTGCCTTCGGCCAAGGCCTCGTAGAAGCCTCGAGGAGCGTCGTAGAAGACCTTCGACCGGCCGACCAGGGCCAGTCCCTGGGCGTAGAAGAGGATGGACTCCGCTCCCTGTTTGCGACCGTATTCGGAATGGTTGTAGGGGCGGTCCTCCGCATGTTGGGGCGAAATCGATTCGCACCCCGTGTGGTAATAGAAAGAGGCGCCGTCCGGCAGGACGCGGTTTTCCCAGAGCGTGCGATAGAGGACGAAATCGGCCTTCCCCTTCGCCGAGCGGTCGAGCGAGGGCACGTATTCGTCTCCCTTGCGGGTCCAATCCCAGGGAGTCGATCCGCATGCGGTCAGGATTCGCTCGGCATCCGCCTTGTCGAAGACGCTTCCCGCTCGATCGCTATGGGCCCGAACATCGCGGAGGACGGCCGGCCGCCGAAGCCACTCCACGAGATCGAGGACGCTCGCCTTCGGTAGATGGTGTCCCTCCCCGATCCACTCTCCGCTAGCTCGAGTGACCGCGCCCCGACCCGACCCCAGCTTGAAGGCGACGGAGGCGGGGAGGAATTGCTTCGCGAATTCTCCCTGGCGGAATCGGTGATTGCGCTCGAAGTACTCGACCAAGAGCCGCCGCTCGAGGGTGGGATCCGGCTCCCAAAGATCCTTGGGCGCATCCGCGAACTTCGCGCGCTGCGGTTTTCCCGAAGAGTCCAGGAGTTCCCCGCGGGGTTTGAGCGCGATCCCCCGGGCGTTGATGCGGGACACGACGATGTCCGGTCGAGCGATCGGATTCTTCCGCCGCAGGTCCTCCGCGGAGCCCTCGGAATCCTGGAGCTCGTCCAACGGTTGGAATCGCAGGGCGACGGTCTCCGATTGTGGTCCGAGAATCTCCGAAGTCTCGTAGCGCCCGTCGTTGACGAAGAAGAAGTCCTCGAACGACCGGGACCCGACCTCGAAATCCGTGCTGATCCCTCCCTTTGGCGGAACGACCCCGGGGAAGGCGGCCAGCAAGGTGGGGACTCGCTGCCGCTCCTCTCGATAGAGATCCTCCCACCGGCCGTCGAGGTCGGCGAGGATCAGCTCGCAACGATGGGCGACGATTTCGGGCGCGGTGCTCACGAAATCGACCGGGGTCTCGAACTTCCTCTCGTTCGCCTTGCCCTTGTGGAGGGTCAGCGGCCCCTTCTTTCGCCAATTGTACATCCGGACGAGCAGCGCTTCCGGGAAGGATCCGACGAGAACCGCGCCGCGGAGGTTCGGACGGGCGTCGCGAACCGCTCGCAAGAACTCCCGGACCGCGAGAAGCGTTCGACCGTCCTGGTGTCGATCTCCGGAGTAGAGATGGGCGGAGACGAGGCGCGGATCCCAACCGTCCGCCACCAGATCCTCCGCATACCGCCGGAGCGACGGGAGCAGCGACTCGTCCGCGAGCAACCGGGCCTCGACCAAAACCAGGAGGAGCGGCGCCTTCTCTCCTCCTGACCTCCCTTCGATCGGCGCGAGCGAGGCGATCTCGGCGATCCCGTCCCCATTGGAGTCGTAGGGCGAGAACTTTTTGCACCGATCGGCGAGCGGGTCTTCGGACGATTGGAGCGCGAGGAGAAGAAAGAGGGATTTCATGGGGATCCATGGATACCCGAGGGCCTCGGGCAAGTCAAGTTGGAACTCTCCCGAAACCCATGATTACCCATATGGGTTACGCATGGGTTTCCTTGACTTCGGCGGAACGCAAAGTAGAATCGCCCTCCTTGATTAGGGGGTGGGGCATGCGCGCGACCGTCGTTCTCCTCTTCCTCTGCGCCCGAGCCGGCGCGGAGGACTCGCTGATTTCCATCGGCGACCAGAAATACCTGGCCGGCACTCCGACCGGCGGGAAGATCTCGACCCTCCGCTACCCCACGCTGGGGTGCCCGGCGATCGTCAAGTCGGGAGGGACCGGAACGGCATGGGTGAAGCTCGGCGACGGCGGCGCCACCTTCTCCTTCCAGCTTTCCATCGCTCCGACCGTCGGCGGCGGACCCTCGACGTCCCTCTCCACCACCGGAGTTCAGTTCGATTCCGCCCTCGGGATCTACAAGGTGTCCTATCAGGTTCCTGCGGACGTTCCGGACGACACCTACGACTTGACGCTCAGCGTCCCCGCCCTCTCGCTCTCGGATTCCCAGCCGAACTGCTTCCGGGTCGTCCAGAACGAGTCCTCCGACTTCACGTTCATCGCGATTTCGGACACCCACTTCGCCACCCCCACCGGATTCTGGTCCCCCGGCAACTACAACGGAGGAAGCTACAACGCCCTCTCGATCATCGAGCAGATGAAGAAGGAGATCCGCGCTCTTCGTCCCACCTTCGTCATTCTCTCGGGCGATCTGATGTTCGGCCTCGACTACAAGTTCGAGTACGATCACGTCTGGAAGACTTGGAAGGACACCGGGATTCCCATCTTCATGGCCCCGGGAAACCACGACGGAATTGCGGGCATCAAGGACCGCTGGTTCTTGGGGCTCCATTCTCCGGTTCGCGACGGTCTGGACTTCTGGCGCAAGTACCTCGGTCCATGCTACTACTCCTTCCGCTTCGGCGGCATCCATTTCCAGGCCGTCAACACCATCGACGGGACCCCGGAGCGCCGCGACGGTTTCCTCATCATCATCGAAAATTACGGCGGCGACCTCCTCCCCGAACAAATGGATTGGATCAAGAACGACCTCGCCGGAGTCGGCGAGACCGTCGTTCCGTTCTTCCATCACAACCCGATGGGCCCCTATCGGGAGAACAAGACGTTCGGGATGTGGTCCTGGGTTCTCACTCGCATCTGGAACTGGATCTCGACGGGGAACTTCACCTACATCAGCCAGACCTGGAACACCAAGTCTACGGCGGATTTTCTTCTCGCCCAATACGCCAACGTTCCCCTCGTTTTCTGCGGACACCACCACAAAGACGTCCTGGCCAAACACGGATCGACGACCTATCGCGAGGTCACGACGTCGGGCGCTGGGGGCAGCGGCTACTGGGGATACGCCGTGGTCCGCGTGGAGAATTCCCAGGTGACGGAGCATCTCTATTCCCCCGATCCGAAATTCATGTCCGTGCCGACGGGGAATCTCCACGTGAAGAGGACGGATTCGGAGGGAGCCGATCAGACGGCACAGGTAACGAGCGGACTCTCGAAATCCTACGAGGTCACGATTCCCTTCGACATGCCCGCGGCCTCGTCGTACGAAGCCGCGAACGGAACGATCGTGCAGGTGGCTCCTCTCGATTCCCAGAAGACCCGGGTCTGGGTCAAGGCCGTTTCGCCCGTCGCGCCCGGCATCAAGGATCCTCAAACCATCACGGTTTCCGTCCAAGCGTTTGGGGTCGTCGCCACGGCCGTCGCGGGCAGCGTCGAGAGTTCCGGCGGAGGCAAGAGCGGCGGCGCGTGTGGCGCGCTCGGCCTCGAGGCTCTTCTCGCCCTCGGCCTGCTTTTCCTGCGCCGCAGGTTGCCGCGCTAGATCCATCCCACGCTTGATTCTCCGTTCGAGCTTCCCATAGAATCCCCGGCCGGATGGCCAAACTCGTCATCAAAGAGAACGGTTCCGAGAAGACCGTCGAACTCCTCGCTCCCGTGATGACGTTCGGGCGCGCCCCTGAGAATACGGTCATCCTCCAGGATCGCGAGTTCTCGCGCCGCCATTTCCAAATCGAAAAGACCGATCAGGGATTCAAGCTCGTCGATCTCGAGAGTCGCAACGGGACCCGCGTGAACGAGCGCGTCGTCAATCAGGCGCTTCTGAACCCGGGAGACTTGGTCCAGGTGGGCAAGACGGTCATCCAATTCCTCGGGGATGGGATCGCCCCCCCGGCCCCGCCTCCCCCTCCGTCTCCTCCCCCGGTTGAAGTTCCGCGCGAGAGCGAGGTCCGGCGGCGCGGGAGCGCCACGACCAGCGTGGACAAGATCCGCGGAGTCCAGCGAGCGCGGGCGTCCAGCGAAGCGGCCAAAGAGACCCAAACGCTCAAGATCATCGGCGGGATCGCCGCGGGGTTTCTCGGCGTCCTCGTCCTCCTCATCATCGTCGGCGCCGTCGCGCGCGGGCGCGGGAATCCCGAGGAGCCGATCAAACCTCCGGTTCAGGGCGATCGGCGAGAGACGCCGCAGGAAGACCGCGACGAGGCGGCGCTCTTCGCCCAAATCGTCGAACTCCAGAAGGCCCTCGACGGGAACCCCGGTCGCGTCGTAGAGAAATGCGACGCCTATCTCGCGAAGTATTCGGATCGCAGAAATGCCTCCGAAGTCCGCAAGATCCGCTCGGTGGCCGAACTGAAACGCGATTCCGCGGTGAAGTCCGATCTCGCCCGCGTCCAAAGCGAAGCCGAGAATCACCGTCGCGAGGGACGATACATGGACGCCCTCCAGTCCGTGCGTCGCGCGCTCGACAATCCCCAACTCACCCGCTTCAACGTGGAACTCTCGGAACTCAAGAACCGCATCCTTCAGGAAGCCAACACCCACTACGGTACCCAGATCAAGCGCGGATTCTCCCTGATGGACGACAAGAAATACGACGAGGCCCGGGCCCACTTCGAACGCTTGCGTCGCGAGCTGACCGGGGTCCCGGAATTCGACGCCAAGCTTAAGGCCGTCGAAGAGGCGCTGGAGAAACTCCGGTGATGCCGCCGCGCGAACACGTCCTTCACACTCGCCCGCGGTACGACGAAGTCGACCAGATGGGCGTCGTTCATCACCGCAACTACATCGCCTACTTCGAAATGGGGCGGACCGAGTTCATGCGCGCCGCGGGAATTCCCTACGCGGAATTGGAGCGGCGAGGCTATCGATTCGTCGTGACCGAGCTCGGCGCCACCTACCGGGCGGGAGCGGCCTATGACCAGGAACTTCGGGTCCGGACCCGGGTGAGCCGGATCCGCCCCGCTTCGGTCCGATTCGAATATGCCGTGTCGGACTTCGAGGGTCGTGTTCTGGCCGAAGGGTTTACCGTCCTGGCGTGCCTCGGAGCGCGTCTTCGGCCGGCTCGAATCCCGCAGGACGTGGTCCGGGCATTGGATCCTGCAAGAAACCCCGCGCATCCTCCGTCCAGTTTTGTGTGACAGCCCCCGCGAGGGCTCCCTATAATCCTCCCTTCTCATGAGGGTGCGGACGCCATGAAATCGCTGCTTTTCCTCGCCGTTCTGCTCGCCCAAGATGCGGACTCCCGCAAGTCCGCTCAGCAGCTCTTCACCGAAGGACAGCGCTTCGAATCGGTGAACCGGGACTATTCCAAAGCGGCCGAAAAGTACAAGAAGGCGGCCGAGAAGACCGCCGGGGACAAGACCCTTCTCGCACGAGCCCTTCACAACCTTGCCCGATGCTGCGAAAACATGGAACCCGAGAACATCTCCGGCGCGCTCGAGGCATGGAACCGGATCGTTTCGGAATGCGGAGACGTGGAGCCATACGCCGGCACCGCGAGAAAAAAGGTGGAGTGGCAGGGCGTGGACGTCTGGTTGAGACAGTACAAGGCCGCTCTCGAAAAGTGGCGGGAAACCCGGCGGACCACCGCCGCCTTGACCGACGCGCGCGAAGCCGTATGGACCAAGATCCAGGCCCTGGAGACCAAGGCCGTCCCCGGCCTGCTGGGGGGGCTCTCGAGCGACGACGAAGTCCTCCGCGCCTTCGCCGCGGACTCCCTTGCGCAACTCACGGACGGCGACGGGATCTCGAAGATCGTCGAGAAACTCAAGGACGCCGACCCCGTGGCCCGGGGCGGGGCTTCCCTCGCCCTGGAGAAGGTCTTCGATGTCTGGAGCCAGGCCAAGGTTCTCGACGACCAGGCCGCCGCCATGCGTGAGGACTTCGACCTGGCCAAACTCGGCGCCTCCGAGAAAAGCGATGTCGATGCGGAGATCGAAAACGCCGAGAGGGCGGCCCAGGAGGCCCAGAAGGCGCTCGACAAGGCGAAGGCGGACGAGGCCGCCGCGTCCGGCCCCAACAAGGAAGTCGCGAAGTCTCGTCGCGAAGTGGCCGACAACCGGCTCCAGCAAGCGAAGGACCATGTCAAGGTTCTTAGAAACGTCAAACTCGCTCACGAGCGAGCGGCCGACCTCGAGGCTCGCGCCACGAAGGTCCGCCGGAACATTCCCAAGAAACTCAACACGCCGGCGGTCGAGTCCGCCTTGGCCGACGTGATCAAGGACGAGACGGCGCCGCCGACGGCGCGGCTGGAAGCGGCGAAGGCGGCCCAGGCCATCGGGGAGATCTCCGGCGCGCTGGCGGAAGCCATCATGACGGGCATGAAGAGCAAGAACCGAAACGTGCGCGTCGGATGCGTTCGAGCCGCGGCCGCGGTTTCCACCGCGACCGGCGAGGACAAGCACCGCTTCGTGGACGTCCTCATGGACATCGTGCAATACGAACCCGAGAAGCAATGGAATCCCCCGACCGTGTCCGCGGAGGAGGAGAAGGCCATCCGCGAGACCGTCGGACGCCTCATGTCGGTCAAAGCGGAGGAGTTCGAGGGCGTGCTCCGGGATCTCCTGGACAAGCTGGGAGACAAGGCCGAGGACGAGGTCCGCCGCGTCGCGGCCCACTCATCCGGGAAAACCCGCGAGAGACTCGCCCACGTCCTCCTCGAACTCAAGGAACGCCGTTGGGCGAACGACGGTCTCGTACGCCAGGCCGCAGCGCAGGCGCTCGGGAAGATCGCCCTCGTGAAGAGCGTTCCCGCCCTACTCGAGGCGCTCGAAGACAACGACACGGGCGTGCGCGGCGAGGCGAACGACTCGTTGATCCTCCTCACCCGGATGAACTTCGGTTTCGAGAGCGAACCTCGAATCTCGGATCCCGAACACAAGCTCGACGACGCTGCAAAGCGCGCCGCGCAAGCCAAGCTTCGGCAAGAGGCGATCAAGCGATGGAAAGAATGGTGGGCGACCAAGGGAGGCGTGGACATCGTCGTGGAGCGGTTTTGGACGTTCCAACAACGGTGGAGCTCCTTCGATGCGGCCGACCTCTTCGACAAGGAGTTCTTTCTCCGCAAGGTCCTTTCGACGTCCACCCCGGTCAGCCGCAAGTGGGACGAAGAGCGGGCGCTCCGGATCCATCAGAACTTCCAACGGGACAAGGACGTCCTGGTCATGGACGTCGTCGACTTGGGAGAGTCCGCGATGGACCGCCTATTCGAGCGCCTGGACGGCAAGAGCGATCAGGAGACGGTTTTCGCCAAGGTCGGGAAGGACAATCAAGATCGCCTGGTCGCCAAGTCTCGGGCGGCGACCCGGAAGTTCGTCGCCGAGTGCATCGCGAAGTCGGCCGTCAAGACGGGCGCCACCTCGACCGTAGCCACGCGGCTCGTCGGCGATCTCGGAGGGGAGCGGGGAGCCGGCGCGGCCACCGCCCTCGGGCTCCTCGGAAAAGGCACGGGCGACGCGGCTCGGGGCGCCCTCGAGACTTCAGGGCTCGGCGCCGGAGACGAGGCGACTCGCGAAGCCGCCGCCCTGGCCCTCCGCCTTCTCGGCGCAGAGTCGAGCGCCAAGGGACTCACGGATCTGGCCGTCGCCGCCGCCCCGGAGGTTTCCAACGACGCCCCCAGGGTTCGCACCGCGATTGCGGCGCTTCGTGCCCTGGCCGCTCTCAAGCTTAAGAATCCGGAGACCGTCCGGGCTCTCGGCGCTCTCGTGGGTCAGGAGTCCGAGGAAGCCTCGACGGCCTCCACGCGAGCTTCCTCCGATCTCGTACGGGAATTCGCGTGCGAGGCCTTGGGAGAATTCGGCGATGCCGCGGCCGCCGTGCCCCTCCTCCGAGCGCGCCGCGACACCAAGCGGAACGTGCGTGATGCCGCGGCCAAGGCGATTCAGATGATTTTCAAAGGCGACGCCTCCATCGCCCGGAAGCTCCTCGAGGTGCTCCGCGACGAGAAGGCCTCGTCTCTCGACCGGATGGGGGCGGCCTTGGGGATCGGAGATACCGGCCACGAACCGGCCGTCCACGCCCTCGTGGCGCGACTTCTCGATCCGAATCCGCCTACCCTCCTCCGCGATCCCGATCCCGCAGTGCGGGCCGCCCTCTGTCGAGCCCTCGCCGCGATCAAGAGCCGCACCCAGTTGGCCATCGGCAAGTTGATCGAGGCCTTGCGGGACCCGGCGGAAGAAGTTCGGCAAGAGGCGTACCTCGCTCTTCGCGAGACGGTGGGGGTGAAAGTGGCCGAGCGCCATACGATCGACGTCCTGGAGATCAGCGGCGGAAATCCCGAGCCGCATGAATTCAAAGGCTGGTACGAGTCGGCCGTCCGCGCGAGATTCCTCGCGCTCTGGGAGAATTGGTTCAAGGAGAAGAAGGGCGAGTTCAAAGAGGAACCGGCCAAAGAGCTGTAATGCGCTACTGCACTTTCCAGCTCGGTCGCAAGACGTGTGCCGGCATCGTCCTGGGCGATCATGTCTTCAACTTGGCGCAGGCCTGCTTCCGCACCTTCCGACGGCCGTTCGTGTTCCGCGACCTCGGTGAATTCCTGGCGCAGGGAGCCCAGGAGCGGATCGGGGAGATCGACTTCCCCTCGCTGAAATCCGACCGTACCGTTGCGACACCGCTTCGCTCCGTGATTCTCCGCGCTCCCGTCCTCCGTCCGCCGAAAATCGTCTGCGTAGGACTGAACTACCTGGGCCACGCGCGCGAGCGGAAGGTCGAGCCGCCCAAGGAACCCCTCCTCTTTCCGAAGGCTCCGACGGCCGTCATCGGACCCGACGAAACCATCGAGATCCCGAAGGGGATCTCCGAAAAGGTCGACCCCGAAGTCGAGCTGGCCGTGGTCATCGGCCGGCCGGCATTTCGACTTCGCCGCGAAGAGGCGTGGAGCGCCGTCTTCGGATTCACCATCCTCAACGACGTCACGGCTCGCGACGTGCAGAGATCCGACGGCCAGTGGTTTCGAGGGAAGAGCTTCCGCACCTTCGCTCCCCTGGGCCCCCACCTCGTGACCGTCGAGGAGGTGAAGGTCGGAGGAGCGGAAATCAAATTGTCCGTGAACGGCGAGGTGCGCCAGATCGCGAGCACGAGCGAACTCATCTTCGACGTGCCGCGCCTCCTCGAATACGCCAGCGACTGTTTTCCCCTGGAGGCCGGAGACGTACTGTCCACCGGCACCCCCGCGGGAGTGGGAGCGGAGCGGAATCCGCCGGTATTCTTGAGACCCGGAGACGTCGTCGAAGCCGCCGTCGCGGGGATCGGGGTCCTCCGGAATCCGGTGGGATTGAGATCCGGATAGGAAATGGGTACAATGCCGGCGATGGACGAGTCCGGCCCAGCGGAAGGCGCCTTGTCGGCAAGCGTCCTCGTCCTCAATCGCCACTACGTCGCCGTGCGCGTGGTTTCCGCCCGCCGAGCCTTCGTGCTCCTGTACCGCGGCCGAGCCGAATCGATCGATCTGGACGAGGGACAATACGTCTCTCTCGATTTCGCGGCGTGGGTCCGCTACTCCGAACGGCGCCGCGGCGAGGAGGAACTCTTCGTCCAGACGCCGAATCGTGCGATCCTGGTCCCGAAGGTCGTTCGGCTCGTGCGATACGACAAGCTTCCCGTGAACCAGCCGAAGTACAGCCGGAAGAACGTCCTCGCGCGCGACGAGCACCACTGCCAGTATTGCGGGAGGCGCTTCCCCGTCGCGAGACTCAGCCTGGACCACGTCGTCCCCAAGTCCCGCGGGGGAAAGTCCGGCTGGACGAACGTCGTGACCGCGTGCAACGATTGCAACACCCGGAAGGGCGGGCGTCTGCCGCACGAGGCGTCGATGCATCTCCTCCGGGAGCCCCGCGCTCCCAGGCGGAATCCCTTCGTTCAACACCAGCTCGAGAGTCGGCGGTATCGCCTCTGGCGCGAGTTCCTTCGCGACGGAGATGTGGCGTTGGATGCCTAAGAGCACATCCCGGTAGGCTCGTGAGCCGCGGCGGGCCGAGAAGCGAGCAGCGCGAGGAGCGAGGAGGAGACCTAACCTTGAAGAGGTTGTCGACGACGAGCGACGCCGCGATGCGACGCTTGTCGACCCGTCCCCTCCTTGAGGTCGGCCTGGCGGAGCCACCGGATTTCCGATCCACCTCTTGGCCGAGGTCATGGGTGGAACAGGACGACCTGCAGAACCATTCGGAGGCGATTAGCCTGCCCTCGTCCTCAC
>Ga0114945_10000408_pt1 | contig 27717 bp, 28 predicted proteins | sample OV2TP3_FD_87194 | JGI IMG/M metagenome (GOLD analysis project Ga0114945, IMG submission 87194) | Hot spring microbial communities from Beatty, Nevada to study Microbial Dark Matter (Phase II) - OV2 TP3 | ecosystem: Environmental > Aquatic > Thermal springs > Hot (42-90C) | place: USA: Beatty...
GCGGCGATGCTCGCGGCGGCGCCGAACCCGCTCGCCTGCGGCGCGGGCTCGAGCCCGGCGTGGAAGGCCGCCACCGCCGCGGCGAGGGCGTCGATGTCGGCGGCGCCGAGCGCCCCGCGCCGCGCGCGCGCGTCCGCCAGCGCATCCTGCGCAAAGCGGCGCATCTTCACCGCGTACTCGATCGGCTCGCCCGCGCCGCCCAGCCGGGGGTCGGCCTCGCTCCCGGTGAGCGCGACCACCTCGAGATAGAGCTGCGGCGCGGTGCGCCGGTTCAGGCGCAGCTCCTCCTCGCAGGCCGCGCGCCGCTGCTCCAGCGTGGAGAAGTCGAGGAACTCGAGCGCGACCGGCTTCTTCAGCTTGTAGGCGTACTCGCCCGCGAGCAGCACCCAGGAGATGTGCGTCTCGATCAGCTCCACCCACGCCGCCGCGTGCGGGTAGCGCGCGGGCTCGCGCAGCGCGGCGATGAGCGGCGTCACGCGTAGTCGAGCCCGGCGTGGCGCTTGAGGTAGCCGAGGACGCGCGCGTCGCAGCCCTGCGAGGAGACCGTCCAGACCGGATCGCCCTTGCGCAGCCGGCCGAGGCGCGCGGCGCGCAGCGCCGGGGGGCGCGCCTCGTCGAGCACCAGCCACTCGCGCGCGAACGCGTCCTGCAGGCGCTCGAGCTCGTGCGGCAGCGGCTCGGGCACCGGCGCCGGCGGGTCGATCGGCACCTCGCCGTCCGTGTCCCCCTTGTCCACCACGCGCACCCAGGGGCCGTAGACGTCGTCCTCGCGCGAGCGGTAGAAGGCCCCGCCCCCGGCCGAGTAGAAATCCTCCAGCGCGAAGAAGCGCATCGGGTACTCGCCGCCGCAGGATCCCGCGTACCAGCCGTAGACGCTCCTGCCCTGCTCCACGTAGAACATGGCCATCATGAGCCCCGGTCCCTCCGGGGCCCAGGCGAGATGGAACCTCGGCTCGAGCATGGTGCCGATGGTCGCCGCGCGCGGCGGGCACCGGATTGATCCTGGTCAAACCCCGCGACTCGCGCGCGCTTACCGTGTTGAACATGAGACGCGAGCGCGGTCCCTACCGCTACCGGCGCCTGCAGCTGCTCGAGGGCTTCTCCAAGGACGCCTACAAGGCGGCGCGCAAGCCGCGCGGCGCGGTGCTGTGCCCGCGCTGCGGCGCGCTCTACCGCCGGGGGCGCTGGAGCTGGGACGCGGCGCCCGCGGTGGTGACACGCCAGCGCTGTCCCGCGTGCCGGCGCATCGAGGAGCGCTATGCCTCGAGCTACGTCAGCCTTGCGGGCGCTTTCTATCGCGCACATCGCGAGGAGATCCTCGGGCGGCTGCGCAACTGCGAGGCGCGCGAGAAGGCCGAGCACCCGATGGAGCGCATCGTCGGTATCGAGCAGCGCGCCGGCGGCGCCACGGTGAGCACCACCTCGCCGCACCTGGCGCGCGTGCTGGCGCACGCGCTGAGGGAATCGTTCAAGGGCGAGCTTGAGCTCTCCTACCACAAGCGCGAGAGCCTGCAGCGCGCGCGCTGGAGCCGTACCGACTGAAGCGGAGGCACGGCGCATGGCCACGAAGCAGGTCGTATTCGGCGAGCAGGTGCGCGCCAGCCTCCTCAAGGGAATGATGACCCTGGCCAATGCCGTGCGCGTGACCCTCGGCCCCAAGGCGCGCACCGTGGTGCTCGAGCGCGCCTACGGCCCGCCGCAGGTGATCAACTCCGGCGTCGTGGTGGCCCGGGAGATCGAGCTCGAGGACCCGCTGGAGAACATGGGCGCGCAGATGATGCGCGAGGTGGCCTCGAAGACCTCGGAGGTGGCGGGCGACGGCACCACCACCGCGACGCTGCTCGCCGCGGGCGTCGTCACCGAGGGCATGAAGTACGTGGCCGCGGGCCTCAATCCCATGGACCTGAAGCGCGGCATCGACCTGGCGGCGGAGGCGGTCGTCGGCGAGCTGAAAGCCCTGGCGAAGCCCTGCGCCACGCGCACCGAGATCGCGCAGGTGGCGACCATCTCGGCGAACAACGACAGCGCGATCGGCGAGATGATCGCCGAGGCCATGCAGAAGGTCGGCAAGGAAGGGGTGATCACTGTAGAGGACGGCAAGGGCCTGAAGAGCGAGCTCGAGCTCGTCGAGGGCATGCAGTTCGATCGCGGCTACCTGTCGCCCTACTTCATCAACGAGCCCGAGAAGCAGCGCGCGGTGCTCGAGGACGCTTTCGTGCTGCTGCACGACAAGAAGATCTCGACCATCCGCGACCTGCTGCCGCTGCTCGAGGCGGTGGCGCGCGCGGGCAAGCCGCTGGTGGTGGTCGCCGAGGAGATCGAGGGCGAGGCGCTCGCCACCCTGGTGGTGAACTCGGCGCGCGGCGTCATCAAGGCCTGCGCCGTCAAGGCGCCGGGCTTCGGCGACCGGCGCATGGCCATGCTCGGGGACATCGCGGTGCTCACCGGCGGCAGCGTCATCGCGGAGGAAGCCGGGCGCACGCTGGAGAAGGCCGCGCTGGAGGATCTCGGGCGCGCCAAGCGCATCGAGATCGACAAGGACGACACCATCCTGATCGGCGGCGCGGGCGAGCCGAAGGCGATCGCGGCACGCGTCGCCAGCATCAAGCAGCAGATCGAGGAGGCGAGCAGCGACTACGACAAGGAGAAGCTGCAGGAGCGCGCCGCCAAGCTCGCCGGCGGCGTCGCGGTGATCAAGGTGGGCGCCGCCACCGAGACCGAGATGAAGGAGCGCAAGGCGCGCACCGACGACGCGCTGCACGCCACGCGCGCCGCGGTGGAGGAAGGCGTGCTGCCCGGGGGCGGCGTGGCGCTCCTGCGCGCGCGCGAGAAGCTGCGCGGGCTGCGCGGGGCGAACGCGGACCAGGACGCGGGCATCCGCATCGTCCTGCGCGCGCTGGAGGAGCCGCTGCGGCAGATCGCGGCGAACGCCAACCAGGAGCCCTCGGTGGTGCTCGCGCGCGTGCTCGCGGCCGGCGGCAACGTCGGCTACAACGCCGCGACCGGCGAGTACGGCGACCTCGTTGCGATGGGCGTGCTCGACCCCTGCAAGGTGACGCGCAGCGGGCTGCAGAACGCGGCCTCGATCGCGGGTCTCGCGCTCACCACCGACTGCATGGTGGCGCGCCTCCCCGAGCCGCGCGAGGGCGGCGGCGGGCAGGCGGAGGAGTACTAGCATCCGGGGCCGGTGCCCGCCGGGAAGCGGCGCCCGATCCAGGCCTCGATCGCCGCGCGCATCGCCTCCGGCTGCTCGGTCGGGATCCAGTGGCGCGCCGGCAGCTCGATGCGCTCGCAATCCGGCAGCGCCCCGAGGTACGCGCGCACCGCCTGCGCGTCGGTGAAGCTGCCCTGGGCCGAGACCAGCGCGAGCACGGGCGCCGCGATGCGCGCGGGCTGTGGTGGCGGCTGCGTTACCGCGGCGAGCGCCTGCAGGTAGGCGCCGCTCGCCGTGGTGCGCAAGTCGGCGAGCGGCGAGGCGTAGCGCGCGAGCAGCGCTTCGCCCTCGGCGCCGCGCGCCAGCGCCGCGCGCGTCTCGCGGTCGAGCTGCTCCAGGTCCAGCGCCGCCAGGCGCCGGCGATGCACGCCGAGCGCGTTGGCCGCGCGCACCGCCGCGGCAAGGAGGAGCAGCAGCGGGCGCAGGCGTGCGACGCGCCGCATCGTGCCCGCGAGCGCTTGCCGCGGCATCGGCTCGATCAACACTAGCCCGGCGGCCATCGCCGGCTGGCGCGCCGCGAACTCGAGCGCGAGGTTGGCGCCCAGGCAGTGCCCGGCGAGCACGGCGCGCGCGCGGCCCTCCTGCGCGAGCAGCGCCGCGAGATCGCCGCACCACTCGTCCATGCCGATACGCCCGCGCCAGACCGAGCCGCCCTGGCCTCTCAGGTCCGGGCGCAGGATGTCCCACCGGTCCTTGAGCGAGGTGCGCGCCGCGAACTCCGACCAGCGCGTCAGGTTGCTCGCCACACCGTGCAGCAGCACCAGCGCCCCGCGCGCCGCGGGCGAGCGCCAGCGCCGGTACGCGATGCGCGCGCAGTCGGGCGCCCGCAGCTCGCCCGGCGCGTCGCTCATCGGCGCCGGGTCAGTGCAGGATGAAGACCGGGCAGCGCCACTGCTTCATCAGCTCGCGCAGCCCCTCGCGGCCGAGCGCTTCGTCCACGCCCGCCAGGATCAGCGCGCTGGCGGTGCTCTCCCCGAGCAGCTGCGCGAGCGTCTCGCGCTCCTTCCCGCGCACCACCCGGAAGCGCGCGCTCAAGCCCCGCTCGGCGAGCGCCGCGCCCGCTTCCTTCTCCCAGCGCCTGGCCTGGGCGGCGTCCTCGGCGAGCAGCAGCACCGTGATGCCGTCGCCGAGCACCCCGGCGAGCGCGCCGAGCGCGGCGCCGGCGCTCGCCGCCGGGTACGCAACTGCGGCGAGCAGCGTGAGCGGCCCTTTCGGCGCCGGCCCCAGGCCCGCCGCCGCGAGCACCAGGTCGGCCTCCGCCGCCGCGGCGAGCAGCTCCGCGGCGGGCGAGCCGCGCGCGACGCGGAACGACCAGCGCAGCGAGGAGCGCGCTGCAGTCTGCTCGAGCATCTGCCGCACCTCGGCGCCGAGCGCGCGCAGCTGCAGCTCCATGGCGGCGAGGTCGAGCGGGCGCCGCGCCGCCGAGCCGAAGCCGATCTCGTGCGCGAAGGGCAGCGCGGCAAAGTGCAGCAGGTCGACGTCCTCGACGAACAGCCCGACGAGCTCGGCGTCCAGGCGCGCGGCGAGCGCGGCGGCCGCCTCGAGCGCGGCGCGGCTGGGCGGCGCCGGATCCAGGCTCACGACGACGCGCCGGATCTTCACTTGCGCGGCCTGTGCTCGCGCGGCTCGGGCCGCGCGCCGTGCGTGCGCGCGAGCTCCGCGAACTCCAGCAGCCGGCGCTCGACGCGCTCGTTCACCGCCGCGGCGGGCATCCCGGTGAGGAGCTCGATCCCCTGGTCGATGCGCTCCACCGGCCAGATCGCGAAGCGCCCCTCGGCCACCGCCTGCACCACCTCGGCGCGCAGCATCAGGTGCTTCACGTTGGCGGCGGGGATCAGCACGCCCTGGCCGCCGGTCAGCCCGCGGCTGCGGCAGATGTCGAAGAAGCCCTCGACCTTCTCGTTGACGCCGCCGATCGCCTGCACGTCGCCGTGCTGGTTGACCGAGCCGGTGACCGCGAGCGACTGGCGCAGCGGCGCCTGCGCGAGCGCCGAGAGCAGCGCGTAGAGCTCGGCCGAGGAGGCGCTGTCGCCCTCCACCCCGCCGTAGCTCTGCTCGAACACCAGGCTCGCGGCGAGCGACAGCGGCCGGCGCGTCGCGTAGCGCCCCGCCAGATACCCGGAGAGGATCAGCACGCCCTTGGAGTGGATCGGCCCCCCCAGCTCCGATTCGCGCTCGATGTCGATCACCTTCCCGCCCCCGAGCCGCACGCGCGCGGTGATGCGGTGCGGCATGCCGAAGGCCGCCGCGCCGAGCTGGGTCACCGCCAGGCCGTTCACCTGGCCGATGCGCTCCCCCGAGGTGTCGATGAGGAGCGTGCCGCGCAGCACCTCCTCGCGCAGCCGGTCGCGCACGCGCTCCCCGCGCCGCCGCTGCGCGTCGAGCGCGCCCTGCACGTCCTCGGCCGTCGCCACCTCGCGCCCCGCAGCGCCCGCCCGGTAGTCGGCCTCGCGCAGCAGGTCGGCGAGGCCCTCGACGTTCGCCGAGAGCCGCTCGGCGTCGCCCGCGGCGCGCGCGCCGTACTCGATGGCGCGCGCCACCGCGCCGCGGTCCAGGGGCCGCAGTTGCTCGCGCCGCGCGAGCGTGGCGATGAGCCGCGCATAGAGCAGGTCCGTCCGCGGGCCGCGCGCCAGGTCGTCCTCGAAATCCGCCGCCACCTTGAACAGCTCGCCGAAGTCCGGGTCGTAGGCGTGCAGCAGGTAGTAGAGCAGCCGAGGCCCCACCAGCACCACCTTCACTTCCAGGGGAATCGGCTCGGGCGCGAGCGACACCGTGCTCACGATGCTGAGCATCTGGCCGAGCGACTCGGTGCGGATCTCGCGCGAGCGCAGCGCGCGCTTGAGCGCCTCCCAGGCGAAGGGCTGGGTCAGCACCTTGATCGCGTCCAGCACCAGGTAGCCGCCGTTCGCCCGGTGCAGCGCCCCGGCCTTGATGAGGGTGAAGTCGGTGACCAGCGTCCCCATCTGGGCGGTGTGCTCGATGCGCCCCACGAGGTTGTCGTGGGTGGGGTTGTCCTCGTGCACGATCGGCGCGCCGCTCGCGCCCGAATGCCCGACGACGACGTTGACCTGGTAGCGGTGCAACGGCGACTCCGCGCCCTCGCCCGCCGGCAGCGGGATGCCGAGCAGCGTCGGCCGCTCGCCGTCCTTCGCCTGCTGGAAGTAGTCGGCGTGGTCGAGCACGTCCTCCTGCACGTCGGCGAGGTACTTCGCCACCTCCGGCAGCGCCGCGTACTCGGTCTTCAGGTCCTCGATCAGACTGTTGACCGCGGCCCGCGTCACCTGGCGGTTGAGCTCGCGCAGCTTCCTCTGCGCCTCGCGGCGCCACTTCGGCACCTCGTGGATCACGGCCTCGAGCTCTTCCTGCAGTGCCGCGATCGCCGCCTCCAGGCGCTTCTGCTCCGCCTCCGGGAGCTTCTGGAACTCCTGCGGGCTCATGACGCCGTCCTTGTGGATCGGCGCGAAGCCGAAGCCGGCGGGGGTGCGCAGCAGCGCGATGCCCTGCTCGCGCGCGCGCTCGCCGATGGCGCCCACCTTCTGGTCCTGGCGCTCGGCGAGGCCCGACTCGATCTCCTGGCGCCGGCGCCGGTACTCGTCGGTCTCGAAGGCCGCCGGGATGCCCGCGCGCAGGTCCTCGACCAGCCGCGCCATCTCGTCGCGCAGCTGCGCCGCGCGCCCGGGCGGCAGCTTCATCGCGTCGGGCTTCTGCGGCGTCTCGAAGTTGAACACGTAGCACCAGTCGTGCGGCGCCTCGCGGGCCGCGGCCTGCGCCTCGAGCAGGCGCCGCACCGCGGTGTGGCGCCCGAGCCCCTCGGGGCCCATGGCGTACAGGTTGAAGCCCTCGCGCCCGATGCCGATGCCGAAGCGGATCGCCTCCACCGCGCGCGCCTGGCCCGGCACGTCGGGCAGCTCGGCGAGATCGGCGGTGGTGGCGAAATCGAAGCGCGCCGGGTCGCAGCGGCGGCACAGTTCTGCGGCCGAGAGGCGACGCGGTTCCGATCCCGGAGTTTCAGGCGAGTCGATCACGGCCGGCGGATTCCTGCGCCAAGCTAGCCGCAGGCCCGCTCGCCGTCAACCCGCCGCCGCGATTCGGAAATTTCCTACCCCGGGATATCGCAATGAATGTTGATCGTGATCAAGCGCGCCGCTCCCCCCCGGCGCAGCATGTCTCGAAAGAAGAGCAGTCATGTCCCTTGAGGATGCCACCGTGAAGCCAGCCCCGGCGATGCCGCAGCGCCGCGCGTTCTTCGGCCGCATCCTGCGTGAGGGCTCGGCCGGCTCTGGGAGCGGGTTGCGCCGTGTGCCCGCGGAACGCATCGTACTCTTGAGGGACGTCGCTCTGCGCTGGGAGCGGCGGCTGCCCGAGGGCGCGGTTCCGGCGCTGCGCGCCTCCGGCTCCTGCGCCGACCACGGCATCTGCGCATCGGTGTGCCCCGCGGCTGCGCTGCGCCGCTACGAGGCGCCGCAAGCGCGCGGCCTGGACTTCGACGCGGCCGAATGCATCGCCTGCGGCGCCTGCGTGGTGGCCTGCCCGGAGCAGGCGCTCGGCCTCGAGGCGCGGGCGGCGGCTGGCGTGCCGGCCGGGCGCCAGGCGATCACGCGCCATGCGCTGCGCGCTTGCGCGCGCTGCGACGATGAATTTCCCGCCGGCGCGGTCGAGGAGCTCTGTCCCGCCTGCCGCAAGGATGTCGCGCTGTTCACCGCCGGATTCCCAGCCAGGAGCGATTGACGATGAGTGCACTGGAGACGATGGACCGCAGGACGTTCCTGAAGACGTCCGCGGCGGGAGCTGCCGCAGCCGGAGGCGCGGCGCTGCTCGCACCCGGCGAGGAGCCCGCGGCGCAGGTGCCGGCGAGCGTTCCGCAGACGAAGGTCGTCAAGAACGTCTGCCACCAGTGCCCGGCGCGCTGCGGCATCGACGTCTACGTCACCGACGGCAAGGTGCACGCCATCTACGGCACGCCCGGTCACCCGATCTCGAACGGCAAGCTCTGCCCCAAGGGACATCTCGGCGCCTACATCCTCTACGACCCGGACCGCTTCAGGGGGCCGGTGAAGCGCACCAACGCGCAAAAAGGCCGCGACGTCGACCCGAAGTGGCAGCCGATCAGCTGGGAGGAGGCGCTCGGCATCGTCGCGGCGCGCCTCAACGCGCTGCGCGAGAAGGGCGAAGCGCATCGCTTCGCCCACCTGCACGGCCGCGGCTGGGGCGCCTCCGACGCCGGGCTGCTGGGCGATTTCGGCCGGCTCTACGGCACGCCCAACGCGACGCTCGGCCACTCCTCGCTCTGCTCCGACGGCAGCAAGAAGGCGAAGCTCGCGCTCGACGGCAACTACAGCTACAACGCCTACGACTACGCCAACACCAACTACCTGCTCAATTTCGGCGCCGCGTTCCTCGAGGCCTACCGGCCCTACAACAACAACCTGCAGATGTGGGGCCACATGCGCAGCAAGGCGCCCAAGACCAGGGTGACGGTGGTGGACGTGCGAGTCACCACCACCGGCGCGGCGGCCGACCACCTGCTGCTCGTCAAGCCGGGCACCGACGGCGCGCTCGCGCTCGCGCTCGCGCACGAGATCCTCAGGCACGGCTGGTGGGACAGGAAGTTCGTGGGCGATTTCGCCGACGGCGTCAACCGCTTCCGCCGCGCCGAGTCGGTCGACGCGGCGACCTTCAGGGAAAGGTGGACGCTCGGCCTCGTCGAGTGGTGGAACGCCGTGCTCAAGGACGCCACTCCCGAATGGGCCGCGGAGATCACGACGCTCCGGGCGCGCGACATCGAAATGGTGGCGCGCGAGTTCGGCACCACGCGCCCCGCAATGGCGATCTTCGAGCGCGGGCCCACCACCCACACCAACGGCCTGTACAACGGCATGGCGATCCACGCCCTCAACGCGCTGGTGGGCTCGATGTACGCCGTGGGCGGCCTCATGAACCAGATGGGCGTCCCGTACGGCAAGCTGCCCGTGAAGGCAGACGACTACCTGGACGAGCCCGCCCGGGCGGCCGCCGCGCGCAAGCTGCCGAAGCTAGACGGCACCAAGACCAAGGACAACCCGCTCGCCTCCAACAACATCCAGGGCATCGCGGAGAACATCCTCGCGGGGAAGCCCTACCGGATCGACACGCTCATGTTCTACCTCACCAACCCGATCTTCTCGGCGCTCGAGGTGAGGAAGTGGGAAGAGGCGCTGAAGACGGTATTCGTGATCGAGACCTCGCCCTTCCCGAGCGAGACCTCGGTGTTCGCCGACCTGGTGCTGCCCGATCACAGCTACCTGGAGCGGCTGCAGGACACGCCGACCTATCCCTTCCAGGGCTACCCGCTCGCGAACCTGCGCGTCCCGGCGGTGAAGCCGCTCTACGACACGAAGCAGTTCAGCGACACGCTGATCGAGATCGGCAAGCGCATCAGGGGACCGATGGGCGAGTACTACCGCAAGCTCGGCAGCACGGAGAACGTCATCAGGGCACTCGCCAGGGGATTCGAGGCCAATCCCGGCGACAACGGCGTGGACGGCTACGAGAAGTGGGTCGAGAAGGGCGTCTGGTACAGAAAGCCCTATCCGTATCGGCAGGTTGCGGGAGAGTTTCTCGAGTGGGACGGGCTCGGCTACGCCAGGCCGATGTCGGCCGAGGAGGTGAAGCGCAAGCTCCTGAAGACGGCATCGGGCAGGTTCGAGCTGAAGTCGTCCTACCTGGGGCGCTACGCCGAATTCCTCTCGGCGCAGCTCGGCGTTGCGCAGGAGCGCGCCGGCCTGCCGCAGTGGCTGCCGCCGAAGTACACGGGCGGCGGCGACCTGCACTTCATCACCCCGAAGACCGCGCTGCACGGCGAGGGGCGCACGGCCAACATCCCCGGCGCGATCTCGATCTACCAGCCCGTGGCGGGCGGACGCAACGAGCTGTTCCTCGAGATCCATCCCGACGCGGCGAAGCAGCGCGGCATCCGCAACGGTGACCGGGTGAGAATCTCCAACCAGCTCGGCGCGATCCATGCGCGCGCGCACCTCTACCCCGCGACGCGGCCGGACACGGTGGTGCTGCCCTTCGGCTTCGGCCACTGGGCGCACGGGCGCTGGGCGTCGACGCGCAGCACGGGCAACGGCTGCGAGATCATTCCGAACGTCTCCGATCCGGTCTCGGGCCTCGCGGCCTACTACACGGTGACGGTGAACGTGGGCAAGGCCTGAGGCGCGGCGCGCGCCGCACGACGAACCGAGGACACCGACGATGGCACGCTGGGGAATGGTGATCGATCTGGAGAAGTGCACCGGATGCCAGGCCTGCACCACCGCCTGCCAGATGGAGAACGGCCGGCTGCCGGGCGAGAACTGGCAGGACGTGCTGTTCTACAACGAGGGCGCGTATCCGAGCGGCAAGCTGTCGTGGCTGCCGCGGCCGTGCATGCACTGCGAGAACCCCTCGTGCGTCGCGGTCTGCCCCACGCGGGCGACGTACAAGACCGAGGACGGCGCGGTGCTGATCGACTGGGAGCGCTGCATCGGCTGCAAGTACTGCATGATCGCCTGCCCCTACGGCGTGCGCTTCTACGCCGAGGAGAAGCAGAAGACGCAGCCCGACGTGCGCAAGGTCTGGCCGAGCGACGAGGGCAGGATCTGGGACCCGCCCTGGGCGATGCCCAGACACCAGCAGGACATGAGGAAGGGCATCGGCGTGCAGCCCAAGAACGTGGTCTCGAAGTGCACCTTCTGCTACCACCGCGTCAGCCAGGCGCCCAAGGGCACGCCCGACCTCGATCCGGACGACGCGAAGACGCGCGACTACACGCCCGCCTGCGTCGTGACCTGCGCGCCTACCGCGCGCTACTTCGGCGATCTCGACAATCCCGAAAGCAAGGTGAGAAAGCTGATCGCCGAGAAGCGCGGCGTGCGGCTGAACGACCACACGGGCAACCGGCCGCAGGTGTACTACCTGGCGGGCGAAGCGGCGGCGATTCCCGAGACGCGCTCGGTACGCCGCAAGGAAGACTAGGGGAGCACGACCATGCGCACCGCCATGACCACCGGCACAGGCCTGCCGCCGCTGGATTTCCGAGCCAGGCCTGCGCCTCTCACCGCCACCCTGATGCTGCTCGGCGGCGGCGTCGGGGCGATCTCGTTCGCGGTCGTGCTGTGGATGCTGGTCACCGAGGGGCACGCCTCGTTCAACACCTCGAGCGATGTCGCCTGGGGCGCGCCGATCGCCTATTACCTCTTCTTCCTGCTCGCCTCTTCGGGCCTGTCGATCATCGCTTCGCTCGACACGGTGTTCGGCATCAGGGTGTTCTACCCGATCGCCAAGCGCTGCGTGTGGCTTTCCATCATCACGCTGGTGACCGGGTTCTCGCTGCTCGCGCTCGAGCTCGGGCACCCCTTCCGCATGCTCTGGGCGATGCCGACCGGGCTGCAGCTGCAGTCGCCGATGTGGTGGATGGGCGTGCTCTACTCGATCGACCTGGTGCTGCTCTGCATCAAGTTCTACCAGCTGCACAGGGGCGACTGGGAGAGCAAGTTCACGCACCATCTCTCGGTCGCGTCGTTCGTGGTTTGCATCCTCGCGCCCGGAACGCTCGGCCTGGTGTTCGGCATGATGGCGATGCGGCCGGCCTGGTACAGCCCGGTGATGCCGATGTACTTCATCCTCACCGGGTTCGCGACCGCCACCGCGTTCATGCTCTTCATCGGCAGCCTCGAGCGGCGCGGGCCGGGGATCGCGCCCGAAGTGCGCGTGCTGAACGACGAAGTGCTGCCGCGGCTGTTCTTCCTCGCCGCGCTCGCGGTGATCGCGATGCGCGTCGGCCAGATCATCACCGGCCTGTGGAGCAACTTCGAGGGCATGGAGGCGCACTGGCGCGCGCTGCGGCATCCCCTGTTCTACGTCGAGGTGTGCGGCTTCGTGCTCTCGCTCGCGCTGGTGTCCAGGGCCGCCTGGCGCGCCAGCCCCGCGGTGCAGTTCCTCGCCGCGGTGATCTTCATGATCGCGATGTTCGGCGCGCGGCTCGAGCTGCTGATCGTCGGCCAGGAGGTGCCGCTCTTCAAGGGCTACTGGGCCGGCTACACCGACTACTGGCCGTCCTTCACCGAGTGGATGCTGGTGCCGCTCGGCATGGGCATGTTCCTGTTCCTGTACGGCGGCGGCGACTGGCTGCTGCGGCTCGCCGAGTCCCGCGCGCCGGCGCCACGCTGAAGGAGGATCCCATGACCACCTCGCGTGCCTGCAGGAGCGCCGCGGCGGCGGCGCTCGTCGCGCTCGCCGCCGCTCCCGGGCTGGCGCAGGAGTCGCGCCTGCCCGCCGACGGCATCTCCGACATCGGCTCCTTCGAGGAGGTGCCCTACCGGCTCGAGCCGCAGCTGAGCCTGCGCGCCGAGGACAAGCTGGTGCTGCGCCGGCTCGAGGACAGGCACATCGCCGAGCTGCGCGCCTTCGAGGACCGGCTCGACAAGGAGCTGCGGGTGCTGCGCGCCAAGCAGCAGGCCGAGCGCGAGGCGCTGCTCAGGACGTTCGGCGGCCGGCGCTGAGCGCCCGGCACGTCAGGGCGAGGATTGCGCGCGCCGCAGGCTGCCCGGGAGCCTGCTTCGGGGCTCGCGCGATGGTGCAAACTCGCGCCCATGCATTCGCCCGACCGGGACCTGCGCGACGCCGTACCGATCGGCGAGGCGCTCGCGGCGCAGGCGCGCCCGCGCCGCCTCGCCCGGCGCGAATACGCCTTCCGCCAGGGAGAGCGGGCGCGCGCGGTGTTCTTCGTCCTGGAGGGCGAGGTCCAGCTCTGCCGCGTAGGGCGCCGCGGCGAGCGCCTCATCCTGCACCGGGCGCGGCCCGGCGAGTACTTCGCCGAAGCCGCGCTCTGGAGCGAGCGCTACCACTGCGACGCGGTGGCGGCCCGCCCGGTGCGCCTGCTCGCGATCCCGGCGGCGAAGTTTCGCGAAGCGCTGCGGCGCGACGCCGAGCTTGCCGAGCGCTGGATCGCGCTGCTCTCGCGGCAGCTCCAGGGCGCGCGCGCGCGCGCCGAGCGCGCCGCGCTCACCGGCGCCGAGGAGCGCATCCGGCATTACCTGGCGACGCATGGCGCCGGGCCGGGCGGCGCCGTGGAGCTGCGCGGCTCGCTCAAGGACCTCGCGGCCGAGCTCGGCCTCGCGCACGAGACGCTCTACCGCACGCTCGCGCGCATGCAGAAGGCGGGCAGCATCGAGCGCGCGGGCAAGTGCCTCCGGCCCGGCCGGCTGGCGCGCTGACCTCGTGCTTCCCGGTGTCCCTCAGGCCGCGCGGGCCTGAGTACCGCGCGGCTCGGATGCTCGTCTTTCCCCGAGCCGCGGCAGGCGCCGGATCGCTGCCCCTGCCTTCGCTTCGGCCAGCCGCAGTTCGTACAGCTTTTGAAGATTCAGCCAGAACTCGGGGCGGGTGCCGAAGAAATGCGCCAGCCGCAGGGCGCTGTCGCCGGTGATCGCCCGCTGGCCGTTCAGGATTCCCGTAATCCGGTTGGTCGGGACCTTGAGCCGCCGGCCAAGCTCGGCCGCGCTCATGCCGAGTTCCCCGAGCTGCTCGGCGAGATGCTCTCCGGGATGAATCGCACTGCGTGCCATGGTGTTCCTCATCTGTGGTAATCGATGATCTCCACGTTGACGGGACCGGGCGACCGGTCCGGCCACTCGAAGCAGACGCGCCACTGATCGTTGATGCGGATGCTGTACTGCCCCTTGCGGTCGCCCTTCAGTGCTTCGAACCGGTTACCCGGGAGCACGGCGAGGTCGTGCGCTTGTCGCGAAAGCTCGCGATCATGGCCGCAGTATAAGGATCGCTTAGCCGTTACGTCAAGCGTAACGCCCAGCATGGCTGACACCCGTGCAACGGGCCCGGGCCACCGCTCACCGCTCCGTTGGGGCTTTGCGCGGCAGTCTCGGCGTTCGTGGTGCCATGACTTAAATCATATGAGCCGCCGGCGGCAGGCCCCAAGATGGCGCCCTACCGCTCGTACACGGCGAAGGAGACTCGATGTCTGCCAGAAGAGCCACCATGACGGGCGCCGCCGCCGCGCTGGCGGCGATCGCGATCGCCGTGGGCGCGCAGCAGCACGCGCACGACCCCGCGCAGCACGGGAAAGCCGCGGCGGAGGCGGGGAAATCGCATCCGGCCGACACCCGTGAGGCCGTCCAGTTTCCGCCCGAGCTGCGCGAGCACACCCTCGCCAACATGCGCGACCACCTGGTGTCTCTGCAGCACATCCAGGCGGCGCTCGCGCGCGAGGACTACGACGGCGCGGCGAAGATCGCCGAGACGCGCCTGGGCATGACCTCGCTGGAAGCGCACGGCGCGCACGAGGTCGCCAGGTACATGCCGCAGGGCATGCAGGACGCGGGCAGCGCGATGCACCGCAGCGCCAGCCGCTTCGCGGTGTCGCTGCAGGAGGCGGCGATCACCCGCGACCTGCGCAAGCCGCTCGGCGAGCTCGCCACCGTCACCGCGAGCTGCGTCGCCTGCCATGCCGGCTACCGGCTGAAATAGCCGGGACGGTAGCGGGTCAATTCACGACTTCGGACCCGAGGGCGGGTCGAGCGCGCGGCAGGGCCCGAGCACCGTCATGACGACGATCGCGTGGCGCAGGTCCTGCCGCGTGCGAAACAGCGTGCCCGCGGCCATGGCGCGCGGCACGGGCGGCAGCGCCGTCACGGGCTCGGGCGCGCGAGCGACCGGCATGGGCGTGGCCGCCGCCGCCCGACCCCAGGTGTCTTCGGGCGCCTCCTCCTCGACGGGGGGCGGAGCCGCTTCGCGCTCCGCCGCCTCCTGCTGCTCGCGCACCTTCCTCGCAACCTGCTGCGCCAGGTAGTTGAACAGCACGAAGGCGGCGATGATCAGGCCGTAGACCAGCAGCTCCGAGCCGGACGTGCCCACGGCGGCCCCCGGGCTACTTCTTCGGCGCGCCCGGGGCGTCCGCCCCGGTGCCCGCGATCACGCCGCGCATCTCCGTGTCGGCCTGGATATTGCGCATGCGGTAGTAGTCCATGATGCCGAGGTTGCCCTGGCGGAACGCCTCGGCCATGGCGCGCGGCACCTCGGCCTCGGCCTCCACGACGCGCGCGCGCATCTCCTGCTCCAGCGCCACCGCCATGGCGCGGCGCTCCTCGGCCTTCGCCTGCGCGATCTGCTTGTCGGCGTTCGCCTGGTCGATCTGCAGCTTGGCGCCGATGTTCTCGCCCACGTCCACATCGGCGATGTCGATCGACAGGATCTCGTAGGCGGTGCCGGCGTCCAAGCCCTTGGAGAGGATGTGCTTGGAGATGTGGTCGGGATTCTCCAGCACGCTCTTGTGGTTCGCCGCCGAGCCGATGGTGCTCACCATGCCCTCGCCGACGCGCGCGATGATGGTCTCCTCGCCCGCGCCGCCCACCAGCCGGTCGATGTTGGTGCGCACCGTGACGCGGGATACGACGATGAGCTGGATGCCGTCCTTGGCGACGGCCGCGATCTTCGGCGTCTCGATCACCTTGGGCAGCACCGACATCTGCACCGCCTCGAGCACGTTGCGGCCCGCGAGGTCGATGGCGGCGGCGCGCTTGAAGGGCAGCGGGATGTTGGCCTTGTCGGCGGAGATCATCGCGTTGACCACGCGCACCACGTTGCCGCCGGCGAGGAAGTGCGCCTCGAGCTCGTTGACCGTGATCTCGATGCCGGCCTTGACGGCGCTGATGCGCGCCGTGATCACCGTGTTGGGCGGGATGCGCCGCAGGCGCATGGCCACCAGCGTGAACAGGCCGACGTAGGCGCCGGAGGCCCAGGCCGCGACCCACAGCGGGATCGGCACCAGGTACAGGATCGCGGCGAGCGCCGCCACGATCACGACCAGCAGGCCGAAGCCGCCGGTAAGCCCTGTTTCGAGTCCCGTCATGTCCCGTCTCCCCCCTCGTTGGTATTGGTTGTCCGGCGGACCACGACCCGGTTGCCGTCCACGCGGACCACCCTTATGAGTTCCCCGGCTTCGATGAGTTCCCCGTCGGACACCACGTCCACGCGCTCGCCCTCGATCAGGGCAATGCCGGAGGGATGCAGCGGCGAGCCGGCGCGGCCCTCCTTTCCCAGCCAGTGCCGGTCGCTCTCGGGCGCGGAGGCGTAGCCCTGCGCTGCGGCGAGCCCGGTCTGCAGGATCAGGCGCCGTCCCAGGGGAAGCCGCGGCAGGTAACGCAGTAGCACCAGGCTGGCGACCAGGGCGAAGAGCAGCGCGAAGACCACGCGCGCGGCCGCCGTCATGATGAACAGCGGCGTGTCGCCGGGCCCGAGCATGCTGAGCACCAGCGCCGCGAGGAGGGCGAGGATGCCCAGCACGCCGGCGAGGCCGAATCCCGGAATGACGAAGAGCTCCAGCGCGAGGAGCAGCACGCCGCCGAGCGCGAGCAGCAGCTCCTCCCAGCCGGCGAGCTGCACCAGCCAGTGGCCCCAGAGGAACAGCCCGAGGCTCGCCACGCCCAGCCCCCCGGGGATGCCGAAGCCCGGGGTGCGCAGCTCGATCAGGATGCCGACCATGGCGATGCTGATGAGCAGCGAGCTCACCACCGGGTGGGTGAGGAAGCGCACGACGTTCTCCGCCCAGTTGGGCGCGAGGCGCCGCAGCTCGGCGCCGCCGAGGCCCAGGCGCTCGAGCGCGCCCTCCAGGGTATCGGCGCGAAAGTCGGCGAGCTTGTGCTTCAGTGCCTCGTCGGTCGTGAGGGTGAGCAGCTTGCCTTTGGCGATGACGCCGCGGATCGCCACGTCGGCGTCCACCATGGCCTCGGCAAGCAGCGGCGGGCGCTTGCGGCTCTCGGCGGTGGCGCGGAACTCCTTGCGCACGTAGGACACCGTCTTTTCCTGCACCGGCTGCGCGGCGGCGCCGGGCTGCCCCGCCTGGACCGGGGTCGCCGCGCCGATAGTGCCGCCGCCCGCCATCACCAGGTGCTCCGCGGCGAGGCTGATCAGCGCCCCCGCCGAGATGGCGCGCTTGTTGACGTAGGCGACGGTCTTCACCCGGCTGTCGAGCAGCGCATCCCGGATCTGCACCGCGGCGTCCACGCGCCCGCCGAAGGTGTTGACCTCCAGCACCAGCGCCGCAGCGCCCGCGTTTGCCGCCTCGTCGACCGCCCGGCGCACGAAGGGCGCGAGGCCCAGGTCGATGACGCCTTCGATCGGCGCGACGTAGACCACGCGCCGTTCCGCCTGCGCCAGGGGCGACGCCGGCGCCCACATCAGCGCCAGCGCGAGCAGCAGCACGGCGAGCGCGGATCGCGCCGCACCCGGGGCGTCGATTGAACGCCTGCGGCAGGCGGCCATCGCCCGAGTTTACCCGCCGCTCAGGAGCCGCGCTCGAACAGCTCGCCGAACAGCTCGCTCACCTTGTGCTTCGCCCTGGCCAGCGCGGCGCGCCCGGCGGGCGTCGCGCGATAGAGCCGGCGCGCAAGCCTGCCCCGCCGGAGGATTTTCGAGCGCAGGTAGCCCTTGCGCTCCATGCCGTGCAGCAGCGGGTAGAGCGTCCCGGGGCCGATGCGGTAGCCGTGCCGGCGCAGCTCCTCGATGATCGCGAGGCCGTAGATCTCCTCCTCGGCGGCGTGATGCAGGATGTGCAGGCGGATCAAGCCCGCATACAGGCCCTGGTCGGCGGCCCTGGCCACCGGCTATCCGTACGCCGCGAGCGCAACGCTCGCGGCGACGCACCAGAGCACGACCCAGAGCGCGGAGAGGCGCCATGCCGCGAGCAGCGCGAACCCTGCGACGGCGACGGCGACGTCAGCCGGCCCGCGCACCGCGCTCGTCCACACCGGGTCGTAGAGCGCCGCGCCGAGCAGGCCGACCACGGCGGCGTTGACCCCGGCGATGGCGCGCGCCGCTGCCGGCAGCCCGGCGACCGCGCGCCACAGCGGCAGCACGCCCGCCACCAGCAGAAATCCCGGCAGGAAGATCGCCGCGAGCGCGACCGAGGCGCCGAGAAGGCCGCCTTCGGCGCCCGGCAGGCGCGCACCGAGATAGGCGGCGAGCGTGAACATCGGTCCGGGCACCGCCTGCGCGGCGCCGTAGCCGGCGAGGAACTCGTCGGCGGAAATCCATCCCGGCTTGACCACCGTCTCCTCGAGCAGCGGCAGGACCACGTGGCCGCCGCCGAAGACCAGTGCGCCCGCCCGGTAGAACGCCTCGGCCACCGCAACCAGGCCCTCGCCCGAGCGGGCGGCGAGCGGCAGGCCGGCCAGCAGCAGCACGAACAGCGTGAGCAGCACCCAGCCGAGCGTAGCGCCGTAGCGCAGGTGCAGGCCGGCGCCGGGAACCGGCACCACGCCGCGGCAGAACGCGAGGCCGGCGGCGGCGCCGAGCGCGACCACGAGTAGCTGGACCCATGCCTCGCCCGAGAGCAGGATCGCCACCGCACCGAGCGCCGCGATGCTCGCGCGCGGCGCATCCGGGCACAGCTGGCGGGACATGCCGAGCACGCCCTGCGCCACGACCGCGAGCGCGACCAGCTTCAGGCCGTGGATCGCGGCCTGGCCGATCGGGCCAGCGAGGTACGGCAGCAGCGCGGCAAAGGCGAACAGCAGCACCGCCGAGGGCAGCGTGAAGGCGAGGAACGCGGCGAGCGCCCCGGCCCATCCGGCGCGCAGCAAGCCCAGGCTGAAGCCGAGCTTGCTGCTCGCCGGGCCGGGCAGGAACTGGCACAGCGCGAGCAGCTGCGCGAACTGCTCCTCGCCCACCCAGCGACGCCGCTCGACGAATTCGCGCCGCAGGTAGCCCAGGTGCGCGATCGGGCCGCCGAAGGAGGTGAGCCCGAGCTTGAGAAAAGCCGTGGCGACTTCCAGGGGCGGGGAGGCCATGCTGCCATTATATCGAATTGCGATAACGACAGGCGATCCGGCCCGGCGCGGCCTCTCGTCGCTCAAGCCGTCGGCTCGAAGCGCTTGCGATACGCGGCGTAGTAGAGCACCGGGATCACGACGAGCGTGAGCAGCGTGGAGACGAGGATCCCGAAGATGAGCGAGATCGCCAGCCCGTTGAAGATCGGGTCGTCGAGGATGAAGCCGGCGCCGATCATGGCGGCGAGCGCCGTGAGCGCGATCGGCTTCGCCCGCGCCGCCGCGGACTGCAGGATCGCCTCGCGGAACGCCAGCCCTTCGGCGAGCCTGAGGTTGACGAAGTCCACCAGCAGGATCGAATTCCTCACGATGATCCCGGCGAGCGCGATCATGCCGATCATCGAGGTGGCGGTGAAGTTCGCGCCGAGCAGGGCGTGCCCCGGCATCACCCCGATCACGGTGAGCGGGATCGGCGCCATGATGACCAGGGGCACGAGGTAGGACCTGAACTGTGCCACCACCAGCAGGTAGATCAGCACCAGGCCCACTGCGTAGGCGAGCCCCATGTCGCGGAAAGTCTCGTAGGTCACCTGCCACTCGCCGTCCCACTTGATGGCGTACTCGCGATACGGATCCGGCGGCTGGCGGATGAAGTACTCGCCGAGCGCGCCGCCCTCGCCCGCCGCCGCTTTTGCCACTCTTTCGCGCGAGGCGAACATGCCGTAGAGCGGGCTGTCCACGCGCCCCGCCTGGTCGGCGATCACGTAGACGACCGGCAGCAGGTCCTTGTGGTGGATCGGCCGGTCGCGCTCGCTCGCGGAGGCGCGCACCAGCTCCGAGAGCGGCACCAGCTCCCCGGAGGTGGAGCGCACCGCGAGCTTGAGGAGCTCGTCCAGGTCCCCGCGCCGCTCAGCCGGCAGCGTGATGCGCACCGGCACCTCGTACTTGGAGTGGCCGTCGTGCAGCGGCGTGACGTCCGCCCCCGAGAGCCCGGCGCGCAGCGCCTCGACGACGTCGCGTGCCGCCACGCCCGCGAGCGAGGCTTTCGCCTGGTCCACCCTCAGGTGCAGGCGCGGCGCCGCCTCCTCTACCGAGTCGTCCAGCGCGACGATCCCGGGCGTGGCGGCGAGCGCCTCGCGCACGCGCCTCGCGACCCGCGCTCTGCCCGCCTCCTCCGGCCCGTAGACCTCGGCGACGATCGGCGAGAGCACCGGCGGCCCCGGGGGCACCTCCACCACCTTCACTTTCGCGCCCCAGCGCGCGCCGATCGCCTCCAGCGCCGGGCGCAGCCCTTGAGCGATCTCGTGGCTCTGGCGGCCGCGCGCGGACTTGGGCGCGAGGTTCACCTGCAGGTCGCCGAGCTCGGCGGCCTCGCGCAGGTAGTACTGGCGCACCAGGCCGTTGAAGTTGATCGGCGAGGCGGTGCCCGCGTAGGCCTGGTAGTCGGTCACCTCGGGAACCGTGGCAAGCATCGCGCCCAGCTCGTGCAGCGCCGCGGCGGTGATCTCAACCGGGGTCCCCGCGGGCATGTCGACCACCACCTGGAACTCCGACTTGTTGTCGAAGGGCAGCATCTTCAGCACCACGAGTTGGAACCCGGCGAGCGACACCGAGCCGGCGATGAGCGCGAGCACCGCGTAGCCCAGGCGCCGCCGGCTGCGCGCCGAGGCGATGAACGGGTCGAGCAGCTTGCCGAAGACCCGGTCCAGCCAGCCCGCCCCGGTAACGGGGTGTCCGGTCGCACGCAGGAGCTTGAGCGCGAGCCAGGGCGTGACGGTGAACGCGATGGCGAGCGAGATCAGCATGCCCATGCTGGCGTTGATCGGGATCGGGCTCATGTAGGGCCCCATGAGGCCGCTGACGAAGGCCATCGGCAGCAGCGCCGCGATCACGGTGAAGGTGGCGAGGATGGTGGGGCCGCCGACCTCGTCCACCGCGCCCGGGATGACCTCGGCCAGCGGCTTGCCCTCGATCGCCAGGCGCCGGTGGATGTTCTCGACCACCACGATGGCGTCGTCCACCAGGATGCCGATCGAGAAGATGAGCGCGAAGAGCGAGACGCGGTTGAGCGTGAAGCCCCAGGCCCAGGAGGCGAACAGCGTCGCCGCGAGCGTGAGCAGCACCGCGAGGCCCACGATGAGCGCCTCGCGCGCCCCCAGCGCGAGCAGCACGAGCAGCACCACGGCGAGCGTGGCGAAGACCAGCTTCTGGATGAGCTGCAGCGCCTTGTCGTTCGCGGTGGCGCCGTAGTCGCGCGTCGTCGTCACGCGCACGTCCTCCGGGATCAGCGTGCCGCGCAGGCTCGCGGCGCGCTCGACGACACGCCGGGCAACCTCCACGGCGTTCGTGCCGGGCTTCTTGGTCACCTGCAGGGTGACCGCAGGATGCTCGCCGCGCGCGCTCCCCATCCAGGCATAGCGCGCCGGCTGGTCGGGGCCATCCACCACCTCGGCGACGTCCGCGACGTACACCGGGCGCTGCTGGAAGGTCCCTACGACGAGGCTGCGCACGTCGGCCGCCGACTCGAGGTAGCTGCCGGTCTCGACCACGATCTCGCGGTTGTCGCGCACCAGGCGCCCCGCGGGCAGCGCGACGCTCGAGAGCTGCAGCGCGTTCCTCACGTCGAGCGCCGAGACGCCGTGCGCGGCCAGCCGGTCCGGGTCCAGCAGCACGCGCACCGCGCGCCCGGGGCCGCCGAGCGTGCGCACCTCGCGCGTGCCCGGCACGCGCTTGAGCTCCGCCTCCATCGCGTGCGCGACGCGCTCGAGCTCGTAGGCCCCGCGCTGCGGGTCCTCGCTCCAGAGCGTGAGCGTGACCACCGGCACGTCGTCGATGCCCCTGGGCTTGATGACGGGCTCCAGCACGCCGAGCTGCGGCGAGACCCAGTCGCGGTTGGCGGCGACCGTCTCGTGCAGCCGCACCACGGCGTCGTTGCGCGGCACGCCGACCTCGAACTGCACCGTGAGCACTGCCATGCCCGGGCGCGACACCGAATACACGTGCTCCACGCCGCTCATCTGCGCCAGCACCTGCTCGGCGGGCGTCGCCACCAGCGCCTCGACGTCCCGCGCGGCTGCGCCGGGGAACGGCACGAACACGTTGGCCATGGTGACGTCGATCTGCGGCTCCTCCTCGCGCGGGGTCACCGCGATGGCGAACAGGCCGAGCAGGAACGCCACGAGCGCGAGCAGCGGCGTGAGCTGCGAGTCCTGGAAGAAGCGCGCGATGCGGCCCGGGATCCCCATGCGCGGCGCGCCCCTTCAGGCCTTCAGCTTGACGATGCCGAGCGCCTTCATGACGACCTTCTCGTACAGCGGCTCGGAGGTGCCGCGCTTCATCTTGCGGATGAAGTATTTCTCGAACGCGACCTTGGCGAGGTGCACCCACCTGCCCTTGGCGGACCAGTTGAGGTTGCGCGGCGGGATCTGCGGCAGCGCGACGAAGGCGATGCCCGTGCTGCCCATGTCGGCGAGGCAGACCGCGTTCCAGGTGGCGCGGTGCGAGGGCTCGCGCCCGGCGATCTGGCCGGCGATGTTCGCCACGGCCGCGCTCACCATGGACTCGATCATGTAGCCGGTCTTGGGCGCCCCGGTCGGCACCGGCGTCGCCTCCACCGGCGGATCGCCACGCACACCCCTACCGCGTAGACGCTGCGGAACTTCGGATTGCGCTGGAACTCGTCGATGAGGACGAAGCCGCGCGGGTTGACGAGTCCCTCCACGCCGGACACGGCGTCGACGCCCTTGAACGCGGGCAGCATCATGGCGAACCTGAACGGCAGCTCGTGCTTCTTCTTCGGCGCGCCCGCCTCGTCGTGCTCGGCGACGTGGAGTGTTCCGGCCTCGGCCTTCTCGGTCCTCGCGTTGACGATCCACTTGATGTCGTGCTCGCGCATCTCGGACTCGAGCATGCCCTTGGAGTCGCCCACGCCGCCCAGGCCCAGGTGCCCGATGTAGGGCTCCGAGGTGACGAAGGTGATCGGCACGCGGTCGCGCAGGCGGCGCTTCTTCAGGTCGGCGTCCAGGATGAAGGCGAGCTCGTAGGCCGGCCCGAAGCAGGAGGCGCCCTGCACCGCGCCGAGCACGATCGGGCCGGGATCGAGCAGGAAGCGCCGCCACGCCTCGCCCGCGAGCACCGCGTGATCCACGTGGCAGACCGATTGCGTGTGGCCCTCGGGCCCCAGCCCCTCGACCTCGTCGAAGGCGAGCTTGGGGCCGGTGGCGATGACGAGGTAGTCGTACTCGAGCGCGCTCCCGTCCTCGAGCTCGAGCCGGCTCTGCTCCGGGTGCACGCGCTTCGCGCCCTGGGGCAGGAACGCGATCCCCTTGCGCGCGAGGTGCGCGGCGACCGGAAACTCGACCTCGGCGCGCGTGCGCCAGTTGACCGCGACCCATGGGTTCGAAGGCACGAAGTGGAAGGCCGGGCCCCGGTTCACCACCGTGACGCGGTGCTCCCTGCCGAGCGCGGCGCGCAGCTCGTAGGCCGCGGGCATGCCGCCGATCCCCGCGCCGAGCACCACCACATGTGCCATGACCTGCCTCCTTGCCGTCTCAGGGGTTCGCCATCCCGGCCTTCACCGGCTCGAGCGCGACGCGCTCGCCGGGCTTCAGGCCGGCCAGAATCTCGATGCTTCGCTCGTCACCCGCGCTCCCGAGGCGCACCTGGCGCAGCCGCGGCAGGCCCTTGTCGTCCAGCACGTACACCGCGGTCAGCTCGCTGCGTCGCAGCACCGCCTCGCGCGGCGCAAGCAGCCGCGTCGCCTTGCCGGTGACGAAGTGCGCGCGCGCGAACAGCCCCGGGTACGCGCCGCGCACGTCCTCGGCCAGCTCGAGTCGCACCCGCGTGGTGTGCGTGCGCGGGTCGGCCGCGGGCATGACGACGATGTTGCGCGCCTCGAGCCAGCGGCCGATCGCCGGGACCTCCACGCGCGCGCGCCCGAGCGCCTGGATCGCGCCGACCTGAGCCTGCGGGACGTTGGCCACCGCGCGCAGGGTGGAAGGGTCGAACCCGGTCATGAGCGGCTTGCCCGGCGTCGCCATCTCGCCCAGCTCGACGTGGCGCGCCAGCACCACGCCGCCGTAGGGCGCGACGATGGTGGCGAAGCCGCGCTCGGTGGCCGCCTGCCCGGCGCCCGCGAGCATCGCGGTGAGGCGCGCCTGCGCCTGCTTGAAGTCGGCTTCCGCCTTGTCCAGCCCCGCCGGGCTGATGAACTTCTGCGCCACGAGCTGCTTGGCGCGCTCGTACTGCGCGCGCGCATTCGCCAGCGCGGCCTGCGCCTCGCGCACCTGCGCCTCGCTCGCCGCCACCGCCTGGGTCGCGGCGCGCTCGTCGATGCGCACGATCACCTCGCCCTTCTTCACCGCGTCGCCGACGTCGAAGCGCAGCTCCACGATCCGCCCCGCGATCTGCGCCGAGACGGTGGACTGGCGCACCGCCTCGAGCACCGCTTCCGCCGACCAGGTGAGCTCCACTTCGCGCAGCTCCACCGCGCCGCCGCGCTGCGGCGGCGCGGGCGCTGCGGCCGGGGCGCGCGCCTCCTCCCTGCCGCAGGCGGCGAGCGCGAGCGCCGCCAGCAGGCTCAGAGCGAGCGCTCGACCCATCGCACCACCGAGCGCGCATCGAGCGCGCCCGAAACGCGGGCCAGCTCGCGCCCGTCGCACCTGCCGCACTGCAGTTGCACGCTCACGCGTGGGCTTCCTGCACGCCCAGGCGCCGCAGGATCGTCTCCAGCGGGCACCAGCGCGTGAAGCCGCTCTGCAGCAGGTTCGCGCCCACGAAGGCGGTGAACCAGAGGAAATTCTCGTGCACGAACACGGGGCTGCCTTTCACGCCCAGGGCGAGCGAAACGAGGACGAAAGACCCGGCGAAGATTCTGATCAGGCGCTCCACGGACATGTTGACCTCCGTCAAATGGGAACAAATCACACGCCGCGAAGCATAGGCGGCGGGCCGGCGGTCTGTGACCGCGGTCCCGCAGCGCCCTCGCGCTAGACTTGGCCGGCCCGCCGATGTGCGAACTGTTCGCCCTCTCCGCCCGCGCCCCAGCGACCGTGCGGCTCTCGCTGGAGGAGTTCTCGCGCCACGGCGGCCTGAGCGGCGCGCACAAGGACGGCTGGGGCCTCGCGTGGTACGAAGGCCGCGACGTCCACCTGGTCAGGGAGAACGTGCCCGCCGCGGGCAGCGCCTGCGTGCGCTTCATCCAGGAGCACCCCTTCTCGAGCACCCTGGTGCTCAGCCACATCCGCAAGGCGACGCAGGGCGGACGCACGCTCGCCAACTGCCAGCCGTTCGCGCGCGAGCTGGGCGGGCGCATGCACGTCTTCGCGCACAACGGTCACCTGGAGGGCGGCCATCTGCGCGCGGTGGCGCAGCTCGGCGCCTGCCGCCCGGTCGGCGACACCGACTCCGAGCACGCCTTCTGCTGGCTGCTGGAGCGGCTGCAGCCGCTCTGGCGGGAGCGCCGCTCCCCACCCGCGCTCGCCGAGCGGCTCGGGCTGCTCGCGGACTTCGCGCTCACTTTGCGCGCGCTCGGCCCCGCGAATTTCCTCTATTCAGACGGCGACGCACTGTTCGCGCACGGGGACCGGCGCACGCAGGCCGACGGGGCGATCCGCCCGCCCGGCCTGCAGGTGCTGCAGCGCTCGTGCGCGGGCGAGTCGGCGGCGCTCGGCGCCGAGGGGCTGGCCGTGGACGCGGGAAGCGCGCGCGGCCAGGAGGTGCTGCTCGCGGCGAGCGTTCCCCTCACGGGCGAGGCCGGCTGGCGGCCGCTCGCGCGAGGCGAGCTGCTCGCAGCGCGCGAGGGGCGCGTCGTCTCGGTGGCCACGGCAGCCGCATGAACCGTCACGAGCTGCGCGGCCAACACCGGGGCTGTTCCAGGAGCCGATGGTGCACTCCGAGCCCTTCCGCCGCTTTGTCTTCGGCATGTATGGCGAGCGCCTCTCGGAGGTGATGGAGCTCGTGGAGGAGGTGGCTTTTCGGCGGCTGGATGCACGACTCGCGCAGCCCCTCATCCGCCGCGGCCCGGTGATCGAGGACACCAGGGGCTCGCCGAGGAGCTCGGCAGCGTGCGCGAGATCGTGAGCCGGCTGCTGCGCGGCTTCGAGATGCGCGGCTGGGTGAAGCTCGAGCGCGGGCGCGTGAGGGTGCTCGACCCGAAGGCGCTCTCGGGGCTGGCGCAGCCTACCTGAGGTTCTTCAGGTTAACCGCCACCATCTCGAGGCTCCGCGCGAGCGCGTTGTGCTCGGGCTTGTCCTGGAGCCACGTCAGGGCGCCCACCACGGCGACGCCGATCTGCCCGCCGGCCATGGATTCCACGCCCTCGAAGCGCTGCACGAGCTCCTGCGCGCCACCGGCGCGCGCCGCTTCGCGGATGTCGACCAGGCGCTTCACGATCTCCTCGCGGCCCAGGGTCGTGGGCCACCTCAGGGTCTCGTACTCGCTGCTCACGCCGCCATCCTACCCTATTATCAATTTGTCCGGCAGCGGTTTGCGCCGGATCAAGCCCGGCGCCCCTCCCGCGGCTAGGCTCTGCCGATGCCCGGCGCCCCGCCCCGCCCCGCCCTGATCCGCAAGCACGCCGCGGCGCTGCGCGTGCCGCCCAACCTCGGGGACTACGCGGCGCGGCGCGCCGCCTTCACCTGGGAAGCGGCGCGGCGCGAGCTCGAGGGGCTTCCCGGGGGCGGCCTCAACATCGCGCACGAGGCGGTGGAGCGCCACGCGTGCGCCGACCGCGTCGCGTTCCGCTTCCTCTCCGCCGCGGGCGCGCGGCGCGAGCTGAGCTACGCCGAGCTCTCGCGCCTCAGCAGCCGCTTCGCCAACGTGCTGCGCAGCCTGGGCATGAAGCGCGGCGAGCGCCTCTTCGTCCTCGCCGGCCGCATCCCCGAGCTCTACGTCGCGGTGCTCGGCGCGCTCAAGGCGGGTGTGGTCGTGTCTCCCCTCTTCTCCGCCTTCGGGCCGGAGCCGATCGCGACGCGCCTGCGGCTGGGCGAGGGCAAGGCGCTGCTCACCACGCGGCTCCTCTACCGGCGCAAGGTGGAGACGATCCGCGCGCAGCTGCCGCTGCTCGAGCACGTGCTGCTCGCCGACTCGCCCGAGTTCGCGCGCCTGATGGACGAGGCGCCGCCGCGCTTCGAGACCGAGCGCACCGGCGCCGAGGACATGGCGCTGCTGCATTTCACCAGCGGCACCACCGGCAGGCCGAAGGGGGCGATGCACGTGCACGGCGCGGTGGTGGCGCACTACGCCACCGGCAAGTACGCGCTCGACCTGCATCCCGAGGACGTGTTCTGGTGCACCGCCGATCCCGGCTGGATCACCGGCACCTCCTACGGCGTGATCGCGCCGCTGCTGCACGGCGTCACCAGCGTCGTGGACGAGGGCGAGTTCGACGCCGAGCGCTGGTACCGGATCCTCGCCGAGGAGCGCGTCACGGTCTGGTACACCGCGCCCACCGCGATCCGCATGCTGATGAAGGCGGGCGTGGAGATGGCGCGCAAGCGCAGCTATCCGGGCCTGCGCTTCGTCGCGAGCGTGGGCGAGCCGCTCAACCCGGAGGCGGTATGGTGGGGCGTGGACGCGCTGGGGCTGCCGATCCACGACAACTGGTGGCAGACCGAGACCGGCGGCATCATGATCGCCAACTTCCCGGGGCTGGACGTCAAGCCGGGCTCGATGGGGGTGCCGCTCCCGGGCGTGGAGGCC
>Ga0114945_10000413_pt1 | contig 27451 bp, 28 predicted proteins | sample OV2TP3_FD_87194 | JGI IMG/M metagenome (GOLD analysis project Ga0114945, IMG submission 87194) | Hot spring microbial communities from Beatty, Nevada to study Microbial Dark Matter (Phase II) - OV2 TP3 | ecosystem: Environmental > Aquatic > Thermal springs > Hot (42-90C) | place: USA: Beatty...
AGACCCCGAAACACGTGACGAGCATCACCGACCTCGCGGAAGAGCATCTCCGCGAAGTGGTGTGGACCTATCGAGAACGGTTGCTCGACTTGAGGCGGGATTCCCGGATGGTGTACGGCCTCATCTTCAAGAACGTCGGCGAACGGGCCGGCGCCTCCCTGGAACACGCCCATTCCCAGCTCATCGTGACGCCGATCGTGCCCCTGCGCGTCCAGAGCGAGATCGATCGGTGCAAGCAGTACTTCGAGTTCCGCGGCCGATGCCTCTTGTGCGACATGATCAAACAGGAGTTGCAGTCGGGAGTTCGACTGGTCCTCGAAACGCAGCACTTCGTGGCGTTCGAGCCCTTCGCGGCGCGGTTTCCCTTCGAGACCCACATCATGCCCAAACGGCACCATTCCCACTTCGAATCGCTCGAAGAGGCGCAGTCCGGAGAGCTGGCCGGCATTCTTCGCGCGACGATGCTCAAGATCGAGAAGGCGGTCAACCGTCCCCCCTACAACTATCTCATCCATACGAGTCCGCTGAATTCGCCCCCGCTGGAGCACTACCACTGGCATTTCGAGATCATTCCGAGAATCACTCGAGTGGCGGGTTTCGAGTGGGGGACCGGCTTTTACATCAATCCCGTTCCGCCGGAGCATGCGGCGCAATACCTCAGGGAGGTGCGACTCCCATGAAGGTCGCCTTCATCACCCCGGAAGTCGCGCCGTACTCCAAGACCGGGGGATTGGCCGACGTCTGCGGCGCCCTTCCCGACGCGCTTGCCGCTCTCGGAGTCGAGGGGTGCGTGGTGACGCCGGGGTACCGGTGCACCAAGAGCGTCCCCTCGGAGCCCTTTGCCGCGGCCATCAAGATCCGAGTCGGAGATACGGAGATCGAGCCCACCGTTCGCCGCGCGGGCCGCGTGTTCTTCGTCGACCACGATCCCTACTTCGATCGCGAGGGACTGTATGGGACGGCGAACGGCGACTATAAGGACAATGCGGCCCGATTCGTTCTCTTCAGCCGCGCGGCCATGGAGCTCTTGTGCCGCGTGGCCGTTCCGGACGTGCTCCATGTCCACGATTGGCAGAGCGGGCTGATTCCCATCTATGCCCAGACGCTGTACCGAAAGGCCTGCGAGAAGACGAAGTCGGTCTTTACCATTCACAATCTCGCCTATCAGGGACTGTTCTGGCACTGGGACATGCCGCTGACGGGACTCGACTGGCAGCACTTCAATTGGAAGGAGTTGGAGTTCTTCGGAAAGATCAGTTTCATCAAGGCGGGAATCGTATTCGCCGACGCCATCACGACGGTGAGCCCGACCTATGCCAAGGAGATTCAGACATCCGAGTTGGGATGCGGGCTCGACGGAGTCCTGCGCGAACGGGATACGGCGCTTCGGGGAATCTTGAACGGCATCGAGGTGTCGGAGTGGAATCCCGAAACCGACCCGCGCCTCCCGGCTCGCTATTCCGCCCGCGCGATCTCCGGGAAGGCCCAATGCAAGGCCGCGTTGCAGGAAAAGTGCGGGCTGGCGATCCTGCCGGAGACGCCGCTCGTGGGCATGATCGGCCGGCTTGCCGAGCAGAAAGGCATCGACCTCTTCTTGGCCGCGGTCGAGGAACTCTTGAAGGAGGAGGTGCAGTTCGTGATCCTGGGTTCCGGGGAGCCGAGATACCAGGAAGCGCTCGGGGCCGTCGCCCGGAAGCAGCCGGAGAGGGTTTCCGTCCAGGTTCGATTCGACGACGCCCTTGCCCATCTCATCGAAGCCGGTTCGGACATCTTCCTGATGCCCTCGCGGTACGAGCCGTGCGGGCTGAACCAAATCTACAGTCTTCGGTACGGGACGGTCCCGATCGTTCGCGCGACGGGTGGCTTGGCGGATACGGTGGTTCCGGTGACTCCGGAGACTCAGAGGAAGGGAACGGCGACCGGATTGATGTTCTCCGAGTATGCCCCTTCGGCGCTCGTCGGAGCCGTCCGCGATGCGCTGGGGCTCTACCGGGACAAGAAGGCCTGGAAGAAACTCGTTGCGACGGGAATGAAGCAGGACTTCTCGTGGAATCGATCGGCGAAGGAGTACTTGGGGCTGTACGAATCGCTCGTAAGGAAAGGATGAGATGACCGATCTTCTGGAGCGCTTCGACGAACTCAGTCAAGAGTACCTCGCTTGGAAAGACCGCCGGCTCAAGCCGGCGCAAAAGGAATCGGCCAGAGGGCGGGTCGACGGCTACGTCCTTCGAGGAGCGGAGGGAGAAATTCCGCTTTCGAAGATCATGGGCGCAAGGTCGGATCTCCTGGTCGTTCACAACATGGGTCGGTCCTGTCCCTACTGCACGATGTGGGCGGACGGCTTCAACGGACTCGTGACGCACCTCGAGAATCGCGCGGCCTTCGTCTTGGTCTCCCCGGATCCCGTAGAGGCCCAGCAGGCGGTCCGTCTGAGTCGAGGCTGGAAGTTCTCGATGTACTCCAGTCTGGGAACGAGATTCAAACGGGATCTCGGATTCGAAGGCGAGGACGGCCGGCAGGTTCCGGGAGTGTCCGCCTTCCGTCGAGACGCGGATGGGACGATTCGGAACGTGGCCAACGACGTCTTCGGGCCCGGGGACTCGTACTGCAGCGCCTGGCCGCTCTTCGATCTTCTCGAGGGCGGTCCGGGGAAATGGCAGCCGAAGCTGGGGTACTAACGCCCGGGTTGTTTCTGAGCCACGGGCGGATTCCCCTACCGCGTCCCTGACCCGAGCGTGACCTCGACTGCGAGGCCGAGCATCCAGTCCATCTCGAAGGTGTCGGCGCCCTCCGCCGTGGATAACGAAAACGGTACCAGGACGGTCGGCACGATGGCCACCGCAGGGGCGAGACGGACCGGAATCGCCACGGAGATCGCATGCAGAAGGTATCCGGAATTGCGGTCGGTCTCGCCCTCCCAATACGCTCGGCCCTGATAGAGGAGGACATATCGAATCCCGAACGCCGCTCGGTCTGCCAGCTGAATTCTCGGTCCGATGGAGAAATCGACAACGGTCGATCCTTGGTATTCCTTCCGATTTTCGTAGAGCGGAGCCTGGATGCCGAACGAAGTTTCGATTCCAAGCACCCCCGGATAGAGGCCGTAGTCGAGTCGGAAGATCGGATCGAAGGTACCGTTTCCGAACTGGACGTGTTGATGCTCGATCCCCAGAGCGGCCAGCGCATAGGGGTTGTCTTCGATTTCCCCGGTGGGAAGGGACACGCCTGCGCCAATGCGGAGCCAGTCCTTCTTCAGGACCACGTCCGCTTTTCGGAAGTTCAGGAGCAACCTAAAATCCGAAGGTCCTTCGAGAGTCTCGGTGCGATGATGGAGGCGCCCCGTTGGAGAGTCATAGGGGGAACCGTCTGGGAGGTGGTACCGAGCGTTCATCGACTTGACGTCGTAGGGAAGACCGATCTCGACATCCCAATCCGGGGTGAAACTCCAATGGAAGCCGAGTTCCGTCCGGAACCACTCCATCTGGACGACGTGGGCGTGCTCCACGGGATCGTTCGCAGGGTGGCTTCCGTCCATGACCGCCCACTGCTCGCGCAAAGAAACTCGAAACTTCCCGACCGGACCGGTCGAGCCCTCCCGAGGAAGGGAGGGATTGCTTCAGGCAGGTCATCCCTGTCCGAAGGCGAGGGGGGCCAGGGCGGCGACCAGCCCCGCTACGACCACAGCGGCGAAGAGCCTCACGCGAAGGTCAACGGGGAGACGAGTCGGGATATTCACCCGAAATTGGCCCCGCTCCCCTCTCTTCTGCTATCATTCATCCCCCGATGGCGGTGAATTTCGTCTTTTGCGTCCACAACCATCAACCGGTCGATAATTTCGACCACGTCCTTCAGAAGGCGTATGCGGACGCCTATCAGCCGTTCCTCGATCTCCTTCAGCGACATCCGTCGATCAAATTCTGCGCGCATTTCAGCGGTCCCTTGCTCGAGTGGATCGAGAAGAATCGTCTCGAGATGTTCATCGCCCTCCGATCCATGGTGGACGCCGGCCGGCTGGAGCTCTTGGGAGGGGGCTTCTACGAGCCGATTTTCTCGATGCTTCCCGAGGCGGACGTCCTCGGCCAACTCGAGATGATGTCGCGATACCTTCAGCGCCATTTCGGGGCGGAGCCGAAGGGACTCTGGATTCCGGAGCGCGTCTGGGAGCCGGGATACGCTTCGCTCCTGGCTCGGTCGGGGGCGAGGTACGCCGTTCTGGACGACTTCCACTTCCGAGCCGCGGGACTCCGCGACGACGAGCTGCGGAGCTACTTCCTCACCGAAGACCGCGGCGAGCTTTTCCGAGTCTTTCCGCTGCGGGAAGCGCTCCGGTACGCCATTCCGTTTCGCGAGCCCGATTGGACCGTGCAGTATCTTCGCTCGCAGCCGGAGGGCGCCGTCGTCGTGTACGCGGACGACGGCGAAAAATTCGGCAGTTGGCCTCGGACGAAGCAGCACTGCTACGAGTACGGATGGCTCGAGCGCTTCTTGAAAGCGCTCGAATCCGCCCCGGAGATCCGGACCTGCACGTTTCAGGAAGCGCTGGCGTTGCCTCCTGCGGGACGCGTCTATCTCCCGTCGTGCTCCTATCGAGAAATGGGGGAGTGGTCGATGCTGCCGGGGGAGCGGACCGAGTTCGAACGGTGGGTCGAGGAACTCCGCCGTCAGGGTCGCTTCGATTCCGTGAAGCACTTCCTGCCGGGGGGCACGTGGAGGAATTTCAAGGCGAGATACCCCGAGGCCAATCTGATGTACGGCCGCATGCTCTCCGTCTCGCGCAAGCTTGCCGACGCCCCTCCGGCGGCGCGCCGGGCCGCGGAGCCGGAGCTTTACCGCGCTCAGTGCAACTGCGGGCATTGGCACGGAGTCTTCGGCGGTCTGTATCTTCCCCATCTCCGACACAGCGTCTACCGACACCTCATCGCGGCCGAAAACGAACTCGAGAAGGATTCGGGACTCGGGGTCCGGACCCTCGACCTGGACCTCGACGGCTGCGAGGACGTCCGCCTGTTCCATCGGGGACTCAATCTCTTTGTCCTGCCGTCGCAGGGGGGGCGCCTCGCCGAGATCGATGTGCGCGACCGACTCGTCAATCTTACCCCGGGACTCTCTCGCCGGCCCGAGCCCTACCACGCGAAGGCGCGCGAGGCCGTATTGGACACGGGAGAGGCGAAGAGCATCCATGACGTCGTGCTCACCAAAGTGTCCGGGATCGAGCGATTCCTGGAGTACGACACGTACACGCATGCGTCCCTTCTCGATCACTTCCTGGAACCGGGAACGACGCCGGCCGAGGCGGCGTCGGGCCGGCGCGAGTCGGGGGACTTTCTCGAAGCCCCCTATCGAGTCGTCACCCAACGCCGCGGCGAACGAGTGATCGCGCAGTTGACGCGGGACGGCCGGGTCCGATGCGCCGGCCGCGACGTTCCCGTGCGGGTGACGAAAGAAGTCGGCTTGGCCGAGGATCTCCGCGAGTTCTCCGTCGAATACGCGGTCCGCAATCTCGGGCCGAGCCGCCTCGAGACGATGTTCGCGGTCGAGTACTTCCTGGCCGCCTTCAGCCCGACGGCTCCCGACGCCTTTCTCCATCGCGGGGACTTCCAACCCATCGGGACTCTCGGGGAGATTCAGGAGATTCCCGGCGGAATGCCCCTTCGCGTTTTCGACGACTGGCACGACCTCGATCTGGGATTCGTCGCCTCGGGAGACGCGACGTTTTGGATCGTGCCGATCCGGACGGTGTCGATGTCGGAAGGCGGCTTCGAACTCCTGTACCAGGGGACGCTTCTGATGCCCCGATGGACTCTTCGACTCGATCCCGAGAAGGAGTGGCGCGCCGTCGTCACGCACAAGGTCGCCCTGATCGAGAAGGGCGTGCAATGAGGATCCTGATCCTCTCCCGGCGCAAGCGTCTCTACTCGACTCGTCGGCTGGTCGAGGAGGCGCGCCGGCTCGGACACGAGGTCGACGTCCTCGATCCGCTCCGCTGCGTCCTCCAGATTTCCACCGGGACCCCTCAGTTGCTCCACGGGACCCGGGAGGTCAAGGGCATGGACGTGGTCATTCCCCGGATCAGCACCTTCGCGACGGCCTACCTTCTTGCGGTGGTGCGCCAGCTGGAGTGGCTCGGAGTCCCGTCGGTGAACGATCACGGCTCGATCGCGCGGGCCCGGAACAAGTTGGGATGCCTCCAACTCCTGGCCAGCCGCGGGGTTCGAGTGCCGGACACGCTCATCTCGCGGTATCCGAGGAACATGGATCGGCTCCTGGAACGGCTCGGAGGCACGCCGGTCATCCTGAAACTCCTTCGGGGCACGCAAGGCACGGGAGTGATCTTCGCCGAGAGCCAGGCTTCCGTGGAGTCGATGCTCGAGACGATCTGGAGTCTGGGCGAAGACATCATGCTTCAACGTTTCGTGGCGGAGTCGAAGGGCCGGGACGTCCGGGCCCTGGTGATCGACGGAAAAGTGCGCTCGTCCATGAGGCGCGTAGCGCGGGAGGGCGAATTTCGCTCGAACATCCATCGGGGCGGGGTGGGAGAGTCGATTCGCTTGCCGAAGGAATTCGAGCGAGCCGCGTTGAGCGCGACGGAGGCGGTCGGCTTGAGACTCGCGGGGGTCGACATCCTGGAGTCGTCCGACGGACCGCAGGTGATCGAGGTGAACTCGTCGCCCGGGTTTCAGGGCCTCGAGGCCGCGACGGGGGAGAACGTCGCGAGGATGATCGTGGAGTTCGCCGCGAAGACGGCGCGGAAGGCCCGAAGCGCGGGGAGGCGATGATTCCCGAGCAGCGCGAACACTTCGAGATCGCGGGGATCACGGTCCACGTCGGGACGAAGAAGGACGTTCATCTCAAGATCACCGAGCTCTTCACCGCGACGCCGGTGTTCATTCCGGTGACGGTCATCCACGGTACCCACTCGGGTCCGACCCTGTTCGTGACGGCGGCCATTCACGGGGACGAGATCAACGGGATCGAAATCGTCCGTTCGATTCGGAACGACGTGGATCCCCACCAGCTGCGCGGCACGCTTCTCCTCGTGAGCGTGGCGAATCCGATCGCGTTCATGACCCAGACTCGAGACCTTCCCGACGGCCGCGATCTGAACCGCTTTTTCCCCGGACGCAAGGAAGGGTCGATGGCCTCCCACATCGCCTCGCACATCTTCCGCAAGCTGGTGCGACATGCCAATTGGGGCATCGACCTCCACACGGCGGCGCGGGGGCGGGTAAACCTTCCCCACGTTCGTGCGGACATGCGCGTGCAAGCCGTACGACGCCTCGCCCACGCCTTCGGCGCGGAGATCATCCTGGACATGGACGGCGACAAGGGCACCCTGAGGTCGGCCGCGACCCGGGTGGGAATCCCGACCATCGTCTTCGAAGCGGGAGAGCCGCTCAAGTTTCAGCGATCCCTGATCGAGAAGGGGATCCACGGGGTGCGCAATGCGCTGGCGGAAATCGGAATGTACTCCTTCCCGAGAGTCTCGCCGCTTTTCCAAATCGTCGTCGACGATCATCGGTGGATCCGGGCCGAGAACGGAGGCATCTTGATCCTCAATGTTCGCCCCGGTGATATAATTTCAAAAGGAGATGAGATCGCGCTGAACACGAAACCGTTCGGCACCGAGTTGAAGCGACTCCGGGCTCCCTACACCGGACTGGTGGTCGGCTGCACGACGCTTCCGATGGCGATTCCCGGTTCGGCGGTGTGTCACCTCGTCAAGCTCGATCATCGCGCCGCCCTGCTTAAGAAGCTGCTTCGGAGGCAGAGATTGGTGTACGAATGACTCCGGATGACGTGACGATGGCGGGTCGACTGGGACTCGCGCTCCTGCTGGGCGGGTTCATCGGGTTGGAGCGCGAAACGCACAGCCAAGCGGCCGGACTCCGGACGCACATGGTGGTCGCCGTCGCGTCCGCGTTGATCATGCTCGTCTCGATGCGGGTTGGAGGAGATACGGGTCGCGGAGATCCCGGCCGGATCGCGGCCCAGGTGGTCAGCGGCATCGGCTTTCTCGGGGCAGGCGCGATCTTCCGCTATGGAATGACCATCCGCGGCCTTACGACCGCCGCCTGTCTGTGGGCGGCCGCGGGCATCGGATTGGCCTGCGGTCTGGGCTATTGGAAGGGCGCGGTGGCCACCACGGGGGGCGTGCTCATCGCCACGTTCCTCTTCGACAAGGTGGAACGCGCGTTTCTCCGCGAGAGCCAGTACAAGCGGTTCGTGATCAGCTCCAAGGACGGTCCCGATCTCATGCCCCGCGTCGATTCGGTCCTCGGCAAGCACGGCATCTCGATCAAGCAGCGGGGCCTGCATCAGGACTTCACCAGCAAGACCGTCCAGATCACGCTCACGGCCGCCGTACCCCAGTCGTGCAACCTGGAGGCTCTGATGCGCGAGCTCGACTCGATCCCCGAAGTCGAGAAGGTGGAAGTCGAATAGTCCCATGGATCTCTCGCATACGCTCGTCGTCCTGCTGGCCGGCGGCAAGGGGCAGCGTCTGGAGCCGCTTACCCGCGACCGAGCCAAACCTGCGGTCCCGTTCGGCGGAATCTATCGCATCATCGATTTTACGTTGTCGAATTGCCTGAACTCGGACCTCCACAAAGTGCTGGTGCTGGTCCAGTATCGGTCGCGCTCTCTTCAGAGCCACCTTCGCGACGGATGGCAGGTGTATTTCAATCCCGCGGTGGGCGAGTTCCTCGAACCCCTCCCCCCGCAGCACGGAGGAGGGACCGACACCTACATCGGTACGGCCGATGCCGTCTTCCAAAATCTCTTCGCGGTCCGCGAGGAATCGTGCGAATCGGTTCTCATCTTGGCCGGGGATCACATCTACAAGATGGACTACCGTCACATGCTCCGCTTTCACGCGGAGCGACAGGCGGAACTCACCGTGGGTGCGGTCGAGGTGCCCAGGTCCGAGTCCTCGCAGTTCGGCATTCTCCAAGTGGACCCCTCCGGACGCATCGTCGGGTTTCAGGAGAAGCCCGCCGAGGGACATCCGATTCCTGCGAATCCCGCCGTCTGCCTCGCCTCGATGGGGATCTACGTCTTCGACTTCGAGGTGATGGAGGCGGTCTTGCGCGAGGATTCCCGGGATCCGAAGAGCACGCACGATTTCGGAAAGGACATCATTCCGCGCATGGTGGGGAGGAACACCGTGTTCGCCTTCCCGTTCGTCGACGAGAACCGCAAGGAGTCGAAGTATTGGCGCGACGTGGGGACCCTGGACGCCTACTACGCGGCGAATATGGACTTGGTGTCGGTGACGCCGCACCTCAATCTCTACGATCCGAGCTGGCTTATTCGCACGGTGCCGGTCATGGCGCCGCCGCCGAAGTTCGTCTTCGCGCAGGAATTCCCTGGGGGCAGGTTGGGAGTGGCGCTGGATTCGATGATTTCGCCCGGATGCATCATCTCCGGCGGGCGCGTCCGCAATTCGATCTTCTCGCCCCACGTTCGGATCAACAGCTACGCGCAAGTCGAAGAGTCCATCCTGTTCGAGAGCGTCGCCGTGGGACGTCACGCCAAGATCCGCCGCGCCATCATCGACAAGGACGTGGTCATTCCCGAGGGGATGGAGATCGGATACGATTCCGAAGAGGACCGCCGGCGCTTCACGGTGAGCGAGGGGGGCATCGTGGTCATCTCCAAGCGGGCGGTGCTGTAGAAGAAGCATCTAGATGCTTTCCTTGACCCTGAGGAAGGGCCTCCCTAGAATCCGGGCATGCCGGTATCCGCAAGCTGCCCCTTTTGCTCCGCGTCCGCGGTCGGAGAGGCGGGCCAGACGGTCGCCTGCCCTGCGTGCGGCGCGACGTTCGTGATCCAAGGAGGGGGGCCGTCCGTAGGTCCTTCCGCCGGCGATTTCCCCTGTCCCATGTGCGGAGAGACGCTCAAGGCCGGCGCGCGCGTGTGCCGTTTCTGTAAGGCGCAGCTCGGCGGCGCGCCGCCCCCTCCCGGGGGAGCGCCGCAATACGGTTATGCGTACAATCCCCCGCCGCCCAAGAAATCCAACTGTCTCCTCTGGGTGATCCTGGGAATCGTCGGTCTCGTACTCGTGGTGTGCGTGGGCGGACCCATCCTCTTCTTCGTCGTCGCCAAAGACCAAACCAGCAAAAGTCTCTGCAAGGTCCACTTCGAACAAAACCTGTCCCCTCACGTCGCACGATTGCCTCGCGGCAAGGATCTGGACAAGAGCGATCGGGAACGCGTCGCGAAACTGGATCGACTTCGCGGCTTGGCCTTCTGGCGAGAGATCCTGAAGGGGTCGGACCAGGAGCAGGGATACTTCTGCTTGGGCGGGGCGTTGCAGGGCCAACAACGTGGACTCCTCGGCCCCAAGAAACCGTTCTCGCAATACAAGGACGCCGATCCGATCGGGTGTTGCCCGAAAGGCGGACACAAGGACGGCACCTGGATCATGAAGAAGAACGGCAAGGTCGAGTGGGCGTCCACGGACTCCGACGCCTACCGGACGGCCTACGAGCAGCTCAGCGACGAGGACAAGGAAATCGAGATCCGGCCTTCGGACGACAAGATTCCGGATCGCAAGACCCCGGAACGGCCGGGCGATAACCCTTTCGATTAGAGCATCGTCCCATCGACTTTGCCGAGACCATCTCCCTTCCTTCTGGAATTCTCTAGGAACCTCGTAGCCTTCCGCACAACAGGAGGGCGTGAAGAAGGAGACGGAGCATGACCCGAGCGAAAGTGAGCGTTGCCCTCATCGTTCTGGCCTTCGGCGTCGCGCTCTTGGCGAGCGTGAGATCGAATCGGGACCCGTCCCTCTCGAAGCGCACTCTCACCCGGGAGCACGAGAGCTTGTCGACACCGTGCGCGGACGACTCCGATTCCCCGAACCGTGTCCCCGCGCTGCAGAGGAAGCGCGAATCACCCTCGAAACTCCAAGAGATCAAACCCCCGTCCGGGAACGAAGATGCCCGGCTCCTGCGCGACTGGTTGCTTCATCTTTCGGACTCGGAATTGCGATCGCTGGTCCATACGGAGCGGCTCGATGACTATGTGGGCTCGATCCTAAGGGTCCTTGTTCGGCAAGATGCGAGTTCGGGGCCCTCCCAGGAGATCGGTCAATTCTTGGAATTATTGAACGCAAGAATTCTGTCGGTCCAACGGCGATCATTGTGGTCGCCCGGAGGCCAATTAGGAGGTAATCGATGAAGACCATCGTACTGGGTTCGGTTGTTGTCGGACTTCTGGGACTGATGGCGGAGGAGACCGTCGCTCAGGAAGAAATCCAATTCGGGCGCGTCGTGGAGGGGACGCCCGTCTATGTGTACGACATGGGAGACTGGGTTTCGGGACTTCACGGCTACATTCTCCTGCGGAGAGACAATGCGACATACGCCACGGTAGTGGTCCTCAAGAGCCAATACAAGCAGATGACACCGGTCTCGGAAACACGTTGGAATCGAATGGCGGCGTTGATGCATCCGGGAAACAAGATTCAGTTCTTCGGCCTTGGGATCCATGGCCAGTACGCCGATTTTTACTATGTCGGAGCTCCCACTGACCTAATCCGCTGGTAGCGGCAGCACCAGGGTTCAGCGGGGACTGCACGGTTCCGTTCCGCGCGGTCCCCGCTCTCGCATTTCCTTCATCCCCCTGGGACCTTGTCGTAAACTGTCCGCGCTTTTCAGGGGGAGGCATCATGGCGAAGCACGGACCCTTCGACGTCGTCGTTGTCGGCAGCGGACCCGCAGGATATGTCGCCGCCATTCGGGCGGGCCAGCTCGGACTCAAGACGGCCCTCGTCGAAAAGGACGGCAAGTACGGAGGCACGTGCCTCTGGCGGGGATGCATCCCAACGAAGGCCTTTCTGCACGACGCCTATCTCTACGACCAGATCAAGAGCGCCTCGAGATACGGGATCGAAGTCGAGAAGGTGAGGGTCAACTGGGAGGGCGTCCTCAAACACAAGAACACGGTCGTCAAGAAGCTGGGGCTCGGGGTGGAGGGGCTCCTGAAGAAGAACAAGGTGCAATGCTTCGTGGGATTCGGTTCCGTCAAGAAGCCCGGTCTCGTGTCGGTGGGCGACGACGAAATCCAGACGAAGAATATCGTCCTGGCTACGGGGTCCGACGTGAAGTGGTTCCCCGGGATGGAGCCCGACGGCAAGGGGATCATCACGAGCAACGAGGCCCTCGATCTCAAGGCGATCCCGAAGTCGATCGTCGTCATCGGCGCGGGCGCGGTGGGGATCGAATTCGCGTCCGTCTTCCACCGATTCGGCTCCGAAACCACCCTGGTCGAGCTCCTGCCGCAAGTCGTCCCGCTGGAGGACGAGGAAATCGCGAGAGAGCTGGAGAGGATTCTGGCGAAGCGCGGGATGCGGATTCTCACCGGGACCAAAGTCGAAGCGATCAAGCCGGGATATGAAGTCGTCGTCGCGCGCAACGGGAAATCGGAGACGATCAAGGCGGAAAAGGTGCTCGTTGCCGTGGGCCGAAAGCCGAATACGGAGAAGATCGGACTCGAGCACACCCGGGTGAAGACTGAACGCGGGTTTGTCAAGGTGAGTCCCGCGATGGAGACCGACGAGCCGGGGGTCTACGCGATCGGGGACATCGTCCCCACGCCGATGCTCGCGCACGTCGGGAGCGCGGAAGGGATCCTCGCAGTGACGCGCATCGCGGGGAAAGAGGTCCATCCCATCCTCTACGACCGAGTCCCGAGCGTCACCTACTGCGATCCGCAGGTCGCGAGCGTCGGACTCGGCGAGAAGAAGGCTCGCGAGCGCGGGTACGACGTCAAGGTGGGAAAGTTCCCCTTCTTGGGAATCGGAAAGGCGTCCATCGAGGGGGAGAACGAGGGGATGGTCAAGGTGGTCGGAGAGAGCAAGTACGGCGAGATTCTCGGCGTCCACATCCTTCACGCGCATGCGGGCGAGATGATCTCCGAGGCGGTCGCGGTGATGAACGGCGAGCTCACGGCGGAGGAACTGGCGCACTCCATCCACCCCCATCCCACGCTCTCGGAGGCGGTCATGGAGGCGGCGCATGCCTATTACGGACAGGCGATCCATATCTGACTTGGGTACAATGTTCGGAGTCGATGAACAGGAGCCTTCACAAAGGAGTCCGGGAGGGCGGCGCATGAAACGCTGGCTCGGACTGCTCGGAGTCTCGGCTTTCCTGGCCGCGGCGTGGTTCTATCAACCATCGATGCTCCCGAGTACCTGAACGATGAAGGTGGTGACGGGCCTGGGATGCCCGGGATGCGGACTCACGCGATCGGTGACCTCGGCGGCGCACGCGAAGCTCGGCGAAGCGTTCCGATACCACATCTTTGGCCCGGCGATTCTCCTCGCGACGGTCGCGGCGTGGTTTGCGTTCTTGATCGGGCGGAAGGTACCGATCGACCATCCGCGGACCGCGAAGATCCTCCTGGGACTCGTCTTCGTGCTCATGGCCTATTGGATTGTCCGGATTCTCCTGGGAGCCGTCCCGTGAGCGAGGTCCAGGTCTCGCGCAAGCCGCCCTGGTTCAAGGTGCGTCTTCCCTCGGGCGAAGGGTATCGGACGACGCTCCAGGTCGCGCGCCAAAAGCGCCTCCACACGGTGTGCGAAGAGGCGCGGTGTCCCAACATCGCCGAATGCTGGGGGCGAAAGACCGCGACGTTCATGATTCTGGGCGACGTGTGCACGCGATCGTGCGGTTTCTGCGCCGTCAAAAGCGGAAGGCCGACCGAGCTCGATCTGAACGAGCCGATCCGGACGGCGCGGGCCGTACTGGAACTCGGGATCCGGCACGCCGTGATCACGAGCGTGAATCGAGACGAACTGGACGACGGCGGAGCGGGGATCTTCGCGGAAACGGTGCGGCAAATCCGCCGGGTCTCGCCCGGCACGCGGGTCGAGGTTCTCGTTCCCGACTTCCTGGGGAAGCGGGAAGCCCTACAGAAGATGTGGGAGGCGCGACCCGACGTCTTCGGCCACAACATCGAGTGTGTCCCGCGCCTTCAGCGTGCCGTCCGAAGCGCCGCGAACTACGAGCGGTCCCTCTCCGTCCTCGAGGAAACGAAGAAGCAGGGGGACATGCTCGTCAAAACCGGGCTCCAGCTTGGACACGGCGAGTCGTGGGAGGAGATCCTCGCGGTGATGGAAGATCTGGTCCGCATTGGACTCGACATGTTCACGATCGGTCAGTATCTCCAGCCGACCCGAGAGCACCTTCCCGTCCGGCGGTGGTATACCCCGGCGGAATTCGCCTCGCTCCGCGAAGAGGCGCTTCGACGCGGAATCCGATACTGCCAATCGGGTCCGTTGGTTCGAAGCTCCTATCGCGCCGAAGAACCGTTCGAACCGTAAACGATTCTCCCCTCCGGGTTCTCCGGATTCCATGGAGAATCTGTCCCTCGTCCGCCTGGTCTGCGCGCGTCGCGCGCGATTCGCCGCGGTCGCCGCGTCCTCCCTCCTCGTAGGCGCCCTGGGATGGGCCACGGCCTTTTTCGTGCAGGCGGTGCTGGACCGTATGGGACAGCCACATATTCTATGGTCCGCCGCCGCGACTCTGGCCGTCGTCGCCGTACTCCGTTTCGCGTTGGCCGTCCTCCGTCAGCGGCTTCAGCTCGGACTGGCCTACGGGGTCGAGGGGGAGCTGTCCGAGGAGTTCCTCCGCCATGTCGGTCGTCTCGAAATGCGAGCGGTCGAGCAAACCACGCCGGGAGACCTGGTGCGTCGCCTGCGGGGGGTGGACTACCTGCGGACTCTCCTCGAAGACCGCGCGGCGGGGATCGTTTTCGATGCCTGCCTCGCTCTGGGGGCCCTGCTTCTCCTGATCCTCAGGTCCCCGGCGTGCGTGCCCTTCGTCGTCGTTGGCGCGATGCTCCCCGCTCTCGTTTCGCTCGTGGCTCGACGGGGGTCCACGGCGTCGTTCCGCGAAATCCAAGAGGCCGATGGGCGATACACCCAGGGAACGATGGAGGCGGTGCGCGGGGTTCGAGAGGTTCGCCTGCTCGGTGCGGAGGATTGGATGTTGGGGCGCCTCACGAAGGTTCGCACGGCCTGGACGGCGGCTCGACGCCGTCATGTGCTTCGAGCCGGCACCGCGCAATCCTTGTCCCTCCTTCTCACCACGCTGTCGGGTGGGGCTCTTCTCCTCTTCGGGGCGCTTCGCAGGATGAGTCCCGGAGAGCTGATGTTCGTTCTCACCCTGGCGGGAATGCTCGTCGCGCCGCTGGAGCAACTCGTTTCGACGGGGGTCGTCTTCTCGGAAGCGCGGGTGGCCCTGACCCGAATCGAGGAAGTGCTCCGACTTCCCGCGGAACCGCGCCTCCGGGGCTCCGACGTCCCCCGAGGAGGGATCCGTCTCGAAGGAATCGACTTCGCGTATCGGCCGGACCGCCCGGTCTTGCGAAACCTGGATCTGGAGATCCCCGAGGGATCCACGGTGGCCATCGTGGGCGAGAGCGGCGCAGGAAAATCGACGCTCCTGGCGCTCTTGTCGGGGCTGTACGTTCCGGATGCGGGACGGATTCTCGTCGGGGGCACGGACCTTCGCGCCTTGCCCCTCGAGGCGTGGAGGCGCCGAATGGGAGCCGTCTTTCACGATCCGCGCTTCTTCGAGGGAACGGTGTTGGAGAACCTCCGTCTGGGCTGCGAATCCGCTTCCTTCGAGGACGTACGGAGGGCGGCTCGAAAGGCGTGCGCCGAGGAATTCATCTTGCAGCATCCCCGGAAGTACGAGGCGCCCCTTCTTCGAGACGGATCCGGATTCTCCGCCGGGCAGCTCCAACGGTTGGCGTTGGCCCGCGCCTTGGCGCGGGAGCCCGAGTTGCTGCTTCTCGACGAGGCGACGAACAATCTCGACGCCCGAACGGAGGCGGGGGTGCTCGGAGCGCTTGCGGAGGGGCGGACGCGAAGGACGACCGTCTTCGTCTCGCATCGACTGGCGAGCACGGTGCGCGCGGACCGGATCGTCGTCCTTCACGAAGGACGCGTGGCCGAGTCGGGGACGATTCGCGATCTCCTGGAGCGGGACGGTCTCTACCGCCGCCTCTGGCACCGTCAGCTTCCCGTAAACGAATCGATCGGGAGGGTTCTCTCGATCCCGGAGGTACGACGATGACACACGTGGCCGAACACGTCCGGTGGCGGAAGATCGACGGCGCCGTCGTGATTCTGGATCTCCGATCCGAGAAGTACTTCGTCCTAGACGCGATCGGCACGGCAATCTGGGAAGGGATCGCCGAGGGGGTCGACTCCCAGGCCGAGATCTCCGCGCTGGCGACTCGATACGGCGTATCCCGAGAGCGCGTGGCGGAGGACGTTCGAGTCTTCGTGGATCGGGCCAAGGTGCAAGGACTCCTCGCGACTCGGCCGGCCGAGCCGCCGCCTCGGCTCCGTGCCGGCGCGAGAGAGGGGCGCCCCGCGTGTCCGACGCTTCGCGCGTGGTGGAGCCTCCTGGCGACGGCGCACCATCTCGCCCGTCACGGCTTTGCGGCGACGTACGGCGCGTACGAAGCGCTACCGGTGCCCGACGCCGCTGCGGACGTCGACGAGCGCCTCGCGGAGGCCGTCGCCGCCTTCGCCAAGGCCGAGAATGTTTTCCACATGAAGCGCGCGCCCGAGGACTGCGTCCCCCGATCGCTCGCCCTCTTCCGTTTCCTGCGTTCGGTGGGGATTCCCGTCGAGCATTGCATCGGCGTTCGCCGCTTTCCGTTCGGGGCGCATGCTTGGGTGGAGTTCCGCGGCGAGATCGTCCACGACAGCCTTTCGACGACCACGAACTATGGGACCCTGGCGCGAATCGGGGTTTGAAGGCTTTTCTTACTTACGGGAGGAATGCCATGACCGAAGAGTATCGCACACCCGAGATCGTGAACATGGGCGAGGTGACGGAACTGACGGGGGGCGGAAGCACGCCTCTCGCGGACATCCCGGGCGATCCGACGGGCGGATATAACCGCGGGAAACTCGAGGTGGAACTCGACTGACGGATGTGGGGGAAGGGGCCCTCAGGGTCCTTTCCCCCTCCGGGGGAGATCGTCATGAAAAGATTCTTCGGCCGCCTGCCTGCGTCGGAAACGGGATCTTCGGGTCCTTGCGTTTCGCACCGGGGGACCATCGCCAACCGAGAGGCGCTTCTCGAGGAGGCACGGCGTCGCGGAGAACCGATCGGGGAGGTGGGGGATGGCGATCTCCTTCTCCGGGCCTACCGGTGGTGGGGGGACGGATTGCAGGCTCGCGTTCTCGGAGAATACGCCGTGGCGATCGTGGACGAGCGAGCCGGCAGGGCCTTTCTTACTCACGACGGACTCGGCGTGATGCCGCTCTTCTACGGCCGGCACGGGGACGATTTCCTCTTCGGCTCGCATCTCGAAGATCTCGTCGCGCTTACGGGCGTCGGGGAACTCGACGAGGAATACCTCGCGGACGTCCTCTCCCTCGGAGTTCACTTGGGGGAGCGTACTCCCTATCGCCATCTCCGCCAGCTCCTCCCGGGCACCAGTCTGCGGTGGGAGGGGGGGCGCGTGTTCGTGCGGAAGACCTGGGATCTCTCCTCCGTGCGGTCGATCGAAGGGATTTCCGACGAGGAGTGCGAGGAGCGCTTGCGCTCCCTCCTGCGCGAAGGAGTGACGGCGGCTCTTCGGGCCGATGGACCGGTTTGGAGCGAGCTCTCCGGCGGCCTCGACTCCTCGTCCATCGTGTGCACCGCGGCGCACGCGGGCACGCGGCTGGACACCCTCTCCTTTACCACTCGCTCGCGCACGGCGGACGAGCAGAAATGGATTCGGGCGGTGGTGGAGAGATACGACCTTCCGTGGCACTCGATCGATTTCGACCGGTGTCCGCCGTTCTCCGAGATGCCGGACCGTTTCTTCGCGGTACCGAGCTCGGTCCTTTCCGTCGCCGGGCTTTATCGGAAGTACGAGGAGCTGCTTTCGGGGCACGGAGTGCAGGTCCTTCTGACGGGAACCGGAGGCGATCAGGTCTTCTGCGGAGATTACCCCGCTCCGGACCACCTGGCGGATCAGCTCTCTCTCGGTCGTATGCATCGGCTGATTCGAGGCGTACGCTCGTGGAGCGAAGGAAGCGACGAAAAGCGATCGTTCCTCCATGTCCTCCTGCGGGGCGCGATCCAACCCCGCCTGGATCATGCGCTGGATCGAAATCTCCGGAAGCGGGAACGCCCGGGCGTCCCGCCTTGGCTCCGCGCGGACTACGCGGGACGGATGATGCTGGAGGATCGAAGCCGGCGGAGAGTCGCTCCCCGGTGCCGGTCCGTGGGACAGCAGGGACTCCTGGAACGCCTCTGGCCGGCGCATCTCGTGGCTACGGGACGGGCTCACTACGTCCGAGGCTTCGAGTTTCGGTACCCGCTGCTCTACCGCCCCCTCGTCGAGTTCCTGTTCGCGCTCCCGCACGATCGGAAGGCGGGACCGGACGAAGACCGGAGCCTCCAGCGTCGCGCGCTTCGCGGGATTCTTCCGGAGACGGTCCGGACACGGAGGGGGAAGATGGGCCCTCAACGCCTATATCACGACGGCTTGGCGAAGAGTCGGGAGTGGCTCGAGGCGCTGACCGACCGGCCGAGGGTCGTCGAGCGCGGATACGTGGACGCGGAGCGATGGCGCGAAGCCGTGGCCCGGATGCGGCACGGCGCGACGCACGGTCTTCCGCTCTTCCTCGGGACGGCGACGCTCGAGGTGTGGCTCCGGGGCTTGGAGTCGGCGCCCGTTTTCGTTGACACTCCCTCCGCGAGGTGAGAAACTCCCCGTCCGAATGATTCCCTTCGTGCCGCGCGAGATGTTCCTCACCAAGGGCGTCGGAAGGCACAAGGAGAAACTCGCCAGTTTCGAAGAGGCGCTTCGCAACGCTCAGATCGCGCGGTTCAATCTCGTCCACGTCTCCAGCATCTTTCCCCCGCACTGCAAGCTTCTCTCCCCGAACAAGGGGCTTCGCAAGCTGCAAAGCGGCCAGGTCGTCGCGGTCGTCATGGCTCGGTCGGAGACCAACGAGAAGAATCGGCTGATCGCGACGTCCATCGGAGTCGCGATTCCTTCGAACAAGGACCAGTACGGCTACCTCTCCGAACACCACAGTTTCGGCGAGACCGAGGAACAAGCGGGGGAGTACGCGGAGGACCTGGCGGCCTCGATGCTGGCCACCATCCTCGGGCTCGACTACGAGCACGGAGCGACTTGGGATCAGCGCGAGCAGCAGTGGAAGATGAGCGGACAGATCGTCAAGACGATGAACATCACCCAATCGGCGATCGGGACGGCGGGGCTGTGGACGACGACGATCGCCTCGGCCGTTCTCATTCCCTAGGGCATGAAACAGAAGAACTCGCATCCGTTCACGCAGCATCCCGTCGTGCCGCTGGTTCCGGGTCGGATGACGGCGGCCGAATATCTCCGCGCCTGTGCAGACCTTTCCTTCCAGGCGCGAAGCCTCGGGACCGCGTTCGAGATCTGGCAGAAGGCGCTGCAGGACGATACGACCATCTTCCTCGGACTCTCGGGTGCGATGACGCCCGCGGGGCTGAGGAAGGTGATCGTCCACCTCCTCGAGAATCGACTGATCGACGTCCTGGTGACGACGGGAGCCAACGTCTTTCACGATCTCCACGAGACCTTGGGCAAGCATCACTACAAATGCCACCCGGCGACGGACGACAAGCTGCTCCGCCGGCACTACTTGGATCGGATCTACGACGTTCTCGGGAACGAGAAGGAATACGGCCAACTCGATCGGCTGATCTCGAAGGTGGCGGCCTCGCTCCCCAAGCGTCCCTACTCTACGCGCGAATGGTTTCACGAGTTCGGCGCGGTGCTGAATTCGATGAAGAAGGACCAGGGGATCGTCACGGCCGCCTACGAGGCGGGCGTGCCGATTTACGCCCCCGCCCTCGGGGATTCGTCCTACGGCATCGGCATGGCCGCGTACAAAGAGTCTCGGGACTTCCTGCTCCATCCGATCAAGGACGTGCGCGAGACCGCCGAGATCGCGGCGGAGGCTCCGCGAACCGGGATCGTGTTCATCGGCGGGGGGACGCCCAAGAACTTCACGCAGCAAACCGAAGTGACGGCGGAGTACATGGGCTACGAGATGCAGGGACACAAGTACTGCATCCAGATCACCACCGACGCCCCCCACTGGGGAGGATTGTCGGGCTGTACCTTCGAGGAGTCCACCTCGTGGGGCAAGATCCACTTCGAGGCCGAGAAGATCGCCGTCTACTCCGATGCGACGATTTCGCTCCCGCTCCTGGCGTGCGGCCTCGCGGAGGTCCGCGCCCACCGGTTCCGACCCTCGCGTCCCAAGTTCACGTTCGGCGAGGAACTTCGGATCACGCGCGAGAAGCTCCGCAACTAGCGATGGAAGGCCGATGGCACTTCCTCGGCATCCCGCGGGACTACGCCCGATACGAAACCGCCCGATTCGTGGTCGTGCCGGCGCCTTGGGATCGGGCGGGGTCCGGGACACGGTACGGCCCGAGCGCCATCCTCGAGGCGTCGCATCAGATCGGGCGCTTCGACGAGGAACTCGGATTCGAGCCGTGGAAGGCCGGAATCCACACTCTTCCTCCCGCGGCGACGGCTCGCGATCCGGAGGGAACGCTGAGTCGGCTCGCAGACCTCGTGGAAAAAGAGGTGCGGGCGGGCAAGTTTCCGATCGTGCTCGGGGGGGATCGCCTTCTGACGGAGGGATCTCTCGCGGGAGTGGCCCGAGTCCATGCGAAGATCTCGGTGCTGCACCTGGACGCGCACGGCCGATCGGACGGTGGAAAGGGAATGTCCGCGATCGCGGAGAGAATCGTCCAGGTGGGAGTCCGGACGGTCGCCGAGCCGTGTACTCCCTCCAAACGGATTCAGACATGGCTCGTGCGCCAGGAACGGGACGTTCGCGCGCTGGTTCCCAAGATGCTCGAAGGATTGGGGGAGATGGTGTATCTCTCCCTGAATCTCCACGCGTTGGATCCCTCCATCGTGCCGGGGGTACGCGTCCCCGTGCCGGGAGGCTTGGGATGGTGGGACGCGTTGGAGATTCTCCGCGCCGTGACGCAGGCCAGAAACGTCGTGGCGGCGGACGTGGTCGAGCTTTGCCCGCTTCCCGACTCCGTCGTGAGCGAGTTCGCGGCGGCGCAGTTGGTCTATCGGCTGATGGGGTATGTCGTGCACAAGGACACTCAAAAGTCCACGGTCCGGCGAGTTGTCCGCTCGAGAGGGAAGCGGTGAGCGTCCGAAGCCCCGCCGCCGCCGGTACGTTTTATCCGAGCCGGGCCGAGGAACTGCGCGCGGAGATGGCCCGGTGTCTGCCCGCCGGGGAACGCGCTGCGGCACTGGCGGCCATCGTGCCCCATGCCGGTTATCGATACTCCGGTCGCGTGGCCGGCGAGGTGTTCGCCCGAATCGAGATTCCCCGTGACGTCGTGATTCTCGCCTTCCACCATCGCGGGCGCGGAGCGGACGTGGCCGTTTCCTCCAGCCACGAGTGGCTCACGCCGCTCGGGAGATCGCCCGTGAACGAAGGCTTGGCCCGTCGCATCGTCGAAACGTGCCCGGGAGCGAGCTTCGACGATGAGGGACATCGGGAGGAGCATTCTGCCGAAGTGCAGCTCCCCTTCTTGCAGTTCCTCCGGAGCGACGTTCGGATCGTCCCGGTGGCGTTGAGCCTTGGACTGGAAGAGGAACGAAGACTGGCAGATTTCGGCCGCGCGCTCGCCGGCGTTCTGGACGATGAGCTCGTGATCGGATCGACGGATCTCAACCATTACGAGAATCACGAGCGGACGCTGGAAAAGGACCGCAAGGTCATCGATCCCATGGAGCGCCTCGACGGGACGGAATTGGCGCGGGCGATCGAGGCCCATCGCGTCTCGATGTGCGGATTCGCGCCGGCGATCGCGACGCTGGCGTTCGCCCGAGCGAAGGGCGCGACGAAGGCGGAAACCGTGGCGCACCGAACCAGCGGCGACGCCTCCGGGGATTTTCAGCGATGCGTGGGGTACGTGGGGATGATTATTCGTCGGTGAAAAATGTGGAAGCTGAAGCGGACGCACACGTGCGGTGAACTCCGGGCCGAGCAATCGGGGCAAGAGGTGATCTTGGACGGCTGGGTCGACGCCCGCCGGAATTTCGGCAACTTGCTTTTCATCGATCTGCGGGACCGCTACGGCAAGACGCAGATCCTCTTCAGTCCCGACCGGGATCCCGCCCTCCTGGAGCACGCCTCTCGAGTCGGGAAGGAATGGGTGATCGCCGTGCGCGGCGTCGTGCGACGGCGCGACGCGGACACCGTGAATTCCAAGATCCCCACGGGGGAGATCGAAGTGGACGCCCTCGAACTCGAGATCGTCAACGAAGCGAAGACGACGCCGTTCGAAATCTCGGAACGGATCACCGTCTCCGAAGAGATGCGGCTCCAGCATCGCTATCTCGATCTGCGCCGGCCGTGGATGCAGCGCAACATCATCGTGCGGAGCAAGATCGTCCATGCGATCCGCCACTACATGGACGGCCAGGGATTCCTCGACATCGAGACTCCCTACATGGTGAAGTTCACCCCCGGAGGGGCGCGGAATTTTCTCTGTCCCAGCCGTCTCTATCCGGGTCGGTTCTTTGCCATGGCCGAATCGCCGCAGATCTTCAAGCAGCTCTTCATGGTGAGCGGCATGGACAAGTACTACCAGATCGCGCGCTGTTTCCGCGACGAGGACCTCCGGGCGGATCGCCAGCTCGAATTCACCCAACTCGATCTCGAGATGTCCTTCGTTCAGCCCGAGGACGTGATGGGCGTGATCGAAGGATGCGTCGTGGAGGTGTGGAAAAAGGTGGCGGGGGTCGAGGTTCCCCGGCCGTTTCCGCTCATCAGCTACGAAGAGTCGATGCGGCTCTACGGCACCGACAAGCCGGACCTTCGCTTCGAGCTGAGGATTTGGGACGCGTCGGAGGCGGTCCGCGCGAGCGGATTCAAGGTCTTTGCGGGGACGGTCGCCGCGGGGGGCGTCGTACGCGGACTCACCGCTCCGGGTTGCGGCTCGTGGTCGCGGAAGCAGGTCGAGGAGCTGGAGAGCTACGTCAAAGGGATCGGCGCCATGGGACTGGTGAGCCTCAAGGTCGAAGGAGGAAAGCTGGCGGGAGGGAGCGCAAAATTCCTCGGAGATCCGGAAGTCCGGGGAATCCTGGGAGTCTCCGGGGCCAAAGACGGAGATCTCTTGCTGCTCATTGCGGATGAAAGGGACAAGGCGGCCACGATCCTCGGCGGATTGCGACTGCTCCTGCGGGACCGCCTCTCGCTCGTGAAATCGAACGCCTTCCAATTCTGTTGGGTCGTGGACTTCCCGATGTTCGAGATCGGGGAGGACGGGAGCGTCGGCGCGAAGCACCACCCGTTCACCTCGCCGAAGGACGAGTTCCTCGACCTTCTCGAAAAGGAGCCGATGAAGGTCAAGGCGAAGGCGTACGACCTCGTGCTCAATGGCGTGGAGCTGGGGGGCGGTTCCATCCGGATTCATCGGCGCGACGTCCAGCAACGGATTTTCAAGCTCCTAGGGCTCTCGGAGGAATACGCGCGCGACCGTTTCGGCTTTCTCCTGGAGGCGTTCGAGTACGGCGCTCCTCCCCACGGCGGGATTGCGCTGGGGTTGGACCGACTGGCGATGCTCGTCCTGGGTCTCGACAACATCCGCGACGTGATTACGTTTCCCAAGACCCAATCGACGGTGTGCCTGATGACGGGGGCGCCGGGGAGCGTGACGGAGAAGCAGCTCAAGGAACTCCACATCCGAGTGGTGGATCTCCCATGATTACGCAGGGCGAACCGAAGAAGTTGTCCGTCCAGGGAGCGCCCTTTCGGTGCACCGCCTGCCGGCACGAGCGCTTTTGGCGCCGGCGCGTTCGACTCGACCTGTGGAACGCCGAGGAAGGGATCGACTTCGCGAATGTCGCCGTGAGCGCCTTCGTGTGCGAGCGCTGCGGGTACGTCCATCAGTTCATGGATCCTAAATCCTAAGCAGGGCGACGCAAAAAGTTGCATCCCTACGCCCTGCTTATCCCGAGCGAAGCGCAGCGGAGTCGAGGGGTTGCGCCTCTGAGACCCTGCGGCCCGCAGGGAGTGCAAGATTCTTTTTCGGCAGGAACGCTCCGGGTCCGTTCGCGCCGCGCCCGCACTCTGCTGAACGAAAGCCTCGGTCCCGTCGTCGATACGGTCTGGAACCAGGTGCTCTTGTTGCGAATCTGGTTGCGCGAGCGGGACGACTGATTTTCCGGTAACGCGGATCGTTCCGGGGGTACCCACTCCCGGAGGGATCGATGACGATACGGATCGCGCTCCTGCTTGCCCTGGGCACCGCCGGAGGGACCCAGGAATCGAAGGGGCAGAGCTTCGACGAAAGGATCGAAGCGGAGCTGAAGAAGGCCGGAGTCCGGCCCGCCCCCCTCTGCGACGACGCCGATTTTCTCCGTCGTGTCTCGCTCGATCTCGCGGGCGTCATCCCCACCCCCGAAGAGGTCGTGGCATTTCTGGACGATCGGAACTCCCAGAAGCGCTCGAAGAAGATCGACCAACTCCTGGCGGGAGCCGAGTTTGCCGATCACTGGGCCCGAATCTGGATGGTCTTCCTCATCGGGACGCCGTTGGGCGACGCCGACCTCGGACGCGCGTGGTTCCTCGAGTACCTTCGGGATTCCCTCGCAAGAAACCAGCGATATGACCGTGTGGTGCGCGAGATCCTCGCCGCCGAAGGGAATCTCGACGAGAACAAGGCAGCCGTCTATCTCTATCGCTGGCAGGACGCCGCCGACCAGACGAGCGCCGCGGTCCGCCACTTTCTCGGAGTTCAGCTCCGCTGCGCCCAGTGCCACGACCATCCCTTCGATTCGTGGACTCAGAGGGATTTCTGGGCGACGGCGGCCTTTTTCGCCCGAGCGACGCGCGGCTACAGCGAGGAAGAGATCGTGATGGAGCCGACCTACGGCTTCGAGATCGGTCGCTTGAGTTTGACCGAGGCCGAAGAAGGCGAAGTCGACTTGCCCGAAAGCCGGCATGCCATGAAACTTCCTCCCCGGTTCCTCGGCGAGAAGACGGATACGAATCCGAAGCATCGCCGAAAGGCGCTCGCGGATTGGATGACATCGCCGAAGAACCCCTGGTTCGCGAAGGCTACCGTCAACCGCATCTGGGGGATTCTCCTCGGCCGCGGATTCGTTCATCCGGTGGACGATTTCGGGACTTCGAAGACCCCCGTCTACCCGGAAGCCCTGAACCGGCTCGCGGAGGAGTTCGTCCGATCCGGTTTCGACCTCCGCGCCTTGATTCGTAGGGTCTTGAATTCGCGGACCTATCAACGCGCTTCGCGACCGGCCGACTCCAAGCATCCGTTCGCCGCGGCGGAGCGCCGGCGAATGAGCCGACATCAGTATTTCACCTCCGTAGCCCGCGCCGGAGATTTCGACTTCACGTTCCCGGTCGAGATCGAGGAACGGGACCCCGCCATGGGGCCGGCGACGGAGATGAAGGATTTCAAGGAAGACTATCTCTATCAGATCCAGCGCGCGAACTCGCCGGTCGAGAAGACGCTCCTTCGCATGAACGGATCGCTCGTCATCGACGCGATCGTCAGCGGCAAGCGGCTCCCGAAGACGCTCGAGACTTGCGATACGAACGAGAAGCGGATCGAATGGCTCTTCCTCGCCTCGCTCTCCCGACGACCGACGGTGGGAGAGCGTGACGTGTTCCTCGACTACCTCGACGGCAAGGAGGAGTATCCCGCCTATGAGGACATCCTCTGGACGCTCCTAAACTCCACGGAATTCGGAGTGAACCGATGACGTGCGACTGTTCGCGCCGAGATCTCCTCAAAGTCGGCTCCGGGGGCCTGCTCGCCATGCTCTTCTCCGGCAAGCTCGGCTCCGTCTTCGGGCAGGAGCAGGCGGCGCGGGCGAAGGCCTGCATCTTTCTCTTTATGTACGGCGGCCCGAGCCACATCGACACGTGGGATCCGAAGCCCAAGAGCCCCTGCGGGGGGACCTTCAGGCCGATCCGTACCAAGGCGGGATATGAGATCTGCGAGCACATGCCCGAGATCGCCAAAGTCTCGACAAAGATCTCGATCATCCGCTCGATGACCTCGAAAGAAGTCGATCACGGTCGTGGCGCGTATTATCTTCGCACCGGATATCGGCCTCAGGAAAGCGTCGAGCATCCGCCTCTGGGCTCGATCTTCGCGAAGGAGCTCGCGAGAGACGACGCGGACGTCCCCCCGTTCGTCACGATCTCGCCTGGATTCGATACCGGATTGGGTGCCGGCCTCCTCGGCGAAGTCTGGTCTCCCTTCATCCTCGACACGCCCGGCGAGGTCCCATCGACGCTCGCGTGCCCCGACATCCTCAGCGAAGAGCGGCAGTCCGACCGACTCCGGCTCCTCGAGGAGTACGAGAAGCGTTTCGGCGAACAGCGCATGGAGGGCGAGGCGGCGTTAGCACGATCTCTGCACCAGAAGGCGGCCCGGTACAGGAAGGGCCCCCTTCGTCGCGCGTTGGATCTCTCTCGGGAGGAGGATTCCGTGCGAGAGGCGTACGGCAAGAACGACGGCGGGTACACGCCCTTCGGACAATCCTGCCTCACCGCCCGCCGACTCGTAGAATCGGGCGTCAAGTTCGTCGAGATTACCCACCAGGGATGGGACACCCACGAGAACAATTTCGATCTCACGCGCGACCTGTGCCGCGAGACGGATGCGGGATTCGCCGCGCTCGTCCGGGATTTGGACCGACGCGGGGTCCTGGACTCCACGCTGATCGTGTGGGCCGGTGAATTCGGCCGAACTCCCAACATCAACGCCCAAGGCGGACGGGACCATCACGGAGATGTCTTCTCAATCGCGCTGGCGGGCGGCGGGATCCGCGGGGGCCTCGTCGTGGGCGCAAGCGACCCCGACGGTTCGCAGGTCCAGCATCGAGCGGTCACCTTCCCCGAAGTGATGGCGACCGCAGCCGCGCTGGCAGGCCTCAATCCCGAGAAAGAGTATTCCACTCCCGAAGAGCGCCCCATCAAGCTCGTTGACGACGCCCGGCCCATCCGCGAGCTGATCTCGTAGCTCGCTTCGCCCGTGTCTGGCGAAAACCCGCACGAGTCCCCAGGACTCGTCCTCGACGACACCCGCGCCGGCATCGCCCCGGCTAGGACCGTGTCGGCCTGATTAGGCCGACACGCTCCTAGGCGTATCCAACACTTCGACGACCGTCCTCGCTGGATTTCCGAGCGACGGAGCTTGCCCTTCCATCCCCTGGGCCACCAACACCGGCGCCAAGTCGACGATGTCCAAAACGAAGTCGTCCGGATGCACCGTCTCAACAGGATCCGGAACCGCTTCGTTCATCCCTTGCCGCGTCCGCGCGAGGAAGCACGCTCGTCGGGTCCTGCGGAGGATATACTTCATGGGGTATGGCTCGCAGTCTCGACACTTCCCTCGGGGGGGCGAAT
>Ga0114945_10000414_pt1 | contig 27449 bp, 28 predicted proteins | sample OV2TP3_FD_87194 | JGI IMG/M metagenome (GOLD analysis project Ga0114945, IMG submission 87194) | Hot spring microbial communities from Beatty, Nevada to study Microbial Dark Matter (Phase II) - OV2 TP3 | ecosystem: Environmental > Aquatic > Thermal springs > Hot (42-90C) | place: USA: Beatty...
CCAGCTTACTGGCAGACTTCGACACGGTGCTTCGCACCTGCTCAGGGCTAACCCTGAGCGGAGGCCCTGTTCCGACAGGGCCGCAGTCGAAGCCCGTAGGGCGCATTGTTCACGCTTCGTGAATATAATGCGGGTTAGGCGCTCCCGTGTACCGAAAAGCGGTCCTGGACAACGGGGTCCGTCTCGTCGCCGAGCGGCTCCCCACTGTGAAGTCCGTCACGCTGGGCGTGTGGGTCGGCGTCGGAACCCGGGACGAGCGATCCGGCGAGGAAGGGCTCTCCCACTTTATCGAACACATGTTGTTCAAGGGGACTCGAACCCGCTCCGCCGTTCAGATCTCCCGCGAAATCGACGCGCTTGGCGGCGAGATCAACGCATTCACGACGCATGAGACCACCACGTTCTACCTCAAGGTGCTGGATCAGCAATTCGAGCCGGCCCTGGCGCTCCTGAGCGACCTGTTTCACCGTTCCCGCTTCCACCACCGAGAAGTGGAGAAGGAAAAACAGGTGGTGCTCGAAGAGATCCGTACCGTGCAGGACGACCCGGAAGAGTTGGTTCACGAGCTTCACGCCCAGCACGCCTTCCCGCGACATCCGCTTGGCCGGCCGATCTTGGGGAGAGAGAAGACGATTCGCGCGCTCCGTCGACAGGATCTGTTCGGGTTTGTTCGCAGCCATTACGATCCGGCGCAGACGGTCCTGGCCATCGCCGGCAATTTCCGGTGGGCCGAAGCCGTGCCTCTTCTGTCTTCGGCATTCGGGCGGTTCGAATGGGCCGGGTCGGAGAGCTCCGGGCGAGACCGATGGCCTCCCGGGCTGGAAGGCGGGCTGCAGGTGCAAGCCAAGCCGCTGGAACAAGCCCATCTCTGCGTGGGGTTGAAGGGTGTCCCGATCGGCCACAAGGATCGCTATGCCGTGCATGCCTTGAACGCCGTACTGGGCGGAAGCGTCAGTTCCCGGTTGTTCCGCGAGATCCGGGAGAAGCGAGGGTTGGCCTATTCCATCTACTCGCACCTCAACTCGTTCTCCGACTGTGGGACCATCATCGTGTACGCCGCCGCGCGTCCTCGCGAAGCGCCCAAGGTCCTGGAGCTCGTCTGTCGGGAGATCCGGAGGCTGCGAACCGGCGGAGTCGATCGCCAGGAGCTGGCTCGTGCCAAGAACCAGATGAAGGGCGGCCTGATGCTCAGCCTGGAAAGCACGCACAGCCGCATGAACAAGCTGGCGAAGGACGAGCTGCATCTCGGCCGGCACAGCCCGCTGGAGGAGATCATCTCGGAGATCGATCGGCTGTCATGCGACGATCTCGCTCGCCTCGGCCACGAACTGTTGGATTTCAGCTATCTTTCGGTGACTGCGCTCGGCCCGATTTCGCGCCGTAGCCTCGAAGAAAGCATGAGCTAGCCGGCCTGGCGTCGCTCGGCACAAAATTTGCCTAAGCTCTTGTCAATGCTTGCGGTTCTGTCGCTGGTCCAAGGCCGAAACCCTGCCAAATATTCCCTTGACAACCCCTAGGGGCTTGAGTACGATTGTGTCCTCGTTCTCTGCTTTCTTCTGGATTTTCGCCGCTCGTTTGAGCTATTTGATCTGGGGGTCTTAATTCCGATGAAGGAGGTGCGAGGGATGAAGAGGGTCATCATAGCCGCGGTATCCATCTTTTTCGTCTTTGGCTTGGTTACTGTCGGGTACGTGGCCGCTGCCGATGCGCCGGCACCTGCAGCGCCGCCAGCTCCACTCATGAAGGGTGAAACCGTCAAGACCCTGAAAGGGCGCGTCTGGTCCCAGTGGGCCGACAATCCCGACACGGAGCTTCTGTTTGGCATCCAGTACTGGAACACGGGTGAGCCGGCATCTGGCACCCCGGCCGGCCGGGCCTCCTCCGATCTGGACGTCAGACCGCCGGACCCGCTCTTCGTGTGTTGCGCGTGGGGCTTCACGGGTGGCGCGGAGAAGAACAACCCCTATGCCGGCTGGTACCATGCCGCGCAGACCGTGCACCTGAAGGTGAAGGACAAGGCTCTGATGGATCAAATCATCAAGGCGTCCCAGGATCTGGTCGCGTTGGAAGTGACGCTGGATGGCCGCACGATTACCGAATTCAAGGTCCTGAAATAGGCGAAAGGGAGGCTTTCATATGAGACTTCATGGGAAAATCTGGGCATTCGTCGCCGTCATGGCCTTGGTGGGAGGTCTAGCTGCGAGCGCGCTGGCCATCGAAGCGTTCCAGGAACGCTTCGAGTGGGGCGACATGAGCAAACCCACCACCATCCAAGGGCGGGTGATCATCCTGGATCCTTATGACGAAGCTGTGTGGCTGAACGTGGCGGTGTTCGGCGGGAACGCGGAGAGCGGGTACTTCTGGCAGAGGGTCCACCCGGGCAAAAATATCAAGTTCTACGCCGCCAACAAGGAGGTCTGGGAGCAATTGAAGTCCATGGCCCGCCCGCATGCCGGCCCGGCCGCCGCGAAGGAAGTCCCGCCCTCGACGTCAGCGACGCTGGTTGAAGTCGTGGCGCAGGAAGTGGAGCAGAACCACCGGGTGATCCAATCCGTCAAGAAGCTGGAGGACGTTTCGGGAGAGCCCGGCAAGACCAAGAGCATCTCGGCCTTGCGGTTGAAGGAGTGCGCGGGGAACAAGAACGAGTATGATGGTGACTGCTACAAGGCGAAGCAGGGCCTGAACGCTGCTCCGAAGGGCGCAGGTACGCTGCCGCTGCAGTACGACGTGTTGATCCCGGGCGGCAAGCCGGTCGCCGGGCTGATCCCCTGGACCGCCCCGTATAACGAAGGCCACTGAGCGCGAAGGGGGGCACCCATTGGGCACCCGTTGCTCTGAGAATGCAACGGGTACCCGTCAGAGCAATGGGTCCCGGCAAGGCGACCGTCGGAAGCAGGCGGTGCCCGAAAGGGCACCGCCTTTTTTATTGATCCGCGCGGGGGTCCAGCTCGTCCAGGCGCTTTTGGAGCGCGGCCAGGCGGTTCAGCGCCTCGAGCGGGGTCATCGAGAAGAGGTCCATCTGGCGGACCTCCTCGATGATGGGATGGGGAGGCGGCAAGGAAGGGTCAAGCGAACAAGTGCTGAGTGCTGAGTGCTGAGCCGCTGAGCCTTCCAATTGTCCCAGCACCTCCTGCGCGCGGTTGAGGACCGGCGCCGGAAGCCCTGCCAATCGAGCCACGTGGATGCCGTAGCTGCGGTCCGCACCGCCTTCCACGATCTTCCGCAAGAACAGCACCTCGCCGCTCCGCTCCTTGACCGAGACCGAGTAGTTCCGGATGCCGTCGCGCAGATCGGCCAGTTGGGTCATCTCATGGTAGTGGGTGGCGAACAAGGTCCGGGCGCCGAGCTGCCGGCGGTCCTGGATGTATTCCGCCACCGCCCAGGCGATGCTCAGCCCGTCGTAGGTGCTGGTGCCCCGCCCGATCTCATCCAGCAGGATGAGGCTGCGCACGGTGGCGGAGGCGAGGATCTGCGCGGTCTCGGTCATTTCCACCATGAACGTGCTCTGGCCGCCTGCCAGATTGTCCGATGCCCCGACGCGCGTGAAGATCCGGTCCACCAACCCGATGTGGGCTTCCCGAGCCGGCACGAAACTGCCCAATTGGGCCATCAAGACGATGAGCGCCACTTGCCGCAGATACGTGCTCTTGCCGGCCATGTTCGGGCCGGTCATGATCAGCAATCGGTTGGCCTCGAGGTCCAGCAGCGTGTCATTGGAGATGAATCCGTACGGCAGGTCCAGCCGTTCCACGACCGGATGGCGGCCTTCGACGATCCGGATGGTTCCCCCCTCGTCAACGTGCGGCCTGACGTAACGGTTGACGGCGGCGGTCTCGGCGAGGGCCGTCGTGACATCCAGCACGGCGATGAGAGACGCCATGTGCTGCAGCCGGCCGATCTCTCGGCCCACCTGAGCGCGGATCTGTCCGAACACCTCCTGTTCCAGCGACGTCAGTTTCAGGTCTGCGCCCGTCACGCGGGCTTCGAGCTCCCGGAGTTCCTCGGTCGTGAATCGCTCGGCGTTCACCAATGTCTGCTTGCGGAGGTAATGACCCGGCACCTTGGGCAGGTTGGGCCTGGTGACCTCGATGTAGTACCCGAAGACCTGATTGAACCGGATCTTCAGCGAATCGATCCCGGTGCGTTCCCGCTCGCGAGTCTCGAGCTGAACGATCCACTCCTTCCCCTCCCGGCACGTCTTCCGCAATTCATCGACCTGCGGATGATACCCGTCCTTGATGAGACCTCCATCCCGCGTGGAGACCGGTGCGTCCGGCAGGATCGCGGTCTCGACCGCCTGGTAGAGGTCCGTCAGATCGTCCCACGATGCGCCCAGCTCTCGCAGGCGTCCGGCATGCATGTCTTGAACGAAGGTTCGGATGGCGGGGAGGACCGCGACGGAATCCTTCAAGGCCAGCAATTCCTTGGGAGTCGCCACTCCGAGTGAAGCGCGGGTCCCAAGCCGCGCTAGGTCCTGGATGCCCCGTAAGGCGGCCCGGATGCCGGCACGAGCTTGGACGTTCTGAACCAGCTCGCTGACCGCCTCCAGACGGTCTTGGATGGGAGCGGCTTGCACCAGCGGCCTGACGAGCCATTGCCGCAACAGGCGGCTGCCCATGGCCGTCACGGTCCGGTCGAGCACGGACAAGAGAGTCGGTCCGCGCCGATCGTCTACCAGCGGCTTCAGGAGCTCCAGATTCCGGATGGTGGCGGGATCGAGCTGCATGTGGTGCTCGGGACTCCTGAGCTTCAGGGTCTTGAGGTGGTCCAATGGGGCAGTGGGCTGGGTTTCCTGGAGGTACCCGAGGATCGCGCAGGCCGCACGGCTGCCGAGAGTGAGATCCCGAGGGTCGCAATCGGCGAGGAGCTGCTCGAGCCGAGCCCGCAGACCGACGTCACCGCGGGGCAGATCGAAGAAGGCCGGTTCTCGTGGACACTGCCGTGTGTCCTTGAGCCGGCCGACCAGTCGCTGGACCTCAAGCGGAAGACCGGTCGGGTACAGGAGCTCGCGGGGCTCCAGTCGCGAAAGCTCGTCGTACAGATCGGGCTGCGCCCGTGCGCCGTGAAGCTCCATCGCCCAGAACTCGCCTGTGGACAGGTCGAGCGCTGCCAGGCCCAGCGTCGTCGCTGCGGGATCAGAGGCCACGGCCGCCAGGAAGTTGGCCTCGCTCGGGAGCAGGAGTTCGCTGTCCACCAGGGTCCCGGGCGTATACAGTCGGACGACTTCGCGCCGCACGAGGCCCTTGGCGACCTTGGGATCTTCCACCTGCTCGCACAACGCCACCGTTCGCCCGGCCTTCAGGAGCTTGGCGATGTATCCGGTTGCGGCATGATACGGGACCCCGCAGAGCGGAATGGGCTCTCCACGGGCTTTGTCCCTGGAGGTCAGGGCGATGGCGAGAAGCCTGGACGCCTCCAGCGCGTCCTCGAAGAACATTTCGTAGAAATCGCCCACGCGAAAGAAGAGAATCGCCTCCGAGTACGCGCGCTTGATCTCCCGATACTGACGCATCAAAGGAGTGAGATCGCCGGCGTCATTCATCCAAGAGACTCTCTTCCACACGGAGGCCCGGGGAACGGAGAGCCTTGCCCATCTCTTGGCGCAGGCGGTCCAGATCGGCTTCGGCCTCTTGCAGAGCTTTTGTTTTCCGTCTCAGTTCGATGCGTCCGCGGATCCAGGCGGGGAACAGCAGGATGGAGGCCACGAGGATACCGACCACAAAGGCGCTCAGGATCGGCTTGTAGATGGGCGTGGAAGCGGACCGGAAGCCGAAGAAGTACCGGAGGATGACCTCCTGTTCTTGGTTTTGAAGAAAGAAGGTCAGGGAAAGCAGAAGCAGGACGCCCACCAGAATCAGTCTGATCATAATGCCTTGCCGCGCACCGCTCGTCGGTCGGGGCGATAGACGGCATCCGAATTGAGACCCCGAGGAAAGCGGGTCCGCAGCTTGCGGTAGGTCTCCCGCAGGTGCTCGGGAATCACGCGGGTCTCGGCAAACAGAGGCATGAAATTCGTATCGCCATTCCACCGTGGAACGACGTGAAGATGGACGTGGTCCTCGATGCCGGCACCGCTGACCTTGCCCAGGTTGATCCCGACGTTGAACCCTTCGGGTTTGATTTCGGCTCGCAGGGCTCGAAGCGACCGGTTGGTCAAGCGGAAGAGCTCCAGGGCTTCTTCCGGGGACAACGCCTCCAAGCTATCGACATGCGTGTACGGAGCGATGAGGAGGTGTCCGCTGTTGTACGGGAACAGATTCATCATGACGAACCCGTACCGTCCGCGGTGCAACACGAAGTTCGCCGCGTCCCGGCGCTCACGGGCTTTGAGGCAAAAGATGCACTTGGCGGGTTTCCGGGCGTTCTTGATGTAGGTCATGCGCCAGGGCGCCCACATGACTTTCATGGCGCCGGCTCCTGTCCTTGTCCGCCTCTCATGCGGCGCCTGGACCGTATCGAGCGTTTCAGGTCGCGGAGGAGGCGACGGGCATCGCGGCCCCTGGCCTCGAGGAGGACGTGACGGCCCCGATCATCACTGTGGGCAAGGCGGATCTCCAGACGGTCATCCGGCAAATACCCCTCAGCCTTTTCAGCCCACTCCACGGCCACCACGGCGCGGCCGTTAACATACTCGCTCAAGCCGACGTGAGCAAGCTCGGCTTCCGCGCGGAGCCGGTAGAGGTCCGCGTGCACCAGCGTGAGACGCCCCTTGTACTCGTGAATGAGCGCGAATGTCGGGCTGGTGACGGCGCGTCGCGGCACACCCAGGCCGGCCGCGATGCCCCCAATCAAGGTGGTCTTGCCCGCTCCCAGGTCTCCGTACAAGGCCAGCACCTCGCCCCCTTTCAGCAAGCCGCCGATCCGTTCGCCGAAGCGCTCGGTGTCGGCCGGGCTGCGCAACCGTTGCCGCCACCACCCGTCGGAACGGGTACCCGCGTCGGAACGGGTACCCGCGTCGGAACGGGTACCCGGCTGGCCTGCCGACCGTGGCGAGGGAGCCTTGACGGGGAGACCGGCAGGCGAAGGCCCGGCGGTCCCGTGGACGCTCGTGGCCGGCGCGGCGCGTCCGGATCTAGCACGCAGCGGATGAGACCGTCTGGGCGAGGGCATAAGGAATTCGATCGATCAGATCGCCGGCGGTCATGCCGGCAGGCCCCCGTTCGATTGCAGCGAGATCTCCGGCGAGGCCGTGGAAATAGGTGCCGGCGCAGGCCGCATCCCATGGCGAGAGCCGCTGGGCCAGAAGGCCGACGATCATCCCGGTCAGCGCATCGCCGGTCCCGGCCGTGGCCATCCCGGGATTGCCCGTCGGGCAGATCGCAACTTCGCCGTCCGGCCGCGCAACGACCGTCCGGGCCCCTTTCAGAACCAGGATCACGCCGTGGCGCTGCGCAAAACGGCTGGCCGTTCCGATTCGATCGGCATTGACAGATTGCGGGGTGGCCCTCTCCTCCAGCCGGGCCATTTCACCCGGGTGTGGAGTCAGAACGGGCGGCACCTTGCACTCGCCCAGCAACGCGGTTCGTCCCGCCAGGGCGTTTAAGGCGTCGGCATCAAGGACAGCCGGCTTCTCCAAGCGGGAGATCAGCGTATGGATCAGATCCACCGTTTCCGGATGAGTGGTCAGCCCGGGGCCGACGGCCACGGCATCGCGGTCATTGGTGAACGCGACGAGCCGTTCGAGCCCGGAGCGCGCGAGCGTGCGGGCTTTCGTTTCGGGCATCGGCACGGTCATGGCCTCCAGCAGCTTCGATTCCAGCACATCGTTGACGCTCGCCGGGGTGGCGACGGTCACGAGGCCCGCCCCGACCCGAAGCGCGGCTTTCGCCGCGAGCGCCGCAGCCCCGGTTTTGCCGACCGACCCGGCGATGATGCCGGCATGGCCGTAGGTCCCCTTGTGAGCTGAAGCGAATCTCGCCGGCAGGCGCCTCCGGGCCTCGGCCAGCGTGATGAGGGAGATCCGGGTCTTGACCTCGGCCACGTACGCGTCCGGAATCCCGATGTCGACGACCCGGATCTGGCCGGCGTGGTCGATCCCGGCCCCGACGTACAGCCCGAGCTTCGGCAGCCCGAACGTCACGGTCAGGGCAGCCCGCACGGCATCGCCCAGGACGGCTCCGGTGTCGCCATGAATGCCGGAGGGGAGGTCAACCGCGACAATCGGACGACCGGCCTTGTTCATGGCATCAATCGCCGATCGGTACGGCCCCGACACCGGCGCCGACAGGCCCGTGCCGAGCAGCGCGTCCACGGCCAGATCGCTGTGGGCCAGGATCGCACGAATCCGATCAAGGGGCAGACCGGCGTGCACGACCGAGCGCCCTGGCGCCGCCCTCAAGCGGCGATACATGGCTTTGGCGTCACCGGTTAACTCTGACGGCTTGGCCATTAAGATGACCTGTACGTGAGCCCGGCGTCGGGACAGATGCCGGGCCACGACAAGCCCGTCCCCGCCGTTGTTTCCCTTCCCGCAGAGAATCGCGACGCGCTTTCCGGTCAAGGAACCGAACGCCGACTCCATGGCCGAGACGACCCCGGTGCCGGCGTGTTCCATCAGCGTGAGACTCGGCACACCGGCTTCCTCAATCGTCCGCCTGTCCAGGGCCTGCATCTGTGCGACGATCACGATCTTCATACAGATGGGTGCCCCCTCTCGCCTGTGAGAATTACTTCAGCGACGGCATAATCGGCATCGTGGGCCAGGGTGACGTGAATGCCGGTGACCCCTGCCTCCCGGAACAGTGTCTCCACGCGTCCGCGCACGGTGGCCACCGGCCGCCCGGCCGCGTCATTCAGCACTTCGATCTCGACCCAGCTGACCCCCCGTGACCACCCCACCCCGAGCGCTTTGAGGATCGCTTCCTTCACGGCGAAGCGACCGGCGAGCGAGGGATACGGGGATGCGCGCCGGAAGCAAGACTGACGCTCCGCATCGGTGTACAGACGGCTCAAAAAGCGATCCTGCCATCGTTCCATGATGGCGTGTATGCGATCCACCCGGACCAAATCTACCCCGATGCCGACGATGTGCATGGGACGATCGCCTGCGGTCACGGCGCCGGCGCCGTGCTGACGAGCTGCTTCATCTCCCTGACGGCCCGTTCGAGCCCCACGAGCACGGCGCGGGCGATGATGCTATGGCCGATATTATATTCGACGATTTCCGGGATCTGGACGAGCCGCTTGATGTTGCGGTAGGTCAGGCCATGGCCGGCATTGACGCCGATGCCGAGCTTGTAGGCCAGCTTCGCAGCCTGGGCGATCGCGTCGACCTCCGACTGTTCCTCCTTCAGGCGCCTGGCGTTGGCGTAGCGACCGGTGTGAAGCTCCACGTAGTCCGCCGAAATTTTATGGGCGGCCTTGATCTGGTCGAGATCGGGCTCGATGAACAGGCTCACCGCGATCCCTCCCTCGTGAAGCAGATCCACGATCTTCTTGAGCCGGTCCCGCTGGCCGGCGACCTCCAGCCCGCCTTCGGTGGTCAGCTCTTGCCGCCGCTCCGGCACCAGCGTTACCAGGTCCGGCTTGATGCCCAAGGCGATCTTGGCCATCCCTTCTTCGGCGCCGATCTCCAGGTCCAATTTGGTCTGGACGATCTCTCTCAGGAGCTTCAGGTCGCGGTCCTGGATGTGCCTGCGATCTTCTCGTAAATGGACCACCACGCCGTCCGCTCCCCCGAGCTCGACCAGGACCGCCGCGGCCAGCGGGTCCGGTGCGGTACCGCCCCGGGCTTGCCGCAGGGTGGCGACGTGATCAATATTCACCCCTAACCGTGCCATTTCACCTCCACTGTCCTGATAAGCTCGGTTGGAATTCAGGATTTATGCGGATTTGCAGAAGGTTCAGTATTATGGCAAAAACCGACTGGGGTGGCAAGGCGGATTTCCCCTTTCGGGACGGGCAGGCGAGGGAAAATTCCTCCCCGTTGCAGAGTACAAGCCGGCAGAATTCTTTTGAAATTGACTGCATGGGGGCCCTGCATTAGAATAAGGCCTTTCCCCGCTGGTCCAGAGGCTGTTTGGTGCTCATCCGTCCTGAGTGGAGGGAGAGGTGGAGGAGTTTTACCGCATAAAGCGGCTGCCGCCCTACGTGTTTGCCCAGGTGCAGGCGCTCAAGCTCGACGCGCGTCACCGAGGCGAGGATATTATTGATTTCGGCATGGGGAACCCTGACCAGCCGACGCCGGGCCATATCGTCGACAAGCTGATCGAGGCGGTCCGAAACGGCCGGAACCACAGGTATTCCGCTTCGCGGGGCATCACGAAGTTGCGGCACGCGATTACCGCCTGGTACAAGCGTCGCTACGACGTGGACCTCGATCCGGAAACCGAAGCGATCGTGACGATCGGCTCGAAGGAGGGCATCGCTCATCTGGCTCTGGCGCTGATCGGTCCCGGAGACGTGGTCTTGACGCCGACGCCGACCTATCCCATCCACATGTACAGTGTGATCATCGCCGGCGGCGAAGTCCGGGGCATCGAGTTGCGGCCCGATAGCGATTTCTTCGACGACCTCACGCGGGTCTACCGTCAGACGTTGCCCAGGCCGCGCATGTTGGTGATCAACTTTCCGCATAACCCGACGACGGCCGTGGTGGATTTGGAGTTCTTCAAGAAGGTGGTGGGCTTCGCGAAAGAGCACGACGTCATCGTCATTCACGACCTCGCGTACGCGGATCTGGTGTTCGACGGCTACCGTGCGCCGAGTCTGCTGCAGGTCCCCGAGGCGAAGGACATCGGCGTGGAGTTTTACACGCTGTCGAAGAGCTACAATATGCCGGGTTGGCGCATTGGATTTTGCGTGGGCAATCGGGAGCTGGTCGGCGCGCTGGGAAAGATCAAGAGCTATCTGGACTACGGGATCTTTCAGCCCTTGCAGATCGCCAGCATCATCGCCTTGAACGGTCCTCAGGACTGCGTGAAGGAGACGGTGGCCCGCTACCAGGGGCGCCGGGACGAACTGGTCGGCGGCCTGAACCGGATCGGCTGGCAGGTCGAAAAACCCCGGGCGACGATGTTCGTGTGGGCGAAGATCCCCGCGCCGTACCGGGGCATGGGCTCGCTCGAATTTTCCAAGCTGCTCCTCAGGGATGCCAAGGTGGCGGTGTCCCCGGGGATCGGCTTCGGCGAAGGGGGTGACGAGCACGTCCGGTTCGCCTTGGTGGAGAACGAGCATCGGATCCGCCAGGCGGTGCGCGGCATGAAGAAGGCATTGATGAACGGCGTGAGCGGAGCGGCGTGATGCGGTCGCGGATCGCGGTCGGCATGGTCGGCTTCGGGAAGGTGGGCACGGGGGTCGCCAAGATCCTCTTGCGCAACGCCGGCCTCATTCGGCGCCGCGTGGGACTGCCGATCGAGCTGGTACGGGTCGCAGACGCGGACATCACCACGGACCGCGGAATCCGGTTGCCGGAGGGGGTGCTGACCACCGACGTGGGAGCGGTCCTCGACGACCCGGGCATCGAGATCGTGCTGGAGCTGATCGGAGGCTACGACGCCGCCAAGCGAGTGATCCTCGGAGCCATCGAGAACGGAAAGCAGGTGGTCACGGCCAACAAGGCGCTGCTCGCGGTCCATGGCGAGGAGATCTTCGAGGCCGCGGCCCGCCGCCGCGTGGACCTCGGGTTCGAGGCCAGCGTGGGGGGCGGCATCCCGATCATTCGGGCGCTGAAGGAAGGTCTCGCCGCGAACACGATTCTGTCGATTTACGGGATCATCAACGGCACCTCGAATTACATACTCAGCCGGATGACCCGGGAGGGGCATGGCTTTCAAGCCGTGCTCGCCGAGGCCCAGCGGGCCGGCTACGCCGAGGCGGACCCGACGTTCGATGTGGCCGGGATCGATTCGGCGCACAAGCTCGCGATCATGGTCAGCCTGGCCTACGGCACGCCGGTCAATATCAAGGATGTGTACACCGAAGGGATCACCCGGATCACGCCGCTCGACATCGAGTACGCGAAGGAGTTCGGGTTTACGGTGAAGCTGCTCGGAATCGCCAAATTCCTGGACGGTGAGGTCGAGGCGCGGGTCCATCCCACCATGCTCCCCACGGCCTCGCCGGTGGCCCAGGTGGACGGCGTATACAACGCCATCCAGGTGGTCGGCGATGCCGTGCAGGACATCGTGCTGTACGGGCAGGGGGCAGGGTCCCTGCCCACCGGCAGCGCGGTGGTCAGCGATATCATCGAGATCGCCCGCAACCTGGTCTCCGGCGCGTCGGGCCGAGTGCCGGCCGGTTCCTTTCAAAGAGACGAGCGGCGCCCGCTCCGTATCCGGCCGATGGAAGAGATCGCGACCTTGTATTACCTGCGCTTCATGGTGCTGGACCGGCCGGGGGTCTTGTCGCAGATTGCAGGAGTGCTCGGCCAGCAGGGCATCAGTATCTCGTCGGTCTTGCAGAAAGGGCGGAAGGAGGGTCAGACTGTGCCGGTGGTCATCATGACCCATACCGCCACCGAGCGGCACGTGCAGGCCGCCCTCCGGGAGATCGACCGCATGCCGTTCATTTCCGAACCCACCACGTTACTCCGCGTCGAGGGGCAGGACGAGTGACGTTCCCATGATCTCCTGGCGCGGCGTGATCGAAGAATATCGGAAATTCCTTCCGGTGACGGAGCGGACTCCGGTCGCGACGTTGCGGGAAGGCAACACGCCGCTCATCCATGCCCGACGCCTCGTGCGCCGGATCGCCCCGAAGATCGAGCTCTACCTGAAGGTCGAGGGGGCCAATCCGACCGGGTCCTTCAAAGATCGAGGGATGACGCTGGCGATCTCCAAAGCGCTGGAGGTCGGAGCCCGAGCGGTAATCTGCGCGTCCACGGGCAACACCTCCGCGTCGGCGGCAGCCTACGGGGCGCACGCCGGGCTGGATGTCTATGTGCTCATTCCCGCCGGCAAGATTGCGATGGGAAAGCTGTCCCAGGCCATGATGCACCGGGCCACGGTGATCCAGATCGAAGGGAATTTCGACCAGGCCCTGTCGATCGTGAAAGATATTTCGGTCAGCCACAATATCCAGCTCGTCAACTCCATCAATCCGTTCCGGATCGAAGGCCAGAAGACCGCCGCCATGGAAGTGTGCGACCAGCTCGGCTTTGCGCCCGGCCTCCACGTGCTGCCGGTGGGCAACGCCGGCAACATCACCGCGTACTGGCGGGGCTATACCGAGTACCGGGCTGCCGGGCAGATCAGTCGGGTGCCCCGGATGATCGGCTTCCAGGCCGCCGGCGCCGCCCCGATCGTGCTGGGGCGCGTCGTGCCGGACCCGCAAACGATCGCCACCGCCATCCGGATCGGGAATCCGGCCAGTTGGCAGGCGGCCGTGCTGGCGGTGGAAGAGTCGGCCGGGAAAATCGACATGGTGACGGACGAGGAGATCCTGCACGCCTACGGCATGGTCGCTGCCGAGGAAGGAATCTTTTGCGAGCCGGCATCGGCTGCCGGGGTGGCCGGGCTCATCAAGATGGCGAAGGCCGGGGAGTTGAAGGAGGGCGAGACCGTCGTCTGTACCCTGACGGGTCATGGACTGAAGGATGCCGACACTGCGATCAGCGTCTCACGACCGCCGCTCACCGTCAAAGCCAGCCGCGACGATGTGGCGCGCCTCTTAAAATTAGCTTGAACCATCTTGTTAGTGCCTCGATGAAATACGTCATCCTGCACGGAGCCGGCATGGCCGATGCCCCGCATCAGGGTTTGGGCGGGCAGACTCCTCTTCAGGTGGCGGCCACGCCGAACATGGACCATCTCGCCCGTCATGGAGAGCTCGGCACGGTCGGGCTTCCCCCGGAGGTCCTGTCGTTGGGGAGCGAGGCCGTCCCGCTGGCGCTTCTGGGATATGATCCTCGCACCTACTCCCCGACTTCGGCGATGTTTGATGCGGCGAGCCTCGGGGTGGTGCTGGAGAAAACGGATGTGGCGTTCCGATGCAGCCTGGTCACCCTCCGTGTCTCGGGGCGAGGAGGGGCGACGGCGGATCTGAAGAAACTCGGTTCCCACGTCTACATGGAGGACGACGCCGCGGGGGGCATTGACACCGACGATGCGAAGGAGTTGATCGCCGCGCTCAACGACCAGCTCGGCTCCGAGGCCATTTTGTTCTACCCGGGCTCCGGTCATCGTCATCTCATGGTGTGGGCGGGCGGCAAGTCGCGGATCACCTGCTTCGGGCCTCATCACGTCGTCGGGCACCCGGTCAGCGAGTTTCTGCCGACGGGAGAAGGCAGCGAGATCCTCCGACAAGTGATGGAAGCGTCCGTCGTGATTCTCCGGTATCATCCCGTCAACGAGCGCCGCCAAGAAACGGGCCTGAAGCCGGCCAACTGTCTCTGGGTCTGGGGGCCGGGGCGGGCCGCTCCGCTTCCCAGCCTGACGGCGCGGTACCGGATCAGCGGCACGGTGCTGTCCACCGCGGATGCGCTCAGAGGGATCGGGATCTGCGCCGGGCTGGATGCCCAAGGGGCCGAGAGGTTTGCCGGCACGAACGGAACAGCCGGCAAGGCTCAGGCCGAATCCGCGCTGCAGGCGCTTCGCCAGAAAGACATGAGCTATGTGCACGTGCAGGTGCCGACGGAAGCGGCGCGCGATTCGGAGCCGAAGGCCAAAATCAAGGCGGTGGAAGAGTTCGACCGGGATGTCGTGGGCACGATCCTCCAGGGCTTGTCGGCGCTCGGGCCCCACCGGGTGCTGCTGGTGTGCGACGATGCGCCCCGGACCGACCGCTCGGCTGAGCTCGCCGCAGGCCTGCCCGTCCTGCCCTATGTGCTTTACGACAGCGCCGTTCGCGCTGACAGCTCGACCGCTCGGGGCTTCAGCGAAGCCGAGGCTCGAGCTTCGCAGGCCGAGCCGCGCGAGGCGACCAAGTTGCTGGCTCAGCTCATTTCCCATGGCTGAAGCAGAGAAATAGTTTACAGTAGCCTCAACCTAACCAGAGATGGCGCTGATCGTCCAGAAATACGGAGGCACCTCAGTCGGGAGCGTCGAGCGGATTCACCGGGTGGCGGACCGGGTGGCGGAGGCTCGCCGCCAGGGGCACGACCTCGTCGTGGTGCTTTCCGCGATGAGGGGGGAGACCGATCGGTTGCTGCAGCTCGCTCACGAGGTGACCCCCGCCCCGGACGATCGTGAGCTGGACATGCTGCTGTCCACGGGGGAGCGGGTGACCATTGCCCTCCTGGCCATGGACCTTCGGGGACGCGGGATCAATGCGCGGTCCTTCACCGGTCGCCAGGTCGGCATCATCACCGATAGCTCGCATACGAAAGCCCGCATTGCACGGGTCACGGCCGAGCGGATTCGAGAGGCGCTCGCCGAGGGCGTCATTCCGATCGTGGCCGGGTTTCAAGGCATCAACGAGCGGTCGGATGTGACGACGCTCGGGCGCGGAGGCTCCGATCTGACCGCGGTGGCCTTGGCGGCGGCGCTCAAGGCGGACGAGTGCGTCATCTTTACCGACGTGGACGGTGTCTATACCGCTGATCCGAACATCGTGCCCACGGCGAGGCGTCTGGAGAAGGTTTCCTACGAGGAGATGCTGGAGCTGGCCAGCCTGGGAACCAAGGTGCTGCAGAGCCGGTCGGTGGAGTTCGCCGCCCGGTTCGGGGTCCCGCTGGTGGTCAAATCCAGCTTTAAGGAGGGGCAGGGAACGCGCGTGACTACCGAAGACTCGGACATGGAGAGAATGACGGTCTCCGGCGTGACGGGAGACCAGAACCAGGCCAAGATCACGATCGTCGGCGTTCCCGACAGACCCGGGATCGCCGCTCGCATCTTCGGGCCTGTGGCCGAGGCCAACATCGTCGTGGACATGATCATTCAAAACGTGAGTCAGGCCTCGCTCACCGATATCTCGTTCACCGTGCCGCGCGTGGACCTCGGCAAGACGGTGCCGCTCGTGCAGCAGGTAGCCAAGGAGATCGACGCCAAGTCGGTGGAGGTTCGCGAGGAGATCGCCAAGGTCTCGATCGTCGGGGTCGGGATGCGTTCGCACTCCGGTGTGGCGGCCAGAATGTTCGAGGCCCTCTCCCGGGAAGGCATCAACATCATGATGATCAGCACCTCGGAGATCAAGATTTCCTGCATCGTGGACAAGAAATATCTGGAGCTGGCCATGCGCACGCTGCACGCGGCGTTCGGCCTCGACGAGACACCTTCATGAAATCGAAGAGAATGAGCGGCCCGAGGCGAGGGGCACGAGGCGATGGGCAAGAAGCGACCTCTAGCCCATTGCCTCTCGCCCCTAGCCAGATCGAAATTTATGATACGACGCTCCGGGACGGCGCCCAGGCCGAGGACGTCAGTTTTTCGGTCGAAGACAAGGTCCGGATCGCCCAAAAGCTCGATGAGCTCGGCGTCCAGTACATCGAAGGCGGCTGGCCGGGAGCCAATCCCAAGGACATCGAGTTCTTCCGGATCATCAAGACGGTGCCGTTCAAGCACGCCACGGTGGTGGCGTTCGGCTCCACTCGGAAGGCCGACAACCCGGTTCGGAAAGATCCCACGATTCGAGCGCTCTTGGCCGCCGAGACCGAGACGATCACGCTGTTCGGCAAGAGCTGGACCCTGCACGTCACCGAGGCGCTGGGGATTTCCCTGGCCAAAAACCTGGAGCTGATCGGTGATTCGATCGCGTACCTGCGGGACCAGGGAAGGCGGGTCTTCTATGACGCCGAACATTTCTTCGACGGGTTCAAGGCGAACCCGGACTATGCGCTCGAGACGGTTCGCCGGGCCCTCGAAGCGGGAGCGGAGCGCGTGATCCTGTGCGATACCAACGGCGGCACGATGCCCTGGGACATCCGGCAGATCTGCGCCGTGGTGAAACGGGAATCAAAGGTTCCGCTGGGGATTCATGCCCACAACGATACCGAGATGGCGGTGGCCAATTCCCTGGTCGCGGTCGAAGCCGGCGTGGTCCAGGTCCAGGGCACCATCAACGGCATCGGGGAGCGGTGCGGGAACGCGAATCTCTGTTCGATCCTGCCGAACCTCCAGCTCAAGATGAGCCGGCGGATCCTCGAAGAGCGGCGCCTGGCGCGTCTGCGGGAAGTCTCCAATTTCGTCACCGAGATCGCGAACCTGATGCCCAACAAGCATCAGCCGTACGTCGGCGACTCGGCGTTTGCCCACAAGGGCGGGGTGCACATCCACGCCGTGCTCAAGAACCCGGCCACCTACGAGCACATCACGCCGGCGGTCGTCGGCAACCGCCAGCGTATGCTGGTCTCGGACTATGCCGGCCGCAGCGGGTTACGGGAGAAGGTCGAGACCTACGGGATCCGGCTGACCAAAGGGAAGGCCAAGCTCCAGCGCCTGCTCGGGACCCTGAAGGATCTGGAGAACCAGGGTTATCAGTTCGAAGGGGCGGAAGGCTCCTTCGAGCTGCTCATGCGGAAGGCGGTCGGCCGCCACACGCCCTCCTTCGAGCTGCTCGGGTTCCGGGTCATCGTGGAAAAGCGACAGGCGGACGAAGCGCCGATTTCCGAGGCCACCATCATGGTCCGCGTGGGCGATGCGGTGGAGCATACGGCGGCGGTCGGCGCCGGGCCGGTCAATGCCCTGGACCACGCCCTGCGCAAGGCGCTCGAGACGTTCTACCCGCAGCTCAAAGAGGTCAAGTTGCTGGATTACAAGGTGCGCGTCTTGGCGGCAAACAAAGGGACCGCGTCCAAAGTTCGGGTGTTGATCGAATCCGGGGATCATAAAGAGAAGTGGGGGACGGTCGGGGTGTCGGAAAATATCATGGAGGCCAGCTGGCAGGCGCTGGCCGACAGCATCGAGTACAAGCTCCTGCCCAGAAATTCCCTTGACAAGTCTGGTAACCTCACATAATTTAATAAAAAATTCAGCTTTGGGGCCGGCGGTTTTCATGAATGGGGAGAGGGGGTCAGGAACCATTTGTGCGCAGCAGGGCACCCATTGCGGGGCACCCATTGCATTCTTCGGAGCAATGGGTCCCGAGAGCAATGGGTCCCGGGCCGTTCCGGCAAATGGTTCCTGACCCCCTCTCGTAGAGCCTAAGGGGGAGGCATGAGAAAGGCAGACATTGCCAATGAGATTTACGAAAAGGTCGGGGTCTCGAAGAAAGAAGCCGCCGATATTGTGGAGTTGATCCTGAATCTGCTCAAATCCGTCCTCCAAAAAGGAGAGTCGGTCAAGATCGCCGGCTTTGGCAATTTCGTGGTCCGCAGCAAGGGCGCCAGGAAAGGCAGGAATCCCCGGACAGGGGAGGAGATCGGCATTACCCCTCGCCGAGTCGTCACGTTCCGTCCAAGCCAGGTTTTCAAAAAGTACGTCAACATCTGAGGCCTTCCACCGGGTGCGTGGTTAAGGATCGGGATGGCGGGCGAGCCCAAGCTGGGCAGCAAGATCTTTTACAAAATCGGCGAGGTCAGCGAGCTCACCAAGCTTCCGGCCTATGTCCTGCGTTTCTGGGAGTCTCAGTTTAGTTTCCTGAAGCCACGGAAGAGCCGTGGACAGCAGCGCCTGTACATGCAAGGGGACATCGACAAGCTGCTGGAGATCAAGCGCATGTTGTATGAAGAGGGCTACACCATCGCGGGCGTCAGGCGAGTCTGGTCGCGTCGCGGCCGGCAAGGAAGCAAGGCCGTGACGCCGCGTGAAATTGCCGATCGCGTCAGAGGCGAATTGAAAGCCGCACTGCGGATTCTGGCCTCCTATGATGGCCGATGAGCGCTGGATGGATTCGGGGCGTGGCGCAGCCTGGTAGCGCACTCGCTTGGGGTGCGAGTGGTCGGCCGTTCAAATCGGCTCGCCCCGACCAGATAGACGTAGAGCGGTGAGGAGTGAACAGACCCTTCACTCCTCACCCCTCACGCCTTACCGTTAAAGCAAGAGCTGCCGCGGGCAGCTTTTTTTGTTTGATCTGATCAATTCAGAGGGAGGTTCAGCACCGCGTGATTGCAGATTTCTTGGAGCAGATCCTCGCCGAGCTCAGCAAGTTCGTAATCGCCACGATCTCGCGGTTCGGCTACACGGGCATCCTCCTCACCATGGCGATCGAAAGCGCCTGCATTCCCCTTCCGAGCGAGATCATCATGCCGTTCTCCGGCTATTTGATCTCGACCGGGCAGTTCACGATGCTGGGGGTCACGTTGGCGGGAGCGCTCGGAAACGTGGTGGGGTCGATCCTGGCGTATTATGTCGGCGTCCGGGGCGGGCGGCCATTCGTGGAGCGCTATGGGCCCTACGTCCTGATTTCACGCCATGACCTCGAGGTGGCGGACCGATGGTTCGCCCGCTACGGGGAGGCCGCCGTCCTGATCAGCCGGATGTTGCCGGTCATCCGAACCTTCATTTCCCTCCCGGCCGGCATCGCCCGGATGAATTTCGGCCGCTTTGTGGTCTTCACCTTCGTGGGCGCGCTCCCGTGGTGCTTTCTGCTGGCGTTCATCGGGTTGAAGCTGGGCGAGCGGTGGGAGGAGCTGCGGCAGTACTTTCATCGGATCGATCTGGTCATCGGGCTGCTCCTTCTCGCGGCCGCGGCCTACTTCGTCTGGTCCCATTGGCCCCGACGGCGGAGCGATGTGGAATTGGGACCTCCCTGATGCTGACGATCTACAACACCCTGACCGCCCGCAAGGAACCGTTCGAGCCGCTGCTGCCGAACGTCGTCCGCATGTACGTCTGCGGCGTCACCGTGTACGACGACTGCCATCTGGGTCACGGCCGGAGCGCCCTGGTCTTCGACATGATCCGGAACTACCTGCGGCATCGCGGGTACCGCGTCACGTACGTGCGGAACTTCACGGACATCGACGACAAGATTCTGGCCCGCGCCGCCCAGGAGGGCGTGCCCTGGACCGCGATCACGGAGCGCTACCTCGACGCCTATCGCCGGGACATGGCTCGGCTAGGGGTGACGCCGGCCGATCTCGAGCCCAAGGCCACCGAGCACATTGCCGACATCATCGGGATGGTGGAGACGCTGCTGGCCAAGGGACACGCCTATCGGGTGGACGGGGACGTGTATTACGAAGTGGCCACATACCCCTCCTACGGCAGTCTCTCGAAGCGCAAGCCGGAGGACCTCTTGGCCGGGGCCCGCGTCGAGGTGGACGAGCGCAAGCGTAATCCGATGGACTTCGCCTTGTGGAAGGCCTCGAAACCGGGGGAGCCGGCCTGGGACAGCCCCTGGGGACCGGGAAGGCCGGGGTGGCACATCGAGTGCTCGGCGATGTCGGTCCGGCACCTCGGGGAGAATTTTGATATCCACGGCGGAGGCATGGACCTGATCTTCCCGCATCATGAAAACGAGATTGCCCAAGCCCGGGCGGCCACCGGCCGGGAGTTTGCGCGATACTGGATCCACAACGGGTTTGTCGAGATCAATCAGCAGAAGATGTCCAAGTCGCTCGGGAATTTCTTTACGCTCCGTGAGATCTTCGACAGCTCGGGCTGCCGGGACGAAGTCACGGGAGAGGCCATCCGGTATTTCCTCCTGGGCACCCAGTATCGGCACGCCGTGGACTTCTCGGACCAGGGCCTCAAGGAGGCCAAGGCCGCCGTGGACAACATCTACGGCCTGTTCCAGCGGCTGGGAGAGGCCACCGCCCCCGACGCGCCGGCCGACGCGGCGCTGGAGGGAGTACTGGCGCGCTTCGGGTCCGTCTTCGAGGAAGCCATGGAGGACGACTTCAATACCCCGACGGTGATCGCCGAATTCCAGCGGCTCCGCGGAGAGGTGAACGGCCTGATTCAGAGAGGACTGTCCCGGCAGGCCTCTGGGAAAGCCTACGAGGCCTTCCGAACGTACGGCCGGACGCTCAGCCTCTTTCAGGTCCCGGTGAAGGACTGGCAGTTCAAAGAGCTGGAATTTCAGATCGGAGCCGAGCGGGCAACTCGCCCTCGGCTCGCGGATGCCGAGATCGAGCGCCGGATCGAGGAGCGCAACGAGGCGCGTCGGCGGAAGGATTTTGCCACGGCGGATCGCATCAGGAAGACGCTCGCCGAGCACGGCATCACCATCGAGGACCGACCGGATGGCACCAGCCGGTGGAAGCGGTAGCGTGTCGGGCCGCCGGAGCCCATCCGCGGAGCTGCTGTACGGGCTGCATGCCGTGCGCGAGGCGCTCCGGGCGAGCCCACGAAGGCTGCGGCGGATCCTGGTGGCCCGTCAGGATCGGCACGTGGCGGACATCGCCCGGTTGGCCCGGTCTGCGGGCGTGCCGGTCCAGCTCGAAGATCGGCAGGCCCTCGACCGGCTGGCTCCCCAAGGCAGGCACCAGGGCGTGGTGGCGTTGGTCGCGTCGGCTGCCTACGCCGACCGGGATGAGATTCTCGCCTATGCCCGCACATGCGCCGAGCCGCCGTTTCTGGTCATCCTGGACGGGATCGAGGATCCGCAGAACTTGGGAGCGGTGCTGAGATCGGCCGAGGCGGCGGGAGCCCATGGCGTGTTTCTCCCGGAGCGCCGCTCCGTCGGTCTGACCGGAACGGTCGCGAAGGTCTCGGCCGGCGCGGTGCACCACCTGAGGGTTGCCCAGACCCCGAATCTGTCGAGACTCATCGAAGAGCTTCAGAAGGAGGGGCTGTGGATCTACGCGCTTGACCCGCAGGCGGAGAAGCGGTACACGGCGTTTGATCTCCGGGGACCCCTCGCGCTCGTGTTCGGAGGCGAAGGCGGTGGCATCCGCCCGGGAGTGCTGGGAAAATGCGACGAGCGCGCGAGCATTCCGATGCGCGGGCAGGTTTCGTCCTTGAACGTCTCGGCCGCCGCGGCGATCGTGCTGTTCGAGGTGGTCCGGCAGCGGACCGGTGGTTCGGCAGGCTCACCACCCCGAGTGACATCGAGGGGATGAAACAGCGGCTATCGGACTTCGATCATCCCGCCCTGGATGGCCGCCTTCAGGAGCTGGGCGGTATTGGAGACCCGGATCTTCTTCATCATGTTGGCGCGATGAGCCTCGACCGTTTTCACGCTGATTTTCAGCCGCTGGGCGATTTCCTTGTTCTTCAGCCCCGACCAGATCAGTTGCAGGATCTCGTGCTCCCGGCTGGTCAGCGCCTCCGGGCGTTTGCGCCTGGGAGGCGGCTCCATCGCACGTCGTTTCTTTCCGACCCGGTTCATCGTAAGAACCCTAAGATTGCCCATCTGACGCGTTCTCCTCTTGTCGCTGACCGATGCAGGAGGGCCCAGCGCCTGCACCGGAAGATGGATAAATACGGCATCACGGCGAGACCGTTGCCCGCAGTAGGATGATAGGCACTAAACCCTAAGTTGCCGAATTATAACAGGCCATATGGGCAAAGGCAATAAAACATAGGGTGCTTTCTGTGAGCGTCGTTCCCTACGTCGTGGCGTTTGTCCTGGGCACGATCATCGGAAGTTTTCTGAATGTCTGCATCCACCGCCTGCCCCGACGCGAATCAATCGTCTGGCCCGCGTCACGGTGCCCGGCCTGCGGTCAGGCCATCGCGATCTACGACAATGTCCCGCTCCTGAGCTACCTGTGGTTGAGAGCGCGCTGCCGGGTATGCCGGGCACGCATCTCGCTCCGCTATCCTGTCATCGAACTGGCCAATGGCGTCGGCTATGGCCTCTTGCTGTGGCATTTTGGTCCCGGATGGTCCACGGTGATCTACGCGGTGCTGTTGTCCTCTCTTCTGGTCGTCACCGCGATCGACCTGGAGCACCAAATCATTCCCGATGTGATCACCCTCCCGGGCATCGGCCTGGGGCTCCTCTGTGCCTCCACGGTTCTCTCCGTGGGATTTGTCAATTCCGTGGCCGGCATCCTGGTCGGTGGCGGCCTCTTATGGGTCCTCGCGTGGCTGAGCCCGTACCTGTTCGGAAAGGAGGGCATGGGCGGGGGCGACATCAAGCTGCTGGCGATGATCGGCGCGTTTTTGGGTTGGCGACCGGTGCTGCTGACCGTGATGGTCGGGGCGATCGTCGGCTCGATCGTCGGGCTCGGGTTGATCGGTTTTCGTCTGATGCGCCGGGACGAGTATCTTCCCTTCGGACCTTTCCTCGCGCTGGGCGCCGTCGTGGCGCTGTTCTTTCATCACGAGCTGGTGAGCTGGTATCTCGGGCTCTTCGTAAAGCCGTGAGGCGTCAGGCGTCAGCAGTTCTCTTTTGTATCTGATGGACGCGGTCTGTATCTCTATCGATCTGTTCTGAGTTGCTGAACTTTTTTGAACACTCATCCCAACCACTAAGTCACACCCACCGGTCCACTCTCCGTTGAAACCGTAAGTGCAAGCCGTAGCCGACGGTTGCGCACTGTCCCCTTGCGCCTCACGCCTTCGGGGTTTCGCCTCACGCCTCACCGGGACCCATTGCACCGCAGAATGCAATGGGTGCCCCGCATCACGAGTTCGGGCGGCACGGAACTTGGAATGTCCTCCAGGCAGTCATCACCCATTGCAATGAGAAGAGCAATGGGTACCCGGAGGTGAGCGATGCGACAGCGGGGCGTCAGCCTGACGGAGCTGATGGTGGTTCTGGGATTGGTCAGCCTTTCGGTGACCTTGACCCTGGAGAGCTTCGTCGCCGCCACGACAAGGCACCAGGCTCATGCCGTCACGGCGGAGCTGGCGGCCGAGCTTCGCACGGCTCGGCACCTGGCCATCACCCGGCGCCAACGGGTCCGCGTCGTCTTCGAACCCGAGACCGCCAGGGTCAGGACCGAAGCGCCTGACGCGGGCGGAGCATTGCTCCGGCCGCTGGCGGACTACACAGACAAAGGGATCGTGGTGGAGGGGCTGAGCAATGGTGCCGCGGTCACGTTCTACCCGAACGGGCGGGCCGCGTCGCCGACCACGATTACGCTTCGGAACGGGCGGCAGCAACGCTGGCAACTGACCGTGAGTATGACCGGCAGGGTGGCCATACAATGAAAAATGAAAAATGCAAAATGGAAAATGGGGAGGCGGGGTTCAGCCTGATCGAGGTGATCCTGGCCATGATCCTGCTGGCCGGGGCGGTGCTGGGGGTGATGGGCACGTTTCAGTGGGCTGATCGGGTCGTGAAGTCCGGCACGCACGCAGCGCGAGCCCTCGCGTTGGCCGAAGCACGACTGGAAGCGAAGCGCGTCGCCTCCTGGGATCGGTTGCTGAGTGATGACCTCGACCTCGACGGGGTGGCGGAGATCACCATGCAGGATGACGGCGCAGAGTTCGATGCGGCGGCCGGCGATGGGATTTACACGGCCCATCACGACGAGGGCGGCATCCGCCTGGTGTGGACCCTCCAGCCCGATCGGCCGGGCTCGCTGCCGGATGCCGGATCGGTCGTGATCCACGCGCAGGCCACCTATCCGGACGGCCCGGGACGCTCGAGATCAGTCCGGATCGGCACGGTGCGGGCCAATCCCCGCTATCTGGGTCAGCGGTGATGCGCCAGGGGGGTCATTCGCTCGTCGAGTTCATGATCGCCATGACCGCCGGCGCCGTGATCTTGTCGGCCGCGCAACAGTCGCTGCTTCATTTTCAGCACCGGCTGTACCGCCAGCAGGAGACGATGGCTCAACAGCAGGATGCCCGACTGGGTCTGCGGGTGCTGGAGGCCGAGTTGCGGGCGGCCGGGAGCGGCGCATCGCTCGTTGGTCCGGCGATCCTCAAAGCTAATCCCCAGGAGATCGAGTTTCTGGCCAACCTGAACAGTCAGACCACAACCCTCACCACTGCCGCGTCGGTCGGCCAGCAGGAGCTCAAGGTCCTGGACGGCTCCGGCTGGCCAAAAGGGAAGCGCATCGTCGCGTGTTGGGCTGATGGCTGCGTGGAGAACCGTCTGGCCCGCGACGGGCAACGATTTCAGCTCAGCCTGGCGGAGCCGTTGTCGGCTCCGGTGCCGGTGGGCAGCGCCGTGTTCGTCTCCAATCAGGTGCGCTATTACCTCGGAGAGGCGCGCTCCGGCCGGCCCAGTCTCATGAGACAGGTCGATGGCGGAGCGAATGCGCTGATCGGCGAGGTCCAGCGGTTCCGGTTGACCTATCTGGATCACGGTGGGCGGGTGACGCAGGACCCCGCAGGCGTCGCGAGAGTTCGCGTGGAGCTGATGTTTGGAGATCATCCATACCCGATTGTCACCGAGGTGGGGCTGCGCGGTCGCCTTTAACAGTAAGGAGTGAACAGTAAGGGGTGAGGGGAGGTGGAAAAATGGAGAAGCCACCTATAGAACGCGGTAGCGTTCTATTGAGTGCCGTCGGCCTGATGGTGATCCTGTCCATGCTCGGAACGCTCTCGATGAACCTGGCGACGCATGAGATCGAAGGCAACAGGGCCATGCAGGAGGAGGCAGCCGCCCAGCATCTCGCCGAAGCCGGATCGGATCTGGTCATGCAGTGGTTCCACGATCCCGCCGCGACACCGGGCGGCTCGGCCAGCGGGCTGTTCGTGAAGCGCTATGATACGCCGGCCTACGGGCCCTCCTTCTTCGACGCGAACGGCCTCTCGCAGTTTGCCGGAACCGCCGATCGGCCCGACCTGGCCTATGCCGCCGCCAATCCGGCCGATGACCGCCTCCTGAACGATCCCGACACGGGCTGGTTTCGGTCCCTGCGGACGCTCGGCCGCATCATCCACCTAAAGCTCTATGGTCCCGGCCGCCCCGGCCTGCTCTGCACCGTCGAGGTCACGGCGGCAGCGGGGAGCGGCTCGACCGTCGGGATGGGCGGCCGCGCGCCGGAAGTCACGCGGACCGTCTCGGTCCAGTTCGGCACGCGGACGATTCCCCCGCTTCGAGCCGGCGTCTCCGTCGGCCAGTTCGCCTGGGAGGGTGGAAATGCCATGCCGGAGCCTCAACCGGTCTGGGTCCATTGGGGGCAGCTCAAGCTGAAAGGCCCGGCCCGCTTCGGCAAAAGCGCCGACCTGCCGATCAAGAGCACGATGGCGCCGGTGACGCGGCAGTCCTACGGGGAAATGTCGCGCCGGGAGGATCGGTGGTTCGAGGTGTGGGTGGGCGGTGAGGCGATGTTTGCGGATGCGCCGCCGGTCCTGCCGACGAACGTGTATGCGGAACGCGATCCCATCCCCGGGCTCAACGAGGACCGATGGGACTATGAGACGATCAAGAAGCAAGCGTTGCTGCACGGTTCGTACTATGCGCGTGGGCCGGATGGCCTGTTCTATCGAAACGGCACCATGACGCCCGGGACAGGACTCTCCGCGAATGAACTGTTCGGATCACAGGCGGTGGGGGACCATCGCGGCCTGGTCTTTGTGGACACACTGGATCAGACGCCGCCTCGGTCCGACAATCTCGGCACCGTCTCGCTGGAGACGGAATACGCCGAGGGCCTGTTTGTCGTGAACGCCCATGTGGTCTTCAAACCCCAAGGCTCCGGCAGATCGGTCCCGGCCCTCAGCCCGCCCGCAGCAGGGTCCACGTCCGTGGGCGCTCGCATTCCCGTGGAGCTCACCGGGATCCATCTCCGCGGCGTGCTGTCCGTGGCCGGCCACCTCTCGTTTGAAGGGCAGCCGCGCCTCTACGGCGGCCTCCTGGTGGGCGGCAGGGTGATCGGCCTGTCAGGGAGCGGCTCGCAGTTGGAGGTCTGGTACGATCACGATCTCCGCAGCGGGCTGATGCGGGGCATGCAACTGGTCTATCAGGCGCCCGGGACCTGGCGGGAGCAGTACTAATGGGAGAATGTGAATGGGGTCAGGAACCATTTGTGCGCAGCACCCACCGGGCCGTTCCGGCAAATGGTTCCTGACCCCCCCAGAGATTGAATAATCACGTAGATTCTGCTACTTCATAGGGCAGATGCCAGCCCCTCCCTACGAGCGCCGAAAGACCGCCCGCCGACGCAAGCTCTTTGCCCTGCGCCTGGACGAATGGCTGCTCACGCGACTCCGCCATGTGGCGCTGGACTTCAAGCGACAGTCCAACCGCGTCCTCGAGGACGCCATCCGCCGATGGCTCGCCGAGCAAGCGGCTCTGGGAAACGCCGATCAGGTTTCCCTGCTTCAAGGTCACGCCGGCGGCAGGCTGCCCACCCTTCAGGAGGTCGAGAAGCAGCACATTGCGCGGGTCCTGAGCAAAACCGGCGGGAACGCGTCGGAGGCCTCTCGCATCCTGGACATCAACCGCCGCACGCTCGTCCGGAAAATGGAACGCTATGGTCTCGAGCCGGCGCGAGTCAAGAAGCGAAAGAAGGGATAGGTCCCGACTCCTACGGGCCGACTCCGGTCGCCAATCAGGGCAAATCTGCACAGGAGACGAGCGGGATCAGGAATTTTCTTTGACACTATAAATCTACGTTGCTATCATGCTATCACTAGGGATTTAGGCGTGAGAATTCTTGCCGTCGTATTGCTTGCGTCGGTCATCGGGCTCGGGCTGTCCGTGGGAATCGGCAGCGCAGCTCCTGAGACCCACTTCAAGGCAATGCCGGCGGCCGATTGGATCGAGGCGCAAATCACTAAGATCACCGAGAAGCCGCCGGAGATCGTGCTGATGCGATCCGAGCTGGAGGAGAAATTCCC
>Ga0114945_10000415_pt1 | contig 27416 bp, 26 predicted proteins | sample OV2TP3_FD_87194 | JGI IMG/M metagenome (GOLD analysis project Ga0114945, IMG submission 87194) | Hot spring microbial communities from Beatty, Nevada to study Microbial Dark Matter (Phase II) - OV2 TP3 | ecosystem: Environmental > Aquatic > Thermal springs > Hot (42-90C) | place: USA: Beatty...
ATTTGGTATCGTGGTGCCGTCGATGTCTCTCCGTCATTGTGCCCTCAGCCTGCTCGTCGCCGCCGGCTGCCTCGCGGCCGAAGCGCCATCCGCATTCGCGGCCTGGATCTGGTCGCCGCAGACCGGATGGGTCGGGCCGACCGGGGCGGTGAAGGACAGCCCGGAGGAGCAGCTCGCCTACGCGGTGGCGTTCTTCGACCGGCAGGACTACCCCCGCGCGGTCAAGGAGTTCAAGAAGCTCCTGAAGGCCTACAAGGGCTCGCGCGAGGCGGCCGAGGCGCAGTACTACCTCGGCCGGTCCCAGGAAGAGCTGGGGGACTACTACAAGGCTTTCCTCGAGTACCGCAAGACGATCCAGGTCTATCCCTCCACCAAGCGGTTCGACGAGATCCTGGAGCGCGAGTACCAGATCGGCAACTACTTCCTCAGCGGCAAGAAACGGAAGCTGCTCGGTCAGGCGGCCATCATTCCAGCGCGCGACAAGGCGGTCGAGATCTTCCAGGCCATCGTGGACGACGGGCCGTTCAGTGAGCACGGGCAGCTGGCGCAGTACAAGCTCGGCCTGGCCCACCTGGCGCTGGGCGACTACGAGGCTGCGGTCACCGCGTTCGAGCAGGTCATCGAGCGCTACCCGGACTCGCCGCTCGTCGATGACGCGCGCTACCAGATCGCGCAGGCAAGCCTCAAGGGGACCTTCAAGCCCGGCTATGACCAATCGCCGACCGACGTGGCGCTGCGCGAGCTGGAGACCTTCCTCCGGGAATATCCTGAGAGCGAGCTGAAGACGGACGCGGCCGTCCGGCTTACGGAGTTTCGAGAGCGGCGGGCCCAACACGAGTTTGAGGTCGGCCAGTTCTACGAGCGCCGCCGCAAGCCCCAGGCCGCCCTCATCTACTACCAGTCGCTCATCGAGCGGTTTCCCGCCACCACGTGGGCCCCCCAGGCCGCGGTCCGCATCCAGGTCATCGAGCACCGCATGTGATGAGGACCAGAAGGCAGAAGGCAGTAGGCAGAAGGCAGTCAAGTCTGCGCGCCTGCTGCCTTCTGCTTTCTGCTTTTTGCCTACTGGCCAACGGCTGCGGCTACACGACCCGACCCGGCCTGGCCACCCACCTGAAGACCGTCTACGTCAAGCCGTTCACCAACACCATCGACCTCACGGCGCTCTCCACCGGCTACGACACGCAGTTTCCCCTCTACCGCCACCAGATGGAGGTGGACCTCACCAACCAGGTGATCAAGCGCTACCAGTTCACGGGGCTGTTGCGCCCGGTGGGCCCCGAGCGCGCCGACTGCCGCCTGGAGGGAGACCTGGTGGCGTTCCGGCGCGATCCGCTGCGCTACGATGCCTCCCAACAGGTGGAGGAATGGCGCCTGAACATCGTGGTGGATCTGCGGTTCTACGACCAGACCGACCAGACGCTCATCTGGGAGGAAGACGATTTTACCGGTGATACGACGTACTTCGCGCGCGGCGCCAAGACGGAGAGCGAGTCGGCGGCCCTGGATCGCGCCCTCATCGACCTGGCCCGGCGCATCGTCGAGCGCAGCGTCGAAAACTGGTAAGACGCACCTCTACGCATGTCCCGCCCCGGCATCCACCCCGCCCTTAAGGGCGGGGTCCACCTGTTCCTGGGCCCTGACCGGGCTCGAAAGCTGGCCCGCCTCCAGGAGTTTGAGCGCACCCTCCAGATCGATCCGCTCGACCGCCACCACGTGGAGGCGCCCGCCCTCACCGCCGGCGAGCTGCTGGCCCTGTGCCGCCAGCAACCCGCCGCCAGCCGCCTGCGGCTGATCGTCGTCGAGGACGCCCACCGGCTCGATCAGGCCTGCGTCGACGGCCTGCGGCGCCACGCCGAGGCCATCCGGCAGACGGCGTGCCTGGTCCTGCTCGTTGAGGGAGAGCTGGGCGCGCGCCGGCCGCTCGCGCAGTTGGACAGCGACACGGTGGAGCGGTTTCCCGGACGGGACGCGGCGGCCGCGAAGCCCTTTGCCCTGGCGGATGCGTTGGGGCGCGGGGATGTGGAGGGGGCGCTTGGCGCGCTGCATGATCAGCTCGCCGCAGGGAAGGAGCCGCTGGAGCTCCTGGGGCTGGTGGCGTGGCAGCTCAACCGGTGGATGATGGTCAGGCGGCTGGGCGAGGCGGGGTTCGGCCCCGGCCGCATCGCCTCGGTGACCGGCATGCGGGAGTGGCAGGTGGAGCGGGTTCGGGCCGAGGCCGCCCGCCGCCCGACGGGGCGGCTGGCGCAGCTGTTGCAGCGGTGCTGGCAGCTCGACGTGGTCGCGAAAAGCGGCCGCGCGATCCCCGACCTGGCCGTCGAGCAGTTGATTGTCGAGGTCTGCTTAAGTAGCCCGTAGCGAACGAGCGCACGGACGGATTCCTGTCCCCGATTTGCTGGTTGCCAAAATACGGGATTGAATAAATATACTCTAAAGTGTATACTTTATATTAGGAGGTGAGAGCCGAATGATTACCACCATGAGTCTGAAGGAGCTTCGACCGGAGCTACCCCGGGTGGTCGCCAGAATCGATGGAAAGCTGGACCGGTATATCGTGACCAAGCGCGGCAAACCCGTGATCGTGATGCTGAGTATTGAGGATTACGAGTCCCTCATAGAAACCCTGGATATCCTCGCCGATCCACAGGCGATGGCAGACCTTCGCAAGGGCGAGGAGGATATCCGCAAGGGCCGGACCCATTCGTGGGCAGAGATCAAAGCCTCTCTTGGCCGCCTATAAGGTCGAACTTTCCAACCAGGCCGAACGCGTCATCCGCCGCATGGCCGAGCGGGAACCTGCCTTCTATCAACGGGTCGCCAGCGCCCTGGATGACCTTCAGCGCGACCCGCATCAAGGCAAGCCCCTCAAGGGCGAACTGAAGGGCCGGTACTCCTATCGGATCGGGAGTTACCGCATCGTGTACCGTATTCGTCACCAGGAGCTGCTCGTGCTCATTATTGATATCGGCCACCGCCGCGAGATCTACCGATGAGACATCCACGTCCACACGTACGACTGTTAGATGAATGAGGGGGATTGGGCGGAGCGAAGAGAGTCGTTACGGCGCGGCGGGCTGAAGGTTATTGAGCCGGCGCATCAGGCGGGACTTGGAGCGGGCGGCGGTGTTGCGGTGGATCACGTGGCGGGACGCGGCGTGGTCTAACCGCTTGGCGATCAGCGGCAACAGGGTGCGTGCCTCCTGCGCCTTCTGCTCGGCCAGCAGCGTCAGAAAGCGTTTCGTCAGCGTGTGCAGCTCCGAGCGCGCCGCCTGGTTGCGCTGCTGGCGCGGGCGATCCTTCCGTAGCTGCTTGAGCGCCGCGTGCTTGATCGGCATGGCGTCCTCCTAAAAGGCCACTATTCTAACATGGCCCAAGCCCCAGGAAAAGGTGTCAGACACTTTTCCCGCTTTGAAAGGTGTCTGACACCTCTCTGAATGAGGGAGACGAGGCGGATCGCCCGATCGACCGGTGTGCTGGCGGCGGCCACGGGCGTCAGCCGCATCTTGGGGTTCGTGCGGGATCTGCTGCTGGCCCGCCTGTTCGGCACGACCGCGCAGGCGCAGGCGTTCGTGGTGGCGTTCCGGCTGCCGAACCTCATGCGCGATCTGGTCGCCGAGGGCGCGGTGACCAGCGCCTTCGTCCCGGTCCTCAGTTGGTACCGGGCGAAGCGCGAACCGGCCGAGTTCTGGCGCCTGAGCCAGGCGCTGGGTTCGCAGCTGCTCATCGTGCTGTGCGGCGTCGGCCTGCTGGGCGCCTGGGCCGCGCCGGTCATCGTCCGTGTCGTGGCGCCCGGTTTCCTCGCCGATCCGGAGAAATTTGCCCTGACCGTGCGGCTGACGCGGATCCTGTTTCCTTTCATCGCGCTGGTGGGCGGCTGGGCGTTCTTCACGGGGCTGTTGAACAGCCTGCGGCAGTTCGCGGTCCCCGCGCTGGGCCCGGCGGTGCTGAACGTTGCGATGATCGCCGCGTGCCTCTGGGGGGTGCCGCGGGCCGAGCCGGGGATCGTGGCGCTGGCGCTGGCGGTGATCGTCGGCGGCGTCATCCAGCTCGCCATGCAGGTGCCGGTGGCGCTGCGCCAGGGCTGGCGCTGGCGCTGGCGGTGGCGTCATCCGGGCTCGCGCGAGATCCTGCGGCTGTTGGGGCCGCGGACGGTCGGCTCGGCCGTCTACCAACTGAGCGTCCTCGTGGATACCGCGCTGGCGTCGCTCAGCGTGGTCGTCGGGGAAGGCGCGGTGGCCGCGCTCTACTATGCCAACCGGCTCGTGCAACTGCCGCTGGCCGTGTTCGGCACCGCCTCAGCCCAGGCGAGCCTGCCGTCGCTGGCCGAGCAGGCGGCCCGCCAGGACCTGGCGGCGTTTCGCGCGACGCTGGTCTCCGTGCTGCGCATGGTGGCGTTCGTGGTGCTGCCGTCCGCGGCCGGGTTGATCGTCCTGGCAACGCCGATCGTCCACGGCCTGTTCGAGCGGGGCGCCTTTGACGCCCGGGCGACGACCCAGACGGCCCAGGCGCTGGCCTGCTACGCGCTGGGGCTGTTGGCGTTTGCGGCCAGCAAGATCCTCACCGGCGCCTTCTACGCCCTGAAAGAGACACGGGTGCCGGTTCGGCTGGCGATGGAGGCGATGGGCCTGAACGTCCTGCTGAGCGTGGTCCTCATGTGGCCGCTCAAACTCAACGGGCTGGCGCTGGCCGCCGCCATGACGAACGCGTGGAACGCGCTGCGCCTCGTCCGCCAGATGGAGCGGCGGCTGGGCCTGCCGCTGGGCGAGCCCCTGCGCGGGCCGCTGGCGCGGATGGCCGCCGCCTCGCTCGTCATGATGGCGGCCTGCGGGATGCTCTGGCCGCTCCTGGGCGGGTGGCCCGCCTGGGCGGCGCTGGCGCTCGTGGTGCCGGCCGGCGCGCTGGTCTATGCCATGGCCTGCGCGGCGATTCGCGTGCAGGAAGTCTCCACGCTCCTTCGATGGGTGCGCACCCTCCCCCTGATTCAAACCGCCTTCGTCAACGAGTAGCCACGCTGCCGGCTGCGCCCGGCGTCTATCTCTTCAAGGACGCGCAGGGCGCGATCCTGTACGTCGGCAAGGCGCTCAACCTGCGCAAGCGCGTGGCGTCGTACCTGCGCGCCGTCGACCTGCCCCCGCGCATCGCCCGGATGATCCCCCGCATCGCGGAGATCGAAGTGCGCGAGACCTCATCGGAAGCCGAGGCGCTGCTGCTGGAAGCCCAGCTCATCAAGGATCGGCAGCCGTCCTACAACGTCGCCTTCCGCGACGACAAGGCCTACCCGTTGCTCAAGGTGACCAGCGAGCGGTTTCCGCGGCTCATGGTCGCGCGGCGGCGGCAGGTCGACGGCGCGGCGTACTTCGGCCCGTATCCGGACGCGAGCCTCATGCATGAGGCGGTGCGGTTTTTGCGCCGGGTCTTTCCGATGCGGACCTGCCGGGCGTTCCCCAAGACGCCGTGCCTGGAGTATCACCTGGGCCAGTGCCTGGCGCCGTGCGCCGGCTACATCTCCGAGGCCCAGTACCGGCGGATCGTGCAGGATTTGGTGGCGTGTCTCAAGGGCGAGCGCGACCATCTGCTGAATGAGCTCGCGCGGCGGATGGCGCAGGCCTCGGCCCATCAGCGCTTCGAGGAGGCGGCCAGGACCCGCGACCAGATCCAGGCGCTGACGTCGGTCGTAGCGGCCAGGGCCAAGTCGGCGGAGGCCGGGCCGCTGGAGCAGCTCCAGGCGGCGCTGAAGCTGCCGCGGCTGCCGCGCCGCATCGAGGCGTTCGACATCTCGAACATCTTCGGCAAGTTCGCCGTGGGCTCCATGGTGGTGTTCGTCGACGGCGCGCCCCACAAGGCGCACTACCGCCGGTTCCGGATTGAGACGGTGCGCGGCATCGATGACACCCGCATGATGCGCGAGGTGATCCGCCGCCGCTACAGCGGCACCCTCGCCGCAAAACTGCCGCTGCCCGATTTGATCCTGGTCGACGGGGGCAAAGGTCAGTTGAGCGCGGCGTGCGACGAGCTGGCCGCGCTGTCGCTGCAGCTTCCGGCGATCGGGTTGGCGAAACGATTTGAGCATCTCTTCGTGCCGGAGGCGCCCGAGCCTATTGTGCTGCTTGCCACCTCGCCCGTGCTGCATCTGATGGAGCGCATCCGCGACGAAGCCCACCGGTTCGCCATCACCTATTACCGACTGCTGCACGGCAAGACCGTGTCGGTGTCGGCGCTGCACGACATCCGGGGCATCGGGCCGAAAAAAGCCTCGAGGCTGCTGGCGCATTTCGGGTCGCTCGGCCGCCTCGCCCAGGCCGCGCCTGAGGATGTGGCCTGCGTCGCCCAGGTCAGCCACGCGACCGCGTGCCAGCTGCTCGAGCGCCTGGGCCGGCCGGCCACCCGCACCTTTCACCCCGCCCTTAAGGGCGGGGTTCACCTGCGCGCGCCATGAAAAAAGTGCCTGGCACTTTTGCACATTCGAACCGGCAAAGTGCCTGGCACTTTTTTCGGCAACCGACCGCGTTCGAAGAGGCGGTGTATGCTATCGTGCGGCGGATCCCGAAGGGCCAGACCCGCTCCTACCAGTGGGTGGCCGTCCAGCTTGGCGACCCGAACCGGGCGCGCGCCGTCGGCAACGCCCTCCACCGCAACCCCTGCCTGCGCCGCGCCTGTCGATGTCAGCTGCGGCGCGGCAGGCAGGCCTACGCCTCGCATGTGCCCTGCCACCGCGTCATCCGCGCCGACGGCTCCTTGGGCGGGTTTGCCCGGGGAGCGGCAGCCAAGCGGGCCCTGCTGCGCCGCGAGGGCAGCCGCCCTTCGCGGCCGCGTAATTCTACATAGCAGTTGTTAGTCGTTTGTTGCCGTTGTCTCCGGTCAGGTATACTTGTGCCGAGGCGACGACATGGTGATGGCTGTGGAGCAGGCGCCCTCTCTCTTTCCAGAACCCAAACGGCGGCTGCGGCTGACCTCCATCCAGGACGAGCGGCTGGAGCGCAAGCTCGTGCTGGCGTTCGGGTTCATGTCCGTCATCCCCATCCTCCTGGTGGTGTGGGCGTGGGCCGTCCAGATCGAGATCAGTTACGCCCTCTATCCCATCGTGGCCTCGGCCTTCCTCGGCTACTTCTTCATCGCGCGGCGCATCATCAAATCGGTGCTGATGGTCACCGAAAAAGCCAGAGCCCTCTCGAGCGGCCGCCTGACCGAGCGGATCGAGGTCAGCGAGCACGATGAGATCGGGGAGCTGGCCCGCTCCTTCAACCGGATCACCCAGGAGCTGGAGCACAAGATCGACGAGCTGGAATCCTCCCGCCAGCTCGTGAAGCGGCTGCTCTCCCGCATCGGCACGGCGATGAACTCCTATGAAGGGATCGACGACCTCCTCAACCTGATCATCGAGAACACGACGGCGGCGCTGGAGGCCCAGATGGGCAGCCTGATGCTGGTGGACGGCGAAAAGCAGGAGCTGGCCATCAAGACGACCTGGTCCTCGAACGGGCAGGTGGGGGACCGCGCCTTCCGGCTGAAGCTGGGGGAGGGGATACCCGGCTGGGTGGCGCGCGAGGGCCGCCCGATGCGCGGCACGGGCCTGGCCTCCTCGATGGGGTTTAGCGACCTCCACGAAGCGGATCACGCCATCCTCAGCGTGCCGCTTAAGCTGCGCGACCGGCCGGTGGGGGTCATGAGCGTGATTCGGGAGGGCACGCGCGGCTTCGTGGAAGACGATGAGATGCTGCTGGCCAGCATCGGCTCCCAGGTGGCCGTGGCGATCGAGAACTACCGGCTGAACCTCGATGTGGAGCGGACGTACGTGGAGACCATCATGGCGCTGGCGCTGGCAGTCGAGGCCAAGGACCCCTACAGCGCCGGCCACTCGAAGCGGGTCGGCTTCTATGCCACCCAGATCGCCGAGGAGATGGGGCTCGACCAGGAGACGCTGCGCACCCTCAACGACGCCGGCATCCTCCACGATGTCGGCAAGATCGGCATCAAAGATGAGATCCTGCTGAAGCCCACGCCCCTGAGCCCGGACGAGCAGCGGATCATGCAGCAGCATCCCGTGATCGGCGAGGCGATCGTCAAGCCGGTCCGGTCGCTCAGCAAGGTGGTGGAGCTGGTGCGGCACCACCACGAGCGCTATGACGGCAGCGGCTACCCCGCCGGGTTGAAGGGTGAGGCGATCCCGCTGGGGGCGCGGATCCTGTCCGTCGCGGATACGTTCGACTCGATGATCACCGACCGGCCCTACCGCAAGCGGCTCTCCGTTGACGAGGCCAAGGCGGAGTGCACGCGGACCGCCGGCATCCAGCACGATCCGGCCGTGGTGGACGCCTTCCTGCGCGTCCTCGCCAAGAAAGAGCTCCGCCAAACCGCCAAGCCCTAGGTGTCAGACACCTTTCCCGCTTCAAAAGGTGTCTGACACCTTTTCGGCGCGCGCGTTCCGTGTTAGACTAGACCCTCTGATGGCATCGAGCGGCCTTCCCGATCGACTCGCCGAGCTGCGCGTGCGGCACGGCAGCCTCCAGCAGCGCTGGTTCGAACTGCGGAGGTATCTTTGACCCGGAATCCCTCTGCGCCCGCATCGCCCAGATCGAGCAGGAGATGGCGCAGGGGGATTTCTGGTCCCGCCAGGACCGCGCCAACCAGGCCGTCCAGCGCCTGAAAGCCCTCAAGGCCCAGCGCACCCCCATCGAGCAAGTGGACCACGGGCTGCGCGAGCTGGGGGAATTTCTCGGTCTGGTGGAACCCGACGACCTCGCCTCGCTCGACCAGCTCGCCCGCGACCTCGCCGCGCTCGAACGTCAGCTCGGCCAGCTGGAGATCACGCGCCTGCTGGGGGAGGACGTGGACGGCAAGAACGCGATCCTGGCAGTCCACGCCGGCGCCGGCGGCACCGAATCCTGCGACTGGACCCAGATGCTGCTGCGGATGTACCGCCGGTGGGCGGATGAGCATGGGCACTCGACGGAAGTCATCGACCTGTTGCCCGGCGAAGAGGCCGGCGTGAAGAACGCGACCGTCATCATCCGGGGCCCGTACGCCTACGGCTACCTCAAAGCCGAGGAGGGGGTCCATCGCCTCGTGCGGATCTCGCCCTTCGACGCCAACAAGCGGCGCCACACCTCGTTCGCCTCGGTGGACGTCGTCCCGGAATCCGAGGAGGACGCCCCGGTGGAGATCAAGGAGTCCGACCTGCGCATCGACGTGTACCGCTCGAGCGGCAAGGGCGGCCAGTCGGTGAACACGACCGACTCCGCGGTGCGCATCACGCACCTGCCGAGCGGGATTGTCGTCCAGTGCCAGGACGAGCGCTCGCAGTTGCAGAACAAGAGTAAGGCGATGCACGTCCTGAAGGCGCGGCTGGCCGATGCCGAGCGGCGCAAGCGGGAGGAGCAGGCGGCGAAAGACTACCAGGCGAAGCAGAAGATCGAGTGGGGCTCGCAGATCCGCTCCTACGTCCTGCACCCCTACAACATGGTCAAGGACCATCGCACCGAGCAGGAGACCGGCAACGCGCAAGGCGTGCTCGACGGGGCGCTCGATCCGTTCATGGAAGCGTATCTGAAGTGGAAAGCGTCGCAGGGTAGGGGCTAGCGGAACAGCCGGACTGCTCGGAGAAGCCGGACCACTTCTATTTTCCTTCAGTTGATCGGCCGGCAGGCAGGTAGGAAAATAGGAATGGTCCGAGACAGAGAAGCAACGCGCGATGCTCGCATGGTGAACTGGATCCTGCAGAAGATCATCGGGACGCACCACGAGCGGGAGTGCAAGCGGCTCTGGCCGGTCGTGGAGCGGATCAACCGGCTTGAGCCGGAGATCCTGCCGCTCACCGACGAGGCGCTGCGGGCCAAGACCGAGGAGCTGCGCGCGCGGCTCGCCAAGGCGCTGGCCCCCCACGCGTTCACCCCGCCCCACGGCCTGTCGGGGCGGGGCTCCTGTGGGGCGGGGTTCATCACGCCCGCCAGCCCCGAGTGGTATGCGCTGAACCACGATGAGCGCCTCGCCCTGCGCAGAGAGCGGCGGGCCATCCAGCAGCGCGCGCTGGGCGCGATCCTGCCGGAGGCCTTCGCGGTGGTGCGCGAGGCGGCCCGGCGCACGCTGAACATGCGCCACTTCGATGTGCAGCTCCTCGGCGGCCTCGTGCTCCACGAGGGCAAGATCGCGGAGATGGCGACCGGGGAAGGCAAGACGCTCGTCGCGACGCTGCCCGCGTACCTGAACGCGCTCACCGGCCGCGGCGTGCATATCGTGACGGTCAACGACTACCTCGCGCGCCGCGACGCGCGCTGGATGGGGCCGATCTACCACGCGCTGGGGCTGTCGGTCGGCGTCATCCAGGGGGTGGATCCGGCCGAGCGGCGGCCCGGTGAGGAATCGCTGTCCTTCCGCTACGATCCGACGTTCGTGGCCTCGAACGACCGGTTCATCCACCTGCGCCCGGTCAGCCGGCGCGAGGCCTACCGGGTCGACATCACGTACGGCCAGAACAACGAGTTCGGCTTCGACTACCTGCGCGACAACATGCGCTTCCGCAAGGAGGACCTGACCCAGGGCGAGTTCCACTACGCGATCGTCGACGAGGTCGACAGCATCCTCGTCGACGAGGCGCGCACCCCGCTCATCATCTCCGGACCGGCCGAGGAGTCCACCGAGCTCTACCATCGGCTGGATCAGCTCGTGCGCAAGCTGCGCAAGGCCGACGACTACGAGGTCGACGAGAAGGACCATGCGGTCAGCCTGAACGAAGCCGGGATCAAGCGCGCCGAGGAGCTGCTGGGCGTGGCGAACCTGTACGACGAGGTGAACATGCGCCTGGTCCACCACATCAACCAGGCGCTCCGGGCCCATGAGCTGTTCCGGCGCGACGTGGACTACATGGTCAAGGACGGCGAGATCATCATCGTCGATGAGTTCACCGGGCGGCTCATGCCGGGCCGGCGCTGGAGCGACGGGCTGCACCAGGCGATCGAGGCCAAGGAGGGGGTCAGGATCCGGCAGGAGAACCAGACGCTCGCCTCGGTGACGTTCCAGAACTACTTCCGGATGTACGAGAAGCTGGCGGGCATGACCGGCACCGCCTCCACCGAGGCGCAGGAGTTCAGCCAGATCTACAGCCTGGACGTCGTGGCGATCCCGACGAACCGCCGGCTCATCCGCACCAACCACCCCGACATGGTCTACAAGACCGAGGAGGAGAAGTTCCTCGCGGTGGTGCAGGAGATCGTCGAGCTGTACCGCATGGGGCGGCCGGTCCTCATCGGCACGATCTCCATCGAGAAGTCCGAGCGGCTCTCGCGCATGCTGAAGGAGCCCGGAGCCTTGCTCGCGCGGCTGGCGACCGTCTGCCAATGGACGCGGGATGAGCTGAAGAAGGAACAGGTCAACCCGGAGCTGCGCCAGGCGATGGACCAGGCGCTGGCGCGCCCCGCGGCGATCACCGAGCCGCACGCGCTGGAGTGGCTCGGCCGCGTCAAGCAGCAGCTGCCCAAATCCCTCCTCGTGTACCGGTGGGAGACGATCCTGCGCCTGGTCCAGGCGATTGCGACGATCCGGGAGGGGCTGCGCCACAGCGTCCTGAACGCGAAGTACCACGAGCAGGAGGCCCACATCGTCGCGCAGGCCGGGCGCAAGCATGCTGTGACGATCGCGACCAACATGGCCGGGCGCGGCACCGACATCCTGCTCGGCGGAAGCCCCCAGGCGCTGGCCGACGACGCGATCCGCCAGGAGGAGAGCCGCCGCCAGCCCCCGCCCCATGCCGGCGCGGAGCAGGCCGCCGCCGATGCCGGCCCACCGCAGCCGCTGGCCGAGGACGAGCGCCGCGCGATCATCGAGCGCTTCCAGCAGCAGTGCGCGAAAGAGCACGACGAGGTGGTGGCCCTGGGCGGGCTGCACGTCCTCGGCACCGAGCGGCACGAGGCCCGCCGCATCGACAACCAGCTGCGCGGCCGCAGCGGCCGCCAGGGCGATCCGGGCTCGTCGCGCTTCTACCTCTCGCTGGCGGATGACCTCATGCGGGTCTTCGGCTCGGACCGCATCGCGCGCCTCATGGAGTTCAAGTGGTTCCAGTGGGAGGAGGGGCTGCCGATCGAGCACCCGATGGTCACGCGGGCGATCGAGACCGCGCAGCGGCGCGTGGAGGGCCACAACTTCGACATCCGCAAGCAGCTCCTCGAGTACGACAACACGATGAACCGCCAGCGCGAGGTCATCTACGAGCAGCGCCACCGCATCCTCGAAGGCGTGAACCTTGGGGGGCTCGTCGTGGACATCATGGGGGAAGTGGTCGACGGCCTGCTGGAGACGTTTGCCCCGGCCGCGCAACGGCCGGATGCGTGGGACCTCAACGGGCTGCGCGAGGCGCTCGGCCGGCAGTTCGGGGTGCCGATGCCGCCCGAGGAGGCGCCGCCTGCTGATCGCCCGACGGGCGGGGATCGCGAGGCCTTGGCCGATCGGCTCGTGGAGGCCTTCCGGCTGGCGTATGACGCCAAGCGCGCCGCCATCGGCCCCGAGCTGATGGCGCAGCTGGAGCGGACGGTGCTGCTCTCCGTCATGGACGCGAAGTGGAAGGACCACCTCTACATGATGGACGCGCTGCGGGAGGGCATCCACCTGCGCGCCTACGGCCAGCGCGATCCGCTTGTCGAGTACCAGCGCGAAGCCTACGCGATGTTCCAGGACATGATCGCCTCGATCAAAGCCGAATCGCTGGAGCTGTTGCTGCGCGTGCAGCCGGTGGCCGAGGCGCGCCCTGTCAGCGTGTTTGCCAAAACCCCTGTGACTGAGCTGCATCCCGACGCAGCGGAGGCCGCGCGGATACTTCCTCAGCGGCCGGTGGAGGTTGGTTCTGGGCTCGGGGCTCTGGGCTCTGGGCAGTTGCCCCCAGCCCCCAGCCCCCAGCCCCCAGCCACCGTGCGTTCGCAGCCTGCGTCTGTGATGCGCGCCGGGCCCAAGGTCGGCCGGAACGAGCCCTGCCCGTGCGGGAGCGGTCTCAAATATAAGCGATGCCATGGCAAGTAACCTCAGGCGGCTGACCCGACGGGCGCTGGGGCGCATCGGGTTGCTGGGCGCGGCCGCCGGGGCGATCAACGCCTGGTTGTGCTATGCGGGGCTGCCCGTCCCGGTGCGGCTCGAAGGGGAGCTGTTCGGCGGCGCCACCCCGGTGCGGTTTCCCTGGACCGTGATTCCTGCCGGGGCGGTGCACGGGGCGCTGTTGGCCATCGTTCCCGTCGGGCTAGCCGCCTTCCTGCGCCGGAAGCCGCTCTGGCTGCGGCTGGCCGTGGCGGTGGCGGCCGGGTGGGGTTCCGGTTGGCTGTCATGGATGCCGATGAACCTGATCTTCCAGATGGGCTGGTCGAACTATGCGAGCAACCTCCCCGCCCTCGCGGTGTGGCCCTTCTGCTATTTCGGCCTGGCGGGCCTGCTCTATTACGCGTGGCTGAACTTCGGCCGCGGCCTCGCCTCAACGCGGTTATCCGCGCAGCTGGCGGCTGGCAGCCTCAGCGGCGCGCTGGGAGCCTTGTGGTTTTGGACAAACTGGGGCGTGTGGTACTTCAGCCTGCTGCACGGGACGATCTGGGGTTGCCTCGTCGGCTACGGCGTCTGGCGCTCCCAGCAGGGCCCGCCTCAGCGGCGTTGACAGGGGTTCATCACTTATGATACACTCCATGCCGGGAGGACGGGGCGGATGCCGACGAAATATCCACGGTTGAACGTGGTGCTGGAGCCGATGGTGATGGACGCCGTGGGGCGTCTGGCGAGGAAGGACGGCGTCTCACGGTCGATGAAGGCGCGTGAGTTAATTCGTGAGGCCCTGGAGCGTTATGAAGACGCCTACTGGGCAGAGAAGGCCCACGCGAGAATGAAGGGTTTCAAGCTGCGGGACGCCTTGACACATGAGCAGGTGTGGGCGCATTTGAAGAAACGACGCCGGTAATGGCGTATCAGGTCGTCTACCACCCTCTCGTCCTCGCAGAGGATCGTCGAGCTGTCCATCGCACCCTTCAGCACCGGGTTCTCCGAGCTATCGAGCAACGCCTCACGACCGAACCAGCCTACTACGGAGAGCCGCTTCGGTATCGCCTGGAGGGTTACTGGAGACTTCGTGTCGGGGATTACCGAGTGATCTACCAAATCATTGAGGGCAAGGTGCTGGTCGTGGCAATCGGGCATCGAAAAGAAATCTACTCGATTTCTCCCGGACGCCTCCTATGGCGCCCCTAGCAAATGGAACGGCAAGACCCCCGCTCCTCTCGACGCTCCTAAGCATCGTTTTGCTCATTCTGTCGTTCCCAAACTTTAACCTGTGGTGGTTAGCTTGGGTCGCCCTCGTTCCGTGGCTGCTGGCGCTGCGCGGGTTGGGTGGGGCGCGCGCGTTCCGGTGGTCGTGGCTCATCGGGTTCCTCTTCTTCCTCGGCTCGATCTGGTGGCTGGTGCGCCTGAGCGCCGTCGCCGGCCCGATGGCCGTCATCGGCTGGCTCGCGCTGTGCGCGTATCTCGCGCTGTTCTTTGGCCTCTTCGGCTGGGCGCGCCACCGCTGGCCGGGCGGCCTGCTGTTCGCGCCGGCGCTCTGGGTCGTGCTCGAGTACGCGCGCAGCCACTTGCTCTCCGGCTTCGGCTGGAACCTGCTCGCCTACTCGCAGGCGCCGTGGCTGCCGGTGATCCAGATCGCCGACGTGACCGGCGCCTGGGGCGTGTCGTTTCTCATCGTCTTCGTGAACGTCGCCATCAATGAGGCCGTCCGGGACATTTCTATTTTTCGCCGTCACGTCGAGGAGGCGAAAAATAGAAGTGTCCCGGCTTTTGGAGTAGCGCTGGCGGCCGCGGTGGTGCTCGCGACGCTCGCGTACGGCGCGTGGCGCATCCCGCAGGTGACCGGCGCACAGATGACGCGGGTGGCGGTGGTGCAGGGCAACATCCCACAGGAAGAGAAGTGGGACGAGGCCTACCAGGGCGCCATCCTGGATACGTACGAGGGCCTGACCCGCGAGGCCGCCAGGGACCAGCCGGCGCTGATCGTCTGGCCGGAAACCTCGGTGCCAGGCTTCCTCGGGCTGGACGAGCCGCTGACCCAGCGCATCAGCCGGCTGGCCGCATCGGTCGGCATCCCGTTGCTGGTGGGCGCGCCAATGAGCCGCCTCGACAGAGGCGTTGACGGGCCCGTCGGGAAGATGACCAACAGCGCGGTGCTGGTGGGGGCGGATGGCATCCTCGGGCCCCAATACGACAAGCTGCACCTGGTGCCCTTCGGCGAGTTCGTGCCTGGCGAGCAGTGGCTGCCCTGGCTGCGCAACGCGCTGCCCCCGATCGGCGAGTTCGTTCCAGGCCGAGACGACACGGTATTTCACCTCGGCGCAGGGCTCAGGGCGCAGGGCTCAGGGCATGAGCTTGGCCCACAGCCCCCAGCCCAGAGCCCCGAGCTGAAATTCAGTGTGCTGGTTTGTTTTGAGGACATCTTTCCGGAGCTGGCGCGCCGGTTTGTCCGCGAGGGCGCGCGCCTGCTCCTCGTCATCACGAACGACGCCTGGTTCGGACCGACCGCCGCCGCCTACCAGCACGCCCAGGCCTCGACCTTGCGGGCGGTGGAGCTGCGGGTGCCGGTGGCGCGCGCTGCCAACACCGGCTGGTCCGGCTGCATTGACGCGAGCGGCCGCTGGGGGGGCGCGGTCCGCGACGCGCAGGGCCGCGAGCTGTTCACCGCCGGCACGCACCCCTGCGCGCCTTCGCCGGGGACGGCCGACAGCCTCTATCTGCGCTGGGGCGACTGGTTCGTCCTCCTGTGCCTCGGCGTCGTCATTTGCCGGCTGCTCGTCAAGCGCGTATAATCGAAAAAATGCCCGACCAAGAGCAGACCCGCCGGCACAAACTCGACCTCCTGCGCCGGCAGCGCATCCTGCCGTTCGGCGAGCGGTTTCCCAAGACGGAGCCGATCCAGGCGCTGGCGGCGTCCTTCCAGGAGGGCCGCGCGGTGACGACGGCGGGCCGGCTGGCCGCCACGCGCGGCCACGGCGGCCTGACCTTCGCGGATCTGCGGGACGCCAGCGGCAAGATTCAGATCTGCCTGCGGAAGGAGCGTCTCGGCGAGGAGGCGTACGCGTTCTGTGAGGCGCTGGATCTCGGCGACATCGTGGGGGTCTCGGGCGCGCTCTTCAAGACGAAGACCGGCGAGGTGACGGTTGAGGTGGAGCGCCTGACGCTCCTGGCCAAGGCCCTGCGGCCGCCTCCCGAGAAGTGGCACGGGCTGAAAGACGTGGAAATCCGCTACCGCCAGCGGTACCTGGATCTCATCGCCAACGAGCCGGTGCGCCAGGTGTTCCTCCAGCGCAGCCGGCTGCTTTCGAGCCTGCGCGAGACGCTGGCGCGGCACGGGTTCCTCGAAGTCGAAACGCCCCTGATGCACCCGATCCCTGGCGGGGCGGCCGGGCAGCCATTCGTGACGCGCCACGAGGCGCTCGACGCGGAGCTCTACCTGCGCCTGGCGCCTGAGCTGTATCTCAAGGAGCTGTTAGTCGGCGGACTCGAGCGGGTCTATGAGCTGAACCGCTCGTTCCGGAACGAGGGGCTCTCCAGCCGCCACAACCCGGAGTTCACGATGCTGGAAGCCTACGCCGCGTATCAGGATGACGCCTTCATGATGGAGCTCCTGCAGGAGCTCATCTGCGACGCGGCGAAGGCGCTGCGCGGGTCGCTCCAGTGGACCTACCAGGGCCAGCCGATCGACCTGACCCCGCCGTGGGAGCGCGCCTCGTTCGCGCAGGCGATGGCGGACATGGGCCTGTCCCCGCGCGCCTCGCTGGAGGACATCCAGGCCGTGCTGCAGCGCAAGGGGCTGAAGGTGAAGGGGCTGACCCGCTCGCAGCTGGTGCGCCTGGTCGAGCAGCTCTTCGAGCCGAAGACCAAGATGAAGCCGCTCTTCGTTGTCGACTACTGGACGGAGCTGTCGCCGCTGGCCAAGGCGAAGCCGGACAACCCGCTGATCGTGGAGCGGTTTGAGCTGTTCCTCGGCGGCCTCGAAGTGGCCAATGCCTACTCCGAGCTGAACGATCCCCTCGAGCAGCGCGCGCGGTTCGAGGCGCAGCTGGAGGCCGCCGGGGTGAAAGGCAAGGCGCGCAAGATCGACGAGGCGTTCGTCGAGGCGCTGGAGTACGGCATGCCGCCGGCCGGCGGGCTCGGCGTGGGCGTCGATCGGCTGGCGATGCTCCTGCTCGATCAGCCAACCATCAAGGACGTGATTTTGTTCCCGCTGCTGAAGCCGCAGGGGTGAGCGTGATGGGGATGATCCATCTCCTGCGTGCGGCTGCCACAGACCAACAGATCAGCGAAATGCTCGAAGTGCATGAGACGTATCTCAAGCTCGCCGGTGATGTGCAACGGGGGGTGGTGGCCGGCGGAGGCGAGTTCCACGCCGATTGCGAGTCCCTGTTGGTTGAAGACGGTAGCCGACGGGAAGACATCTGGGGCGCAGATTGGATCCCAGCGGAACAGGCCGTCCGGTGCTCGGCGCTCATCAACATCCGCCCCCGGCTGAACCCGAGTCTGGAGATTCAAGAGCAGGCCGTCCGACAGCGGGTGGAGGAGATTGTTCGGAGGGTCTTAAAACGGCGATGAGGGACTGGGCCAGCCGTCGAAGACGCTACCAACAGGACAACCCGCCAGTCCAACTGGGAGGGCTGGCGTCAAACCTCAGCCGGATTTCCTGGTTTGCTCAGCGCGGCGATCAGCAGAGCGCTTGCCCGGTATTCCAAGAGAGCAAGTACTTCACCGAATGGTCTGCCCCGTCGCTTCCGGTAGAGCAGCAGGGGTTGCTTGCTGAACTGCAAGTCGACCTGGCACTCTGGGAACGAGGATGGGGAGGGCGCTTGAGCCCCTCGCGCATTGCTCAAGAGGCGCAACGATGGTCGGTCAGGCTGCTGGAGTCCGCCGGGTTGCTGACGCCATGAGCAGCTCGGGTGACCTGCAACCTGATGGGTCCCAGATGCCTGAGCAGGACGTCCTTCTGACGGCCCCGCTGGCGTTCCGTCATTCTTGAGCGGCGATGCGATACGAGCCCTGGTTAGGGCTGCGGTTTCTGTTCGCCAAGCGGCGCGAGCGGTTCATCTCGATCGCTAGGAATAGTGCGCGATGAAAAAAGCCTGGATGCATAAGGCGAAATCGTTTGAGGATGCCAAGCGGTTTGACACATGGTTCTGGCAGCAAGCCGGGGCGTCCGCCCGCTTTGAGGCCGCATGGGCCATGGTCGGTGAGTTCTTGAAAATGAAGGGGAGGCCGCGTGCTCAGCTCCGATTACGAAGATCTATTCAGCACGTTGAACGCCTATAAGATCAAGTACCTCGTCGTCGGCGCACACGCCGTGGCGTTTTACGCGCAGCCTCGCTTCACCAAGGATTTGGATGTCTGGGTGCCGACGGCGCTCAATGATAGCCAGCGGGTGTACGACGCCTTGAAAGCCTACGGCGCCCCCCTTCGAGGCCTGACGCCGAAGAGTTTTGGGACGCCGGGTATCATCCTGCAGATCGGCGTGGCCCCGGTGCGGGTCGACATCATGACCGCGGTGCCGGGTGTGGGTGTCGAAGAGGCCTGGAAGAGCCGAGTGAAGTCTCGATACGGCAAAACGTCCATTCAGGTGATCGGGTTGCCGGAACTGATCAAGGCCAAGCGCGCCGCCGGCCGACCCCAGGATAAGCTGGACCTCACCAAGCTCTTAAAAAAGAAACGATCCGGCTGTCGGTGACCGCCACGGCAGATGTCCTGTTGTCCAACGCGCAGCCCTCTTCAGACCGTCGTCGAATGAAAGGCCAGCGTAACCGTGACCTGTTGCGAGGTGCTGTAGCTATCGTGCTGAGTCTTGTGAGCGGATCAGGTCATGCTCAAGAGTCAGAACAGCTCGGTGGCGTTCCGACGATCAGAGTGGACAATGAGCACTTGCAGACCGAGAGAAGCGACGGATCGCAGCCCCTTCGATATCAGGTGCCAGCGGCAGGGCAAATCATCCTGGACGCTACGGGCTACCGGTTTTCAATCCCCGCTTTCTTAGGAGTGGGCAGCCCCACAATGATCATGGTGTCGACAGGGCAAGGCCAGCAGTACGGAATAGCCTGGGAGCCCGGGGTGACACACTACACGTTGTCGGCACAAACACTCCACCCGTTGAAAGGATCGCAGTCCTTTCTGGGTTTTCGCGCCGGGCAGGAGATCGTCATCATGATCGGTCATGTCGTTCTGCCGGCAAATACGGCGAGCGGCTCCACGTTTTACCCTTTTTGGTTTGCGCTCGTGGATATCCTCTAGCCAGGAACATGCGCTACGAGCTGTGGTTAGGGCTGCGGTTTTTGTTCGCCAAGCGGCGCGAGCGGTTCATCTCGCTCATCGCGGTCTTGTCCATCGGCGGGGTGGCGCTCGGGGTGGCGGCGCTGCTCGTCGTCCTGGCCGTGATGAGCGGCTTTGACCACGACATCAAGGACAAGCTGGTCGGGACCAACGCGCACCTGATCGTCGAGGCGCCGGAGGGCGTGCGGGATGTGGACGGCGTCCTGCGCCGGCTCAGCGCCATGGAGCATGTCGTCGGCACGAGCCCCTTCGTGGCCGGGCAGGCGATTCTGCGGCTGCCCCGCCAGGCGTTCGGGGTGCTCGTGCGCGGCATCGACGGCGAGCGGGAGGCCCGGGTGAACCGGCTGGGCGACTACCTGATCGCCGGCCGCCTGCCCGTCGCCGATCAGGACGCGGTGATCGGCGCCGAACTGAGCGCGTCGCTCGGCCTCGGCGTGGGGGAGCCGCTGCGGCTGATCAGCCCGGCGGACGGCCAGACGCATGAGCTCATCGTCAGCGGGGTCTTCCGCTCCGGCATGTTCGAGTACGACATGAACCTCATCGCCGTCACCCTGGCGCGGGCGCAACAGCTCTACCGCCTGGACGGGGTGGTCAGCGGCGTGGGGGTGAAGCTGGACCGGCTGGAGCTCGCCCCGGAGGTGAAGCAGGCCATCGCACGCGTGCTCGGCCCCGCCTACGACGTGCGGAGCTGGATGGAGCTCAACCCGGCGCTGTTCGGCGCGCTGGCGGTCGAGAAGCGGGTCATGTTCATCATCCTGACCCTGATCATCGTCGTCGCCGCGCTGAACATCACCTCGATGCTCATCATGATCGTCATGGAGAAGACCAAGGACATCGGGATCCTGCGCGCGCTCGGGGCCACGCGGGCGTCGATCGCCAGGCTCTTCCTCGCGCAGGGCTGCGTGGTGGGGCTGATCGGCATCGGGCTGGGGCTGGCGGGCGGGCTGTCGCTCGCGCGGCACCTGAACGCGATCGCGAAGTGGCTCGAGGGGACGTTCGGCTGGTCGCTGTTCCCGCCGACGATCTACTACCTCGACCACATCCCGACGCAGGTCAACGGGCCCGACGTGGCGCGGGTCGTCGCCGCGGCGTTCGGCCTGGCGGTGCTCGCCGGCACGTATGCGGCCGTCCGCGCGGCGCGCCTAGCCCCCGTCGACGCCCTCCGCTATGAGTAAAAAGTGCCAGGCACTTTCCCGCTTGGAATTTTCACGAATCTGTGGAAAACCCGAGTTTTCCACAGTTCGGGCAAGAAACGAACCGGCGAAGTGCCTGGCACTTTATGCTTGAGGTGCGGAACATCTATAAGCAGTACCAAATGGGCAAGGTCTCTCTTGAGGTCCTGAAGGGCGTTTCGATGCGCCTCGATGACGGCGCCTTCGTCGCCATCATGGGGCCGTCCGGGGCTGGGAAATCCACGCTCCTGCACCTTTTGGCCGGGCTCGACACGCCGACGCGAGGCGAGGTGCTGTGGGAAGGGCGATCCGTGTCCAGCCTGCCGGATGCCAAGCGAGCCGCATTTCGCAACCGGACCCTCGGGATCATCTTCCAGTTTTACCACTTGCTCCCGGAGCTCTCGGCGGTGGAGAATGTGGCGCTGCCCGGGTTGGTCAACCCCGCCCTGAAGGGCGGGGTCAATGGCCACCGAGGCGCTCGCGCGCTGCGCGAGCGGGCGCGATCCGGCCTGGAACAGGTCGGCCTCGGTGCGCGGCTGCGCCACCGGCCCAGCCAGCTCTCCGGCGGGGAGCAGCAGCGGGTGGCGATCGCGCGGGCGCTCGTCAACCAGCCGCGGTGGCTGCTGTGCGATGAGCCGACCGGCAATCTCGATACGAAGACCGGCGCCGAGATCATCGAGCTCCTTGTCGGGCTGCACCGCCGCCAGCGCGTCGGCTTGGTGCTGGTGACCCATGAACACAAGCTGGCCGAGCTGGCCGAGCGCATCATCGTCCTTGAGGATGGGCGGATCGTCGCCGGTGTCTGACACCTGGCTATCGCGAGACAGTTGCCAGGTGTCTGACCCCGGTCTCTGAGGAGGTGCTACGTGAACGTCTATCTGAACGGCAAATTCGTGGAACACGCGAAAGCGATGGTGTCGGTGTTCGATCACGGGCTGCTCTACGGCGACGGGGTCTTCGAGGGGATCCGCTCCTACGACGGGCTGATCTTTAAGCTGCGCGAGCACATCGACCGGCTGTTCGAGTCGGCGCACACGATCATGCTGAAGATTCCGCTGGGCAAGGCGCAGCTCATCGAGGTCGTGAAACGGAGTCTCCGCGTCAACCGGCTCCACAACGCCTACATCCGGCTCGTGGTGACGCGCGGCGTGGGCGACTTGGGCCTGGATCCGCGCAAGTGCACGAAGCCGACGGTGTTCGTGATCGCGGACAAGATCCAGCTCTACCCGAGAAGGCTCTACGAGCGGGGGCTGTCGCTCATCACCGTGGCGACGCAGCGCAACGTGCCGGAAGCGCTCAACCCGCAGATCAAGTCGCTCAACTACCTCAACAACATCCTCGCGAAGATCGAGGCGATCAACGCGGGCTATGAGGAAGCGATCATGCTCTCCCACTCCGGCTACGTGACGGAGTGCACCGGGGAGAACATCTTCCTCGTGAAGGGCCGGCGGCTCATGACGCCCCCGCCGTACATCGGGGTGCTGCGCGGCATCACCCGCCGGACGGTCATGGAGCTGGGTGAGCGGCAGGGGCTTAGCGTCTGCGAGGAACTCCTCACCCGGCACGATTTGTTCAACGCCGAGGAGGTATTCCTGACCGGCACCGCGGCCGAGATCGTGCCGGTGGTGCGGATCGACGGCCGGCTGATTGGCTCCGGCCGCCCCGGGCCGGCGACCAAGCGGCTCCAGGCGGGATTTCGGCAGCTGACGAAGACGGAAGGGGTCCGCTACTGAAGTGGCTGAGTGATGGGTCCGGCGCACTTGGCCGCTGAGCCACTTTGCCAGTGACGGGAAACCTGCTAGACTAGATAGTGGGGGTGAATGCGATGTTATGCGAGCTGTGCAAACAGGCGCAGGCGACGGTGCATCTGACCGAGATCGTCAACGAGCAGATGACGGAGCTGCACCTGTGCGAGGTGTGCGCCAACCAAAAGGGCGCCCAGGTCGAAAGCCACTTCGGGCTCTCCGACCTGCTCTCCGGCCTGGCGGAGTTCGGCAAGACGCAGGAGGCGGAGGAGGCCACGGTCAAGGCCTGCGCGGTCTGCGGGATGACCTACGACGACTTCCGCAAGGTGGGCCGGCTGGGCTGCGCCGAATGCTACCAGACCTTCAAGCGCAGCCTCGGCAGCCTGCTGAAGCGCATCCACGGCTCGCCGATTCATGTCGGCAAGTCGCCCGCGCGGCTGATCAAGCCGGGCAAGGCGGCGAAGACGGAGCTGCTGGAGCTGAAGCGCAAGCTGGAGCGGGCGATCGAGCGCGAAGAGTTCGAGGAGGCGGCCCGGCTGCGCGACCAGATCCGCCGGGCCGAGCAGCAGGAACAGCAAGCGAAACAGAGGAAGAATAAAGAATGAGGCGAGAACTGGACGAGTTCCTCAAGCAGCCGAGCGAATGGCTGCGCGGCGTCGGGCCGGTGTCGGATATCGTCATCTCGAGCCGGATCCGGCTGGCCCGCAACCTGGACAAGTCCCCGTTCGCCACGCGCGCGACGCGCGCCTCGCAGGCCGAGGTCTTCAAGGTCGTCCAGGAGGGGCTCGGCGCGACGGCGTCCCTCAGGAAGGCGCTCGTCCTCGAGCTCTCGGACCTGGACGAGGTGGACCGCCAGTTTCTCGTGGAGCGGCACCTGGTCAGCCGGGAGCACGTCATCCATCCGGAGGGCAAGGGCGTGGCGATCGGGCCGGGCGAGGTGGTCAGCATCATGATCAACGAGGAGGACCACCTGCGGATCCAGGTGATGCAGTCGGGGTTGAACCTGCAGGATGCCTGGACGATCATCGACACCCTGGATGATGAGCTGTCGGAGGCGCTGCCGTTCGCGTACTCGACGGACTGGGGCTACCTCACCTGCTGCCCGACGAATACCGGCACCGGCCTGCGGGCGTCGGTGATGGCGCATCTGCCCTCGCTGGTCATCACGAAGCAGATCAACAAGGTGCTCCACACGATCACCAAGCTGGGGCTGACGGCCCGCGGCCTGTACGGGGAAGGGACGGAGGCGTCGGGCAACTTCTTCCAGATCTCCAACCAAGTCGCCCTGGGCCGCTCGGAGGAGGAGATCATCGAGAACCTGGAGCGGATCATCAAGGAGGTTATCCACCAGGAGCAGACGGCGCGCGACTCGCTGATGACGAGCAGCCGGGTCCAGCTGGAAGACCGGATCTGGCGCGCGTTCGGGATCCTGCGCCACGCGAAAACGATGAGCTCCAATGAGGCGCTGGATCTGCTCTCCGCGGTCCGCCTGGGGGTGGACCTCGGGGTCATGTCCCCCACCGGCGGATCCCTGCCCGCCTCGGCGAGTACGGGGCAGGCGGGCGCCTCCGGCGGAAACGGGCTGACGCGGCACGTCGTCAATGAGCTGTTCATCTTCGCGCAGCCCGCCCACCTGCAGAAGCTGGAAGGCAAGGCGCTGTCGGCCAAGGAACGCGACGCGAAACGCGCCGAGCTCATCCGCGCGAAGCTCGGCGGCCAAACCTAAAAAGGTGTCAGACACCTTTCAAAGCGGGAAAAGTGTCTGACACCTTTCGAAGCAGAGGAGTTCCACTCATGTTCAACAAGTTTACGGAGCGGGCACGGAAGGTGATCCTCTTGGCCAAAGAGGAGGCCAAGCGGTTCAACCACGACTACATCGGCACCGAGCACATCCTCCTCGGCCTCATCCGCGAGGGGGAGGGGGTGGCGGCGGCGGTGTTGCAGAAGCTCGGCCTGTCGCCGGAGAAGATCCGGCTCGAAGTGGAGAAGCTCGTGCAGAGCGGGCCGAGCACGATGGTCTCGGGGGATATCCCCTTCACGCCGAAGGCCAAGAAGGTGATCGAGCTCGCCATGGAGGAAGCCCGCAGCCTGGGCCACAACTACATCGGCACGGAGCACCTGCTGCTCGGCCTGATCCGCGAGGGCGAGGGGGTGGCGTCCCAGGTGCTGATGAACTTAGGGCTCGACCTCAACCGCGTGCGCAATGAGGTCATCACGCTGCTGGGTTCGTCGAGCCCGGCGCCGACCGGCGCCGGCCAGGGCGCGCGGACCAAGACCCCGGCGCTGGATGCGTTCGGGCGCGACCTCACGCAGCTGGCGCGTGAGGGCAAGCTGGACCCGGTGATCGGCCGCAAGGAGGAGATCGAGCGCGTGATCCAGATCCTGGCCCGCCGCACGAAGAACAACCCCGTGCTGCTCGGCGAGGCCGGGGTGGGCAAGACCGCCATTGTCGAGGGGCTGGCCCAGATGGTCGTCAAGAATGATGTGCCCGAGATTCTGCGCGACAAGCGGGTCATCATCCTGGACCTGGCGCTCATGGTGGCCGGCACGAAGTACCGCGGCCAATTCGAGGAGCGGATCAAAGCCGTGATGGACGAGATCCGCCGCACCGAGAACGTCATGCTCTTCATCGACGAGATCCATACGCTCGTCGGGGCCGGTTCGGCCGAGGGCGCCATCGACGCCTCCAACATCCTCAAGCCGGCCCTGTCGCGCGGCGAGATCCAATGCATCGGGGCCACGACCCTGGACGAGTACCGCAAGTACATCGAGAAGGACGCCGCGCTGGAGCGGCGGTTCCAGACCATCATCGTCGAGCCGCCCTCGGTGGCGGAGACCATTGAGATCCTGAAGGGGCTGCGCGACAAGTACGAGGCGCACCACCGGGTCAAATACCTGGATGAAGCGCTCGAGGTCGCAGCCAAGCTCTCGGACCGGTACATCGCCGGCCGGTTTCTGCCGGACAAGGCGATCGACCTCATCGACGAGGCCGGCTCGCGCGCGCGGCTGTCCGTGCTGACGGTGCCGCCGGAGATGAAGGACCTCGAGGAGAAGATCGAGCACATCCGCAAGGAGAAGGAATCCGCGATCAAGGGCCAGGACTTCGAGCTCGCCGCCTCGCTGCGCGACCAGGAGCGGGAGGCGCGCGAGCAGCTCGAGCGGACCAAGACCGACTGGAAGAAGGTCAAGGGCGAGGCGATGCCGGTCGTGACGGCCGAGGACATCGCCACCATCACCGCGAAGTGGACCGGCATCCCGCTGGCCCGCCTCGAGGAGAAGGAAACCGAACGGCTCCTCAAGATGGAGGAGCAGGTGCACAAGCGCGTCATCGGCCAGGAGGAGGCCATCGCCGCCATCGCGCGGGCGATCCGCCGCTCCCGGGCCGGCATCAAGGACCCGCGGCGGCCGATCGGCTCCTTCGTCTTCCTCGGGCCGACCGGCGTGGGCAAGACGCTGCTGGCGCGCGCGCTGGCGGAGTTCCTGTTTGGCGACGAGGACGCGCTCGTGCAGCTCGACATGTCCGAGTACATGGAGAAGTTCAACGTCTCCCGCCTCGTCGGCGCGCCGCCCGGCTACGTGGGCTACGAGGAAGGCGGGCAGCTCACCGAGCGGATCCGCCGCCGGCCCTACGCCGTCGTCCTCCTCGATGAGATCGAGAAGGCGCACCCGGATGTCTTCAACATCCTCCTGCAGGTGCTGGAGGACGGCCGGCTCACCGACAGCTTCGGCCGGAAGGTCGATTTCCGCAACACGGTGCTCATCATGACCTCGAACCTGGGGGCGGAGCTGCTCAAGAAGCAGGGCAGCATCGGCTTCGCGCCGACGAAGGAGGAGGTGACCTTCGAGAAGATGAAGGCGCAGCTGATGGAGGAGGTCAAGCGCACGTTCAAGCCGGAGTTCCTGAACCGGATCGACGACGTGATCGTCTTCCACCCGCTGTCGCAGGAGAACCTGGTCAAGATCGTCGAGGTCGAGATCGGCATGGTTCGGGAGCGGCTGCGCGAGCAGGGGATCGCCGTGGAGGTCGACGACTCCGGCAAGGCGCTCCTCGTCGAGAAGGGCTTTGACCTCGTGTACGGGGCGCGGCCGCTCAAGCGCGTCATCCAGCGGCTGATCGAGGATCCGCTCGCCGAAGCGGTCATCGCTCGGCGGGTCAAATCCGGCGCCACCGTGCGCGCGTTCCGCAAGGGAGAGGAGCTGGATTTTGAAGAACTCCCGGTGGAGTCGCCCACGTCCACCAACTAGGCGGCATCCTACCGCCCCTGGGGGCTCAGGGCTCAGGGCTCGGGGCACCTGCCAGAGCCCACAGCCCTGAGCCCGGAGCCGACCTCGATGATCGCGCGGTTGCAGACCTCCTTCCTCGAAACCACGGCGGCCGCCGGCGCCCTCGCGGTGGAGCTGCTCTGGTACACCGGCAGCCTCTGCCTGCTGTTCCTCAAGACCCTCGGGGGGATCTTCACCCGGTCGCTGCGCCCCCAGGCGGTCGTCTACGAGCTGTGGAAGATCGGCGCGCAGTCGTGGTTCATCGTCGCGGTCTCCTCCCTCTTCATCGGCATGGTCCTCGGCTTCCAGAGCGCCTACCAGATGCAGAAGCTGGCGGCCGAGATCTACATCGCCAGCCTCGTGGCGCTGTCCGTCGTGCGGGAGATCGGCCCGGTCATCACGGCGCTCATCATCGCCGGGCGGGTGGGCTCGGCCATCGCGGCGGAGCTCGGCACGATGAAGGTGACCGAGCAGATCGACGCGCTCATGACGCTGGCGGCGGACCCGGTGCGGTTCCTCGTCGTGCCGCGGTTCATCGCGATGGTGATCGCGCTGCCGCTCTTGACGCTGTGGGCGGACGCGGTGGGCATCTTCGGCGGGTTCCTCATCGGGACGATGAAGCTCAGCATCCTGCCGAGCCTCTACTGGAAGATGACGACGATCCCCCTCATGTACAAAGATCTCACCTCCGGGCTGCTCAAGGCGTTCATTTTCGGGATGATCATCTGCACGGTGAGCTGCTTCGAGGGCTTCCGGACCGAGGGCGGCGCCGAGGGGGTCGGGCGCTCGACCACCGTGGCGGTGGTGACGTCGTTCATCCTCATCATCGCGGCCGACTGCCTGTGCACCGCGCTGTTTTACTTCGTGTGGCACTAAGAGCGCCCATCACAATGACGGAAGTGGCAAAGTGGCTGAGTGGCAAAGTGGC
>Ga0114945_10000416_pt1 | contig 27408 bp, 29 predicted proteins | sample OV2TP3_FD_87194 | JGI IMG/M metagenome (GOLD analysis project Ga0114945, IMG submission 87194) | Hot spring microbial communities from Beatty, Nevada to study Microbial Dark Matter (Phase II) - OV2 TP3 | ecosystem: Environmental > Aquatic > Thermal springs > Hot (42-90C) | place: USA: Beatty...
ATGCTGCCGTCGGCGAGCCGCACCGCGACTTCCACGCTGCCGTTCCTGGGCAGCATCAGGCGCCCGGCTTCGACTTCCTTCTGCAGCCGCGACTGCTCGTTGTCGGGGATGCCGAAGTTGATCCAGATCGGGTCGACCTGCATCACCGTGGTGAGAAGCACGTTCGGCCCCGAGACCAGCGTGCCCTCCGACGGCACGGCGCGGCTGGCGATCCCCGAGACTGGCGACTCCACTTTCGTGTAGCTCAGATTCAGTTTCGCCTCGAGGAGGCGCGCCTGGGCCGATTTCACCTCGGCCGCCGTAATGGCCTCCGACGACACCGCATCGTCGTATTCCTTCTGGCTGACCGCCTTCTCGGCGTAGAGCGGCTTGTAGCGCGCAGCGTTGCGCTTCGCCTGCTCGTGGCGCGCCTCGGCGGCGGCGACGTCGGCCACGGCGCGCGCGAGCGCTGCCTCGAACGGCGCCGGATCGATGGTGAAAAGCGACTGGCCCTTCGTGACCGGCTCGCCTTCCTTGAAATTGCGCGCCAGCAATATTCCGGTAACGCGCGCGCGCACCTCCACTTCGCGCGAGCCCGCGGCCTGACCGACGTATTCGTAGGCCACCGGCAGCGATTGCGGCGTCACCGTAACCACGTTGACCTCGGGGGGCGGCATTCCAGCGCCCGGGCCGCCATGGCCCTGGCCGCCTTTCTCGCGACCATCGGAGGGGCTGCAGCCGGCGAGCGTCGCGGCGAGGAGCAAAACGACCAGATTGGCAAGACGCATGAGGTGCTCTCCGGGTTCCAGCGAAAGGCTTGAAAAACTCAGTCCAGCTCGGACAGTGCGCGCTTCAGCGCAGCGTGGTCTACCGCGCCGAGCGCCCTGCCGAGCTTGCGGCGCACTTCGTCCACCTTCCTTGCTCCGGCCGCCTGGCGCTCGCGGCCGAGCGGCGTGATCGCCGCGCGCAGGCTGCGCCGGTCCGCCGGATCGTCGACGCGGCGCACCAGCCTGTCGGCCTCGAGCCGGTCCACGAGCTGCGTGATGTTGGAGCGCACGCACGCGCAGCGCGCCGCGAGCTCGCCGAGCGGCACCGGCTCGTCGGCCTGCACCAGCTGGGTCAGCGCGGCGAGCTTCGCGCCCGACAGCTGCACCTGGGCCAGCGCCTCCTCCAGCCGGCTCTCGAGCGCATGCGCCGCCTGCATCAGCGACCACATGACGTCGTCGGCGGCCGGCGCGGCGTTGCGGCGGCGGCGGACGCGGCGTTTGTTCATACATGAATTATACAGTGCTGAGCAACACCGCGCAAGGCCCGCGGACCGCGCAATAAATCAGGGGCTTGCGCGGCCGATTGCGGCCCGCCGCCGCCCGTTATACTTTTTCGTGCTCCCATGCTGAGAAAACGCTTTGCCCGGCGCGAGGACCTTGGCCTGACGAGGGCCGAGTTCGCCCGGCTCGGGCGACTCGACACGCCGCAGAAGATCCAGGAGTTCCTCTACGCGCTGAAGCAGAACTTCGAGGTCGGCGGCGATACCTGCCGGCCGGTTCGCCAGGTGCTGCGCACCGGCAGGGCGCATTGCATCGAAGGGGCAATGCTCGCCGCCGCCGCGCTGTGGGTGCACGGCGAGCCGCCGCTGCTGCTCGACATGCGCGCGGTGCGCGACTTCGACCATGTGGTGGCGCTGTTCCGGCACCGCGGCCGCTGGGGCGCGATCTCCAAGACCAACGGCATCGGCCTGCGCTGGCGCGATCCGGTGTACCGCTCGCTGCGCGAGCTCGCGATGTCGTACTTCCACGAGTACTACAACCGGCGCGACCAGAAGACCCTGCGCGAATACTCTGCGCCCTACGATCTGCGCCGTATCGACCCGGCGATCTGGGTGAGCGGCGAAAAAAACGCCTGGCAGGTCGCCGAGGCGCTCGACGGGCTGCGGCACTGGCCCCTGCTGAACGGCCACTACCTCAGGGCGGTGACGCGCCGCGACCCGTTCGAGCGCCGCGTCGGCGGCCTGCTGCAGTACCGCCGGCCGCGCGCGCTGCTCGAGAAGCTCGAGCGGATGAAGAAGAAGCGCAAAAAATCGGGGACGGAGCCCTAATTCCGGAACGCGCAGCTAAAGGAATTAGGGCTCCGTCCCCGAATCTACTGTCCTTCGACCTTGCCGATCTTTTCTAGGGCAGTCTTGAGGCGCGCGGCGTCGCGCTCCCAGTACTTGCTGAACTCCGGCGCGTCCAGGTACTGGATCGGCGTCGCAACCTTGCCCATCGCGCCCCTGAATTCGGCCGAGTTGGCCGCCTGGCGCACGGCGTCGCGCAGCTTCTGCTGCACCGGCGCAGGCGTCGCCGCGGGAACGAAGACGCCCGACCAGATGTAGAACTCGGCGTCGTAGCCGAGCTCCTTGAAGGTCGGAATCTCCGGCAGCAGCTTGAGGCGCTCCGTGCTCCAGCTTGCGAGCGCGCGCATCTTGCCGCCCTTGATCTGCCCGATCGCCGCCGCCGGACCCGAAGCCAGCGCGTGGACCTGCCCGCCGAGCAACGCGGTCACCGCCGGCCCGCCTCCCTGGTAGGGCACGTGGAAGAGCTTGATGCCCGCGGCGTGGGCGAAGATCTCCATGGCAACGTGCAGCGTGCTGTAGACCCCCGCGGACGAGTAGTTGATCTTGCCGGGATACGCTTTCGCCGTCGCGACGAACTCCTGAAGCGTGCGCCAGGGGCTGTCGGTGCGCACCACCAGCACCGTCGGGTCCGCGGTGACCAGCGCGATCGGGGCGAAGTCGTGCATCTCATAGGAAGGCTGCTTGCCGTTGATGCGGTCGGACACCGGGAATACCGAAATCGAGGACAGCGCCATGAGAATCGTGTACCCGTCGGGCGGCGTCTTGGCGACCGCCGTCATGCCGACCGCGCCGCCGGCGCCGGTGCGGTTCACCACTACCACCGGCTGCTTCAGGACCTTTTCCATGGAGGCGGCGAGCGGCCGGCCGACGATGTCGGCTACTCCCCCGGGCGGGAAAGGCACGATCATCGTCACGGGCTTCGAGGGATAGGGGTCCTGCGCCCAGCCCGCAAAGGACAACAGGGAAACGACCAGGAAACCGAGGATCCGCGACATAGTGCCCCTCCAATGGCGCGAAATTAACACGCAGTTACAGATGTTGCACTTTATCGGTTCACTTCCCGGGGCGACGGGCGTGAAATGGCCATCACCCTCATCAAGGAGATCGCCATGCTGAAGAAACTGATCCTCGCCGCCTCGGCACTGCTCGTCTCGGCGCCGGTGTTCGCCGACCCGCCCCGCTGGGCCCCGGCGTACGGCTGGCGCGCCAAGCAGCCCCATTACCGCCCTTACCACCCCTACGCGCGGCCGGTGGTCCTGCTGCCGGCGCCGCGGGTCTACTACGCGCCCGCGCCCGTGTATTACTACCCCGCCCCGGTTTATTACCCTGCGCCGGTCTATCGGCCCGGGCCGGTCGAGCCGAGCATCTCCATCGGCGTGACCTTCCCGCTCTAGTCGAACTCGGCCTTGAAGCCGGGGGGCGGCGAGTAGGCGAAGCTCCCGCGCCGGATCACCGCCTCCCGGCCGCCGTTTGCGGCCACGAGCTCGGCCTGCCGCCGCTTCGCGCGGCGGTCCACTTCCTCGGGATCGAGCAGCGCGCGGAGCCTTGCATGGCATTCGTTCCTCGTCTTTGCGAAAGCCTTGTCCGTGCCGAGATCGCGCAGCTCCTCCGGGTCCGATTCCAGATCGAACAGCTGCGGCCGGTTGGGATAGTGCACGAAGTACACGTACTTCCACTTGCCGTGGCGGATCATGTATTCGCCCGAGCGCGACGATGAAGCGTGGTATTCGGAGAGCACGACGCGGTTTGCATCTGCTTTTGAAAAAAGAGAAACTCCCGAGGCCTCGGGTGCGGACTCGCCGACGCACTCCATGACCGTCGGGTAAACGTCGACATGGCTTACCGGTTCGCAGCGCACTGCGGCCGGAATGTCCGGCCCGGCGAGGATCAGCGGCACCTTGACGGCCTCTTCGTACAGCACCTGCTTGCCCCACATGCCGCGGGCGCCGAGGTTGTCCCCGTGGTCGGAGGTGTAGAGGACCCTGGTGTTTCCCGAAAAGCCGCACTCCTCCAGGGAATCGAGCAGGTGGCCGATGTTCTCGTCGAGCGAGGAAACGAGGCCGAAATAGCCCGCCCGTGCGCGCTTCACTGCCGCCTCGTCCTTGAAGTGCTCGTCGTAGCCGGTGTTCCCGGCCTGGTCGTGCACGTAGGGATGAAGATTCTTTTCCCGATACAGCTTTGGCATTGGCACGCGCTCGAAGGGGTAACGGTAGTACCAGTGCGGCGGCGCGGTCAGCGGGAAGTGCGGCGCAACGAAGGAAACGAACAGCACCCACGGACGCTCGGTATGCTTGCGCGCCTCCTCGTGCAGCCAGATCTGGGCGCGGGAAGCGATCTCGCGGTCGTACCACGTGTACTCGGATTCGCCCGGCCCCGAAAGCGCCGCGAGCTTCTTGCCGTCGGCGCGCGCTGGCATGTCGTCGCCGCGCAGCAGCCCGTAGAGATCGCCTTTGCGCTCGAACACGTTCATCGGAACGATCTCTTCGGAGAAGCCGTTGTCGTCGTCGCTGGAGCGGAAATGCAGCTTGCCCACGGAGACCACGCGGTGGCCTTTCGCGCGCAGGCGGTGGTGCCAGCTCGGGATCGAGCCCTCGTACGGGTCGGCGTTGTCCCAGTAGCCGATCTGGTGGATGTACTTCCCCACCGCAAACGCAGCGCGCGCCGGCACGCAGATCGGGCACGTCGTGTAGGCGGCCGTGAAGCGCGTGCCGCGCGCGGCGAGCCGGTCCAGATTCGGCGTGACGAGCAGCCGGCTTCCCGAGCAGCCCATCCAGCGCGGGTCGTGCTCGTCCGACATGACGATCAGGAGATTCGCCGGCGTCACGCCATGCCCACCTGCGACAGCCGGGGAACGATGTCGTCCGGGCGGCTGTGGACCATGTCCAGCAAGCCGCTTTTTTCTTTTGACCTCTCGAAAATGTTTTCCATTTCGTGCGGATCGTTGACGAGGTCGTAGAGCTCGCCCGCCCCCGAGCGCAGCTCGACGGTGAGCTTGTGCGTGCGGGTGCGCACGGTGCGCAGGTCGAGATCCACCCCGGAGCGCGAAGCGCGCAGGTCCCACTCGCTGTAGGCGAAGTCGCGGCTCTCCTCGCCTTCGATCAGCCTGCGCAGGCTGCGGCTGTGCTTCGCCGCGAAAGGCACGCCCGCGTAGTCGGCGAAGGTGGCCGGCAGGTCGACCGTGGAAACGGGGTCGCCGACGATCTTTCCCACAGGGATGCCGTTCCCCTTGAAGATCAGACCCACTCTCAGCAAACCCTCATAAGCCATCGGCCCTTTCAGGATCAGGCCGTGGTCGCCAAGCCAGTCGCCGTGGTCGGTCGAATACACCACCAGGGTGTTTTCCGACAGGTTCAGATTTTCGAGCTGCAGCACAATGCGTCCGACGTTGTGGTCGATGAGCGAGATCATGCCGTAGTAGTTGGCGATCAGCTCGCGCAGCTGCCGGTCGGTCTGCACGGGAATGCGCGAGTACTCCTCGCGGATCTTGCGCAGGTGGGGCACGATCTGCGGCTTGCCTTCGAGGCTCTGCCGGTGCCACCACGGGCGCCGTTCCAGATCGAGGCTGCGGTGCGGCGGGAGGTCGATCTCGTCCGGATGGTGCATGCGGCTCCACGGATCGGGGGCGTCGAACGGGTGGTGCGGATCGGGGAACGAAGCCCACAGGCAGAAAGGTTTGTTTTGATTTTTGCTTAGAAACTCTATTGTCCGGTCGCCGACCCAGGTGGAGTTGTGGAACGCCGGCGGCAGGGCCGAGTGGAACGTCTGCATGGCCGTGCTGAGCGGCGGCAGCTGCGTTTCATAGAGCCGCTGCAGCTCTTCTCCCCGCCCGTCCTTGTGGAACCAGCGCTCGTAGTGCTGGCCGCGCGGCGGCTTCATCGGCGGCCAGTGATTGTGGCCCTCGACCATCAGCTCGACGTGCCCGAACCCCATGTACGGGCCGTTCCAGCCCGGGTTCTGGTCGCTGTTGCGGCATTCCGGCGTGCCGGTCGAGGCGAAGGTGTGAGAGGTCGCGAAATGCGCCTTGCCGATGAACGCCGTGCGATAGCCCGCCTTTGCGAACGCCCCGGCGAATCCCGCCTCGCCCGCCTCCGGGTCGAGGTCGATGCCGTTGTCGGAGACGCCGTGCGTGTAAGGCAGCAGCCCCGTAAGGATCGAAGCGCGCGAAGGCTGGCATACCAGGTTCGGCGTGATGCAGGCCGAGAAGCGCGTGCCCTCGCGCGCCAGCGCGTCGAGGTGCGGCGTCCTCACCTTGCGCCCCTCGAACCCGTAGCAGTCGCCTCGCTGCTGGTCGGAGGTGATGAACAGGAGGTTGGGTCCGGCGCCCATCCCTTACTGCGGCTCGATTCCGGCCGCCTTGACGATCGCAGGCCAGCGGGCCACTTCGGCGCGGATGAACTCGCCGTAGGCTTCCGGCGAGGCGCTCGGCGCGACCTCGAGCCCGGCCTTGTTCAGGCGCTCGACCACCGTGGGGTTCTTCAGCGCCTTGACGAACTCGGCGAACAGCTTGTCGATCACCGGCTTCGGCGTGCCCGCGGGTGCCACCGGCCCGAACCACTGGATGGTCTCGTAGCCCGGAAGCTCCTCGTAGACCGTGGGCACGTCGGGCAGCGACGGCGAGCGCTTGCGCGCGGTGACCGCGAATACCTTGAGCTTGCCGGCCTTGATGTGGGGCAGCGTGGGCGGCAGGCCGATCAGCCCCAGCGGCACCTGCCCGGCGACCAGATCGACGATCAGCTGCCCGCCGCCGCGGTAGGGCACGTGCTGGATATCCAGCTTGCCGGCCTGCTGCTTGAACAGCTCGCCGGCGAGGTGCTGCGGCGTGCCGGTGCCCGGCGAGCCGAACGCCAGCTTCGAGGTCTTCGCCAGCGCGATCAGCTCCTTCAGCGTGTTCGCGGGCACCGAGGGATGACCGACGATGATGTGCGTGCCGAGGATCGTGTTGGTGATCGGCGCGAAGTCCTTGACCGGGTCGTGATTCAGCTTCTTGTATATCGCCGGCGCGATCGCATTCGCGTCGGCGTACATCAGGACCGTGTAGCCATCGGGCGCGGCGCGCGCGACGTAGTCGGTGCCCACCAGGCCGCCGGCGCCGGTGCGGTTCTCCACGACTACCGATTGCCCGATGGTTTCCGACATGACGGCGGCGAGCGAGCGCGCCGTCAGGTCCATGGCGCCGCCGGCGGCATACGGGACGATGACGTGGATCGGCTTGCTCGGAAACTGTTGCGCCGCCACGGCGAGCGGCACGGCGAGCGCGAGCGCCGCCAGTAACGTGCGTTTCATGTGTGTTTCCTCCCTGTCGCCATCCTAACGGATTTCGGCGGGCGGGCGACGCCGAGGCCGCCGTTTGCAAGATTTACATGCGGAACGAGCGCCGCAGCGGGATCAGCCGCTCGGCGGGCGGATACCAGCCCTGCGACGCGTAATGGCTCGTGTGCAGATAGCACTGGAAGCGAGCCTCGCGCCTGCCGTACTCGAAGGTCAACAGACGGCTGCTCGGCCACCAGCGTCGTTCCGAGCGGCCGTGATAGCGCGTCATGGCGCCCACGTTGGCGAAGGTGATGTCCCATCGCCGTACCAGCATTTCCTTGCCACCGTAGCGGTCGTCGGGATGCGCGTGCGTGTGACTGCCGAGCCACATGTCGATCGCCCCGGGATGGGCTTCAAAGTACTCCTGGAAAGCGTTCGTGTCGGCCTCGTCCCCCACCCAGTACAGATACGACGCACCTTCCGCGTCTTCGTACTGGTGATGATAGTTGCCGTTGACGCCCTCCCAGCGGCCGGTGGCGGTAGTCGTATCCCTCAGCATGTGATGGGCGCAGGTCACGATGATCTTGTCTTGATTCGCCTGGACCATACGACGCCACCAATCGAATGTCTCCGACGTGATGGCCCCGGCCGGGTAGCCACCCACTTCGGCCCGTCCTTTGGGCGGACCGCCGTCATTGCGATCGCCGAGCATCAGGAAGAGCACATTGCCGGCGAGGAAAGCGTAGCGCTCCCAGGTGCCGTCGATGCGATAGGGCCGCAGCTCGGCGCGAACGCATGAGAATTCGCTGTTCAGGCCCAGGGGATCGATCCATTTCCTGAACCACCACTGCGTCTCCTCACCAGGCCCGCTCGCGTCGTGGTTTCCGAGCAGGCAGTAGATCTGCTCGAGACGGTGCTCGAGCCCGGAGCGCAGCTGTTCGACTACTGGCGGTCCATCGCTGTCCTTGGGCGGCCCCTGCGTTCCGCACAGGTCCCCAAGGTTCACCATGATGTCCCATTCGAAGGGCCCGCCGCCTTCAGAGCCGCCCCGCTCGCTTTGCTCGATCGCTTCGGCAAGGCTTCTGCGGCCGTGCCGCAGGTCGCTGTGTACGTGGCAGCAGCCGCACGCCCAGACGCGAAGCGCGCTCATGTCAATGGGACGGAGGCAGCTTCGTGTGCCACGTCGTCGCCTCTTGATACTGGTGCGCGACCTGCAGGAGCCGGTCCTCGGAGGCAGGCCGGCCTAGCAACTGAAACCCCACCGGCATGCCCTCGCCCGCGAAGCCGCAAGGCACGCTGATCGCCGGTAGGCCGAGGTAGTTTGTCCAGCGGGTATACCGCGTCATGCGTTCCACCAGGCCTGGAAGCTCGTGCGCGCCGTGGTAATCGGTCTCGTCGAGCGTCGGCGTCGCAATGCCGAGGACCGGGAACCAGAGGAGGTCCGCCTGCGAGAACACGGCCTGCACAAACTCCTCGAGCAGGCGCCCGCGGGCCCGCAGGGCGTCGAGGTAATGCGTTGCGGGCACATGAAAGCCGCCCTCTATCCTGGCGAGTGCCGCCTTGCCGTAGTCCGCGCGCCGGGTGCGCACCCATTTTCCATGGGCCGCGGAGAGCTCGACCTTGTTGATGACGTTGGCCGGACGGTAATAAGTGCGGAAGTCGGGCATGGCGACCTCGCGCACTTGCGCACCGGCACCGCCGAGCACATTCAGGCTTTCCCGCAGGCAGCTCATCAGCGCGGGTTCTACATCCGCGAGTATCTCCGCCCCGGGCACGCCTATCCGTACGCCGTCGATGCCGGCGGAGAGGAGGCGTCCGAAGTCGACCTTGCGCTGCGCTCGAGTCGCGAAATCGCGCTCGTCGGGGCCCGCGACGGCCTGCATCACGAGGGCGCAGTCGGAAGCCGTGCGCGCCAGCGGCCCGATCGTGTCGAGCGACCAGCTGCGCGGCATCGCGCCGTAGCGGCTGATCGTTCCGTATGTCGGCTTGAGCCCGACGACGCCGCACAACGCAGCCGGCAGCCGGACCGATCCGCCGGTATCCGAGCCGATGGCCGCAGGTACCATGCGTGCCGCCACGGCCGCGCCCGAACCGCTCGAGGAGCCTCCGGGGATACGCTCCGTGCTCCAGGGATTGCGACAGTGGCCGAAGTGCTCGTTATGCCCGGTGGGGCTGATCGCGAACTCGCCCATGTTCAGCCCGCCCATCAGCACCGCGCCGGCATCCTGCAGCTTCTCGATGAGTGTGGCAGTGGAGCCGGCGAGCGCATCGCGGCCGATCCGCGAGCCGAAGGTGCAGACCTTGCCCTTTCGCAGGAACATGTCCTTGAACGCCAGCGGCACACCGTGCAAAGGACCGCGGCGCTTGCCGGCGGCGAGCTCGCGGTCCCTTTCCCGTGCCTGTTCCAGCGCTTCTTCGGCTTCTACCGCGATGAAGCAGTTGACGCGCGCCTGAGCCGCGGCGATCTGCTCGAGGCACGACCGGGTGACTTCAAGCGCGGAGAAGCGCCGGTCGGCGATTCCGCTCGACACCTCCGAGAGAGAAAGCTGGGCGAGCTGCGCGCTCACCTTGGCTCGCCCATCCGGTAGAGCGCGGACAGGAAATCGAGCGCATCGTCCTCGAAACGCGCCATCTCCCACAGGCGCGCCCCACCTTCGCACAGGGCCTGTATCTCGCGCGCGAGCTCGTCGGCGCGTTGTTCCGTCAATTCGAGCCCGTGCAGCGACCGGGCCTGATCCATGATGAGTCGCTTGTCGAGCGCCATCGTCACCCGCTCCGGCTGCTACTCGACTTTGATGCCTGCCGCCTTGACGACCTGCGTCCAGCGGCGGATCTCTGCCTTGATCTGCTCGGCGAACTGGCCGGGCGTGGAGGCGACCGGATCGATGCCCTGCGCAAGAAAGCGCTCGCGCAGGTCCGGTGCGGCCATGGCTCGCACGATTTCCGCGTTCAGCTTGCTGATCACGTCTTCCGGTGTTTTGGCGGGCGCAACGATACCGTACCAGAGAGGCACGTCATAGCCGTCGTAGCCCGACTCGGCGAACGTCGGGACGTCCGGCATGGCAGCGGACCGACGCGGCGTGGTGACAGCCAGTGCCCGGACTCTGCCGTCGCGCACCATCGGCACCGCCGGCGGCAGACCGGAGACGTATAGCGACACCTGGCCGCCGAGCAGATCAGTCAATGCGGGAGGCGCGCCCTTGTACGGAACATGGACCAGCTTGATCCCGGCCATGTGCGCGAAGAGCGCTCCTGCGAGATGGCTCGGGCTGCCGGTGCCGGCCGAAGCGAGATTGATTTCTCCGGGCCTGCGCCTGGCGAGCGCGACGAGATCGCGGACCGTCTGCGCCGGCAGCGCCGGGTGCGCCACCAGTACCATCGGCGATATGCCGGCAAGGGACACGGGCGAGAAGTCCTTCACCGAGTCGTAGCTGAGCTTCGGATAAAGCGCGGGATTGATGGCAAGGGCGTTGTTCGCAAGGAGAAGCGTGTAGCCGTCCGACGGCGCCCGCGCGACGAACTCGGTGGCGATATTCGCACCGGCCCCTGGCCGGTTCTCCACGATGAAAGGCTGGCCGAGTGAATCGCGCAGCTTTTCCGCTACTGCCCGCGCGGCGAAATCTACGCCGGTACCCGCGACAAAGCCGGCGATGATCCGGACTGGCTTGGCGGGATAGGGCTGCCCCGACACGGCGGAAACCCGCAAGGCCAGGCAGGCAATCAATGCCAGCCCGAAGTACCGCAAGACCACGGCTGTCATGGCGGACCTCCCTGCGCAAAGTACCCGTCGGATGTTGACAGATGTGGCACATGACTACAAATTACTGAAATTTGCAATCCGCTAAATTCTGGTTATGGAATTCCGCGACCTCACGTATTTCCTGCAAGCTGCGAATTCCGGCCATCTCGGCCGCGCGGCGCGCAGCCTCGGGTTGAGCCAGCCGGCGCTGACAAAAAGCGTCGCCCGCCTGGAGCGCGAGTTGAGGGCACGCCTGTTCGAACGCACTCCGAAAGGCGTGAAGCTCACCGATTTCGGGGAACATGTCCTGCGCCACGCGGTCCGTTTGCGCGACGCGGTCGACGACATCAAGCGAGAGCTCGAAGACCTGTCCAGTGGCGCGACCGGCCACCTGCGGATCGGCACCGGGGTCGCGATGTCGCACTATCTTCTGCCGCGCGCCTGCGCGAAGCTGCTCGCGCAGTGGCCGCGCGTCACGCTCGATATCACGGCGGGCACGGGCAGGAGCCTGATTCCGCTGCTGCGGGACGGCCATCTTGACCTCGTGCTGAGCGGTATCGAGCCCGGACAGCAAGGCGATCTGCAGCAAGAGGCGATCATGAAGGATCAGGTCGTCGTTATCGCGCGCCGCACGCATCCGATCCACCGCAGGCACAGCATCACATTGAAGGAAATCCTGCGGCAGCGCTGGGTGATGTCGAAGTCGAGCTCGCTGATTTCGGAATGGTTGGCGCGCCGCTGCGCCGAGCTGGGGGTGCCGCCGCCGGTCCCGGCGGTACAGACCGACTCGATGTCCACCCTGCTGTCGCTGGTCGCCGGATCGGATCTGTTGACCTTCCATTCATGGTCGAGCATCCGCCATTCACCCCTGCGCTCAAACGTTCGGCGAGTCGTTGTTTCCAGACTGGTCTGGCACCGGCAGGTCGGCGTCAGCTACCGCCGCAACGGCTATCTGCCAGCAGCGGCGAGGCAGCTGATCGACATTCTGAAGGACATCAGCGCGAGCGACGAGGCAGGGGACTAGATCCGCTTATCGGACCTCGAGCCTCCTACTCGGCTTCGCGTTTCTTCAGGGTTTTGGGCGGGCCGGCCACCCCCAAGCCGACGCGCGTCGTCTCGAGGTCGATCAAGTCCTCCGGCGTCACGTTGGCGATGTTCACATCGGGGCCGAGCTCCTCGACGAGCAGCTTCTTCAGCGCCTCGACGTCGCACTTGCGCACCTCCGGGATCCACGGACCGGGCAATTCGATCATGACCCGCTTCAAATCCAGTTGCCTCAAAATCAAATCCAGCGTACGGCGGTTCGGGCGACCTTTCCTGACCAGCTCGGCCGCTTCCACCAGCACCAGCGCCGCGCCCGCTGCGAAACAATCCTCGGCCTGCGAAATCAGCAGCTTCGGATTGCTCAGGGTTTCCTTGGAACCGACTTCGCCGTAGACGACGAGGCCCGCGCCGCGCGCGGCGTGGATCTGCTCTTTCCTCTGGGAAGGGCTGAGCGGCACCACGTTGTCGGAAATCTCGATCGCCTCAAAGCCGACGCGCCTTGCTTCCTTGTAGAACCGGGGCAACGCCCGCGTGCCTTGCGTGGCGAAGACGTATTCATGAAACTGCCCCCCGAGGAAGGGCTGGACCCTGTGGCGCCGATACGCCTTCAACTTGGCGATGAGCAGCCTTTCCGGATAAAGCCGAGCCGTCCCGGTCTTTATCTTGGCGAGGTCGGCGTAGTCGGCGGCGAGGGCCAGCAGGTCGGCCTGCTGGCCGAGCGGCAGCCCCTGGTCGACGATCATGGTGAGGCCGCAGCGGCGGGGCTTGGCGCTGCGCGCTGCGGGCAGGGGTACCATGGCAAAGGGTCGTCTGGGCATGCCGGTATGTTAGGTTTTAGGCGTCCGGGCGACAAAAGGGCATCAGTGAGGAGACCATGGACCGACGGACTTTTCTACTCGGGCTTGCGGCGGCGCCCTTCTGCGCTTATGCCCAGCCAAGGAACATGAAGGACATCGAGGCGCTGCAGAAGAGCTGGAAGACCTTCCTTCCGGCGGGGATGAGCTTTCCTGCGGCCGGGGAAGCGCTCAAGCTCTCCAAGGACGAGTGGCGCAAGCGCCTGCCCGCCGATGCCTTCAAGGTCCTGCGCGAGGAAGGCACCGAGCGCGCCGGCACCAGCCCGCTCAACGACGAGAAGCGGCCGGGCGTGTTCGTCTGCGCCGGCTGCGGGCTGCCGCTTTTCACTTCCCAGATGAAATACGAGTCGGGCACCGGCTGGCCGAGCTTCTTCACCACCATCCCGGGCGCGTTCGCGATGAAAAAGGACTTCTTCCTGATCTATCCGCGCACCGAGTACCACTGCATCCGCTGCGGCGGCCACCACGGCCACGTCTTCGACGACGGCCCGCCGCCCACCGGCCAGCGCTGGTGCAACAACGGCGTCGCGCTCAAGTTCGTGCCGAAGGAAGGCAAGGCTTGAGTTTTACTCATTCCTTTCCCGAGCGCCAGATCCCGTAGAGGATCCACAGGCTGTTCAGGAACGCGAGCACGTAGCCGAGCAGGCCGATCGCCGGCAGCACCGGGATGCCGAGGAAACTCGGCCCTTCCTGCACGGTGAGCACGATCGCCGAGCCGATCACGAGCGAGGCGGTCATGATCCCCATGGTCACGCGGTCGAGCGTGCGGTCGAGCTGGCGGCCGAAGCTGTCGAGCCGCTTCAGGTCGAGGTCGACGCGCGCCTTGCCGCGCCGCGCCTCGCGCAGCAGCCGCGCCAGGTCGCGCGGCACGCTGCCCACGACGTTGAGGAACTCGGCCACCGCGCCGCGGCCGCGGCGCAGCAGCTCGGCCGGCTGGTAACGCTCGGCGAGCGCGCTGCGCACCAGCGGCGTCAGGTGGCTGATGATGTGGAAATCGGGATCGTACTGTCGGCCCAGGCCCTCCATCGTGATGAGCGCCTTGAACATCAGCGACAGGTCCGAAGGCAGCACGATCGAGTGCTCGCGCAGGATGCCGGCGAACTGCCGGATCACGGCGCCGATGCGGATGTTCTTCAGCGGCACGCCCTCGTAATCGAACACCAGCTCGTTCACGTCGGCGGCGAGCTTGGCCTCGTCGACGTGAGCGTCGGCGGCCCAGTCGAGAAGCACATCGAGCATCGGCTCCTCGGCCATGCGCGCGATGCCCGCGAGCAGATCGATCACCTGGTTGCGCCGCTGCGGCGAGAGCCTCCCGACCATGCCGTAATCGATGACCACGATGCGGTGGTCGCGCAGGTAGAACACGTTGCCGGGATGCGGGTCGGCGTGGAAGAAGCCGTCGATCAGGATCATCCTGAGGAAGCAATCGACGCCGAGCGCCGCGAGCCGCTTCTTGTCCAGGCCCGCCGCCTCGACCGCGGGCAGATCGTTCGCCGGAATGCCCTCGACGTGCTCCTGCACGAGGAGCGTCTCGCTCGTCCACTCCGGGAAGGTGCGCGGAATGACGATGTGCGGGTGGTCCTTGAAGTTGAGCCTGAAGCGCTCGATGTTGCGCGCTTCGGTCGCGAAGTCGAGCTCGCGCTCGAGCGAGCGCGCGAACTGGGCTGCGATCTCCGGCGGCCGGTAGCGCCGCGCCTCCGGCATCTCGGCATCGACCAGATCGGCGATGCGTCTGAGCAGGCGCAGGTCGGCGTCGATCTTCTGGCGGATGCCGGGGCGCCGTACCTTGAGCACCACGGAGGCTCCGTCGTGCAGCGTCGCGCGGTGCACCTGGGCGATCGACGCCGCCGCGTACGGCCGGGTGTCGATATCGCGAAACACGTCGAACGGCGAGCGTCCGAGCGCGCGCTCCAGCTCCGGCTGCAGCTGCGCGAACGGCACCGCCGGAACTTCGGCCTGCAGCTTCTCGAATTCGGCGATCCAGCGCGGCGGAAAGAGGTCCACGCGCGTCGCCAGGACCTGCCCCAGCTTGACGAAAGTAGGGCCCAGCTCCTCGAGCGCCATGCGCATGCGCTGCGCGGGCTCGAGCTTGACCGACTCGGCTGCCTCGCCCCAGTGCAGGATCTGCCCGGTGCGCTCGAGCATCCCGGCGACGCCGACGCGCTGCACGAAATCGCCGAGGCCGTGGCGGATGAAGACCGACGCGATCTCGTGCAGGCGCGGCAGCTCCCGCATGATGCCGAGGGTTTCCCGCAGCATCTCGAGCGGCTACGGCGTCTTCTTCTGCTCTTCGGTCTTGTGCAGCGCGTCGGCCATCCCGGCGAGCACGCCGCTCGCGATCTGCGCGAAGCGCGCGCTGAACTCGCCGGCGAGCTCGACACCCGCGAGCGTGAACTCGGCCGCGAGCCGCGCCGTCTGGCGCCCGGTCTCGGTGCCGGCGTGCGTCGCCCGGCGGAGGAGCTCGCGCAGCTCCGGGCGCACCCGCTCGTTCGCCGAATCCGCGACCTGGCTCACCGTGGCGACGAAATCCTCCTCGACTTTTTTCAGGCCGGTGAGCGCCTGCTTGAGCTCGTTGTCCGAGATGCCGCGCCCCGTGGCGACGAGCTGCCGAATCGCCTCGCGCCCGGCGTCGACCGACTTGGTGAGCGCCTGGTCCATGCCGCGGAACGCCTCGGCGAGCGCCTGGCGCATTTCCGTGCCGGTTCCCGCCGCGCCGACGCTCATGCCCTCGCTTACTGCGCGCACCACTTCGCGTATGCCCTCGCGGTCGAAGCGGCGGCTTTTCAGCGCCTCGAGCGTGAGATCGTGGATGCGCCGGCGGATGTCTTCCCCCTGCCTCACCGATTCGCTTGCCACCTGCTTGATAGTCTCCTCGGAGTACTGCTGAGAACGGCTCTCAGTCATGGTCGCTTCCGTATCTTTCGATGGTGAACCCGTCCATAATGCGCCCGTGCGTGGCCGCGCGGCAACCGCGAATTTATCCGCGCCGGCGCGGTCAAAGCAGCAACGCAACGGCTTGCCTCACGAGGGCGGGCCACTGCCGAAAGGGGCTCCGATGACCGTCGTCGCCCGCTTCGAGATCCGCTACACCCAATACCTCGACCACGAGGGACGGGGGGTCGGCCCCCTGCCTTCGTTCGCCAAAGACGCCGGCAACCTGGTGCCCGACTACCGCGCCATGGTCCTGATGCGCGCTCTGGACGCCAAGGCTGTTGCAATGCAGCGTACCGGCCAGATCGGCACCTACGCCTCGACGCTGGGCAAGGAGGCGATCGATGCCGGCGCGGGCGCGGTGCTCGCCCGGGACGACGTAGTCCTGCCGAGCTATCGCGAAAGCGGCATCTTCATGCTGCGCGGCGTGGCGCCGCATCGCGTGATGCTCTACTGGGGCGGCGACGAGCGCGGCAACGTGTTTCCGGAATCGCCGCGCGATTTTCCCTTCAACGTGCCGATCGGCACCCAGATGCCGCACGCCGCGGGGGTCGCCTACGCGATGAAGCTGCGCGGCGAGCGGCGCGCCGCGCTTGCGCTGTGCGGCGACGGCGCCACCTCGAAAGGCGACTTCTACGAAGCGATCAACGCCGCCGGAGCGTGGCGGCTGCCGATGGTCGTGCTGGTGGTCAACAACCAGTACGCGATCTCGGTGCCGCGGCGCATGCAGAGCGCCGCGCAGACGCTGGCGCAGAAAGGCGTTGCCGCCGGCATCGAATGCGAGCAGATCGACGGCAACGACGTGATCGCGGTGCGCGACGTGCTGGGGCGCGCTCTCGAGCGCGCGCGCTCGGGCGGCGGGCCGACCCTGGTGGAGGCGCTCACCTACCGGCTCTCGGACCACACCACCGCCGACGACGCCTCGCGCTACCGCAGCGCCGAGGAGCTCGCGGCGCAGTGGAAGCTCGAGCCGGTGCTGCGGCTGCGCAGCTGGCTGGCGGCGAACGGCGCGTGGTCGCAGCCACAGGAGCAGGCGCTGCAGCGTGAAGTCGCCGCGCACGTGCAGCAGACGGTGAAGGCCTATCTGGACACGCCTGCCCTCGAGGCGGCGCAGATGTTCCGCCATCTCTATGCGCGGCTGCCGCGGGTGTATGCGTGGCAGCTCGCCGCAGTCGCTGAACAGGAGCCCGAGCGTCATGCCGAGCATCACGCTGGTTGAGGGCATCAATCTCGCGCTGGCGCGCGCCATGGCCGACGACCCGCGGGTCGTGGTGCTGGGCGAGGACGTCGGTGTCAACGGCGGCGTGTTCCGCGCCACCGCCGGGCTGCAGCAGCGTTTCGGCGCGGCCCGAGTCGCCGACACGCCGCTCGCCGAGGGGCTGATCGCGGGAATGGCGGTCGGCATGGCCGCCGAAGGGCTGCGCCCCGTCGCCGAGATCCAGTTCGCCGGCTTCGCCTACGCCACCATCGACCAGATGCTCAACCATGCCGGCAGGCTGCGGCATCGCACCCAGGGACGGCTTACCTGCCCGATGGTGCTGCGCACGCCCTGCGGCGCCGGGATACGCGCGCCCGAGCACCATTCCGAAAGCCCGGAGGCGATGTTCGCGCACATACCGGGAATCCGCGTCGTGTATCCGTCTTCGCCGGCGCGCGCCTATGGTCTTCTCCTGGCGGCGATCGCCGATCCGGATCCGGTGGTGTTTCTCGAGCCTTCGCGGCTTTACCGGCGCTTCAAGGAGGAAGTCGAGGACGAAGGCGTGCCGCTGCCGCTCGACCAGGCCTTCGTGCTGCGCGAAGGCACCGACGTCACGCTCGTCGCGTGGGGTGCGATGGTCCAGGAAGCGCTCGAAGCCGCCGAGGAGCTCGCCGCCGAAGGCCTGTTCGCCGAGGTGATCGACGTGGCGACGCTCAAGCCGCTCGACATCGACACCATCCTCGCCTCGGTGAGAAAGACCGGTCGCTGCGTGGTGGTGAGCGAAGCGTCGCGCACCTGCAGCTTCGCCTCGGAGGTCTCGGCAAACGTCTCCGAGCTGGCGCTGCTCGCGCTGCTCGCCCCGGTCGAGCGTGTGACCGCCTGGGACACGGTCACCCCGATGGCGCGGCTCGAGCAGAAGTACATGCCCGATGCGCGGCGCATCGTGGCCGCCGCGCGCAAAGTGCTGCAGTATCAATGAAGATTTTCAACCTGCCCGATCTCGGCGAAGGCCTGCAGGAGGCCGAGATCGTCGAATGGCACGTCAAGCCCGGCGACGCCATCGCCGCCGACGCGCCCATGGTTTCCGTCGAGACCGAAAAGGCGATCGTCGAGGTCCCGGCGCCGCACGACGGGCGCATCGAGAAGCTTTTCGGAAAGCCGGGCGACCTGGTGCGCGTCGGCGCGCCGCTGGTCGGGTTCGAAGGCGAAGCGCCCGATACCGGCACGGTGGTCGGCGTCCTCAGCGAAGTCAGGGCCACGCCCGCCGTACGGGCGCTGGCGAGAAACCTCAACGTCGATCTCGCCACGGTGAAGCCCACCGGTCCCGGCGGCGTGGCGAGCACCGAGGACGTGAAGCGCGCGGCGCGCGGCGAGCCTGCGGCCGGCGCCGAGGAACCGCTGCGCGGCATGCGCCGCACGATGGCGCGCGCCATGGCGCTCGCCCACCAGGAAGTGGCGGCGGTCACCCTGGTCGACGATGCCGATGTCGATCACTGGCCGCAGGGTACGCCGCTTCTCGCGCGCCTCGTCAGGGCGCTCCTCGCCGCCTCGCGCGCCGAGCCGGGACTCAATGCCTGGTACGACGCCAAGGCCGGCTCGCGCCGCACGCTCGAGGAGGTGCACGTCGGCATCGCGGTCGACACGCCCGAGGGCCTTCTCGTGCCGGTGCTGCGCGACGCGCACAAAGGGTTTTCTGAAGAAGACTTGCGAAACCTGATTCAAAAAGCCCGGGATCGCAGCCTGCCTCCCGAGCTGCTGCGCGGCGCGACCATCACGCTGTCCAACTACGGCGCGATCGCCGGGCGCTATGCTTCGCCGCTGGTGGTGCCGCCCTCAGTGGCGATCGTCGGCGCCGGACGGCTGGAGCGCCGGCCGGTCGTCGCCGCGGACGGCTCGATCGCCGCGCACCGCGTGCTGCCGCTCTCGCTCACCTTCGATCACCGCGCGGCGACCGGAGGCGAGGCGGGACGCTTCCTCAATGCGCTGATCGCGGATCTGCGGGCTTGATGCGCAGGTCCTCCTCGATGGCGGGCCCGGGAAAATGGAAGCGCACCGGGCCGTCGGGCAGCGCGTTGACGAACTGCTTGAGGTAGGGATTCTCCGACGCGGAGATTTCCTGCGAGGTGCCCTTGCCGAGCACCGTGCCGTCGCCGATGACGTACACGAAGTCGGCCACCGCGAGCGCCTCCTTGACATCGTAGGTCACCACGATCGAGGTGAGCTCGAGCGCCTGGTTGAGCGAGCGGATCAGCTCGGCGATCTGGTTGAGCGAGATCGGATCGAGGCCGGCGAAGGGCTCGTCGTACATCATCAGCTTCGGGTCCGTGGCGATGGCGCGCGCGAGCGCCACGCGGCGCGTCATGCCGCCCGAGAGGTCGCCGGGCATCATCGCCTGCGCGCCGCGCAGGCCGACCGCGTGCAGCTTCATCAGCACCATGCGCCGCACGATCTCCTCGGGTACGGGAAAGTTCTCGCGGATCGGAAAGGCGATGTTGTCGTACACCGAGAGGTCGGTGAAAAGCCCGCTCGACTGGAACATCATGCCCATCTCGAGCCGCAGCTTGTAGAGCGCCTCGGCGTCGAGCTGGTGCACGTTCTTGTCCTGCACCGTGACCGTGCCCTGCGCGGGGTAGAGCTGGGCGCCGATGATCTTGAGCAGCGTCGACTTGCCGGAGCCGCTGCCGCCCAGGATCGCGACCACCCGGCCGCGCGGGATCTCGAGCTCGAGGCCGCGGAACACCTGCAGGTCGCCGTAGGAAAAATGCAGATTGGATACGGTGACGACGCTCGCCATGGGCGAGAATTCTAACCGTGAAGGCTCACCCCTATTCGCGGCTCACGCCCGATCTCGTGCTCGACGCGGTCGCGGCGCTCGGCCTGCGCCCGGACGGGCGGCTCCTGTCGCTCGCGAGCTACGAGAACCGCGTCTATCAGATCTGGCTCGAGGACGGGCCGCCCATCGTGGCGAAGTTCTACCGCCCGGGGCGCTGGAGCGACGCGCAGATCGACGAGGAGCATGCCTTTGCGCGCGAGCTCGCCGAGCGGGAAATCCCGGTGGTTGCTCCGACAATTTCGTCTTCACATTCGGGGTTTCGTCTTGCCGTCTATCCCCGCTGCGGCGGGCGCACGCCGGAGCTCGGCGATGCGAAAACCCTCGAATGGATCGGGCGCTTCATCGGCCGCATCCATGCCGTGGGCGCAGCGCGGCCTTTTCTCGAGAGAGAGTCTTTGACCGTACAGAGCTTCGGGCATGAACCGCGCGCTTATCTCCTCGCCAGCAGTCTCATTCCCGCCGACCTGCTGGAGGCCTGGAAAGCGGCCACGGCGCAGTCTCTGGAGGCCGTCGAGCACTGCTACGAGCGTGCCGGCGGCGTTGCGCAAATCCGGCTGCACGGCGACTGCCATCCCGGCAACATCCTGTGGACCGACGCAGGGCCGCATTTCGTCGACCTCGACGACGCGCGCATGGGGCCGGCGATCCAGGACCTGTGGATGCTGCTCTCCGGCGATCGCGGCGCGATGACGGCTCAGCTGCGCGACGTGCTCGCGGGCTACGAGGATTTCGCCGAGCTCGACCGGCGCGAGCTGCACCTGGTCGAGGCGCTGCGCACGCTGCGCCTGATCCACTACTCGGCGTGGATCGCACGGCGCTGGGACGATCCGGCGTTTCCGGCGGCGTTTCCCTGGTTCAACACGCAGCGCTACTGGCAGGACCGCATCCTCGAGCTGCGCGAGCAGATTGCGCTGATGGACGAGCCTCCGCTGGAAGCGGCCGCCTGATCAGTCCGGCACCTCGATCTCGGGATTCCAGGCGACTTCCCACAGGTGGCCATCGGGGTCCTGGAAGTAACCGGCGTAGCCGCCCCAGAAGGTGTTGCCGGCGGCTTTTGCGATCTTCGCCCCCGCTCGCCTCGCCCGTTCCATGACCGCGTCGACTTCTTCCCTGCTGTTGACGTTGTGCCCGATGGTGAATTCGGTCGCGCTGCGAGGGGACCGAGGGACGGAGGAATCGTGCGCGATATCGTCGCGCGGCCAGAGGGCGAGCTTGAGGCCGCCCTGCAGATCGAAGAACGCCACCGCGCCGTGCTCGAACTGCGTGCCGACGATCCCCTGGGTCGGCAGGCCCAGCCCGTCCCGGTAGAAGCGCAGCGACCTTTCCAGGTCGTCGACGCCGAGCGTGATGAGGGTGATCCTCGGCTTCATGTCTTCACGAGGCTCGACGTAACCCGTTTGCCGTCGAGAATCTCGATGCCGCGAAGCCGTCCGCGATCGTCGCTGTCCAGGTTCACTCCGAGCTCGTCGTACAGCGACAGCCGGTCGGCGTGCATGACGTCGATGGGTGGCTCGTCGGCGGTCAAATGAAGGTAGGCGGTATCCGAGAAGTCATCGTAGGTCCAGCGCACGAGATCCGCCTCCTTCAGTTGCTTCACCAGGTCCCCGCGGCCGACGTTGAGCAGCGCGATCTCCATGTCGGCGACCAGTTCCGGCAACGCCTCCAGCAGCTTCACGCAGTCCTCTTGCACCCTTCCGGCTTGTACAGGCGCTCGGTCGATGCCGGGTACTTGGCCAGCTTTTCCGAGGGCCGAACCGGCCGCGATACGAGCTCGCCGCCGCAATTCGGGCACTTGCCGCCGAGCACCTGCTCCGCGCACGTGCGGCAGAAGGTGCATTCGAAGGAGCAGATGAACGCCTCGCGCGACTCGGGCGGCAGGTCGCGGTTGCAGCACTCGCAGTTCGGTCGCAGTTGCAGCATTCAAAGGACCTTCCGGTTTGAAGGTGATCACTCAATCATCCTGTTGGCGCGAAGGAGGATCGACTGTGGAACGTTGATGCCGATCTCTCGCGCCGCCTTCAGGTTGACGTCGAGCTCGAACTTGGTCGGCTGCTCGACAGGAAGCTCGGCCGCCCGGGCGCCCTTGAGAATCCTGCCGATGGAGCGGGCGACGAGTCCCCACTGCTCCTCTAAGGAAGGTCTGAATAAGTAGCCGCGAATGATCGCGACCACAGTGAATTCGGATGGAAGGCGGCAATCGGCCGCGAATTCGCGCTTTTTTGCCGCCCGATCGGGCGCTGAGCGAGTCTATCTCCCGATTCTGGACGCACTACGCCTCCTGAAGTCGCAACAGTCGATGTCGAACCATGTACAGATTGGCAAGTGCACAGGTGACGAAGAGTCGATTGGCGTTCTTCGCGATGCCCCGGTAGCGAACCTTGGTGAAACCGAACACGCGCTTGACGACGCCGATGGCATGCTCCACGCGTGCGCGCACTCGGGAGCGCGCGCGGTTGATGATGCGTTGGCGCGGCGTGAGGTACTTGTAGCCGCGACCGCGCTTTTGCGTGAGGTCCTTCGCCGCCGGGGCGAGCGCTTCGATCATCTCGGTTTGCCCTGCGTAGGCGCTGTCGCCCCAGATGTGCGTTTCTCGTCCGTGAAGCAGCTCGGGCAGCAGGTTGCTGTCGTGCACGTTGGCTGCGCTGGCCGCCACCGAGTGAATGAGCTTGTGCTTCTTATCCACCCCGACGTGCGCCTTCATGCCGAAGTACCACTGGTTGCCCTTCTTGGTCTGATGCATCTCCGGGTCGCGCTCGCCGGAGGCGTTCTTGGTCGAGCTCGGCGCATTGATGATCGTCGCATCGACGATCGTGCCGTTGCTCACCTTCATGCCCTTCGCCTGAAGGTGGCGTCCCACCTGCTCGAAGAGCTTCTTGCCCAGGTCGTGCTTCTCCAGCAGATGGCGGAAATTGCATACCGTCGTCTCATCCGGAGCAGGCTTTCGACCCAGGTCCACCCCCGCAAAGGCGCGCATCGCGAGCGAGTCGTACAGCGCCTCTTCCACCGCCGGGTCGGACAGGTTGAACCAGTGCTGCAGGAAGTACGCGCGCAGCATCAACTCGAGATCGATCGGTGGCCGGCCGTTACCCGCCTTGGGATACACCGGCTCAATCAGCGCGCAAAGCTCGGCCCACGGCACCACGCGGTCCATCTCGGCCAGGAACTGCGCGCGCCGCGTCGCCTTCGTGTATTTCTCAAATCCGGTGCTGGCGAGCGTCATTTGCTTGTTCTTCATTCTCGTCTCCCGTTCTTGTTCGTTGAGCGCCGACGCGCTGCCCTTCAGACAAGTAAACAGGGGACTTGTTCAGAGATTCCCTAATGTAGGCCCATAGGCAATCAGGCCGCCGGCCGCGGTGAAACTTTTATTTTGGTACATCGCCGGCAGACGGTGCTGCGCTGCAAGGCGGACGAGGAGCGCAGGATTGCTGTTGAACGTTGGCGATATGAGCACCAAGACGGCTTCAGCGCGTGCTGCCACGGCCGCGGCGAATGCGGTTTCCAGCTCACTTGCCGATTTCGCGCGGACCACCTCGACGTGGATCTCGAGCTTGCGCGCCGCCGCCTCGACCGCCCTTGGCTGGCGCTCATGAGTGACCGGGTCCCAGAGTACGGCGACGCGGCTCAGTCGGGGCACGAGCTCCTTGAGCAGCTCAAGCCTTTTTGCGGATGCCTCGTCGGCAATTACCGCGACGCCGGTGATGTTGCCGCCCGGGCGCGACAGGCTCTTGACGAAACCCGATTCGACCGGGAACCCGACGATGGCCACGATCGGGATGGTGCTGGTGGCCTGCTGGGCAGCGCGGGTCGACAGATCCCCGGCGGTGGTGATGACGTCGACCTTCAGGCGCACCAGCTCGTTGGCGAATGCGGCCAGCCGGGCCGCATCGTTTCCGCCGTATCGGTACTCGATCGCAACCGTTTTCCCCTCATGCCATCCGAGGTCCCGCAGCCCCTTGAGCAGTGTCACCATGTTCTGATTGACGGGCGGCGGTGGCGGCACCTGCCACAGCACGCCGATGCGCGGCATCTTGGCCGCGGGCTGAGCGCCAGCGGCGACCGGCGCGACGATGCCGACCGCGATTGCAATCGGGCCGATGAGCTTGATCAGGACTCCCCCCTTGAAGACATTACGCCTCAAACAGCGAGCGGACGATTCCGTCATGCCGTGCGCAGGCGCAGCAGGCGCACCCCGGCGACCGCCGCGAGCGGCACCAGCAGCCCGACGACCGTCACGGAGATGAGCAGCGTGCCGAGCTCGCTGTAATCCTGCTGCACCCGGATCGCCCCGGTGGCGCGGTCGCGCACCTCGCGGCTCACGGTGTAGGCCTCGTTGAAGTACCTGGTGCCGAGCTGGGCCGCCGAGAGCGCCAGGTTCGAGAACGAGGCCATGACCGCGAAGTACGTCGCTTTCAGGTTACGCGGGGCGGAGTTGGCTATCCAGGCGAGCATCGGGATCATGGCGATCTGCCCCAGCGGCGACTCGAGCGCGGTGTCGATGACGGCGATGAAACGCTGGTCGACCACGCCGCCGGTGCGTGCCGCGGTCCACTCATGCAGCCCATAGTACATGCCGATGTTGGGCAGCGAAAGCAGCGAGCCGACGACGGTCAGCATGACGATGATGCTCGAGATCGGCTTCTCCGCCATGTAGCGTCGAAAGACGAACATGCCGACGAGCGTGAGGCCGTAGGCGATGAGCGCCAGCCGGGCGAAGAACGACTCGTCGAACCTGAGGATGTCGATCGCCCACCACTGGTAGCCGGGCCCGACGCTCGGCTTGGCGCGGTAGACGAAGATGATCAGCGCCGTTGCGACCAGCGTCTCCCGCGCGGCGGGCTCGAGCTCGCGCGCGAGGCGCCAGAGCAGGAACAGGATCACGGCGAGCGAGCCGCCGAAGATGATCTCCTGAGCGTGCGGCACGCGGCCCAGCCCGACCGAGAGCGTGATGACGACGAACACCAGGCTGCCGCCAAGGATCCACCAGTTCGGCCGCGTCCGTTCCTCGCCCTGCGCATCGAGGAGTTGCGCCACCTCGGCCGCAGAGCGGCCCAGGCGCCGCAGGCGCGCCGCATCGCGCATCCTGATCCCGCCGTGCAGCACCACGCCCGCGACCGAAAGCGCCGGGATGATGAGCGCGAGCCAGTAAACCCGCGCATAGAGCGCCGCGCGCTCGGGCTGCGGCAGGTTCTCGGTGCCATAGAAGAGGTAGACGTTGGCGAGCGCAACGACCGCGAGCCCGCCGATCACCGCCACGCGGCCGAGGGTCTGCATCGTCGTGTGCATCGACTTGCGCGCCGCCTCGTCGTAGGGACTGCCCTGCGCGTCGATACGCGGCACCGCCTCGACCGTCATGGCGTCGGCGACCGCGTCCTGGATCATGTAGCCGGTCGGCGAGACGAGCGAAGCGAGGACGAACCAGGCGGTCGGGCTCATTGCCGCGCGCATCGCCTCCATGTGGCTGATCAGCCCGATCATGATCGCGAGGCCCGCGGCGATCATCCCGGCGCCGAGCCAGACCAGCGCCGCCTTCCAGCGCCAGATGAGGTCGACCACGTGCCCGACCGGCATCTTCAGCGCCCAGGGAATGCCCGCCCAGAAGCCGAGCGCGGCGAGGAACGCCGCGGAGACGTCGAGGTAGTCCTTGATGAAGAAGGGGCCGACGATGCCGGTCAGCCCCGACACGCCGTACGCCGCGTAGACCATCAGCGGCGGCAGGTAGGAGAGGCGGAAAATTGCTCTGACCCCTTTACGGGTTCACATACGCCGTCTTTACGGTCGTGTAGAACTCGGCCGCGTAGCGGCCCTGCTCGCGCGGGCCGTAGCTCGAGCCCTTGCGGCCGCCGAAGGGCACGTGGTAGTCGACGCCGGCAGTGGGCAGGTTGACCATGACCATGCCGGCGGCGGAGTTGCGCTTGAAGTGCTCGGCGTGCTTGAGCGACGTGGTGGCGATGCCCGAGGAAAGGCCGTAGGGCGTGTCGTTCGCCACCGCCAGCGCCTCCTCGTAGTCCTTGACGCGGATAACGGAGGCGACCGGGCCGAAGATCTCCTCGCGATTGATGCGCATCTGCGGGCTGGTGTCGGTGAACAGCGCCGGCTCGAGATAGTAGCCTTCGGTGGCGCGCTCGAGGCGCGCGCCGCCGGCCGCGAGCTTCGCGCCCTCCTTCTTCCCGAGGTCGATGTAGCGCAGGTCCTGCTCGAGCTGCTGCGGATCGACCACCGGGCCGATGTCGGTGCCGTCCTTCAGCGCGTCGTCGACCTTCAGGGTTTTGATTTTTGAAACCAAGGCAGAAATGAATTTGTCGTGAATGCCTTCGGTGACGATGAGGCGGCTGGCGGCGGTGCAGCGCTGGCCGGTGGAAAAGAACGCACTCTGGATCGACACGTTCACGGCGGTATCGAGATCGGCGTCATCGAGCACCACCTGCGGGTTTTTCCCGCCCATCTCGAGCTGCACCTTGGCGAGACGCGCCGCGCAATTCTGCGCCACGCGCCTGCCGACGGCCTGCGAGCCGGTAAAGCTCACCGCGTCGATGCCGAGGTCCGTGGAGAGAGAATCGCCGATCACCGAGCCGCGCCCCATCACCAGGTTGAACACGCCCGCGGGCAGGCCGCTGCGCGCGATGATGTCGGCGAGCGCCCAGGCGCACCCGGGCACCAGGTCGGCCGGCTTGAACAGCACGCAGTTGCCGTACGCGAGCGCCGGGGCGATCTTCCAGGCCGGGATCGCGATCGGGAAGTTCCACGGCGTGATGATGCCCACCACGCCCACCGGCTCGCGCGTGATCTCGACCTTGACGCCCGCACGCACCGAAGGCACCACCTCGCCCGCCAGGCGCACGACTTCGCCGGCGAAGAACCTGAAGAGATAGCCGGCGCGCGTCGCCTCGCCGATGCCTTCCGGCCGCGTCTTGCCTTCCTCGCGCGAGAGCAGCGTGCCGAGCTCGTCCTTGCGGGCGAGGATCTCGGCTCCGATCTTGTCCAGGATATCGGCCCGCTGCTGGATGCTGCCGCGCGACCAGGCGGGGAACGCCGCGCGCGCCGCCGCGATCGCGACCCTGAGCTGGCCTTCGTCGGCGCGCGCATACTCGCCGACGATATCGCGCACGTTCGACGGGTTTATGTTGGGCGCCGCCTGCGCCGCCTCGCGCCACTCGCCGTTGATGTAGTTCGCATGGGTTTTCATGGGTTGAGGATCCTTATCGGCTTCCCGGCAAGCCAGGCAGCCACGTTTTCCACGGTGTCGGCGTACAGCGAGCGGTAATTGTCCTCGTTCACGTACCCGAGATGAGGCGACAGGGTGACGTTTTCCAGCTTGCGCAGAGGATGGTCCGCCGGCAGCGGCTCGCGATCGTAGACGTCGAGGGCGGCATGGATCTTTCCGCTCTTGAGGGCTTCGATCAGCGCTTGCTCGACGACGATGGGCCCGCGCGAGACGTTCACGAGGATCGCTCCGCGCTTCATCCTCGA
>Ga0114945_10000417_pt1 | contig 27396 bp, 21 predicted proteins | sample OV2TP3_FD_87194 | JGI IMG/M metagenome (GOLD analysis project Ga0114945, IMG submission 87194) | Hot spring microbial communities from Beatty, Nevada to study Microbial Dark Matter (Phase II) - OV2 TP3 | ecosystem: Environmental > Aquatic > Thermal springs > Hot (42-90C) | place: USA: Beatty...
CCTTGACAGGCTGCAATGTCAGTTTGACTTTGTGTACACCTTTCGTTTTATCCGGCACTTCCAACAGAGTGATCGGGTGCGGCTGTACCATGGCATTGCGGCGTGTCTGCCACGGCAGGGCTTGTTCATGCTTGACGTGGTCAACCAGACTGTCAGGCAAAAGTTGGATGCCAACCGACCATCCAAGGCGCCTGGAGAGTTGGACGTTTATGATGAGACCTACTCGCCCGAGATGTTCTGCCGAGAAGTAGAAGCTCAAGGTTTTGAAGTGCTGCGCCTGGTTTCAGTTGTGACCCATTTCGCTCTGCAAAGCTGGATAAGCTATCGGTTAGATCACCGCTTGCCAATGGTATCAGACTTACTGGTCCGCATATTGGAAAAAGTCCCATCGACCCAGCCCCTCGAATGGATCGCCTTGTGTCAGAAAACCAGTTAAAGCACTAGTCAGCTTTCTATGCGTATCATATATTGGAACACTTCCTGCCTGCAACCTGAGCTGGAGGCAGTATCGAAAGAGGTCTTTCAGTTGGCTCGACATTTCCGCAAAAGTTTTCTTTTTGGGATCAGTCCGCATTACCTGTTCTGTGCTTCGCTCAAGCAGAAGTATATTGGATTCCACCCTGTGTTTGACCCACTATTACGAGGACTGATTCCCCTTGTGGAGCGCAGTGGTGATATCAATCATGTGTATGGTGAACCAACACCGTGGACGTTTTATAAGGCACTAATTCGTAAGCCTACAGTGCTTACAATCGCTTCAGAAAAGGGTAGTCCTCGGATGGATTTTTTGGAGCACTGCCGCAAAATCTGGGTGCAGACCGACACCTTCCTCAGAACGCTCCTGACTCTAGGGGTAGACAAAAAGAAAGTCGAGGTCTTGTATCCAGCAGTAGACCTCAGAGCCTTCCACCCATTTGATCGGGCGCCAAGGGCAATAGGGGTTCCTCGGCTCCTATTTGCCTCAGCCCCGCGCACCGCAGAGGAAATGGAAGGTCGCGGCGTCTATTTATTGCTGAAGGCCGCGAAAGAGAGCCCAGATATCCGGTATCGCTTGCTCTACCGGACATGGAAACGCGGGTACACCAGCCTTGCTGCAACCGCACAATGGATCGAAACAGCGCAACTCCACAACGTCACGTTAACAAACGGTTTGGTCAGCGATATGGCCCGTGTCTATAATGAGCACCACTTCACGGTGATCCCCTACACCCGGCCTGATGGGGGGAAGGAATGCCCCACGAGTCTGGTAGAGGGTCTCGCCTGTGGGGTCCCGGGGTTGATTTCGTCGGTCTCGCCGTTCGCATATTTTGTAGCCGAGCACAAGTGCGGGGTGGTGTTTGAGCCGACCCCATCCTCTCTCGTGATGGCTGTCGAGACTGGTATGCGGCAATACGCGGAACTATCTACTAATGCGATAAAGGCCGCACAGCACTTTTTCTCCGAGGAGAACATGCTGCGTAAGGTTTCACGCGTCTATCAAGAAATTATCCCTTGACCTTCGAAGGAATGACTGTGACAGGGAAACACTTCGCTGTACCTCTGGTCATCACGGAATATGATGGGATCAGGCGCGTCAATGAGCCTGTGACAGTCGGCGTCCCCCTAGCTAAAGGGAAGGTCTTCAACCTTGCCGACCTCGCGCTCTACAACGCAGGTAATGAACGTATACCGCTGCAGAGTGAAGTGCTGGCGCGCTGGTCGGATGGTAGTGTGCAATGGGTGCTCTTGGATTTTCGGGCCGACGTTGCGCCAAAAACGACCTCAGAGTACGCGTTACGGGCCTATGCCAAGAACACCTCTTTCACCCCCAACTCGCCTGTCACAGTACGTGAGTCGCGGACCTCCATCGTGATTGATACGGGTTATGCGCTCTTTTATCTCAATCCTACGGTCTTCTCCCCTTTCGAACGAATCATCAACCAGGGGCACAATGTACTCGACGACCCTGGTAGCAGCGTGGTCCTTCTTGATGAGAAGGGGAGTGCCTATCAGCCGTGCATTCATAGTTACATGATTGAAACCGCCGGGCCAGTGCGGACAACATTATGCATGCAAGGCGTGTTTCTGGGGGCGGTACAGAACACCCTGGCGCGTTTTGTCTCCAGATTGAGCTTCTATGCTGGAAGCGGTCTTGTTGAGCTGCGATTTACCTTGCACAACCCACGCGCTGCAACACATCCTGGCGGGCTCTGGGACTTGGGCGATGCGGGCTCGATGTATTTTCGGGATCTGGCCATCCATCTGCCTCTCCGGGTACAGGACAACGTCAGATGCATGTGGACACCACAGCCGCACCAGCCTCTGGTCCCAAGCGCTGGTGCACATCTAGAGATCTATCAGGATTCGAGTGGCGGGCAGAACTGGCGCAGTACCAACCACGTCAACCGCCATGGTCAAGTCATGCAGACGTTTCAGGGCTATCGTGTGACTGTCGATGACTGCACCATTGCGGAAGGGGAGCGTGCTACGCCCATCATTGCTGTCGGTGACCATGAGAGGCGTGTTACGGCTGCTGTTGACAAATTCTGGCAAAACTTTCCGAAAGCCCTCGAGGTGGATCACAATCAGCTCAGTATTCGCTTATTCCCACAGCAGTATCGTGACACCTATGAACTCCAGGGCGGCGAGCAAAAGACACATACCGTCTGGTTGCAGTTCGATGGCCAGCATGAGTCCATACCCGACGTGAGCTGGTGGGGCTGCAGGCTGCAGCCGCGGACAACGCCGGAATGGTATGCCCAATCCCAGGCTATCAGCTACCTTACCCCTCGTTGCACCAATAAGCATGTGGACTCGCAGGCTTTAGTCGATACGGCCATTGAGGGGGACAATCCCTTTTTGGATCGGCGTGAGATCATCGATGAGTATGGTTGGCGGCATTTCGGCGAACTCTATGCGGATCATGAAGCAATCGGCCATAAGGGCGACGTGGCGTTGGTATCCCATTACAATAATCAATATGATGCGATCTATGGCGCGCTGATCCAATATCTGAGAAGTGGGGACAGGCGGTGGTTTCATCTCATAAATGACCTGGCCAAACATGTGATGGACATCGATATCTATCATACGCACGAAGATCGACCAGCATATAACGGTGGCATGTTTTGGCACACAGACCACTATGCTGATGCGGCGACCGCTACGCACCGCACCTATTCGAAAGCCAACTCGGCGATCAAGGGGGAGAGTCTTTATGGAGGTGGCCCTTCAAACGAACACAACTACACCACCGGTCTGCTGCATTACTACTTTTTGACGGGGGATCCCGCCGCTCGGGAAGCCGTACAGATGTTAGCCGACTGGGTCATCAACATGGATGATGGCTCCCAAAGCTTTCGAGGTGTCTTCGACAAACGGCCGACGGGTCTGGCTAGTTCAACTGCCAGTCGCGGCTACCACGGTCCCGGACGTGGAGCCGGCAACTCAATCAACGCGTTGATAGATGCTTTTATGCTCACAGGATATGAAAAATACCGGATTAAGGCGGAAGAGCTCATCCGTCGGTGTATCCATCCCAAGGATGATATCGACAAGAGAGAACTGCACGACGTAGAACACCGATGGTCATACACGGTCTTTCTTCAGGTCCTCGGGAAATACCTGGATTTCAAAATCGCCTGGAATGAGATCGATTTCATGTACACCTATGCCAGGGAGAGTCTATTACACTATGCAAATTGGATGCTTGTGCATGAATCACCCTATAAATGCATCATCGATCAAGTCGAAATCCCGACGGAAACATGGCCAGCCCAAGATATTCGCAAAAGTAACTTGTTTGAATTCGCTGCTAAGCATGCCGATGAGCCACTTCGGAGCGATTTTCTCCAGAAAGCAGATTTTTTCTTCCATACCTGCCTAAGAGATCTACAGTCATTCGAAACCTGTACGCTTACACGCCCATTAGTAATACTCATGGCCAATGCATTTCGGCATGCTTACTTCCAGATGCATGCCGATGAGAGGGCTCCTCATCCCGACAAGGTGTTCGACTGTGGGGAACCCGAGGAATTTCGGCCGCAACTTCACGAACTCTATGACGCAAAGGAAAGGGTAAATACGCTCGTGCGGATCGTGAAAGCAAGGAAGCAGCGTTTTACCAGGCTCTTCCATGGTCTCTGGAGGCAAGGTGTAACACACCATGGCTGAAGTTCGTCTGTTGGAACTGCGCAATACCTATAAGTGGGGGGGTGGTCCTGATAAGACGATCCTGCTGTCCGCAGAGCGCCATGACCCAGAGCGTGTCACGGTAGTGGTGGCTTATGTCCGGGATGCGCATGACCGGGAGTTTCGCATCGCTGACCAGGCACGCGCCCGAGGATTAACCGTCTATGAAATCGTTGAGCACGGGAAGTTCGACCCACGTGTGCTTAGGGCAATTCGGGATATCGTCGTGCGTCACGACATCAACCTCATCCATGCGCATGATTACAAGAGTGATCTGTTCGCCTATCTGGTGCGACGCTGGTTGTGGCGCCGGCATATTGCGCTACTGTCCACTGCACATGCGTGGGTTATGGTGGGACTCCGAGGCGAATTGTATCGCCGCCTTGACCTCCTGTTGATGCGCCGATTTGATCATCTCATTGCCGTGTCAGATGCCACCAGGGCAGAGATGACCGCGGCGGGCTTGCCGGCATCCATGATTAGTGTCATCCATAATGCCATCGATACCGAGACATGGTCGCGTTTACGCGCGCCCACTGGGCTCCGTGAGCAGTTGGGCTTAAGCAATGCATTCCCAATCATCGGTTACGTCGGCAGGATAATGCCGGAAAAGGATCTCGACACATGGCTGCATGGCGCGGCGCTGGTGGCGCAAAAATATCCCCTGGCCCACTTTGTCTTAGTGGGAGATGGACGGGACAATAGCACCCTGTCCCACCTCCAGAGGCTTGCAGCCACGTTGGGCCTCAGCGATCAGCTGACCTTTTTGGGCTATTGGCAAGACCTGCTAACGGTCTATGCGAGCTTCGATATATTCGCGCTTACCTCGCGGCGCGAGGGTCTCCCAAACAGCATCCTAGAGGCAATGGCTATGGGCCTCCCCGTAGTCACCACGGATGTCGCCGGCACCAAAGAACTCGTTATCGATGGCCAAACGGGTTTTGTGATACCGCAGGGCGATGCGGCAGCCCTGGCGCAATGGCTCGTCGCCCTGGCGGATGATAGGCAGCTTAGGCAACGCCTAGCAGAGGCGGGCCGGCAACGCGTTGAGAGCGAATTCTCCTTTACCGACCGCTTACAGCGCATCGAAACCCTCTATGAATGGGTTTTAGGCCTTTCATAATGCCATGCTGCGCGATGTCAATCTGCCAATCGTTAAAGCCTATGATGTCAGATAGATTAAGCTCATGGAGGACTTAAAATGAAGATATCCATCTACACTTTTATGAGGAATGGGATATATTTTGATTACCACATTGTGCACATGTTGAAACATCATTTGCCTCTAGCGGATGAAATCATCGTCAATGAAGGTTATTCATCCGACGATACTTACAATAGAATCAAGAATATAGAGAAAAAAATAAAAATTTTCAGAGAGAATTGGGACGTACAGAAGGGTATGACTATATATGCAAGATTTAAAGAAAGTGCTCGAAAAAAGTGTAGAGGCGAGTGGTGCATTTTACTTGATTCTGACGAATTCATTCCGGAATGGGAGTTTAAGAATATTAGAGAATATCTTGAGAACAGTGAAAACGATATAATTCCTTTGAGATACACTAATTTTTATGGAAATTATAAGGTCTATAATAAGTATCCGGAAAAATTTAACTGGCCCGTATTTAAGCATACTATACATAGAAATTTGAATGATATGGAAGTGTGGGGAGATGGATCAAATGTAAGATTAAAAGGATCTGTACCGGTTTCGCATCATGACAAATATTTTGACTGCCATCATTTTGGAGCTGTGAGAAATGCGGCAAGATTGAGACAGAAATGGCACATGCATCTTAAACTGAGTGACACAAAAAACCCTAGATGGGATAGAACACCTGGCTTCTTATTTGATTTGATGCCATATGACTGGTTTGATAAAGATTTTTTAGAATATTTGGCAATCTATAATGGACCATTTATTAAAGCAGTGAGGGAAGATCCAGATGAGTTTGTAAGGGATAATTACGTCCTATACAATTTTCTCTTGGAGAAAAATCGATTATACCATCGACCTGATTAGGCTTTATCTATGACACTTGCATGCTTTCGATTCGTTAGACAGAGCTTAACACCATTGAAATCTGGCCCTAGGACATTATATCATGACATTGCCTATCTGTAGCGGTCCTCGAGTACAATACTGGATAGATATTTAAAGGAAAGGCTTAAAGAATTTATGTGCGGGATTTGCGGCAAAATTTATTTCGATGAGGACTGCTCTGTAACGACTTTAGAGCTACAGGTCATGGCCAATACATTGGCACACCGCGGCCCCGATGGGAGTGGCGTCTGGGTTGATGGGAATGTCGGCCTTGCCCATCGTCGATTGGCCATCATCGATTTGCGCGTTGTGGCGAATCAACCCATGAGCAATGAGGACGGATCGATCCGGATTACCTTCAACGGGGAGATCTATAACTTCCGCGAGTTGCGCGCGGATCTCGAAGCGCGCGGCCACATCTTCCAATCGAATAGTGACACCGAGGTGATCGTCCACGCCTATGAGGAGTATGGGAGAGGGTGCCTTGAGCGGCTACGCGGCATGTTCGCCTTCGCCATTTGGAATGCACGGACGCGGACCCTCTTCCTTGCCCGGGATCGGCTTGGGAAAAAGCCTTTATTCTATTTCGCTGGCCGCGACCGCTTCCTGTTCGGATCGGAGATTAAGGCTATCCTCGCTGATCGCTCCGTCTCCAGACAACCAGACCCAATTGCGATCGACCACTTCCTTGCTTTAGGATACGTTCCCCCTCCGTTTACATCGTTCCAAGGCATACGGAAACTGCCGGCAGCGCATTGGCTAGAGCTTTGCAATGGTCGCATTGAGATCGGCCGCTACTGGAAGCTTCACTATACCCCGAAGCGGAAGATCACGCTGACTGATGCCGTCGAGGAACTGCGATGGCGACTTGCGGAAGCGGTGCGCTTACGCCTCGTGAGCGATGTTCCGCTAGGGGTGTTTCTCAGCGGGGGAATCGATTCCGGTGCCGTAGTTGCTTACATGGCCCAGGAGATGGATCGCCCGATACGCACCTTTTCCGTGGGGTTTGAGGACGCCGCCTTCGATGAACGTCCTTTCGCCCGTCTGGTCGCCCAACGCTATAACACCGATCATACAGAGTTGGTGGTGAAGGCGCCGGTTACCGATATCCTGCCCCGTCTTGTATGGTTCTATGATGAGCCTTTCAGCGATTCATCCGCCGTGCCAAGCTATGCCATTGCCGAACTCACCCGTCAGCACGTCACAGTCGTCTTGAATGGCGACGGCGGCGATGAAAATTTTGCCGGGTATGATCGTTATATTATAGACCGTCAGACGCGGTGGGGAGATGTGCTCCCCCAAGGGGTATGGCGGCATGTGGCGGCGACGCTTCGACGCTTACCAGCCGCCTTGCAGGGGCTTCAGTCTCTGGGAAAGTTGACGCGGGTCACAGAAACCATGGCCTTGTCGCCAGCCCACCGCTACGTGCGATGGTTTGGACGCCTCCTGCCCGACGATCGTCAGACTTTGTACACCGAAGCGTTCAGTTCGGCCATTACTGGCAGCGATCCAGAGGCCCTGTTCGCCGATGCCTTCAGACAGAGCGACGCCGAGGATTGTACCGATGCTGCGCTTGATGTCGATGTACAGCTTTACTTAGCGGACGATATACTCGTGAAGATGGACCGCGCTACCATGGCGCATTCTCTCGAGGCGCGCTCGCCGTTTCTCGACCACTCCTTGATGGAGTTTGTCGCCAGTTTGCCGTCCAACTTCAAGCTTTCAGGTATGCGGAAGAAGCATCTCTTGAAACGTATGCTACGCGGTCAGGTTCCGGATGGGGTGTTGCATCGCCCAAAGATGGGATTCTCAGTCCCGCTTGCACGCTGGTTCCGTGAGGAATTACACGAGATGACTCACGACATCATCCTGTCTCCACGAGCGTCAGGGCGTGGCTATTTCCAACCCAAGGTTATTGCGACTCTGCTAGAGGAGCATTGCACCGGGCAGAAAGATCAGGCGGAGAATCTCTGGGCTCTCCTTATCCTGGAGCTCTGGCATCGAACGTTCATCGACGGAAAGAGCGCAGCAAGTTAAAGGTCGAATCAACATATCGAAGGGCTCTCTGTTATGAATGCAAATACCATCCGCTGCTTGCTCATTTCGGATTTTACCATCGACGGGCTGGCGCCGTTTCTCGAGACGGAGTCTGAGCCACCTTCGTTCAAGAGTGAAGTAGCTCCATTTGACCAAGTAATGCAGCTTCTGCTCGACGAGCAGAGGAACTGCTGGCGCTCAAGGCCTGAGGTGGCGATCGTCTGGACTCGGCCACAAGCAGCGATCAAGTCGTTCACCCGTCTCCTGAATGCCGAGCCTGTCCCCACCGACGAGATCCTGGCAGAGGTGGATCGTTTCGCCGAATGTCTGCGGGATGCCGCGAGGCGGGTAAGCGCACTCTTTGTCCCAACATGGACTTGGCCTTGCTATGACCGTGGACTGGGGATCTTAAATATGTCCACGCATCTCGGCCCGGCCTATCACTTGATGCGCATGAATGCACGGCTAGCCGAGGGGGTTGCCCCTATTGCCAACATCCACCTGCTCGACGCTGGTCGCTGGATGGCTCTGGCTGGCGCAGCTGCCAGCCATCCGAAACTCTGGCATCTGGGCAAAATCGCTTTTGGACCGGAGGTCCTCAAACAGGCCGCTGCCGACATCAAGGCTGGCATGCGCGCTATCAAGGGGCAGACCCGCAAGCTGGTTGTGCTCGACTTGGATGACACCCTTTGGGGGGGTATCGTCGGCGATGTAGGCTGGGAAAACCTCAACCTCGGGGGGCATGATCCCTTGGGTGAAGCGCTTTGCGCCTTCCAGCGGGCGCTGAAGGCGCTGACCAGCCGTGGTATCGCCCTGGGTATCGTGAGCAAGAACACCGAGGCGGTGGCCCTGGAAGCGATCGACCGGCGCCCCGAGATGGTGCTGCGGCGCAGCGACTTCGTCGGCTGGCGTATCAACTGGGACGACAAAGCCCAGAACCTGGTCGATCTGGTGGCTGAGCTGAATCTCGGACTTGAGGCGGTGGTCTTCATCGATGACAGCCCTGTCGAGCGCGCTCGCATCCGGGAGGCCCTGCCGGCTGTCTACGTGCCCGAATGGCCGGCCGACAAACTCCTCTATGAAAAGGCCTTGGTAGAGCTGCGCTGCTTCGATACCGTGGCCATCAGCGAGGAAGACAGGGCGCGGACCCGCATGTATGTTTCCGAGCACCGCCGCCAGGCCGCCAGGACATCGGCCCAATCCCTTGAGGAATACCTAAGATCGCTGGGACTAAAGGTAACTGCGGAGCGACTCAGTCCAGCCACTCTGCAGCGAGCCGCACAGTTGCTCAACAAGACTAATCAAATGAACCTGACTACGCGCAGGATGACCGAGACGCAATTCCTGGAATGGGCGGAGGTGGAGGGTCATCAGGTTTATGTCTTCCGGGTTGCCGACCGTTTCGACGATTACGGGTTGACCGGCATTGCCAGCGTGGCGGTCGATGGAGATACGGTCTATGTCGCCGACTTCGTCCTGAGTTGCCGGGTGATCGGTCGAGGTGTGGAGCAGGCGGTTCTGCACGTGCTTATAGAGCGCGCGCGAGAGCTGGGCTTAAAGCAACTCGTGGCCGACTCTGTGCCCACGCCGCTGAATGATCCATGCAAACTTTTCCTCAATGAGCGCTCTAATCTCACACGAGCAGGGGACGGCACTCGCTACGTGTGGGATCTGTTGCAACCCTATCCTGCCCCGGAACACATGACGATCCAGCATGTTGGCGAGGCGAGTTACACAGCGCCTCTTGCCTCCTCGAGATGATGAACAGCCTTTATTCTCTGCTGTACATGCGGTCCCCGTCCCATTTGATAGAGGCATAAGAGAGCGGTGGCTCGTGTACGCGAGGTGGACGTCGACGATCTCGAAGCCGTGGCCATTCTGACGCAAGCTGCCGGCTGGGGTGCTCCCACCGTCGAGAGCTGGAAGCACATCTGGGTTGACAATCCGAGTCTGCACGTCGGCGGTCCCCGGATCAGTCGAGGATGGGTGCTGGAGGAGGGTTCCCGGATCGTTGGCTTCCTATGTAACCTGGCACAGTTGTACCACTTTGGCGGATATGCTCTCCGAGCCGCAGTCGCCAGCAGTCTAGTTGTCGCGCGCGAATTCCGGGGCCAAACCCTTCAACTGGTTTTGGCCTATGCACGCCAAGGAAACGTTGATCTGCTGCTCAATACTACCGCTGCGCCCCAGACGTCAAAGATCTTTCAATTTCTGAAGTTTGATCGTATTCCCCAGGCGCACTACGACCGCAGCTTCTACTGGGTGCTGCAGCCGGCTCGCTTCCTCAATAGCGGACTCCGCAAGAAAGGGTATGCAAGTGCGGTCAGCCGGGTAGGAAGCGTGATGCTGGCGCCGCTGCTCCGGGGGGATATGCGGCTGCGCGGGCGGGGTCCAGGGTTTCGGGACGGACGGTTAAACATCAAGATCCACCCTGCCGAGACAGCCGGTAGTGACATCGATGACTTGTGGGAGCGCAAGCTTGCAGAGGGTCGAAAGCTCCTGGCCTGCCGAGATGCCCAGAGCGTGCGGTGGCATTTCGCTGCTGCGGGAAAGTCACATCCACCCGTTCTGATCTGTGGTTACAGTGGGACGCGGCTTGCGGGCTACCTGGCCTTGGTGCGACAGGATGCGCCCCATATACAGTTACAGCGGGCGCGCATCGCCGATTTGTTCGTCGAACGCGACGATCCCGACATCATTCGGCAGTTGTCATGCGCTGCTATGCAACAAGCGCGGGCAGACGGCGCGGACATGCTCGAAGCGATCGGTTTTCCCGAGCACTTTCAACGGCTATTCCAAGAATCCCATCCGTTCGAGCTCTGGAACGAATCGTGGCCCTTTCTGTACAAGGCGCTCCAACCGGAGCTGCACTACGAACTTACCTCAGCCGACCTGTGGCACGCCTGTTCGTACGATGGCGATGGCGCATTGTAGTGAAGCACCTCCGGCTTAGTTGAGGTGGCACGGCGACGGAAGGGGAACCTGTAGCATGCAACTCGCAGACGGATGGACGGGGCTACGCTCCGCCGTGAAATCCTTACTGCCACGTACCCTTGTCGTCCGTCGCCTTGCTGGAACTGTGGCACCTTCCGTCCTGCTCACGTTCGATGACGGACCCCACCCAGAGGTGACACCGGCCGTTCTCGACCGCATGGACGCCTACGGAGCGAGGGCCGTCTTCTTCGTTGTTGGTAACCGTGTAAAAAGAGCGGCGCACCTCCTCCACGAAATCCGCCGGCGCGGACACCTCCTGGGTAACCACAGCTATTTGCACCATGCCAACTACATGCTTACCGGCACGCCGCAACCACGATTCGGCTTATATTATCGCGATTTGCAACGCTGCCAGGAAGTGGTAGAGCACCATACAGGGGACAAACCGCGTCTCTTCCGCCCACCTGGCGGCAGGCTCACTCCAGTCACCTTGCTGGTGCCGAAACTGTTGGGTTTGCGCTGTGTCACTTGGTCGGTGGATGTGGGCGACTGGCGCTTCCGTAGCGAGGCTGAGGCAGGGGCCGGAGGCCAGGAACTGTTGCGTCTCATCACGCCTGGGGATATCGTCTTGCTCCATGACGATAACCCGAGTGTGCTTGATCTGCTGGACATCCTGCTGCCAGGCTTACAAGGCCGCCGGTACGACTTGGGATCGGGGATTAATGCCCTCTGATTATCAACCATTTTCAAGGACTCGACCTGGGACTCCTTGGGACGATCGGACTGGGGAATAGCGAATTGTCTGATGCTCTTGGACACTTCAAAAATTTCCGGCTGGATCGTTTCCTCCCTGGCGAGCGGGATAGGGAAGCTGAACTGATGAGCCCAGTGGATAAAGTCGATGGTAAACAGCCTCCCAAAAGAGAAGCTGGGATGCTTTCCTTGCATCACATCGGTATCGTCGTCAAGGATATCTCCCAAACAGCAACCACCTTCGTCGCGCATTTCGGCTATGAAGTCAAGAGCGCGATCATTCACGACCCCACCCAGACAGCCTATGTACAGTTTCTCCAGCTACCGGGTGATTCCGTCTACCTGGAATTAGTCTCTCCCGATCGTTCCGAGAGCAAGTTGACCAATGCCCTGAACAAGGGGGGTGGCCTGAATCACATATGTTATTCTACGACCGATATCGACGCCATCTGCAAGCAACTACGCGCCCTGGGCCTGTTCTTGCTGCAGGCGCCTGTTCCTGCTGTGGCTTTTCCGGGCAGGCGTATCGCGTGGCTGATGGGCCAGGACGGCATTCCAGTGGAGCTAGTGGAAAAGGGCCTTCCGTGTGAATTGTAACCATTCACGAGCTCTTATCAGCAGGGGACAGTTCCATGAGCGTTTTCCACAGTATTTAGGGTCCCATCCTACGCAGCCAGACCACCCGCCCTATTAGTAACGACCAATTGATGTGGACACTCTTGATAGTGCTGTCGGATTTGATCTCAGCGAAAGAGAAGGGTAAGCCCAATGCCTTTAGCGGACAGATATAGTCTAGACACAATCGTATCCGTTATCGTCGATACATTGGCGATGGTTTCTCCCGACGCAGGGCCCGTGGATGAAACCACCCACCTCTTGGGCAGCCATGCCATCCTAGACTCGGTGGGCTTCATCACGCTGCTCGTCAGCCTGGAGCAGAACTTAGGCAACGTCGTCGATCTCTCAGCTTCATTCATGGAACAGGGGCATTTCGAGCCAGCAAAGAACCCCTTCCTGACAGTAGGCTCTTTGGCCAACCACATCTGCAAACTGATGGCAGTACCGACATAAACGTGACTTGATCTTTTCACGCATTGCAACAAAGGGCTTCGGCCAAGCATTCCGACAACAGATATGGAGGTCCCGATGAAGCCTCTGGTATCCTTTGTCGTTCCGGTCCTCAATGGCGAAAGGGACATCGCACGATGCCTGCTATCCATTCGGGATCAGCGGTTCTCCCCTACGGCGTATGAACTGTTGATCATGGACAATGGATCCACCGATCGTACCCATCAGATCATCCGCAATCAGGAATTCGATTTCAAGGTTGTGCCAAAGGTCCCTGTTAGCACTCTGCGCAACTGTGGGGTTGCGATGGCCCAGGGAGAGTATGTCGCTTTTATCGATTCGGATATGGAGTTGGCGCCGCACTGGCTACAAAGTGCTCTGGCTGGCTTCGAGGATCAGCGGGTTGTGGCAAGTGGATGCACTCCAGATATACCAAATAAAGCCACCTGGGTGCAGCAAACCTGGAGTCGGCATCGACGATGCCGCCAATCCACCGGCGATCCGATGCCGGTTCATTGGCTCGGTTCGTCAAATCTAATAGTGCGGCGCGATGCGTTCCTGGCAGTAGGCGGGTTTAACGAGAATTTGCCCACCGCAGAGGACGTGGACCTTTGTTACCGGCTAGCGGCGCACGGAACAATACTTCACAATCCTGCCATGGAGGCTATTCACTGGGGTGAAGATCCTGATCTGCCGACTTTCTGGCGCAAGGAGGTGTGGCGAGGAACCGGTAACTTACGTGGAGTTCTATCGCACGGCTTTCGTTGGGATGAGGTACCAAGCCTGGGTTATCCTCTTTACATTATTGCTATGGGGTTGCTCTTCTGTCCAGCTCTCGTCGTCGATATGTGGCAGCAACAGATCCTATATACACCGTTGTGCTTGATCTTACTGGTTCTCCCGGCGCTGGTATTGGCGTTGAAAACTGCACGCCTGGCTAACAGTGCCAGAGCGATTCCCAAGCTGTTTCTGCTTTACTTCATCTATGGACTGGCGCGCGGTTACTCTATAGTCAAAGTTGGGATCGCATTGTTACGATCATGAGCCAGCAGATATGTAAGGTACAGGTCATCCGCGGAGAGCCTGGCCTCAGTGACCGCTGGTCAACATTGCCCCAGCAACTGGACCAGGGGAACTTGGCGCAACTCCCACAGTGGTTCAATGCCATTCGTCTGGCCTATGGGCACACCCCTATTTACCTGGAGGCAGAGGATGCTAGAGGACAGGGGGGCATCCTCCCATCGTTCGTCATACGGAGTCATCTCTTTGGGACGGTGCTCACATCCATGCCCTTTCTCGATACTGGCGGCCCCTGCAGCACTTCACGTGCACTCTCTCACACCTTAGTGGCATCGCTCATTGAAGAGGCCGGGCGAGTCGGAGCGAGTCGGGTCGAGTTGCGGTGTACAGCGGCGTTGGACCTGCCTGTCCCGGTTTTGAATGATAAAGTCAGCCTTGTCCTGCCTCTCACCGCTGATCCGGATTGCCTTTGGCGTCGGCTTAACCCGAAAGTTCGCAACCAGGTGCGTAAGGCCGAGCGTTCGGGGCTCTCGATAGAATTCGGAGGCGCGGAGAAGTTAGACGACTTCTATGCAATCTTTGCCGCCAATATGCGTGACCTTGGATCACCAGTGCACGCTCGAGGCTTTTTCAGGGCCACTTTCTCGTCCTTTGGACACGACGCGCGGGTCGTCCTCGTGCGCAAAGGGGCCGTGGCGGTTGGTGGCCTGATCGCCCTGGCCTTCAAAAATATCCTAGTCGTGCCGTGGGCTTCCTCCCTGAGGCAGTATTTCTCGTTGTGCCCGAACAATCTCCTATACTGGGAAACCCTGCGCAGCGCATGTAAAGAAGGTTTTGGGCGCTTCGATTTCGGTCGATCAAGCCGCAATTCCGGCACATATCACTTCAAACGGCAGTGGGGTGCGCTGGAGGAGCCGTTATTTTGGTACACCCTACCGCTGGGTCATGCCCGGCATTTGAGCTTATCCAGTACTGATCCACAAGCGGCTATCCTCGTACGACTCTGGCAGCGCCTTCCTGTAAGGCTCACACGCTGGATTGGCCCGTGCATTCGAAAGTACCTTACCCAGTAACCAATCTTTGATGAAATCCAATCCACTCTCGATTCTTCCTTACAGGATGTCTTTGCACTCATGAGCTCTTTTCATCAATTGTTTCCGTATCGAATGCAGTGGACATCAAACGGTTGTCTCCAGGCGACAAGAGCGCCGCGAAACTTCGTGTCGGCGCGCCTCCCAGCGTTCCGTTGGTCCTGATGCTTGCCAACCTGGCACCGCATAAAGGCCAGGAGACAGCTATACGGGTTGCAGCAGCGTTAAAAAAATCCGGGGTAAATAGCGTCTTATGGTTGGCCGGGATGGAAAGGGGCGGTGAACAACGCTATACCACTCATTTACATGATCTTGCCAGTGAGTTAGGTGTGCATGATCGGGTGCGATTCCTGGGGCACAGAGATGACACACCAGATTTGCTGCGTGCGGTGGATATCTTCATTCTCCCCTCCAAGCGTGAGGGACTCCCGTTATCGATCTTGGAGGCCCAAGCTAGCAAGGTGCCGGTTTTGGCCGCGCCAACCTCCGGCATACCAGAGGTTGTGATCGATGAGAAGATGGGTTTTTTGATCTCAGCGGAGGATGTTAGCGGGTATGCACGCTACATCACGTGTTTACTTGAGCATTCAGATCTGTATTCTCAAATCACAGAACAAGCCTATGCGAAGGTCGCAAAGGATTCCACTTTGCAAGCCTATTGCCAGAAAATTTCCCGGCTATACGATTGTTTGTTGAGTACGGATAGCAAATTTGATGCTGCTTGCTGAAGCGGATTTGTAGAGGGAAAAGTTCGATGGGAGTGAAGAATTAAGATGCCAGGGTTGATTGGAGCGGTCCAAAGGTTTCCCGGTCAAGATATGACTGGTATCCTCGCAAAGCTGCTCGGCCCAATGCAGCGGAACGGACGCCTGCAGCAAGAAGTTTGCATAGCGCTGAATGGCCGCTGGGCCATGGGTCGATTACATCTCGGAATCCTTCAACCCCACCCCCAACTGTGCGGGAACAGTTCGCTAACAGTTCTCTTCCATGGCGGCCTCACCAATGAGGCTCAGCTCAGGAGGTCCTTGGTAGCCGATGGCACTCTACAGCCACAAGATACCCTGATTGCGCTCATCGCGGCGCTGTATCGGTCCCATGGGAGTCGATGTGCCTCACAGCTCAAGGGTGCTTTCTGCGCGGCCATTGTCGATGAAAGTGCCAAGAAGCTGGTGCTCATCAACGACCGCTTGGGATCTTACCCCCTCTACTGGTTCAATGGGCCCAACCGCTTTGTCTTCGCCCCGGAGCTTAAATCGCTACTCCGCGATCCGGCTATTCATCCTGCGCTCAATCCCAGGGCTGTGGCTGATTATTTGGCCTTCGGCTTCATCCTTGGCGACAAAACCCTGGCGGAGCAGGCACGTTTGTTGCCGGCAGCGTCAACCCTGACCTATGGCTGGGATGATGGTAGTTGTACTCTGGAGCACTACTCTCGCCTGGATGAAGCCTTTCGCCCATGGGAAGGCACCCAAACAGACTATCTCACGGCGCTCTGCCATACGTTCAACCAAGCAGTTAAGCGGACGCTTACGGGAGAACACCGCTTTGGTATTTCTCTGTCTGGAGGACTCGATTCGCGCGCGATTCTGAGCGCTATTGATTGTACGGATACGCCGATCGCGGCGTATACGCTAGGCGTGAAAGGTTGCGCAGATGAGGTGATCGCCAAGAAATTGGCTGGCATTGCCGGGGCCAAGCATCATTTTTGCGAGATTGATGGGCAGTATCTCGGTGGGTTTATAGCGAACCTCCAGCAGATGGTATCGCTCACTGATGGCATGTACTTGAGTCACGGGCTGACTGAGATGCTGGCCCTACAACTACTTGAAAAGGCAGATTGTTCTGTATTACTGCGGGGACATGGTGGGGAACTGGCCAAGGCAAGCCTCGCCTGGCCCTTGCACACAGATCAGCGCATCCATACCATGCACAGTAAGGAAGAGTTCATCGATTACCTCCTAGGGCGTCTGCACTACATTGGTCGGCAGGATTCCTTACGAGAGCTTTTCACCGAGGACTGGTGGGCAATTGTGGAGGGGGGTGCGCGCCGCTCCTTGGAGGAGAGCATCGCCGATGTACCTCTCTCTCCAGCTGATCTCTGCAGCTACCTTTATCTGGAAGAAGCGCACCGACGCTTCACGATCCCGTCTCTGGCACTGTTCCGAAACGTGGTCGAGGTCAGATTGCCTTTCGTCGATGACGATTTTCTTGCGGTCCTCTTTCGTGCCCCAGCTTCTTGGCGCGATGGGACAGGGATCCATCGCGCCATCATCAAAGCTAACCTCCCGGCCCTGCTCGGGGTTCGTAACTCGAATACCGGTGCTCCCGCCGATGCCGGGCCGGTACTCGAAAAAATCCTGGATAAAGTGAACAGCCTGTGCAGGCGGTTAAATCTATATGGTTACCGCCATTATCATAACTTTGACCTCTGGATGCAGCGGACGCTGGTGGACTCCGTGGAAAGGGTACTATTGGAGCCCGACGGCTTCGCGCGCAGGATGTACCGCGAGGCTACGCTGCGGCGCTTGATCGGTGAGACCAGGCACGGCATAGCTGATCACGGCTATCTCTTCCAAATCCTGCTCATCCTCGAACTCTGGCAGCGAGAGAATATCTTGTGAAAAAGACTCCGGAGGCATGTGAGGTAACAACCTATTTGCTGCCGCTCGCCAACCATCCGGGAGTTAATTGCCCACTGACGGTATTGTCATAGTCATGTCCCTCACCGCAATGCATAGGCAGCGAGCTCACCACATCTGGTTGGGCCACCGTGGGCTGCTGCTGATTCTTGGCGTGGGCCTCCTGATTCGTTTTGCGCTGCTCTATACGACCAGCGACATGGGGCTGATGATCGTCGACGAGCAGCACTACCACATACTGGCGCATAATCTTCTGCATGGTTATGGATTCGCCTGGGAACCGGACCTTCCAACTTCTCTTCGACCGCCGCTCTATCCCTTCATCATTGCGCTGGTCTGGAAGATTGCCGGATCTGAAAGTGTGGAGCTCATTCGCGGCATTCAGATTTTCCTGAACCTCTTCAACGTCCTCATCCTTTACTGGGTCGGAGAATTGCTCTTTGACCGCCGAGTTGCGCTATTTGCTGCCGCAAGCTTTTGTTTCTACCCGTCCTTTATCGCTTTCAACTCCCTGTTTTTGACAGAGGTACTTTTTACCTTATTCCTCACCCTGACGGCATCGGGGTACGTGATGCTGATCAAGACAGGGAGACCTTCGGTCGCATGGGCCACCGGCTGCGCATTGGGGCTAGCATCTCTGACCCGGAGCATCTTATGGCCCTTCCCAGCGGTGCTTTGTCCACTAGCGTTCTTCTCCGTTCGCGGCAGTCGGTGGATGCGTATTCAAATCGCTCTTTCCTTGCTCCTGGGCTATGTACTGGTGGTTGCTCCGTGGGCTGTGCGTAATACTCGGCTGCAAGAGGTGGTTACCGTTATCGACACCATGGGGGGGTTGAACCTGCGGATGGGCAACTACGAACATACACCGCTCAACCGCGCCTGGGACGCGATTTCGCTCACAGGAGAACAATCCTGGGCCCACGAGTTACGCCGAGAGCATCCAGATGCCTCCACCTGGACGGAAGGCCGTAAAGAGAAATGGGCGCAGCGGAAGGCGCTGATGTATATGCTGGCGAATCCGTTGACGACACTTAAGCGCGCGATCGTCAAATTCTTCAATTTCTGGGGGCTGGAGAGGACGGTCATCGCGGGTTGGCAACAAGGCTTATACCATCCACCGCGATGGTTTTCCGCTATTGGGACACTGCTCATCACAGGGGCTTATGTCCTGACGATGTTGTTGGCAAGCCTGGGGCTTTTCCTGGCTCCTCCCGCAGACGCCAGGGCGCACATATTCCTGGTTCTGGTCATGGTTTTCGTCAGCGGCGTCCATACGCTCGTCTTCGGACACGAAAGGTATCATCTGCCGCTCATACCTCTGCTCCTCCTGTATGCCACAGCTGCAGTGACCCGACGGAGTTGGCACCGCCTTCGCGATGGAGGTCGCACCGCCGCTGCAGCTATTATTGCCTGTATTGGGCTATTCGTCGGTTGGGGACGCGAGGTTTTCATCGTTGATGTACATAGGATTAAAGAGCTTCTTCGGCTCCTCATGAGCTAGTTTGCTATCCGGTCTCACCTCTTGCAATATTCTCAGGAGGCATCAATCAGCCATCAGGGAAACACAGCATTTATCACATTCAAGAGGCGGGTCCGTGCTGTACTGTTGGACGTCGATGGAACGCTTTATCATCAGTTGCCTCTACGATTCCTGATGGCACTTGAGCTTTCTACGCTCCCAATAGCCCTGCGGTCCTTCACATCAGCCTATCGTATCTGGCGCATGCTGGCGCATTTTCGTCGGGTGCGCGAAGACCTCCGCGGCGTGCCCCAACCAGAACCATGTTTGGCACAGCTACAGTATTTAGAGGTCGCGAGGCGGGTCGGCGGGGAACCAGGAGACATGGAACAGGTGGTTTCCGAATGGATCCTGCAGCGACCGTCGAAATATCTCAAGATGTGCCGTCGCCGCGGGATTGTGAAATTTTTCTCATTTCTGGAGGACAGAGAGATTCAGATTGGTGTTTTCTCGGACTATCCCGTTGTCGAAAAGATCGCAAAACTCGGCCTTGCCCGCTGGATTTCCGTGGCTCTCTGCGCCACTGATCCCGAAATCGATGCATTTAAACCGCATCCCAAGGGATTCCTCAGAGCGTGTACGATCTGGGCAATCTCCCCGGAAGAGGTGCTCTACATCGGCGACCGGTTTGCGGTCGACGCCGTTGGCGCCGCTAGCATAGGCATGCCCTGTGCGATTCTCCGCAGCAGGAGAGCTCTGAGCAGCCACAATCCTCCCTCAAGCACCTCTTTTATCTGCGCCTCCTTTACAGAGCTACAGCATCTCCTCGCCGCCATTGTTTGATTGGATCTAACCTATGTGGCCCTATATTCAGATCGCCCGTGTGGATCACTGGTTCAAGAACAGCTTTATGCTCTTGGGCGTCCTCCTGGCCTTTTTCTATGAGCCATCGCTCTGCACCTGGGCCAGCCTTCCCAAGGTGGTGCTTGCGCTGCTCGCGACCTGCTTTATCGCCTCGAGCAACTACGTCATCAACGAGCTTCTCGACGCCCCCAGCGACCGCTTTCACCCCGTCAAGAAGCATCGCCCCGTCCCGTCGGGCAAGGTTCGGCCCGCTTTTGCGCTCCTTGAATGGGTTACTCTCGGAGCGCTGGGGCTCAGTGCCTCCTGGCTCATAAGCCCATACTTCGCGGCATCTGGTCTGGCCCTCTGGGCTATGGGCGTTGTCTACAATGTGCCCCCCATCCGCACGAAGGAGCTGCCCTATATCGATGTTCTCTCAGAGTCAGTCAACAACGCGCTCCGGCTCTTTCTCGGGTGGTTTGCCCTCATTGACGATCGGTTACCGCCGTTATCGCTGACGCTGGCGTATTGGATGCTTGGAGCGTTTTTCATGGCGACGAAACGTTTCGCGGAGTATCGCCGCATCGGCGATCCCGAGTCGGCGGCCAAATACCGCAGCTCCTTTGGCTATTACACCGAGGATCGCCTCCTCATCAGCATGTTCTTTTACGTCACGGCGTGTGCGCTCTTCGCCGGCATTTTTATCGTGCGCTATCACATGGAACTGATTCTCTTTATTCCGATGGCTGCCGGCTTTTTCGCCTACTACCTGAAGCTTGGCCTGCAGGATAATAGCCCCGTCCAGAATCCAGAAAGGCTACACCGGGAATGGGGATTCCTTGTTTACATGATTGCGAGCGTCACACTCTTCATCCTCTTGATGTTTACCCATATTCCGGTGCTCTACGACCTATTCAACGTCGATCTCTCCCAAACCGACCCGCTCTGGACGTTGAGCACGGGTGCAGGTCGCTGGGACGATGTTCAGCGCCGCTAGCTCTCTAGGAAAGACGACCACATGCCGATCTTCTGCCTGACATATCTGATGATCCTGACGTTCCTATGGGCGGGGAGCAGCCCCCTCGGGGCACAACAGGTCTCCCAGCTTCGGGCCAGGCATACGGCCGGACAGACGCTGTTAACATGGCAGGAGGTTCACACTCCTGTAACGCAGGAGTCGATTTCGGTTGCGGACCTCCAAAAAATCAGAGCGAACCTCGATAAGGAGGGGCAAGTACGCTATCGCATCTATCACTCGGAGCAGCCAATAACCTCGGTACAGGGCCTCAAGCCCATTGCCGAGGTACCGCCATTGACCGGTTGGAACGCCGACTACTATGGCCGATATCCGAAGCCTACTGATCAGGCGTTACGCTATGTTGTGGAAGAGGGACAGCTCCCTGTACCACCAGGAACCGGCATCTATGCCCATAATCCGAGGGAAGGCGAAAAAGCTTATTATGCCGTGACGGTTTCTATTAATGGGCGGGAAAATATCTCCGTTACTAAGGAAAACGCTCTTCAGACCGCGATTCATGAGACTGCGGGTCAGGGGGTCCCCATTCTCCAGCGGGTTGTAAAGCCGAAGTCCTTCCAGTACATCGAGAATCCAACCCTCTACTATTACGTACGTTGGGAATCGCCCCCCAATGCGAGTATTCCGAGTAAACCCTTCGACTATCTGGTGGCAATTCCTCCACAGGTAGCCAGGCCAGCTCCTGTTGGGATCCACCTCCACCCATGGGGAGGAAGCCTGAACGAAGGCTATGTTTGGTGGTTCAACGCTGAGAAGGGGGCCATCCTCATCGCATCGAACCAGGTTCCATATGATTGGTGGACCGGCTATCACGAATTGCTTGAGACAGGGCTGTCTTTCAGACAGAAGGCCGGCTGGGAAAAAGGCGTCGTGAGAGCATATTCTCAGCGAAGGCTGCTATCGTTCTTAGACTGGGTAGCGACGAAGTGGGATGTCGATCTCAATCGCACCTTCGCGGCGGGAGGCTCTATGGGTGGGTCAGGCGCCTCGAAGCTTGCCATTCGCTTTCCAAGTAAAATTGCCTGGGCTATCTCCATGGCGGGAGTACACATTCCTCGCAAGACCCCTCAATTCGTGGAATCTTACGCCGTTGTCTATGGCCAGCCCGAATGGGGGGTCGCCTTTGAGGATGGTACACCGGTGTGGGATTACTTCGATGATGCCTGGTACCTGCGCCGCGACCCAGAAAAGGAAATCGGCTTTATCACCTTATCAAATGGCAAAAACGATGGCGCCATTGGCTGGCCCCAGGCCGTAGAGTTCTACCGTGCCTTGCAAGAGACCAGACGACCACACATGCTCGTTTGGGGGCAAGAGGGGCACGGACAACGGGCACGCATGCCCCGAGCCGGCTGGGAAAGGCAGATGCCCATCGATATACGCGTCAATCAGAGCCTTCCCGCATTCACTCGTTGCAGCTTGGATGACAATCCTGGCAAGGGTGACCCCGCGGAGGGGGATCCTACCGGCCAGATCAACCTGTATCTTTACTGGGAAACGAAAGATGTCGTCGACGAGATCCAGCGATGGGAGATGACGGTGGGGTTAATCGATGCCGCCTCACGCGATGTAAGTACCGTTGATATCACTCCCCGGCGCCTCCAGGCTTTTAGAGTGGGTCCTGGTGAGATGGTGAGGTGGGCCAATACTTCTCTGTATGACAACAAAGTGATTCAATCCGGAGAAGCTACCGCTGACAAGTGGGGCTTAATTACACTGCCGAACGTTTCGGTAAGCAAGAGCAAGAATCGGATCAAACTCTCCAAATAGGAACGCGTGATCGTGGCTGTTTTGAATAGTCACAGGTCGCTCGCCGAAACCATCTATGCTCCGCACTCTCTTTGTCTTGAGTCTCGTGACGATCGGTTCGTACTACGCATTGCAGGGTCCATTTTACGCCCTACTCTTTTATCTCTGGTATGCCTATTTCAGGCCCGAAGATTGGTTGTGGACAGATGTGCTCAGAAATATTCCGCTATCTTTCGCCATAGGTTGTTATATACTTACAGCGACACTATTTTCTAAATCCAGGTTTATTTTAAACATCCGTGTTATTATCATATTTTTGTTTCTAATACATACTTTCTTTTCTACATTGCTCTCAGAACATTTTGCATATAGCTGGATTTACTGGAAAGATTTTTTTAAATCCACTATAATTACATACATGATAATTGTTCTTGTAGATGATTTCGCAAAGTTTCGCCTAGTACTCCTTGTGATTGTTTTATCTTTGGGGTTTGAAGGTGCAAAACAGGGATGGTTTTATTTAGTAACTTCTCCGGGGTGGGCAAATCCGAATCCAATCGCATTTCTCGGCGATAATAATGGCGTGGCGGTAGGAATGCTCATGCTTGTTCCAATTATTGTTGTATTAGCACAGACAACGACGAGGAAGTGGGTACATCCCATCTATTGGCTCCTCTTGCTAGGAGTCCTTTATAGAGCGCTGTCGACACATTCGCGTGGAGGTTTTTTAGCGTGCTTAGCCGTGGGTGGTGTTTATTGGCTCCATTCTCGACACAAAGTGCGGTCCCTGCTTGCGGGGGCGGTGGTGGTGGCCATTATTCTCGCTACCTTACCAGACACATTCTGGGGCCGTATGAGAACCATCCAGACCTATGAGGAGGAGGAGGATCGCTCCGCCCTAGGCCGCTTCCACTTCTGGGAGGTGGCCCACACCATGGCGAATGCCCACCCCTTCTTCGGCGTTGGCTATAACGCATATAATCCGGCCTATGATAATTATGACTTTTCTCATGGCCGGTATGGCCGCAGCCGCGCGGTCCATAACGCCGTCTTCGGTACGGCGGCCGAATTAGGCTATGTAGGATTGGCTCTTTACCTCATCATTCTCTTCACCAGCATGGTTAGCTGCCTCCGTCTCCACTACTACGCAGGTGCCAATCCAGCCTTTCTATCCATCCGCCAAAGTGCCGATGCGCTAATCAGCTCTTTGGTCGGATCCCTTGTTGGTGGTTTTTTTCTCTCGGGTCAGTACTCAGAAATGTTCTGGCACTTCATCGGTCTCAGCGTGGCGCTCTCTGAACTAGCGAGGCAGTCACACCCGCAGACGATCTCCTCCTCGCCAGGGAAACCTTCCCCGAAGCTCCGGCATTCTCCCTCGACAGCTTTACCATGAACGTAGTGTACCTTACTCATACATGCCCGTATCCGCCCAATAAGGGGGACCGTATCCGCTGTTTCCATATACTTTCTCATCTCTCCAAGAGACATAACGTCACCCTCATCTATCCTATTTTTGGCCAAGATCATGTTGATTGCCACCACCACCTCATTCAATACTGCACATCCTGCATTCCCATAAAATTAAACCGTTTCCCAGCTTATTTTCATTGTGTATCAAATTTGCTGCGAAAAAAGCCGTTATCACTTGCATTTTTCAATTCTAATGCTATAAATAAACTTCTCAAAGAATTATCTCCAGACTTGATTATGGTAGATTGTTCGACAATGGCACAGTATGCCTTCGGCTTGCCTTATCCGAAGATTATAGACTTTGTTGACATTGATTCTCAAAAATGGAAGCTTTTTGCCCCGCTGGTTTCTTTCCCTCGATCGATTCTCTACAGATATGAAGCCACTAGACTTGCACAGTATGAGTCTCTTATTGCAAATAACTTTGACTACTGTCTTGTTACTTCAGATTATGAAAAAAACCTCCATCATTCCCATAATAACATCGTCTCTTTACGGAATGGCGTCGATTTACAACATTTTACGCCAATAAGAAATATCACAGATGATACGATCATTTTTACAGGTGCTATGAATTATCTTCCTAATGTCGATGCTGTCATGTATTTTCAAAAAGAAATCTTTCCTATGATCAAGCGAGAAATCCCCACTGCTAAATTCATTATTGTTGGTATGTCTCCTTCCGCTGCAATTAGAGCACTCGCAGACGATGCGACCCTCGTGACCGGGTTTGTCCCCGATATCAGACGTTATCTTTCGTGTGCGCGCGTGTGTGTAGCGCCATTACGTCTTGCAAAGGGAGTACAGAATAAGATCCTTGAGGCTATGGCGATGGAAATTCCAGTAGTTGCTACTTCTGCTGCCAATCGAGGTATCGGGGCCATCGACCAACAGGAGATCATCATTGCCGATGATCCCAAAGCGTTCGCAATAGCAACGATTCAGCTGCTCAAAGAACAAAATCTAGGAGAAGCAATCGCAGCAAACGCAAAGAAATTCGTTCTAGAGAATTTTTCCTGGGACAAAAACCTATGCAAGCTGGATGTCCTCATCTGCGATGCTATCAGGAACTATACTAGTCGCAGAAGTTTTTTTCAAGATACTGAAGAGTCCAGGGTATGAATATCGTCCATGTTGTTCCGTCTTTCAGCATAGGTGGTATGGAAAAAATCATATGTGCGTTTATTAATCACACTATTTCCCAATATGATCATAGGATCTTGATCTTGAACGGTGGGAATGATGCCAAACAATGGATAGACCGAAATGTTGTGGAAGAAATTCCATTTTACAAAGATAAATCTCGATTAAGTTATTTAAGAACCCTTTTTAATACTTTAAAAGATTCATCTCCTGACTTACTCATGACTTACAATTGGGGAGGAACTGATGCAATATGGTTGGGAAGGCTCGCCGGAATAGAAAAGATCATTCATAGTGAACATGGATTTAATTTCGAAGAGAGTAGGAAAACACTATGGAAAAGGGATAGTTGTCGGTTTCTCATTTATCAATTTGCATCTATGTTAATTACAGTAAGTCACAGCCTAAAAATCGAAATTCAACGGAAATACCGCGTAAGGGATCACAGGGTTAGGTTTGTAGCCAACGGGGTGGATGCAGACTATTACTCTCCAGATTTTGCCGAACGCATGAAAATAAGAGGCGAATTAGGGTTTTCTGATCATGATTTTATCATCATATTCTCTGGTCGTTTAGACCCAGTAAAAAATTTTGACCTTTTGTTCGCTATCTTCGAGCATTGCCACTCAATAGATCACCATATCAAGCTACTCATCGTTGGCAGTGGACCGGAGAAAGGCAGGATAGGAAGACTCTGTCACATGAAAAAGATCGATCCCGATGTTGTTTTGGTAGGGGAAACGATTGAGGTGCTCCCTTACCTCAGAGCGGCCGATGTTTTCTTACTAACCTCTTATCGCGAGCAGATGCCCCTGACAATTCTAGAAGCGATGGCTGTCGGCTTGCCAGTCATGGCGTCAAATGTGGGTGAAATCCCTAACATAATTGCGGATGGCAAGGAAGGATTTCTTGTGGGGATCGGAGATGGGCCGCAGAAATTAGCCCATGCCTTGCTGAGGCTGAGGGACCCAGCAATGCTGAGAACTATGGGAAATGCGGCAAGAGCAAAGATCGTGGCTAGTTTTCAGGAAAGAGATATGGTGGCCAAGTATCAGGCCATCATTCACAGCATTGGTTGTAAAGGATGGTAGGACGTGATCGCGCCTGAATCTTGCCCTGCTCAACGCACAGGGCAAGACTCATGAAGTCTTTCCTGTGTTAATGGGATGCCTGTAGACCGGTCGGTGATGCAGGTGGCATCGTATCAGGCGTAGGGCCAGATATAGGGCAAACCAACCCGTCGATCTCCGGTCGCGTGGCTATGCAGGGAGCTCGGCCGCCAGCAATGTTCTGAGTCGCTTGCTCGGTATAGTAGACCCGGAAATTATCGCTGCCGTTGCCTTGATATGCATACACGTAGACCTCATCTTTCTGCTTTGTATTCGTATTGGATCTCTCGGTATGCCAATCCATTGTAATCGACTCTAGCGGCCGCCCAGGCCAGGCAACGAAGGTAGTGTTGTGAATCTCTGTCTTCCGGGGGAGTATGTCTGCTCTGGTTCCGGGTGTTGCAAGAGTCTCGATCGTAATCGCACTTGCGTATGTCCTGAAATAGGAATCTTCGATTTTAAAGGTGCCCGGTGTATTGGTCGAACAGCAGATGCCGTTTTGCATCCCCTGAATGTTTGCCCGGCGGATGGTAATATTCTCGGCCCAGTAATCGCCAGATTGCCATGCGGTCCCGTAATCGAATTGGCCAAATGCCCGCGAAGATCCCCGGACTACAAATCCGTCCAAGGTAACGCGATTGATGGGGTAGGCATAGAAAGCTTCTTCCCATAAATGCCAGCCCGTGAAATCACGGATAATCGTCTCTGCCATCCCGGGGTTGCTCACATAACCGTCGGTACCGAGATTCCAGATGACAAGTCCGGTCGACGTCGCGCCATAGGCCTCGTTCCGCGCAAATTCCGCGATCGGCGTCATCTGCATGTTGACGA
>Ga0114945_10000418_pt1 | contig 27387 bp, 24 predicted proteins | sample OV2TP3_FD_87194 | JGI IMG/M metagenome (GOLD analysis project Ga0114945, IMG submission 87194) | Hot spring microbial communities from Beatty, Nevada to study Microbial Dark Matter (Phase II) - OV2 TP3 | ecosystem: Environmental > Aquatic > Thermal springs > Hot (42-90C) | place: USA: Beatty...
CACATCACGCCGCTGTCGCCGCTGCACGAACAAATCTTGAACTACCTGCATGCACCTGCGTCACTCTATTCGGCTCCGGTTTATAATTCGTCATAGCCCGTCCGAATTCACGCGAAACCAGAGCTTCCTGGACCGCATCGCCATTTATCCCATCAAATCCCTGGACGGCGTCGCCCTCTCCGAGGCGAGGGTCTCGTCGGGCGGAGGTCTGGCGCACGACCGGGAGTTCGCCGTCGTGGACGGCCGGGGGAATTTCGTCAACGGCAAGCGGAACGCGAGGGTCCATCTGCTCCGCGCGTCCTACGATCTTGAGGTCCGTGAAGTGACGCTTCAGGCGGAGGGCCGTCAGGCGCATTTTCGGCTCGATGACGACTGCCGGGAGATGGAGGCCTGGCTGAGCGACTTCTTCGGGTTCTCCGTTCAGGTGCTGCGGAACAGCGTGAACGGCTTTCCCGACGACACGGAGGCGTGGGGGCCGACCGTCCTGGGCGCGGGGACTCTAGAGGAGGTGGGCTCGTGGTTTGACGGCCTGAGCGCGGAGGAGGTGCGCGTCCGGTTTCGACCGAACCTGGTCATCGGGGGCGCGCCTGCGTTCTGGGAGGACCGCCTGTACGGGGGGCCGGGCGTGGGGTTTGAGGTCGGGGAGGTCCGCTTCGAGGGGGTCAACCCCTGCCAGCGGTGCGTGGTCCCGACGCGAGACCCGAGCACGGGGAAGGTCTATGCGAAATTTCAGAAGCGCTTTATGGAGCGACGCCGGGAGACCCTGCCCCCCTGGGCGGCGGCGTCCCGCTTCGACCACTTCTACCGGCTGAGCGTGAACACGCGAATCCCGCCGTCGGAGGCCGGGAAGGTGTTGAGGGTGGGCGATGAGGTGAGGATGATCAACGTTTGACGCGAGGACGAGCCATGGCCATCAGAGACGGCTCGCCGCATAAACACCGCCTGAAAGGCATTGCCATCCTTTATGAAGACCGGGATATCCTGGTGGTGGACAAACCTCCCGGCCTTTTGACCATCGCGACCGACAGGGAAAGGGAGAGGACCGCTTACCATATCCTGACGGACTATGTCCGGAAAGGCTCGGTCAGGTCCCGGAACCGTGTCTTCGTCGTCCATCGCCTGGACCGGGAGACCTCCGGGGTCCTCGTTTTTGCGAAGAGCGAAGAGGTGAAACGCCGTTTGCAGGGCCAATGGGAGGAGGCCGAAAAACGGTATCTGGCCGTTGTCCACGGAAGGCTTGCCAGTAAGGTTGGGACGATCACCACCTGCCTGGCCGAGAATCGCGCCCACACGGTCTATTCCACATCCGACGCCACAAAAGGCAGACTGTCCCATACGGCTTATGAGGTTCTCAAAGAGACGAGGGCCTTCAGTCTGCTGAAGGTCCGTCTTCTAACCGGCAGAAAGCATCAGATTCGGGTACATCTATCTGAAAAAGGACATCCGATCGTGGGGGATAAGAAATACGGAAAGGGAGATGACGCGCATAAACGCCTGGCGCTCCACGCCAGGTCGATCTCCTTCAAACACCCCTTCAGCGGTCAACGGCTGACTTTTGAGACTTCCATTCCGGGTTATTTTAACGACCTGTTGGGCGGCTCGACATGACTGTCCTGGAACGCATCGAGGAGAAGCTGACCGCTCAGGGAGTGGTCTACAGGGTCACGACCCACCGGTCGGTCTACACGAGCGCGGAGGCCGCGGCCGTGCGGGGGACCAGTCTGTCGTCCGGCGCGAAGGCGCTGGTCGTGAAGGCGGGGGAGGCGTTTGTCCTGTTCGTGATGCCGGCGGACCGGAAGCTGGACAGCAGGCGGGTGAGGAAGAACCTGGGGATGCGGGCCATCCGCTTCGCGACGCGGGAGGAGGTGTTCGCGCTGACGGGGCTCCAGCCTGGGGCGATCCCCCCGTTCGGGAGCCTGTTCGGGTTGAGGACTTACTGCGACCGGGCGCTGGGCCAGAACGAGAGGATCAACTTCAACCCGGGAGAGCACGCGGCGACGCTGGAGATGGGGTATGAGGACTACGTGCGCGTCGAGGGGCCGGAGTTTGCGGAGATCACCGAGCCATCGGCGGGGGAGGGAGGGGCGTGAAGGTCTCGCTCATGATCACCTGCCTGGGGGAGATGTTCTACCCGGAGGCCGGGGTTGCGACGGTGAATCTCCTCCGCCGGCTGGGCGTGGAGGTGGACTTCCCGAAGGCGCAGACCTGCTGCGGGCAGCCCCTGTTCAACAGCGGGTTCCACCGGGACGCGCGGGAGGTGGCCCGGCATACCATCGAGGTCTTTGAGGGAGACCGTCTGGTGGTGGCCCCGTCGGGGTCGTGCGCGGCGATGGCGCGGGTCGGCTACCCGGAGCTGTTTCACGGTGATGCGGAGATGCGGGGGCGGGCGGAGGCGCTGGCGGGCCGGACCTACGAGCTGTCGGAGTTCCTGGTGAAGGTGTTGAAGGTGGAGGACGTGGGGGCGCGGTTCGAGGGGCGGGTGACGTATCACTACGCCTGCCACCTGCGGGGGCTGGGGATGACGGATGAGGCGGTCCGGCTGGTCCGGAACGTGAAGGGGGCGGAGTTCGTGCCGCTGGAGCGATGGGACCAGTGCTGCGGGTTCGGCGGGTCGTTCTCGGTGCGCTACCCGGACGCCTCGGGGGCCATCGTGGCGGACAAGGTGGACTGCATCGCCCGGACCGGGGCGGACGCGGTCGTCGCGACCGATGCGGGGTGTCTGATGAACATCGCCGGGGCGATGCGGAGGCGAGGGGTGAGGGTAAGGGCGATGCACCTGGCGGAGCTGCTGGACGCGGGACAGGATTAAGATGACCCGTTCATACGCCACACACGCCCATAAAGATTTCGTCGGGGCCAGCCGGGAGGCGGTGGGGGACCCGCACCTGCAGACGGCCCTGCAGCGGCTGACGCTGCGCCTGACGGAGATGCAGCAGGCGTCCTTCGAGGGCCTGGACCGGGAGGCGATGCGGGAGCGCGCCCGCGGGGTCAAGGACGAGGCGCTGTCTCACCTGGACCGGTACCTGGCCGAGCTGGAGGCGTCCGTGGTCCGGGCCGGGGGGCGCGTGCACTGGGCGTCGGACGGGGCGGAGGCGCGGGAGGTCGTGCTGGGGATCGCCCGCGAGTATGGCGTGCGGCGGGTCGTGAAGTCCAAGTCGATGACGAGCGAGGAGGTCCACCTGAACGGGGCGCTGGAGGCCGCCGGGATGGAGGTGACGGAGACGGACTTCGGGGAGTTTCTCCTCCAGCTCGCGGGGGAGCGCCCGTCGCACCTGGTGGCCCCGGTGCTGCACAAGACGCGGGAGCGCATCCGGGCGTTGCTGGTGGAGAAGCTGAGGCGGGATATCCCGGATGACCCGGCGCACATGGCGGCGGCGGCGCGGGCGGTCCTGCGGGAGCGGTTCCGGGAGGCGGACATGGGCATCACGGGGGTCAACTTTGCGGTGGCGGAGACGGGGACGGTCGTGATCGTCAGCAACGAGGGGAATGCCCGGCTGACGACCACCGCGCCGAGGGTGCACGTGGCGCTGATGGGGATCGAGAAGGTCATCCCGAGGTTCGAGGACCTGGGGATCTTTTTCAAGCTGCTGGCCCGGAGCGCGACGGGGCAGAAGATGCCGGTCTACACGTCGCTCATCACGGGCCCGCGCAGGCCGGGGGAGGCCGACGGGCCGGAGGCGTTCCATCTCGTGGCGCTGGACAACGGGCGGTCGCGCATCCTGGGCGGGGCATTCCGGGAGAGTCTCTATTGCATCCGGTGCGGGGCCTGTCTGAACATCTGCCCGGTCTACCGGAAGGTGGGGGGGCACGCCTACGGGGGGGTGTATGCGGGGCCGATCGGGTCGGTGCTCACGCCGCTCTACGACGGGTTGCCGGACTACCACCACCTGCCCCACGCCTCGTCCCTGTGCGGGGCGTGCCAGCAGGCCTGCCCGCTCCGGATCGACATCCCGCACATGCTGGTCGCCCTGCGGGGCCGGCTGGCGGAGGAGGGGGAGACGCCGTTTCTGGAGCGGTTGATCTACCGTGTCTGGCGGGCCGGGCTTTGCTCCCCCCGACTCTACCGCGCAGGGATGTGGGCCGCGCGCGGGCTGCTCCGGCGGATGGGGCGGGACGGGTGGATCGCGGGGTTGCCCGGACCGGGGGCGGGGTGGACGCAGGTGAGGGATTTTCCGATGCCGGCGGAGAGGGGATTCAGGGAGAGGTTGAGAGATCTGGGTCTTTGAGGATGCCCCATACACCGCTGTTTCGGCATTCCAACTTTTCTTGCTCGTGCAAGAAAAGTTGGACAAAAGAAGCACGCCCCTCAAACGCCGGGGAGGCTGGGCGCGACGCAACCTTGACGTTTTGCAGTCGCACCGAATGTTGTGCCCCCGGCATGTGGGGTGCTTCTGCTGAACTCCTGCGGTGGGGGTTTCCGGCGTCGCGCCCTTCTTGAGTCTATGCGTCATGTTTGCCTTACTTCTGTATTTGTTTCTCTCTGTGTTCTCTGTGTGCTCTGCGGTGAATGCTTTTATTTTTGCAGGAGGGACGTGGATCGGGACGCTTTTCTGGATCGGATCAGGCAGGCGGCCGCTGCGGGGCGGGCGCACAGGCCGGCGCCAAGGTTTGAGGTCCCGAAGGATGTGGGCTACGCCGGGGGGGGGACGGACCTGCTGGGACGTCTCACAGAGGAACTGCGAGGAGCGGGGGCTTTTCCCTGTCGCGTCGGCGGGGCGGCGGAGGCGGTGGAGAGGGTCTGCGAGGTCGCGGCCAGGGCAGAGGCGCGGCGGGCCATCCGGTGGGCGCACCCGCTGCTGGACCGGCTGGGGCTGGACGAGGCGCTTCGGGAGCGGGGGGTCGAGGTGGTCCGCTGGCCGGAGGTGGAGCAAATGGCCGGCCGGGACCCGGACGGGGCGCGGGACCTGATCTTCCGGGCGGACCTGGGGATCTCCGGCGTGGACGCGGCGGCGGCGGAGACGGGGACGCTGGCGCTGGCGTCGCTCCCCGGACAGGGGCGCTCGGTCAGTCTGCTGCCGCCGGTCCACGTCGCGCTGGTGGAGCCGCGTCAGGTGGTTCCGGACCTGTTCGACCTGCTGGCGAGGTTTGGCAAGGGCCCGAAGGGTCTGGCGGGAAACGTCGCGCTGATCACCGGGCCGAGCAAGACCGGGGACATCGAGCTGAGGCTGACGACGGGGGTACACGGGCCGGGGGAGGTGCACGTGATCGTTCTGGAGCGGGACATATCGTAGGAGCGGGTTTTCAACCCGCCCCTGCCTCAAAAGGGAGACGTTATGGAGGGCATCTACCGGCACGTGCTGACGGACGTGGAGCAGAATCTCTGGCATGAGTCGTGGAGCGTGGACGAGGCGACGCTGCCGCTGGGGGCCGGGTCCACCTGGAGCGTGCGGAAGACGACGCTGCGGGGGGGGCTGCAGGATGGGGTGGACCTGATCGAGGTGGACAACGGGGCGCTGTCGTTCTTCGTCGTGCCCACGCGGGGGATGGGGATCTGGAAGGGGATCTACCGGGGGATTCCGCTGGGCTGGGAGTCTCCGGTGCGGGACCTGGTGAACCCGGCGTTCGTGGACGCGAACGACCGGGGGGGGCTGGGCTGGCTGAAGGGGTTCAACGAGTGGATCGTGCGGTGCGGGCTGGAGAGCAACGGGGCGCCGGGGGAGGACGTGGTCATCGACAACAACGGGAATGAAGCGAGGGTCTTCCTGCCCCTGCACGGGAAGATCGCCAATATCCCGGCGCGGCACGTGGAGGTGCGCGTGGAGCTCTCCCCGCCGCACCGGCTCACGGTGATGGGCATCGTGGAGGAGGCGATGATGTTCGGGCCGGCGCTCAGGCTGACCACGTCGATCTCGACGACGCTGGGGTCCAGCGCGCTGACGATCTGCGACGAGGTGACGAACCTGAACCGGCGGGCGGCGGAGCTGGAGCTGCTGTATCACTGCAACTACGGGCCTCCGCTGCTGGAGGAGGGGGCGACGCTGGTCACCCCGTTCAGGACGGTCTGCCCGAGGGACGCGCGCGCGCAGGAGGGGATCGGGGACTACGACCGGTTTTCAGGTCCGCAGCCGGGCTACGTGGAGCAGTGCTACTTTTTTGAGCTGGCGGGCCGGCGCAGGAGCGAGGAGACGTGCGTGCTGCTGAAGAACCGGGACGGGAGCATCGGGTCGTCGCTCCACTTCTCGCTCAAGCAGATGCCCTGCTTCACGCTCTGGAAGAACACGGCGGCGGCCGAGGACGGCTACGTGACCGGGCTGGAGCCGGCCACGAACTACCCGAACGCCAAGCGGTTCGAGCGGGAGCGGGGCCGGGTGGTCACGCTGAAAGGGGGGGAGACGCGGCGGATCGACCTGACGGTGGCGGCGCACGACAAGCGGCAGGAGGTGGAGGCGATGGAGCGCCTGGTCCGGAGGATTCAGAAGGAGGCCCGGCCGAGGGTGTCCCGGCAAATCCTGAAGCGGCTGTCGGGGGCAGGGTGAACGCGAAGGACGCGAAAGAAAAGCCGAAAGACGCGAAGCCGCCCTACCCTACCGGGGCGGGGTGGCAGGGTTTCGCGTTTTTCGCGTCTTTCGTATTTTCGCGATTCTGGATTCTACTATCCTATCATCAACGGGGAGGCCGGCCTGCGATGGATGGGCTGCTGACCACGCGGGTGCTCTCCGCCTCCACGCGGCGGATGCGGTGGTTGAGCCGGTCGGCGATGTAGATCGTCCCATCTGCGCCCACTGCCACACCGGCCGGGCTGTTCAGGCTGGCCTGGGTCGCCTGCCCTCCGTCTCCTGAAAGGCCGAAGGTCCCGTTGCCCGCGATCGTCGTGATGATACCATCTACTCCCACCTGGCGGACGCGCTCGTTGTGCTGATCGGCGATGTACACGTTCCCCGCAGGGTCCACCGCCACGCCGCAGGGACCCCGCAGACCGGCCTGCGTCGCCGGCCCTCCATCAGACGAGACCCCTCCCCCCGCAAAGGTCGTGATGACGCCGTCCGGCCCCACCCGGCGGATGCGCTGATTGAACCTGTCCGAAATGTATAAGGTCCCCCGGGCATCCACCGCCACTCCCATCGGAAGGCTCAGAGCCGCCTGCGTCGCCGGACCCCCATCTCCGACAAGGCCCAGGCAGCCGATACCTGCCACGGTCGTGATGAGGCCGTTAGTTCTCACGCAGCGCACGCGATGGTTGCCCGTGTCGGCGATGAAGACAGTCCCTTTCGCGTCCACGGCCACGCCCAACGGACTGTTCAGACTGGCCTGGACCGCCAGACCCCCGTCTCCCCGGAAGCCGAATGAGCCTATCCCTGCGAGGGTGGTGATCCTGCCGTCCGGCCCCACCCGGCGGACGCGATGGTTGCCGGTGTCTGCGATGTAGACCGCGCCTTTCGCATCCACGGCCACGCCGGACGGGAAACTCAACCGCGCCAGCTTTGCTGATCCCCCATCCCCCGAAAACCCTTCGGTCCCCATCCCCGTGAAAGTCGTGATGACTCCTCTTTCCACCCGGAGGATGCGATGCCCGCTGAAGTCGGCGATGTAGATGATACCGGCGGCATCCACCGCCACGCCGGTCGGGGTGAAGATATTGGCTGACGCGCCCTGCCCTTCAGGTCCTGCGACCTCCTCAGACGCCCCTCCCGCAAACGTGGAGATGATCCAGGGAGCAGTCTGGGCCGTCAGGCGGGCCGGAGTCAGAAACGTGAAGAGCGCGAAAGACGCGAAAAGCGCGAAGGATGTGCAAAAGAGATGTAGACGCCTCATGGCGGACCTCCATTCTCATCTGTGAGGATCTGAGTTTGAGGGCGATCTTCACCGCGGCGGACTCTCTTATTTGCAAGCCCCATGCCAAAACAAAACAGCCACTGAAGCAAGTCGCCTCAAGTGGCTGTCCGTGAAAAAGTTATGAGTTTTGATGCCGGACGATGGGAGAGGGCAGGGCGCTTGATTGTCCCCTTGCTCAACCGCGAAATATCACGGCCAAAACTCAGTTATACCTTCTACTCCATTGGCCTGCAATCAAATATCACCAAAGCACATGATCCACGATATTTCGCGGGCCATCGCGGGATGTCGTGACCTATCCCCGGCGGATGCTCAGCTTCTTCATCCGGCTGCGCAGCGTGGAGGCAGGCAAGCCCAGCAGCGCCGCCGCGCCACCGGCCCCCTCGATGACCCATCCTGTCTGCTCCAGCACCGCCTCGATGTGTCGGCGTTCGTTCTCCTCCAGGGTCAGGGTCTCCCCGGATGTCCTCTCAGGCCCTTTCCCGAACTCCAGCAGGATGTCCTCAGCCCGAATCGCAGGCCCTCTGCAGACCACCACCGCGCGCTGGACGGCGTGCTCCAGCTCCCGCACGTTACCCGGCCAGTCGTAGGCGTTCAGCAAGGAGAAGGCCTCCGGCGTCAGGTGTGTGACATTCTTGTTGAGGTGCGCGGCCATCCGGGCCATGAAGGCATTCGCCAGGAGCGGAATATCCTCCCGGCGCTCCCGCAGTGGAGGCAGCCGGACCGGAAAGGTCTGGAGCCTGAAGTAGAGGTCCTCTCGAAATTTCCCCTCCGACACCATCTGTTTCAGGTCTCGATTCGTCGCCGCGATCACCCGCGCATCCGCACACAGGGTCTGCGTGCCGCCCACCCGCTCAAAGGTCCGCTCCTCCAGGAATCGAAGCAGCTTGACCTGCGCCCCCAGGGGCATGTCCCCGATCTCGTCTAAGAACAGCGTGCCCTCCTCGGCCACCTCCACCTTGCCCAGCTTGCGGGAGACCGCGTCGGTGAAGGCCCCTTTTTCGTGCCCGAAGAGTTCGCTTTCGACCAGCCCTTCGGGGATGGCCCCGCAGTTGACCTGGATGAAGGGACCTGAGTTGCGGGGGCTCAGGGCGTGCACGGCGCGGGCGGCCAGGCCCTTGCCCGTGCCGGTCTCGCCCAGGATCAGCACCGTCATGTCCGTCCAGGCGACTTCTGACAGTTGCGCCTGGGCGCGGCGCAGGGCCTGGCTCGTGCCGATGAACTCGCCCCCCTTCCCGCTCGCGCTGAGGGCCTCGGTCAGCGCCTGGAGACGCGGGTCTGGAACGACCGTCACCTCTACGGTCGCAGGTTTCTCCGAGTAGACCAGGTCCCGGTCCACGGCCACGACCTCAAACGTGTAGTCGCCGACGGGAAGGTCCTGGTATTCCACCCGGCGCTGGCGCGTGTTCCGCCAGTCTTTGTCATAGCCCTTCAGCCGATACCGGTAGACCATCCCGTCGGGCCGGGTCTTGAGACTCATCCCGTAAAATTCAAAGATCGTAACGCCCGCAGTGGATGGGATCGACACTTCGGATACGTCTTCATAGCGTTGATCCGCCACCACCGCGTCAATGAACGCAGGAGGAGGCGATGGAGCCGGTGGGCGATAGCGCGTCACACCGCCAGAAGTGCTGAACCAGAGATATCCGTCTCGATCCTGGAGAATTGAGTCCACCCTGTTGCCTGCCAGGCCGTCCTGGTGGGTCATCGTCTGGAAGACCTGCCCATCATACCGGCTCACACCGCCGCCAGGGATGACGAACCAGAGAACCCCATCCCGATCCTGAAGAATCGACCGCACACGATTGCCTGCCAGGCCGTCTTTGACTGTGAAGGTGGTAAAGGTCTTTCCGTCATACCGGCTCACACCATCCCAGGTCCCAAACCAGAGAACCCCCTCTCGATCTTGAAAGATCCGCTCCACAGAATTGCTCGCCAGGCCATCCCTGACGGTGAAGGTAGCCCAGGACTGCCCATCATACCGACTCACACCGTCCCGGGTGCTAAACCAGAGGTATCCATCCTGATCCTGAGAAATTGAATCCACTGTATTATGCGCCAGGCCGTCCTGGGTGGTGAAAGTGGTAAAGGACTTGCCGTCGTACCGGCTTACTCCGCCGCCGTTGGTGCAGAACCAGAGATATCTTTCCCCATCTTGGAGGATCGACCGGACACTATTGCCCGCCAGGCCATCTTGGGTGGTAAAAGTGGTAAAGGACTGCCCATCATACCGGGTTACCCCATTCCAGGTTCCAAACCAGAGATGCCCCTCCTGATCTTGGAAAATCGATGCCACATTATTGTACGCCAGGCCATCCTGGGCGGCGAAGGTGATGAAGGACTTACCGTCATATCGGCTCACGCCGCCGCCGTAGGTGCCGAACCAGAGAACTCCCTCTCGATCTTGAAAGATCGGCACTACATCATTGTGCGCCAGGCCGTCCTGGGTGGTGAAAGTGGTGAAGGACTTGCTGTCATACCGGCTCACACCGCCGCCGTCCGTGCCAAACCAGAGAGCCCCTTCCCGGTCCTGAAAGATCGCCAGCACAAAATTGCGCCCCAGACCATCTTCTGAGGTAAATGTGGTAAACTTCTGCTCTGCGCCTTCTGGGCTTGCTAAAGGGTCATACCGGCTCACACCGCTGCCGTGAGTGCCAAACCAAATATACCCCTCCTGATCCTGTAAGGTCGATGTCACACCATTGTCCGCCAGGCCGTCTCTGGTCGTGAAGGTACTGAAGGTCTTTCCATCATACCGGCTTACGCCACCGCCAAGGGCGCCGAACCAGAGAGCCCCCTCCCGGTCCTGTAAGATCGAATATACGCGATTGCTCGCCAGTCCATCTCTGGTGGTGAAGGCAGTGAACCTCTTCCCGTCATACCGGCTCACGCCGTCGCCCCAGGTGCCAAACCAGAGAACTCCTTCACGATCCTGTAAGATTGACACCACCCTATTGTTTGTCAGCCCATCTCTGGTCGTGAAGGTACTGAAGGTCTTTCCATCATACCGGCTTACGCCATCGCCAAAGGTACCAAACCAGAGAACTCCCTCCCGATCCTGTAAGATCGACATCACCCTATTGTTTGCCAGTCCGTCTCTGATCGTGAAGGTAACGAAGATCTTCCCGTCATACCGGCTCACACCATCCCGGGTGCCAAACCAGAGATGCCCTTCCCGATCTTGGACGATCGACTGTACATGATTGTGCGCCAGCCCATCTTTGGTCGTGAAGGTGGTCCAGGACTGCCCATCATACCGGCTCACGCCGTCGCCCCAGGTACCAAACCAGAGATGCCCCTCCCGGTCCTGCAAGATCGATGAGACTATAATACCTGCCAGTCCGTCCGTCATATCATAGGTCCGCCAGTGACCTCGTCCCCGTCCGGCGGGCACGACCCTGCCAGGCCCCGCAGGCGCAGCGTAGAGCATGAACTCGTTTTGAATGAGGTTATCTGGCTGAGGCGTCCCGAAGGCTACCCCCAGATCCCTCAAGATCTCCTGCCAGGCTGCGTCCTTTTGGAGCGTCTCCCGCCTCTCTGATACTTCAGATGGCGACGCCACTTCAAACAGCCGGCTGAAGACGCCCTCCACCGTCGCCAGGCCGCGCTCGGAGGATTCGGCCAGGCCGTGCGCCTTCAGGATGGGGACGAGTTTCTCCTGATACGCCGCCTCAAACTCGGCCATCCGCCCCGGCGGGACCCAGAAGGAGAGCCGGGCCAGAGTAGGATCAGACGGTCGATCTTTTATCGGGTCAGGCGTTTGCATGGGGCGATCCAAAATCTTTTCTCTTGGGATAAAGAGGTTATCTTCGTATCTTTGTTTTATCAAGCCATGCGATCTTTTTCTCGCTAAAGTGGAGGATATTCAAACCATGAAAACCGTTAACCTTGACCTGGAAGAAGATCTGGTGGCTTTGCTGCACCAGTTGAATCAGCCGGTGAAGACCGCAGCGCGAGAATTGATGATCCTGGAGTTATACCGGCGAGGCGCCATCTCCAGCGGCAAAGCGGCTGAACTTTTGGGGATGTCCCGGTGGGAGTTCATCTATCACGCCTCGCGCCTGGGCATTCCTTACTTCGCCTTGACGGAAGACGAATGGGAGGCGGAGCAAAAGCGGAGTGAAACCTTATGACACCTCCGCACGTCGTTTCAAATTCCAGTACACTGATTGCACTGCATCAGATCGGCCATCTCGATCTGCTGGAGAAGCTCTTTTCTTCCCTGTTGGTTCCGCCCGCCGTTGTCCGAGAGACAGCCCGCACCGTGCCCCTGCCAGCCTGGATCACCGAACGTCCCCTGACACAACCCGTTGGCCCTCAGATTCTCCGTGCCTCGCTCGGGCCGGGAGAGAGCGAGGCGATTAGTCTGGCCCTTGAAGTCGATGTCCGCTGGATCATCCTGGATGACCGTCCTGCGCGAAGGCTGGCTGAAGCATTGGGCCTTCCCGTCATCGGCACACTGGGGATTCTGCTTGCCTCCAAGCGCCGGGGTCTCTTGCCTGCAATCCGACCGTGTGTCGACGCCCTGATGAATCTCGGCTTTCGCGTCGCGCCGGACCTGTACGAGCGCGTCATAGCCGACGCGGGAGAACAATAGCCACTGAGGGGCGATTACCGCAGGCGCCGGCCCGTCCCATCCCAGAGGGGCAGGTCGTCCCCGCGACCTTCGATCCAGTCCGGCGTCAGGACGAGGTGGTCTATGGTCCTACGGTTGTTCGTGAAGGTCAGGTGGAGGAGGCCGTCCCGCGTCTGGATCAGGGCCGGGTAGTGGAATTGCCCTTCGCCTCTGACCAGGTCGCGGACGTGAGGCCAGGTGAGGCCCTCATCTTCGCTGAGGGCTAACGTCAGGGGGTTCCGCGCCTCGGGGTTGCGGTTCCAGGCCAGGGCGACCCGGCCGTCGGACAGGCGGACGGCGTCCAGGGCGGCGAAGGGGGAGGGGAGGGAGGTCCGTTCGGCAGGGGACCAGGTCCGGCCAGCATCAGTGGAAGTGCTCTGCAGGACGCAGCGCAGGCCGCCGGAGGGCCGGAGGAGGGCCAGGATAGAACCGTCAGACCGCTCGATCAGGGAGGGGTGCTGGTTACGCTCGCCCGGAATCGTTCCGACCATTTGCCAGGTCTCGCCCTCGTCTCCGCTGGCCCAGATTCGGGAGTTCCCATCTTTGTACTCCGTTCCGAAGAGGATTTCGCCGGACCGGAGGCGGATGGGCTTGCAGCGGGGGACGTGCCCCAGGTCCTCCTCGATCATTTGGACGGGGGACCAGGTCTCTCCGCTGTCGTCGGACCTCTTCATCCGGAGGTCGCAGGTCCTCCAACGCACGCCCGGCCCCGCAGGCCCGTCCAGCCGGCCGTGCATCGTGCCGTAGATCAGGAGGACGACGCCGCTCCGGTTCTGGAACAGGATGCCGTTCCCCTCCGGCTTGCCCGGGGTGTCCGCCACCACCCGCAACGGATCGAAGCCGCCGGCCCCGGCGCGACGCCGGGCCACCCCATAGGCGGTGTCCGGCCGGGCCTCCCCCGACCCCGCGTAGTACCCCACCAGCAGGTCTCCATTATTCAGCTCCTGAATCACAGAGCAGTGACAGGCCGGGAACCGCTCGCTCGGCTCTGCGATGGCCTCCCAGAGGCGAATGGACATACGTCTGCGCCTTTATATATCTTTTCACGATTCCTGTGCAGGGAGCCTGTCGAGAGCCTGATTAAAGAATCGCTGCGGCTCAGGCCCTCACCCCGGTTCACTGCGTTCACCACCCCTCTCCCATAAATGGGAGAGGGGAAGTCGAGCGTCAGCGAGACGGGGTGAGGGCCTGTGCGTCAGGCGACATCGTTCCATGCACAAGATTTATGAAAAGCTATTTTTTTACCGGTCTCCCCTCAACGGGAAACGACGGGTCCCGGAACCCCTTGCCGCTGTGCTCCCCCGGCGGGACCAGGGCGTCCACGGCGGCCTCGTCCTCCGGCGTGATCCGGGCCTTCAGGCATCCGATGTTGTCGTCGAACTGCTCCATGGTGCGCGGGCCGAGGATGGCCGAGGTGAGCAGGGGGTTGGCCAGGCACCAGGCGAGCGCGAACTGCGTCACGGTGACGCCCCTGGCCTCCGCGAGGGCCCTCAGCTTCTGGGCGATGACGAAGCTCTCCTCGCGGATCTCCGCCTCCTCCATCCGTTTGTTTCCGCGCGCGGCGCGGCTCCCCTCCGGGTAGGGCTCGCCGGGTCTGTATTTGGCGGTCAGGACGCCCCGGGCCAGGGGACTGTAGGAGACCACGCCGATGCCGGCCTCGCGGCAGAGGGGGAGGAGGTCCACCTCGATGTCCCGGTTGACGATGTTGTAGAGGGGCTGGAGGGCGGCGATCGGCTCCGTGCCCAGGCGGTCTCCGGCCCGCAGGGCCTGGCAGAGCTGCCACGTCCGGTAGTTCGAAAGGCCGATGTAGCGCACCTTCCCCTGCTGGACGAGGCGGTCCAGAGTCCGGAGGGTCTCCTCGATGGGGGTGGTCCTGTCCGGGCTGTGGATGTAGTAGAGGTCGATGCAGTCCGTGTCCAGGCGCTTCAGGCTCTGCTCGACCTCCCTCAGGAGGTGGATGCGGCTGGCCCCCTGGTCGTTCGGGCCGCCGGGGCCGGAGGGGGAGCGGGACGGCAGGCGGCCCTTGGTGGCCAGCACGATCTGGCCGCGGCGGTCCGCGATGGCCTTCCCGACCACGCGCTCCGACCCCCCGTCGTTGTAGACGTTTGCGGTGTCGAAGAAGTTGATGCCCAGGTCGTGGGCCCTGTGCATGATGCGGATGGACTCGGCCTCATTCGTAGGCCCGCCGAACATCATGGTCCCCAGGCAGAGGCGAGAGACCTTCACGCCGGCGACGCCGAGGTTGCGGTATTCCATAGAGAACCTCCGGGAGGGTGAGAGGTGAGAGACGCAGGAGGACCACAGGACCACAGACCACAGGACCACAGGACCAATGCAAAAGCCTTATGGTCTTGTGGTCTCGTGGTCAGTGGTCTTGTGGTCTTTCTTATGATACGCACGAAAAGAGGCGGTGGCAATAAAAAAACGTCCACAGGAGGCGGCATTTTTTTTGATACTTTCAGATTCGGTTGGTGGTATATTATGGCTTCGGAGAGGGGTCGGCGGAGAGGGGGCATTCCTGGGAAGGAGCGACAGCGTGAGCGAAGACCCTGTTCGAATCGGTTTCATCGGGGCCGGGCAGCACGCCCGGTCGATGCTCTACCCGTCCCTGCACTTCGTGCCGGGCGCGCGGCTGACGGCCATCGCCACGCGCACGGTGGAGTCGGCGGCGCGGGCGGAGATGGACTTCCACGTCCGCTGTTACGTGGGCTACGAGCGGCTGCTGGAGGACGACGAGGTGGAGGCCGTGATCGTGTCCGTGCCGGGAGGCGCCTCCGTCGAGCTGTCGGCGGCGGCCCTGTCCGCCGGGAAGCACGTGCTGTGCGAGACGCCGGGCATCACGTCACCGGAGGACGCGGAGCGCATCCGGAAGGTCCTGAGCAGGACGGACAGGGTCTATCAGGTGGCCTTCTGCCTCCGGTACGCGCCGATCTACCGGAAGCTGAAGGCGCTGCTGGACGCCTGGCGGAAGGAGGGGGAGGGGGCCTTCTGTCTGGACATCCGCTACTACGAGTGGATCCACCACTTTTACAACATGGCCCTCTATCTGGCGGGGGAGGTGAAGGGGGTTCACGCGTGGGGGCAGGGGAAGAGCCGGCGCGTGGTCCTGGAGTTTGAGAACGGGGACCTGGGGACGATCCGGTCCACGGCGTTCCAGAACCACGCCATCCCGTATGAGGAGGTGGAGGTCACGCGGCCGGACGGGATGCTCCGCGCCACGGACCGGTCGGAGCTGCGATACTACCGGGGGCCGGAGGCGGTCTCCAGCCGGGAGATGCAGTTCGACACGGCGGGCGGCACGATCTGGCGAAACTCGGCCTCGGTGGCCTACAACCGCCTGAACACGCTCTACGCCAGCGGCTACGCCGCGGAGATCGAGGACTTCGCCGAGTGCATCCGGGCGGGGAAGATGCCGTTGAGTTCGCTGGAGGACGCGGCCCGGACGGACGCGCTGCGCCGTGCGGTGGAGGCGTCGGTGAGGGGCCGGGGATAGTTCATGGCCTGGGAGGAGTGGCTCTACGCCCACGTCGTCGTGTTCACCGCCTTCGTCCTCCGGGGGCTGACGGGGTTCGGGACGGCGCTCGTCATGGCGCCGCTGCTCACGCTGTTCCTCGACCTGAAGCGGACGGCCGTCATCACCGCCGTCCTGTCCGTCCTGAACGGAGTGGGTCTGGCCTATGCCCTCCGGCGGGACGTGGTCCGGCGGACGTTCTTTCTCACCTCCGCCAGCGCCCTGGTCGGGCTGGCGCTGGGCACCTACCTGCTCGTCACCCAGCCGGGGGCGCTCCTGAAGCAGGGGGTGGGGCTCCTGACGGTCCTGTTCTCAATCGGGCTGTTTCGCCGGGGCCGGAGGGCCTCCGGGCAACCGCGCCTCTGGTCGGAGTCCGCCGGCGCCGTCGCGGGCCTGCTGGGGGGAGTGCTGGGGGGCCTCTTCGGGACGAGCGGCCCGCCGATGATCGTCTACCTGAGCCGCCGGGGGGTCGGCATCGCGGCGTTCCGCGCGACCCTGATCGCCTTCTTCTGCGTGGTGGACCTCATCCGGTTCTTCGGCTACGCCGCGTCGGGGCTGCTCACCCGACAGCTCTTTCTCACGTGCGTTCTCCTGGTCCCCGCCTCTTTTCTGGGGTCCTACGTGGGGACGAAGATCTACACGCGCGTGAACGAACGGGCCGTGAGGGTCGTGGTCGCGGTGTCGCTCGCCGTGACGGGGGCGGTCCTGGCGCTGGGACGGTAACCATGCAGGGGCGACCCGATGGGTCGCCCCTGCGTTTCATGAGTTTGAACCCTTGTCGAAGGAAGGAGGTTGTAGATATGGCCTTTGGCTCAGGCAGGCATACCTACGAAGTGGCGGAGGGGTGGGGGCGGCTCCCGGAGGGGTGGGCGTTCAAGCAGGTGGCCGGGGTGGCGGTGGATGCGCAGGACCGGGTCTACGTCTTCTGCCGGGGGGAGCACCCCGTGATCGTCTTCGACCGGGAGGGGTGCTTTCTGAAGGCGTGGGGGGAGGGGGTGTTCAGGATGCCGCACGGGATCTGCCTCGGGCCGGACGGCAGGGTCTATCTCGTGGACGCGGGGGACCACACGGTGCGCATCTTCACGCCGGAGGGGGAGTTGCTCAGGACGCTGGGAAGGGCGGGGGAGCCGGCGGAGGAGAGGCCCTTCAACAAGCCCACGGACCTGGCGTTCTCCCCGTCGGGGGCGTTCTACGTGTCGGACGGCTACGGGAACGCGCGGGTGCACAAGTTCTCGGCGGACGGGGAGCTGCTCCTCTCCTGGGGCACGCCCGGCGAGGGGCCGGGGGAGTTCCGCCTGCCGCACAGCGTCTGGGTGGACCGGCAGGAGCGGGTCTACGTGGCGGACCGGGAGAATCACCGCATCCAGGTCTTCACGCCGGAGGGGGGGTTTCTGTCGCAGTGGTCCGGGTTCCAGCGGCCGTGCGACATCTTTATTGACGATGACGGGGCCGTGTACGTGCCGGAGCTGCACCACCGGATGAGCATCCTGTCGCTGGACGGCGGGGTGCTGGCGCGATGGGGGGACGCGGAGAGCCGCAGGCCGGGGGAGTTCGTGGCCCCGCACGCGGCGTGGACCGACTCGCGAGGGGATCTCTACGTGGGGGAGGTGCTGGAGGGGCAGAGGATACAGAAGTTCGTGCGGAAGTAGGCTGAAAGCGAGGGCTATCGTGAAAGTAGGTCTCTGCACCATTGCCTTCCGGGACCGGCCCATAGAGGCGGTCCTGGACCTGGCCGTCCGGGCCGGGTTCGACGGGGTGGAGCCCTGGGGGAAGCCCGACCACACCCCGGCAGCGTATGACCGGGAGCACAACCTGCGGGTCGCGGAGGCCGTGCGGGCGCGCGGGCTGGAGGTCTCGCAGTTCGGCTCTTACGCCAATCCCACATCTGACCGCTTTGAGCGGGAGGTGGAGGATGCCCTGAGGACCGCGCGGGACCTGGGCACGGACAAGATCCGGGTCTGGGCCGGGCGGACAGGCTCCGCCGAGGCCGACGAGGCGCAGTGGGGGACGGTCATCACCGGCCACCGTGCGTTTTCAGACCGGGCCTCGGACCTGGGGATCACGCTTGTGGTCGAGGTGCACAGGGGCTACCTGACCGACACGGCCGAGGGAAGCCTCCGGCTGGTGGAGGGGGTGAACCGGCCCAACTTCCGCCTCAACTTCCAGCCCATGTCCGCGCACAGCCCGGCCCGGGTGATGGAGGAGGCCCGGAAGATGGCCCCTTACGTCACCACGGTCCACGCGCAGAACTACCCTCAGGCCGGCCAGAACCGCCGGGTCCTGATCTCCGAGGGGATGGTGGACTACGCGGGCGTGGTGGAGGAACTGCGCAGGGCCGGGTTCGACGGGTACCTGGAGGTGGAGTTCGTCCGCGAGGAGGACCCGGAGGAGGCCCTCGAAGCGGATGCCAGGTTCCTGCGATCTCTCTGCCGGTGAAAAAAGGGGGACTTCCTCGTGGACGAAATACGCATCGGCATCGCGGGGCTGGGGCGGCGGGCGCTGGGCTGGATCAGGCTGCTGCAGAAGGTCCCAGGATACCGCATCGCGGCGGTTTACGACTGGATCGAGCCGCTGCAGGAGCGGGCGCTGGCGGAGATCGCCTACCGGGGGGACGTGAAGGCGTTCAGCCGGTATGAGGACTTTCTGGCGTATCCGGGGATGGACGCGGTGGGGCTGTGCGTCCGGCAGAAGGAGCAGGGGGCCATGGCCGTGCAGGCGCTGGAGGCGGGCAGGCACGTCAACTCGGAGGTGCCGGCGGCCTACCGGATGGAGGAGTGCTGGAGGATCGTCACGCTGGTGGAGCGGACGGGTCTGGTGTATAGTCTGGCGGAGCAGACGCGGTTCTGGGGGTTCGTGGACGGATGGAAGCGGCTGGTGGAGGATGGGAGGCTGGGGAAGGTGACGTATGCGGAGGGGCAGTACATAGGGCACTACGGGACGTATCAATATTTTCAGGACTACAGGACCGGGAGGCAGTACCCGGTCGAGGAGTTGCCCGAGCATCCCGAGGCAGAGCCGACGTTCATGCACCTCCGGCACACGATCTTCTCCGCCTCCTATGACCTGAGCATCCTGCTGAAGGTGCTGGACGACCGGGTGACGGAGGTGACGGGGATGGGCACGCGGCGGCCCAGTTACGCCTTTCCGCAGATCGGCGCGCCGGACATCCAGGCCGCGCTGATGAAGACGGAGAAGGACACGGTCATCCGCATGCTCAACGGCTTCACGCAACCGCGCCCGCACGGGGACCACCACTGGTGGCAGATGATCGGGACGAAGGGGAGCCTGGAGTGGCGGCGGTCGCTGCGGGATAAACCGAAGGTCTGGTTTGCGGACGGGCAGATGTGGGACTGGGCGGAGGCGGACTGGCGGTATGAGCGGACGGACGCGCCGCCGGAGGCGCGGGGGAGCGGTCACAGCGACGCGGACTACTACGTGCACGTGTATTTTCGGGACGCGGTGCTGAAGGGGAGGCCGCTGGAGTTCGACGTGTACCGGGTGATGGACACGATGGCGCCGGCCATCCGGGCGGTGGACTCCATCGAGGAGGGGGGGCAGGTGATGCGGGCGCCGGACTTCCGTCCGGGGCCGGGCCGTCCGGCAGGACAGATGCCGGAGGATTTGGGCGGGGTGGGGTTGAGGATGTGAGTCGGGAGAGGAGATTTCATGTACATTGCCGTCGTATCCAGTCCGCCCGATCTCTCGGCCTACGTCCTGGAGATGCTGAAGACCTGGGGGCTGGCGATGGGCCGCGCCGTTGCGCCGGAGGCGGTCTCCGGCCTGGACCCGGCGGATGCGCCGGTGGTCATCTGCCCGGTTTCAGAAGAGGTTCGGGTGTGCGAGGAGGCGCTGGTGGCCTACGCCCGGCGCGGGGGGACGGTGGTCAGCTTTCTGCCCGACGGCGCGCTGGCGGAGGCCGCCGGCCTGGGGCGCGAGGGGCCGAAGGAGACGCCGCTGAGGCTGCGGGTGGCGGCGGGGCCTGTGGCGGGCCTGGCGGGGGAGTCGCTGCCGGTGGTGGGGCGGGCGGAGGCCTTCCGAACCTCTCCAGGCGTAAGGGGGCTGGCGTATCTGTATCATCCGGGGCGCTACGCGGGGGAGGGCGTGGGGGTGACCGAGACGGAGGTGGGGCAGGGGAGGGTCGTGGCGTTTGCGTTCGATCTGGCGCTGTGCGTGCTGATGCTCCGGCAGGGCGATCCGGGCCGGAGGGAGTTTGTCCCGGCGGGGGACGGGTGCGCGCGGCCCTCGCACATGGCGGCGGAGATCGGGCCGGCGGATGCGGGATGGGTCCCGTTTGCGGACCTGCTGTCCCGGATGCTGGTGGACCTCGTGCGGAGGCGCGTTGGGGCGCCCACGCCCCTGCTGTCGCACCTGCCGGGGGCGGCGCCGGGGGTCCTGCTGTATTCTGGGGACGAGGACTTTGCGGAGGTGGCCTGGAACGACGACGAGCTGGACTGTGTGGCGAGGGCCGGGGGGCGGATGAGTCTCTACCTGATCCCGACCCGCACGAAGTCCACGCCGGAGGACGTCCGGCGCTACGCCTCCCGGCACGACGTGGGACCCCATCCGGACCTGCGGCCCCTGGACGGGCGTCCCGTAACCGAGCGCATCGCCGAGTTCGAGCGGCAGATTGGGATGTTTCAGGAGATGTTCGGGGTTCGGGCCAGGACCCTCCGGAACCACTGCACGGCGTGGGCGGGCTACCTGGAGCCGGTGGAGGCCATGGAGAGGCTGGGGGTGCGGATGGACGCGAATTACATCTGCGGGACCTACATGCGCGACCGGGACAGCGCCCCCTACGCCGCCTTCGGGGCGGCCATGCCCATGCGCTTCTTCCACCCGGACGGCCGCCCGCTCGACGTGTTCCAGCAGCACACGCACCTGTCCGACGACGGGGCCTTCAGTCCGACCGCCGAATACTCTTTCAGGATTTCGGCCCCGCAGTTCGAGGTGATCCTGGGCCGCATCTTCTCGGATATGACGACGCGGTTCCACACGCCCTGCGGGGTGATCATCCACCCGAGCAACTGGGCGAAGTTCTCCAGGTTACAGGGCGAGGCGCTGCTGCGGCAGGCGACGGAGCGGGGCATCCCGATCTGGTCCTACGATCAGTGGTGCGCGTTCTGGGAGGCGCGCGACACGTGGCGGCTCAACGATGTCGCGTGGGATGAGGCCGAGCTGCGGTTCATCGCAGAGGGGGGAGCGCCCCACGAAGGGCTGCGCCTGATGGCGCCCGCGAGTTACGCAGGGGCGCGCCTGGCCGGGGTCCGGCTGGATGGAGAAGAGGTGGCCTGGCAAGGGGCGATCCGCTCTGGTGAGGAGGTGGCGCTCATCTCCCTGCCTGCCGGAAAGATGACGGCCTCGGTCAGTGTCAGGTACGGCGGAAGAGGGAAGGCATAAAAGGGTGACACGCATCATGGACGAGATACGCATCGGGATCGCGGGGCTGGGGCGGCGGGCGCTGGGCTGGATCAGGCTGTTGCAAAAGATTCCGGGGTATCGCATCGCGGCGGTCTACGACTGGATCGAGCCGCTGCAGGAGCGGGCGCTGGCGGAGATCCCGTATAGAGAGGATGTCAGGGCGTTCGGCAACTACGAGGACTTTCTGGCGTATTCCGGGATGGACGCGGTGGGGCTGTGCGTGCGACAGAAGGAGCAGGGACAAATGGTGGCGCAGGCGCTGGAGGCGGGCAAGCACGTCAACTCGGAGGTGCCGGCGGCGTATACGATGGCGGACTGCTGGCGGATCGTGCTGGGGGTCGAGCGGACGGGTCTGGTGTATAGCCTGGCAGAGCAGACCCGGTTCTGGGGGTTCGTGGACGGGTGGAGGAGGTGGGTGAGCGAGGGGAGGCTGGGGAAGATCACGTATGCGGAGGGGCAGTACGTGGGGTATTACGGGACCCGGCAGCATTTTCAGGACTTCAAGACGGGGAGGCAATACGCGATCGAGGAGCTGCCGGACCACCCCGAGGCCCAGCCGACGGTGCTGCACGCCCTGCCGCCGATCATCGGAGGCGTCGGCTCACACGACATGAGCCTGCTCCTGAAGGCGCTGGACGACCGGGTGACGGAGGTGACGGGGATGGGCACGAAGCAGCCGAGCTATGCCTGGCCGCAGATCGGCAGCCCTGACATCCAGGTCGCGCTGATGAAGACGGAGAAGGACACGGTCATCCGGATGCTGGCCGGGTTCAATCAGCCCAGGCCGCACGGGGACCATCACTGGTGGCAGTTGATCGGGACGAAGGGGAGCCTGGAGTGGCGGCGGTCGCTGCGGGATAAGCCGAAGGTCTGGTTTGCGGACGGGCAGATGTGGGACTGGGCGGAGGTGGACTGGCGGTATGAGCGGACGAACGCGCCGCCGGAGGCGCGGGGGAGCGGGCACGGGGATGCGGACTACTACGTGCACATGCACTTTCGGGACGCGGTGCTGAAGGGGAGGCCGCTGGAGCTGGATGTCTACCGGGCGATGGAGACGATTGCGCCGGCGATCCGGGCCTACGACTCGATTGTGGAAGGGGGCCGGCTGATGCGGGTGCCGGACTTCCGTCCGAATGCGAGCCGTCCGGCGGGGCAGGCGCCGGAGGAGCTGGGCGGGGTGGGGGTTAGAGTGTGAGATAGTGAAAAACGTGGATCGTGGACCGGGTACCGTGAATCGAAAAAACGGACGACGGATCACGGATCACGGATCACGGATCACGGAGGACTCAGGCATGGCAAAGCGAACTCGCACGGGGGGGGCGGGGAAGCGGAACGTCCTGAGGGTGCTGAAGCAGGGGTTCGTCCTGGGGGACGGGGGGAACGTCGAGGAGGCCAGGACGCGGGGCTACGGCGTCCCGAGGGCGATCCTGGAGTTTCCGCACGTGGTCCGGCTGATCCACCAGGACTACTTCCGGGCCGGCGCCCAGGTGCTCCGGGCGATGACGGGGATGGGCGCCCATTCGCCGCAGCGGGGAGACCGGGTCGAGGAGACCCACCGGACGGCCGTCCGGCTGGCGCGGGAGGTCGCCGGGGAGGAGGCCTTCGTGGCCGGGTGCGTGGGGCCGACGGGGACCTTCCAGGCCGGGGATGCGGGGTCGCGAGACCGGGCGCGGGCGGAGTGGGAGGGGCAGGTGGCGGCGCTGGCGGAGGCGGGCGTGGACCTGCTGATCTGCGAGCCGTTCAACCGGCTGGACGAGGCCCGGCTGGCGCTGATGTGCTGCAAGAAGACTCGCCTCCCGACGATGGTGGCGCTGAACTTTCGCCTGAACGAGGATGTGACGGAGGACGGGGTCTCTCCGGCGGCGTGCGCGCGCGCCCTGGTGGATGAGGGGGCGGACGCCGTGGGGACGAGCGGGGCGCTGGAGCCTCAGGACATGTGGCCGGCAGTCGTGGAGATGCGGGGGGCCGTGGACGCCCCGGTGGCCTTCATCCCGTGCGGCTACCGGACGAGCGTCCCCGGCTGGGAGTCGGCCCGGGAGGCGATGGTCATCTACGGCGTCGAGATGGCCAAATTCGCCCTGCAGGCGAAGATGCTGGGGATCAATTTTTTCGGCGGGGGGGACGGGGCGGGCACGGAGATCATCCGGTCGGTGGCGCAGGCCCTGGGCTGCGAGCGGACGCATGTCGGGCTGCGTCCGCGCTGGGTAGGGGACCGGGAGGGCGTGATCGTCAGGGCGTGAGGACATAGGAGGTTCACGTGGCGAATCTTCTGGACATGTTGAAGCAGGGCGTGGTCCTGGGGGACGGGGGCATGATCATCGAGGCGCGGTGGCGGGGATACGGCACGCCGGAGGTCATCCTGGAGAGCCCGGAGGCCCTGCGGCAGATCCACACGGATTTCTTCCGGGCCGGCTCGCAGGCGCTCCAGGCGCTCACGTGGTGGACCAGTCGCACGCAGCTGGAGCGGCGGCAGGGGTGGGGCGACCGGCTGGGGGAGATCACCAGGACGGCGGTCCGGCTGGCGCGGGAGGCGGGCGACGGGGAGGCGCCGGTGGGGGGGTGTCTGAACCAGACGGCCGCCGGGTCGTGGGTCGGGCCTTTCATCTTTGACCCCGAGAACGCCGGGGCGCGGGACCGGGCGTGCGCGGAGTGGGACGAGCACATCGCCGCGATGGTGGACGCGGGCGCGGACTTTCTGATCCCGGAGACGTTCTCCCGGCTGGACGAGGCCCGGCTCTGCCTGTCGCGCTGCAAGCGGGCGAAGGTCCCAACGATGGTCCTGATGAGCGGGGCGAGCCGGACGCCGGACGGCGCGACGCCAGGGGAGTGCGCGCGCATCCTGGCGGACGAGGGGGCCGACGTCGTGGGCATGGTCTGCGGGGATCTGAGCGGCATGTTTTCGTCCGTGCTGGAGATGCGGAACGCCGTGGACATCCCGGTGGCCTACCAGCCGCAGGGCTACCGGAGGGCCGGCCCCAACACGACGGCCATCCGGGAGGCGATGATCGTGTCCGGGAAGGAGATGGCGGAGCATGCCCTGAAGGCGAAGGCGGAGGGGATCAACTACATCGGGGCGTGCTGCGGGGCAGGGCCGGAGCACATCCGCGCGATGGCGCGGGCGCTGGGCTGCGAGCGGTGTCCGATTGAGTGACAGGGAGGAGGACGACTTTAGATGCGGATCAGGGCGCTCAAGCTGCGGGACGTGAACTACGGGAACCAGTGGTTCGACGAGATCGAGGACCGGTGGGAGTACGGGGACTTTCTGAAGGACGAGGCCTGGCGCAGGGGCTGGATCAGCTTTGACAGCCTGCTCCACAACCCGGAGGACGACCGGGTCTACCTGGGCATCACGTCGTTTGACGCGGACATCTTCCGGGCCTACGACCGGAAGAAAGGGGAGTTCGTGGACCTGGGCTACAGCCGGGTGGCCGACCCCTTCGACGCCAAGTTCCACCGTTCGCTGGTGAAGTGGAAGCAGGACGGGTGTCTCTACGGGGCCATTGCGCTTTTGCACGACATAGACCGCTACTGGCAGGCCCCCGGCGGGGCCATCGTGCGCTACGACCCGCGCAGCGGCAGGGTCGAGAAGATCGGGATTCCCCTTCCCCACATGTACATCCAGTCGATCTGTCTGGACCAGGGGCGAGGCGTGATCTACGGGTTCACCTTCACGCCGGAGCGGATGTTCCGGTTCAACCTGACGGACGGGCGGGCGGACGACCTGGGGCCGATCAGCAGCGGGATGGGCATGGCGCAGGGGGAGAACATCGAGCTGGACAACGAGGGGTGCGCCTGGTGCGGGTGGAGCGTGACGCGGGCGTGGCAGAACGCCTCCGGCGTGGACAGCCACCGGCTGTGCAAGTTCGACCCGAAGACGGACCGCATCCGCTACTTCGACGCCGGGCTGCCCAACCCGGACGGGGGCTACGGCTACGCGAGGGTGGAGGGGCTGTTCAACCTGAGGGGCCGCCTGTATGCCAGCGGGGCCAACGGGTCGATCTACCGCGTGGACACGGAGACCGGGACGGGGACCTGTCTGGGCACGCCGATCCAGGACCGGCGCAGCCGGCTGACGACCCTGCGCCTGGGGCCGGACGAGGCGGCCTACGGGGTGACGGGGCGGGACGGGCAGTGCGAGGTCATCCGGTTTGACCCTGAGACGGAGAGGTACGAGCTGATCGGGCCGGTGGCGGACGGGGACCTCCGCTGCTGGCAGGTCCACGACGTGGCCGTGACGCCGGACGGGACGATCTACGCGGGGGAGAACGACACGCCGTATCGCAGCGGCTACCTGTGGGAGATCCAGATTTAACCGCGGGAAACCTTATAAAAGGAGGATATCCATGCCCAGACACGTCCGCATCAGCGTCATCGGCGCCGGCAGCGCCACCTTCTCCCTCGGCCTGGTCAAAGACCTCTGCCTGACGGAGAACCTGAAGGGGAGCGAGGTCTCTTTCATGGACATCGACCAGGAGCGGCTCGATGCGGTCACGGCCATGGCCGTCCGCTACGCGGATGAGCTGGGCGCTGACCTGAGGTTCGAGAAGACCACGAACCGGCAGGCATCCCTGAAGGGCGCGGACTTCGTGATCAACACGGCCATGGTCCAGAGCCACCACCATCAGCGGGCCATGCGAGAGCTGAACGCCAAGCACGGCTACTACTACGGCGGCGTGGGCCTGGGCAGTTTCTACCAGTTCCGGCTGATGCTGGAGGTGGCCCGCGACATGGAGAAGGTCTGCCCGGAGGCCTGGCTGATCCAGTCGGCCAATCCGGTGTTCGAGGGGTGCACGCTGATGACGCGAGAGACCGGCGTCAAGGTCTGCGGGCTCTGCCACGGGCATTACGGCTACCTGGAGATCGCCCGCACCCTGGGCCTGGACCTCAAGCGGGTGGGCTTTCAGGCGCCCGGAGTCAACCACTGCATCTGGATGACGCACTTCCTCCACGACGGGCAGGACGCGTACCCGCTGATCGACCGGTGGATCGAGGCCGAGGCGGAGGCCTACTGGCGCACGCACGTGGCGCAGCGCACCCACGACATCCAGCTTTCTCGCGGCGCGGTGCATCAGTACCGGATGTACGGGCTGTTCCCGATCGGGGACTCCCCCCGCAGCGGGGGGTGGTGGTATCACACGGACCTCGGGACCAAGAAGTGGTGGTTCGGGGAGCCGTGGGGGGGGCCGGACACGGAGCTGGCCAGGCCCATCCACGTGGAGAACTTAGAGAAGCGGATGGCGCAGATTCAAAAGGCCGCGGCGGACCCGAAGGCGAGGATGACCGAGGTGTTCGGGATGAACAGGACCCGCGAGCAGCAGGTCCCGATCATCGATGCGCTGACGAACGACGTGGAGGGGCAGTTCCAGGTGAATGTCCCGAACCGGGGGGCGCTGGAGGGGGTGGCGGACGATGTGGTCGTGGAGGTGCCCGCCGTGATCAACAAGAAGGGCATTCAGCCCCTTCACGTGGGGGCGCTGCCCAGGAAGATCGTGCTGGAGCAGATCCTCCCGAAGGTCCTGTCGATGGAGCGGGGCATCGAGGCGTTCAAGACCGGGGACAAGAGCATGTTGCTCTATAACATTCTGGAGAGCCATCAGACCCGGTCCTACAAGCAGGCCGCGGCCGTCCTGGAGGACATGCTGGCGGTGTCCGCCAACCGGGAGCTGGCCGACCACTACCGGTTCCCCTGGCCGGCGGGGCACGAGGGCGTCTACGTGCCGGAGGGATAAAAAAAGACCTCACCCTCCCCCATTCCCCCACTCCCCCCTCTCCCTTCAGAAGGGGGAAGGGAGAAGGGGAGAAGGGGGAGGGTGAGGTCTGCTTTTACTGCCAGAAGTAGAATTTGAGGCCGGTGCTCAGGTCGAACAGCTGGAGCGGAAAGACCTTCTGCAACTTCCAGTCCTCAAACGGACGCAACTCCCCGATCACAAAATTATACCGCGCCCGCACATCCAGGGCCACCGAATTGGTGATGAACGCCTCCATCCCAAACCCCAGATTGGCGCTCAACGCCGTCTGCGTGTCCTGAGAAGGCGTCATCACCACCGCTGGAAGTTGCTTGCCCTGAGCA
>Ga0114945_10000419_pt1 | contig 27383 bp, 27 predicted proteins | sample OV2TP3_FD_87194 | JGI IMG/M metagenome (GOLD analysis project Ga0114945, IMG submission 87194) | Hot spring microbial communities from Beatty, Nevada to study Microbial Dark Matter (Phase II) - OV2 TP3 | ecosystem: Environmental > Aquatic > Thermal springs > Hot (42-90C) | place: USA: Beatty...
AGGTTGCGGCTGATGTCAAAAAACAGTTGCGGATTCTCTTTGATGAAGTGCTACCCAAATGGAACTACAGGCTCTTTCCGGGAACTGCTCGATCGGTGAAGTTATTCAATTTCTGATCCTAAGGAACTTTCATGACCTGGTGGCAATCCCTCCTGCTGATCCCCTACTGCCTTGCGCTCGGCCTGCTCCTCCTCTACGGCTCCCACCGCTACCTCATCGTCCGGCTCTACTACCGGAACCGGCGCGCCGCCCCGAAGCCCCACGACCCGCCCGACCCGTGGCCGTCCGTCACCGTGCAGCTCCCGGTCTACAACGAGCGCTACGTGGTGGAGCGCCTCATCCGGTCCGTGGCAAGGCTGGACTACCCCGGGGACCGGCTGGAGATCCAGGTTCTGGACGACTCCACCGACGACACCGCCGACCTCGCGCAGGCCTGCGTCGAGGCGCTCCGGCGCGATGGACGCGCCATCTCCCACGTGCGCCGGGGGGACCGGGAGGGGTTCAAGGCCGGGGCCCTGGCCGAGGGGTTGAAGACCGCCGGGGGGGAGTTCATCGCCGTGTTCGACCTTCCTGCGCACGCCCAAGTATCGCATCGAGCGCCGCGGGGACACCTGGCGGGGCAAACGCTACCGGCCCGGAAGGACCTGCATGCCGCTCGTCGAGCTGGCCCTCAGCGTCTACTTCGCCGGGCTGATCGGCTTCTGCGTGCGGCAGGGGACCTATTTCCCGATCCCCTTCCTGATGACCTTCGGGTTCGGGTTTCTCTACGTCGGCGCGATGTCCATCTGGCAGGGGAAGAGGCGAGGAGCGCGTGACCTCTCCGCGCCCACAGTAAGGCAGGGGATCGGGTGGGATAGAGACAGGGAGGGACCTACTCCTCCCTGTCGAGCAGCCCTTCGATGTTTTCGAGGAGGTCTTCGGGCTTCGGGCGCACGAGGGCGAGAATGGCGGCGTGGTGCACGATGACGTAGGACCGCTTTTCGTAGGTGATCTCGACGGCCTCCTTGCGGAGGAAGAAGGCCAGGTCGCCGGGCTGGGCCTGGAGGGGCAGATAGCGGACCACCTCCCGGGGCTGTGTCCACGGCTCCCCCTCCGAGTACTCGGGGTTCGCCATCAGGTAGCCCGGCCCCACCTGGACCACCCGCCCCGTGCCCAACTTCTCCTTCTCCGTCACCGTGACGGGGAGGACCAGGCCGGCCTCCGTGCGCTGCTCCCCCTCCTCCGGCTCGATCAGAACCCGGTCTCCGACGATGATCAGTTCGCTCATGAATCGCCTCCACATCCGGTTAAAAACCCGCTTTTCCCCGGAGCATGTCTGCGTCCCCTGCCGCCACCGCCTCCAGCGGGACCACCGTCGCCCGATCTCCCAGCGGGTACGGGCGATCGCCGGGATACACCACAGTCAAATGTTCCAGCTCCAGGTCCTCCAGCGCGATGCGCATCGAGCGCGTCAGTCCGGGCGCATCCTCTCGCTTGCACTCGACCCCCATACGACGCCCGCCTTTGAAAAGCAACAGGTCCAGCTCCGCCCCGTTGTGCGTGGCCCAGAAATAGGCCTCCTCCGGTTGTACGGCCTTGATCACCTCTTCGACGACGTAGCCCTCCCACGACGCCCCGCACTTCGGGTGGGTGAGCAGCTCGCGCTCCGAGCGGATGAGGAGAAGGGAATGAAGCAGCCCCGTATCCCGGAAATAGACCTTGGGCGACTTGACCTGCCGCTTCTTGAGGTTCGCGTGCCACGGGTGAAGCTGGCGCACCATGAACACCCCTTCCAGCAGGTCGAGATACCGCCGCGCGGTGGATTCATTGACACCCAGAGAACGGGCCAGCTCCGCCGCATTCCAGACCTGCCCGTGGTAGTGCGCCAACATCGTCCAGAACCGCAGCAGCGTGGGGGCGGGAATGTTGACGCCGAACTGCGGGATGTCCCGCTCCAGAAAGGTCTGGACGAAATTTTGACGCCAGACCTGGCTCTCCTCCTCAGATTCCGAAAGAAACGACCGGGGAAACCCCCCTCGCAGCCAGTGTCTGCCTTTTGCCCCTGTCCCGACCTCCCCCAGGCTGAACCCGCTGATCAAAAGGGTCTCTATCCGGCCTGCCAGCGACTCCGAGGACTGCCGCAGGAGGTCGGGGGACGCGCTGCCCAGGATCAGAAAATGGGCGGGCAACGGCTCCCGGTCCGCCAGCACCCGGAGGATGGGGAACAGCTCCGGGCGGCGGTGAATTTCGTCGATGACCACCAGCCCGCGCAATTCTCGCAGGGCGGTCATCGGCTCCTCTATGCGGGCCAGGCTCGCCGGGTCTTCGAGGTCAAAATAGTTGACCGAGTCCGGCGGCAGGAACTGCCTGGCCAGGGTGGTCTTGCCGCACTGCCGCGGTCCGATCAGCGCCACGACCCGGCTCCGCCGCAGGGCCTTTTCCATCAGACGCTTGAGGGCTGGACGGTCTATCATACCCTCAAATATAACAAGAAAATCCCGCACTGAAAGCAGGATTTTCTTGAATCATAAACATGTGATTTATTTACAATATCTTATTTTCCTCACAATGGAAATACCCTCAATTGTGCCCCCGGGGGCACAATTGAAGATTTTGTCCACGTGGACAAAATCCAGGTCTTCCGGCATCTTTACGAAAGGAGAGGGGAATATGCCCCGACTCAAGATCGGCGTCATCGGCTGCGGGGGACACGGACGGGGGCACATCGGGAGGTACGCGGAGATCCCCGACGCGGAACTCGTCGCCGTCGCGGACGCGAACCCCGAAAGGGCGCGGGAGGCCGCCTCCGAATTCGGAGTGCCGCACCCCTACGCCGACTACCGCGAGATGCTCGCCCGCCACCCCCTCGACATCGTCAGCCTGGCCCTCCCCCCGGCGGCCAACCGGGACGCGGCCCTGGCGGCCTTCGAGGCCGGCGCCAGCGTCCTGGTCTCCAAACCCCTGGCGATGAACCTCGCCCAGGCCAAGGAGATGGTCGCGGCCGCCGGGCGCTGTGGGAAGCGCATCTCTCTCTCCCTGCAGAACCGATTTCACCCCGAGGTCCGCGCCCTGCGCCGGTTCCTGGCCGACGGAAGGCTGGGCCGCGTCTACCACGCCCGGCTGTGGCACGGCCACGTCATGAACATCCCCGGCACCCCCACGATGTACAGACGGAGCCTCGCCGGCGGCGGCGTGCTCTTCCACACCACGGTCCACCTCCTCGACGCCGTCCTCTGGGTCCTGGGGAACCCCCGGCCCGTGCGCGCCTCGGCGGCCAGCTACCAGAAGCTGCGCCGGATGAAAAGGCCCGTCGTCACCTGGCCGGGCCCCGTGGAGGACTGCGACATCGAGGACTTCAACGTCGGCCTGGTCCACTTCTCCGACGGCGCCACGATGACCCTGGAGAGCAGCTGGCTGATGCACCCCCGCGCGCGCCAGAGCGGGGCCGAACTCTTAGGCGACTGGGGCACGGCCAGCCTCCGGCCCCTGCGCGTCGAGCTGGAGGACGGCGATCAGATCGTGGACATCACGCCCGAAATACACCTCGACGACGCAGACGACCTCGGCAACTCCTGCCGGGACTTTTGCCGGAGCATCCTGGAGGGCCGCCCCCCCCTCGTGCATCCCGACGAGATGCTCAACGTCCAGCGGATCATGGACGCCCTCTACGAGGCGGCGGAGAAGGGCTGCGAGGTCAGCATCGCGGATTGAGATCCCTCTTCAACTCGCGTACACGGCCTCGCGCAGCCCCTTGATGTAGCCGATGGCGAACAACCGGCCCACCGACGAGTACCCCGCGTGCTCGTTGCTGTCCCCCTCCATCGTCGGGACGTGGTCCGGCCGCAGCACGCCCTCAAACCCGACCTCCCGGTAGGCCTGCAGGCAGGCCCGCATGTCCGTCTGCCCGTCGTCGTGAAAGGCCTCCACGAAGCGCTCGGGCGTGCCCCGCACGTCCCGGAAGTGGACGAAGAAGATCTTCTGCTGCCGCCCGAAGTGGCGGATGACCCCGGGCAGGTCGTCGGTCATCAGCGCAAAATTGCCCTGGCAGAGGGTGATGCCGTTGACCGGGCTGGGCACGAGATCGATCAGCCTCTGGAAATTCTCCACGCTGCGCATGATGCGCCCCAGCCCCCGGATGGGCGACAGCGGGGGGTCGTCCGGGTGCATCGCCAGCTTCACGTTGGCCTTCTCCGCCACCGGCACGACGCGCTCCAGGAAATACTTCAGGTTGTCCCAGAGCTGCTCTTCGGAGACCACGCCGTACTCCGTCAGCGGCGCGCGGCGCATCAACTCATGGTCATAGCCCGTCACCAGGGCCCCGCCCCGCGCGGGGGTCGTCGTGGAGGTCCGGAGCCAGTTGAGCACGGGCATCCACTCGGAGCACCAGACCGGGATGCCCACCGCCCCCATGTTGCGGATCAGGTCGCAGACGGCCTCGATCTCCTCGTCCCGTCCCGGCAGCCCCAGCTTGGCCCTGGTCAGGGGCGGCCGGCTCTCCAGCGCCGCCAGCTTGAACCCGGCGTCCTCGTAGGCCGTCTTCAGGCGCGTCAGCGCCATGTAACTCCACGGCAGCTCCTCGCGACTGACGTTGAGGCCCCGGCTGAAGTCCATGACCCCGACGACGTGGTCCACCCCGCACTGTTTCACCATTTTCCACAGCGGCGTGGGTCGGGGCGGCAGAACTTCGGCGATCTCGATCATGGCAGGTTCCTTTCAAGAGCGTCTCAATCGGCGGTGAGTTTCCAGACGTCGGGAAACATGTTGTTGCCCGCGACCATCCACAGCGCATTCTCATAAGTGAAGACGCTGGCGGCGTGCCTGGGGGCCCAGGGGGTGTCGGGCAGCTCGCGCCAGTTCACGCCTTCCGGGGAGTACCAGACATCGTTCCGGTTGCCGCGCCCGTCATACCCCTCCATCACCCACATCTGGTTGTCGAACACGGCCACCTCGTGGTACTGCCGGGGCGGCCAGGGCGCAGACTCGACGTGCCTCGTCCAGCTCACGCCGTCCGCGGAACTCCAGACATCGTTGTGGAACTTCCGGGTCGGCGTCGAGGGCGTGTCGTAGGTCCCCCCTCCCAGAATCCACATCCTCCCGTTGAACACCGCGCCCCCCCCGATCATCCCGCGCGGGGACCAGTCCGCGTGGGGGGCGACCCGGGTCCACGTCACTCCATCCTCAGAGTTCCAGACATCGTTGTAAAACGCCTCCTTCGTCTCGCCCTTGACGAACCCGGGCATCGTCTGGCCGCCCATCACCCAGATCTTCCCGTCGTGAACCAGCGTATAATGCAGCGCCCGGTTGCCCCACGGGGCGCTGTCGTTGACCAGCGTCCACTGCGCGCCGTCCGGGGAACTCCAGACGTTCGGCTGATAGTGCCCCTGGTTGCAGTCCCCGCCCACGACCCAGACCTTCCCGTCGTGCGCCGCGTACCCGGCGGTGTGCCGCCCCTCCCAGGGGGCCTGAAGGACCTCCAGGTTCCAGCTCAGCCCGTCGGCGGAGGACCAGACCTCGCTGTTGCAGACGTGAGGGAAGTGGACCTTGTCCTTCGGGTTCCACCCCCCCAGCAGCCACATCCTGTCCTGGAACACCACCGCCCCCGCCCCGTCCCGCCCCGCAAAGGCGGCCTGGAGCGTGACAGGGGCCCAGCGATACGACCTTGCCGCCATGCCTTCACCCTTTCTGTTGACGTTCAACCGGCCCGATCCTGGCAGGATTCATAACGCAAAGCCCTTGAGATGTCAAGATAAAAACAGACGGTGAGACGCCCCTCCTGAAAACACAAAGGCCGACTCACAGAAGGTGAGCCGGCCTTCAGTCCGCCGAAATTCCTTAGAACCTCTTAGGGAGAGCCAGGACAGGGATGGCGGATGGGCCCCGTGCGGAGGTACTCGGTCGTGCGTCTCTTGCGCTCAAAATTTCGGAAGGCGCGCATCACCTGTTCCTCTGTCAGCCCCATCGCCCCGGCCACCTCTCCTGCGCTGTGCCCCTCCTCGTAGGCGTACCAGAGCAGGTCCATCTGCTCGAACGGCATCTGGAAGAAGAACTCCTCTTGGGTACACGCAGCGCTGTAGGTGTCCGAAGTGGGAGAGCGGTTGACGATGACGTCAGGGATATCGAGATGACGCGCCAGCTGATAGACCTGGGTCTTATACAGGTGAATGATGGGCATGACATCCGCGCCGCCGTCCCCGTATTTGACAAAAAATCCCTGTTCGTGCTCGTGCCTGTTGGCGGTCCCGACGACCGCGTAGTTCATGGATTCCGCGTGGTAGTACAGCATCGCCATGCGACTGCGTTGCTTGAAGTTGGAGGCGGCCACGATCTGGAGGTATTCCCGGAGGGGGAGCCGCTTGCGCTCCTCGGTCCCGTCCGGCGCGACCATCGTGATCGAAAACAGATTGAGCGTGTCCCGGTCCAGGACGTCCTGGGGCAGCGCAATCTTAACCCTGTGGGTGCGGGGATCATACCCCGGAAAGACGCGGGCGACCGCCTCATCCCGCCTGCGGTAGCACCCCAACCCCTCCAGCGCCCCGGTCAGGTCTTCCACGACGGTGGGGACATCGAACCGGTCGGCCAGGAGGCGCGCCTGCGTCAGACTCCGGGGGTCCGTGTCCCGCTCCGGCACGATCACGCCCATCACGCGCTCGGGGCCTAACGCGCGCGCGCTCAGGGCCAGGGTTACGGAGGAGTCGACGCCTCCGCTGAGCCCCACCACCGCGCCACGGCGCCTGAGCGACCGCAGGACATCCCCGCGCAGCCTGCCGGCGATCTCCTCGCACACCGCCCCGGCGTCCATTTGAAGGACGCCCTTGTGAAAAAATCTTTCTCGCGATCGGCCCATGAAGGCCCCCCTCTGCTACGCCGCCACACTGAGCCTGCCGTCGCCGCGGACGACGCACGGGACGGGGCGAACGGCCCGGACCGACGGCTGGCCGGCCCCCTGAACGAACAGCCGGTGGACCAGCTGCGTGGACAGGATGCCCGTCAGGGCCATGCCCTCCGTCTCTGAAAGCGACCGGTCAGACCGGGCCTTGCTCAAAAGCCTGGCCACCGCCCCCGGGGCGAAGACCCCGGCGGCCTCAATCGCGGCCCTCGAAAGCAGGTCCTGGACATAGTCGGGCGAATCCGGCCCCAGAAAACACCCCGCCACGGGCGCCCGATAGGGCTGCTTGGGACGGCGGAGAATGGCGTCTGGAATCTGCCCCCTCATCGCGCGTTTGAGCAGAACCTTCTCCGTCAGGCCGCGAAGCTTGAACGCCGGCGGAAGGCCCGCGCAGAACTCGATCAGCCGGTGGTCTAAAAAGGGATACCGCCCCTCCACCGAATGCGCCATGGTCATGCGATCCCCCTGCGAAGAGAGCAGATAGCCGCTCATAAACATCGTCGCCTCGAGGTATTGCGCCCGCGACAGGAGAGGCCAGCCCTGAAGCCCCTCATCCACCCGGCCCCGGACCTCCTCGACGGGGTCATACTCGCCGATCCGGTCCCGGAGGGCGCGCGAAAAGAACTGTTTGATGCGGGCGGTGTTGTGCCAGCGAAGCGCGTGCGAATAGACCGGGTCGGAGGTGTTCGCCAGGTCGTATGCGAAAAAGAGGCGCAGCGCGCGGACGTCGGCGCCCTGAATCTGAGGGAGATAGGGGTACAGCCTTCGCAGGAGCAGCGGCCTGACCCTGGAGTCGGGCCTCCGCGCCCAGAACTGGCGGACCAGCGCCTCCTTGAAGATGCTGTACCCGGCCAGCATCTCGTCAGCCCCCTCCCCCGTCATCACCGCCTGGATGCCGCTCTCCCTCACCAGCCCGGACAGAAGATACATCGGCGCCGGCGCGGTGCGCAGGACAGGGGTCTCGGCGTGCCAGACGGCGTCGGGAAAGACCCGCCCGATGTCCGCGCAGCTGCACACCACGCTGGTGTGCCCTGTCCCCAGGTACTGCGCCGCCTCCCGCTGGTGGGCGGTCTCATCGAACTCCCGGTCTGGGAAACCGACGGAAAAGGTGCGGAGGTCCCCCTGCGTCTGTCTGCGCACGAGGGCCGCGACGGCGCACGAGTCGATGCCGCCGCTCAGGTAGGCCCCGACCGGGACATCCGACCGCAGCCTCAGGCGGACGGCGTCCTCCAGCAGCGCGCGGAACTCCTCAACCGCGTCTTCCACCCTGCGCCCGCCCGCATCGCCGGACAGCGGGAACGTCAGTCGCCAGTAAGGGGAGATGTTCAATCGCCCCCCACGGACGACCATAAAGTGCCCCGGCGGCAGCTCGTAGACCCCTTGAAACGCGGTCCTCGGCGTCAGGGGCGTCCAGAAGGTGAAGATCTGATCGAGCGACAGAGGGTCCAGCCGCGGGACGACCCCGGGATGCGCAAAGAGCGCCTTGATCTCGGAGGCGAAGGCCAGGGCGCCGGCGGTCCTGGCATAAAACAGGGGACAGATGCCGACCCGGTCCCGCGCCAGGAAGAGCTCCGACGTGCGCGCGTCCCAGAGGGCGAACGCAAACTGCCCGTTGAGCCTCCGGAGACATTCCACCCCCAGCTCCTCGTAGAGATGGACGATGACCTCGGTGTCGCACGCAGTGCGAAAAACGTGCCCCCTGGCCTTGAGCTCCGCCGTCAGCTCGACATAGTTATAGACCTCTCCGTTGAACACGACCCAGACGGACCCCTCCTCGTTGGACATCGGCTGCCGGCCCGCCTCCACGTCGATCATGGGCAGCCGCACGCTCCCCATCCAGAGGGACCCGTCCCGGCAGGCGCCGCGCCCGCCGGGCCCCCTGTGGGAGATCAGCGACAGCATCCGCTCCAGCAGCAGAGGCTCGAACGAGCCTTCGCCGGACAGGTCAAGCAACCCGGCAATCCCGCACATCCGAATGGACCTCCTCAGGGCAACCGCCGTTCAGCTTGCCTTGAACGAAGGCGACCATCGCGTCGACCGATTCCAGGTGATCGGGAACGACCTCGTGGTCCTCCACCTCGATCTGAAACATCTCCTCGAGAAAACCTATGACGGACAGGACCCCGACGGAGTCGAGGACCCCCTCGTTCAGGAGCGACGCGTCGTCTTTCAGGCCCTGATCGCCCCCCTCCAGGTAGACAAAGTTATCTAAAATAAACCGGCGTATGATCCCGCGAATCTCTCCCATAATATCCCTCTCCGTGGATGGGTCTGAGTGGATTCCGGCGCGTTGTTCTATCCCCTTCGCGCAGGGCGGTGTAATCGACCTTGCCGGACGCCGTCCTGGGAAGCGCGTCGTGGAACACGACGCCCTGCGGCACCATAAAGTCCTCCAGAGAGGCCCTGCAGCGCCCGAGGATGGACCTTTCATTGAGACGAGCGCCCCTGTCCAGGACGACGTGGGCCTGGACCGCCTCTCCCCAGAGGGGGTGCTCCACGCCGATGACGACCGCCTCCAGGACGCCCGCGATCTGGTGCAGAACGGCCTCCACCTCCCTGGGGCTGACCTTCTGCCCCCGGCTCTTGATGAGGTTGTCCTTCCGGGCGACGAAGTAGAGGAACCCCTCCTCATCGCGCCGGAAGAGGTCCCCGGAGCGGAGCAGCCGCTCTCCCGGCAGGCGGCCCGGCACGAACGTGCGGGCCGTCTCCTCGGGGTTCTCCCAGTACCCCAGCGAGACATTCGCCCCCCGCACCATCAGCTCGCCCACCTCGCCGGGCGGCGCCTCGTTCCCCTGTTCATCCACCACGAACACCTCCTCGTTGGGGATCGGGATCCCCACGGAGTCCGGCCTCCGGTCCAGCTCCTCAGGGGGGAGATAGAGCGTGCGGGTACACTCGGTCTGCCCGTACATCGAATAGATGCGGACGTGGGGGAACAGCCCCCTCAGCCGGGCGATGTGGGGCACGGGCAGGGCCGCCCCTGCGTTGGTGATAGTTCTCAGGTCGGGCAGCGTCAGGAGGTGGGGGCTGAGACTCAGGAGCATCGAAAACATCGAAGGCACCCCCGGGAACCCCGTCACGCGCTCGCGGCGCATCGCCTCGACGACCTTCAGGGGAAAGGCGAACGAGCGCTCCAGGACCAGCGTCCCCCCGACCAGAAAGGTCATCAGGAGCTGGTAGAGGCCGTAGACGAACGCCAGCGGAAGCGCGCTCAGAACGATGTCCTCCGGCGTGTTCCCCAGATACCGGGTGATGGAGGTCGCCGCGGCCACGATGTTGTGGTGCGCGTACATCACCCCTTTGGGGGCGCCCGTGCTCCCGGAGGTGTAAATCAGCCCCGCCAGGTCCCGGTCGATGCAGCGCACACCGGGGGGGGACGCCGGATGGCAGGACACGAGTTCATCATAAGAAGAAACCTTTGGGAACGATGGGGAGGTATCGCCGACCGTCACCACCTGCGCCTCCGGACACGCCTCCCACAGGCCGTCCCGGACCTGGCTCAGGCGCCCATCACTCGTGAGGATGAGCCTGGCGCGGCAGTTTTGAGCCACGAAAAGAAACTTGTCCCTCTTTACGGCGGGGTTGAGCGCGACGAACGCCGCCCCCGCCTTGAGGACCGCGAACAGGGCGACGCACGTCTCCACGGAGTTGTCGTGCCAGAGGATCACCCGGTCCCCGCGCCGGACGCCCTTCTGGACCAGACCCCGGCTCAACACATTGGCCTGGGCCTCGACCTCCGAGTAGGTGAGACGCCGGTCCTGAAAGACCAGGCACGTCTTGTCAGGACACCTCTTCGCGCTGTCTTCGAGAAACTGATGCACGAGCAGCATAGATACCCTCTCATTCGTTCTCAGGTCGAGCAGGGCCTGGGCGCCCTGTGACGCCCTGTATGAACCTTTATCCCCAGCTTTTCTGAAAGAAGGCGTTTCTCGGAGGGCGTGACCGAGAACAACCAGAAAACCGTCCCAAAAAGGACGACGCCGGGCAGCCCCTGCAGCGCGATCGCCGTCAGGTTCGTGGGGGGCATCCACGTCTTGATCCCATAAGTCACCGCAAACTGCAACGCGCCGGGCAGGGCCGCCGGGGCAAGGGCGCAGCGCACGTAGTCCCGGTAATCCAGGCCATACACCCGGCAGGCCTGTTTCACCACGATGAGGTCGCCGACAATCATCGTGGAAAGGAGGGCGCCCAGGGCCACACCCGTCAGCTGGAGGGGGTGGATCAGCGCAACGCTGAGGATCACGTTGACGAGCAGACAGACCGTCGAAAGACGCGCCGTGTACCCGTGATGCCCCGTCATCCCCAGCACGTTGGAGGCCATCGTCCACGGAATGGAGAGGACCCTGTACCCCACGAGCACGGCAAGGACCGGCGCCGCCTCCGCCAGTTCCGGGCCGGCCCAGAACACGACGGCCTCGCGGGCATAGCACCAGACGGGCGCCGAGAGCAGGACAATAAGCGCACAGGCAAACTTCGTGCATTCCACGAATACATACCGGATCTTCTCGCGGTTGCCTGCGCCCTTGAGTTCGGCGATGTAGGGGGTGAGCACGTTGATGAACTGCACCACCAGGGTGCGCACATTCTCCGATATCCTCAGCGCGACCGCATAAATGGCCACCGCAGACAGGGGCAGCAAGAGCTTGACCAGGATGGGACCCAGGTGCAAAAAGCCGATCCCCGACACGTTGATGATAAATTGGTCGGCGCTGAACGACCAGACCTCTTTAAAGACCCTTCGATCCGCCAGGGACCACGAGAGGCGCAGTCCCCGGACGTGGTTGAACGCAAAGAATATGTACAGGAAATTCTCCAGCAGCATCGCCGCGAGATGGACCCAGGCCAGAGAGACGAGACCCAGGCCGTGACTCAGCGCCGCCCAGGCGGCCAGGCCGTAAAAGACATTTCCCCCCACCTGAGCGATGTTGACCAGGTGGATCCGCTGTTCGCCGAAGATGACCCCCCGGAAGAGGTCGAGAGGCAACCCCAGCATCACCGAGCGGAAGGCCAGGATCCACAACAGGACCAGCGCCTTGTGATGTTGCAGAAGAGGGATGGGAAAGATGCGGTGAAAGACCAGAGAGAACAGGCCGATGCCGGCGGCTGCCACGGCGGACAAAAGCAGTGAGACCATCAGGAGCGTGTTGACGACGCGATTGCGGCGTTCGATGTCCCCGCTCCCCTTGCACTCTGCGACGTATTTGACGAGCCCGGTCGAAAACCCCAGGTCGAACAGCCCGAAGAAGCCGACGACGGAGTAGATGAGCGTCCACAGCCCATAGTCATCCACGCCCACCTTGCGGATGATGAAGGGGGTGAGAAAGAAGAAGAGAACCAGCGTGAACGCGAACCGGAGATAGTTCGTCGCGGCGTTCAACGCCAGTTGCGCTGCCCGTGTCGATGCCCTCATAACGCCGCCTGCAGCCAGCGCCAGCACTCGCCCTCCAGGGTGGAGAGCAAGGCCTCCCCCCGGCTGACGATGCCGGACAATTCAGGCCTTCTCGAGTGAACCAGCACCCAGGGAGACCCCGCATAAAATCGACTGCACTTGTTCAAAAATGCCCCCAGGAAGGGAGGGACCACCCGCCCCTGGAGGGCTACGGCCCCTCGCCGCCAGGCGTGATAAAAAAGGTGATCCAGAACCTCGGAAATGGTCTGAGGGCTTGCCCCGACCTGAACCACCTGACTCAGCCCTGTCCGGCTCAGATAATAGAGATACCACCCTATGACCTTTTGCCCTCCGTCGCGAACCAGCACCTTCTGAAAAGCGCCCATGTCTCTCTGGCGTTCCGCCGTCTCCTCCAGGAGCTCCAAGAGCCAGCCCAAAGAGTGGGCGTCATACGCCGGCTGGAGGAACGGACGGCCCGAAAACTCGGACAGGCACGCCAGGAACGCCTCCACGCTCAGGTCCTCTTCGAGATGGGGGGGCCTTGACAGGCGGTAAGGGCTTGAAAAAACCCGTGTCGCCATCGTGTCCCCCACACGGCAGAGGGGCCTCAGGGCAAGCGCCAGAGGCGTCGGCGCCCTGCGCTTGTTCGAGACAAGATACCGGCAGGGGCGCAGATAGCGCACCCAGTGCATGCTGTACAGGAGAGACGTCTTGCCTCCGAGCTGTTCCCACATCCTGCGCGAGGTGTCGTTGGCCACGTCGCTCAGGGAGAGGTCCTGCGGCCCCTCCAGAAACTCCTTCAAGAGCCGCACCCCCGGTATGCCCCGCCTGTCCGGCTCGACCATGAACGTGTGGGGGAGCGCGAGCCGGACGGGTTCCCCGTGGATCGACAACCGGCGCGGCATCACGCCCAGGAACCCCACGATCTCCCCGCGGTCATCCTGATACCCCAGAGAGGGCAGCGCATCCGCAGACCAGGGGTGGCCAAAGAGAATCCGGTGGAAAAAAGACATCAGGCGTTGCGAGGAGGTCCTTTGACCACCCCGGTAAACCCTCACAAACAGGTCGGCCACGCGCGGAATGTCATCTTCGACGATCGGCCTTACGTGACCCATGTTGAACCCTGAAAGGTGGAGTTGCGGCCCGTGATAAAAATCCCGGCCTCCATTATCAACACAAAATACAATAGTTTAACTCGAAACCAAAGCCCCCGGCCCAGGCCCGTCGGAACCCCCCTTTTCCCGACTTTAATTATCTTTATGACAAAATAACTTATTATGACTATTTTGTCAAGTATAATTTATATGATATTTTTTTAAATTGACTCAAAGGGGGGTATCGGCGAGATTTGTGTAAAAATTCGCGGTAGGGATGTAAACGAACTCGTCCCGGCCGGCAACTTATAGACAGAGAGATCCACAGGGTCCCATTCGACCAAGACGACCTTCATGCATACAACCTCAGAGGGCGACGCCTCGGGCAACACCAGGGTGAGTCAACTGGTCACTCGTTCTCAGAATGGGGATCTGACTGCCTTCGAGCAGCTGTACCGGGAGGCCGTGGGCCGTGTCTACGCGCTCTGCCTGAGACTCTCGGCCGACAGGGTCCGGGCGGAGGAACTGACCCAGGAGGTGTTCATCCAGGTATGGAAAAGCATAAGCTCATTTCGGGGAGACAGCCTGTTCTCGACCTGGCTTCATGGAGTGGCGGTCAACGTTGTGCTGGCGGAACGGAGGACCGAGGAGAGGAGGACAGCGAGGGTAACAGTAACGGATGACCCGAAGTGCGAGGCCTGTCGTCAGGAGGTGGCGTCCCTCCGTGCCCTCCTGACGGCGGCCGACGCGCTCCCCAGGAGCGTCTTGCCGGAGCGGGACCTCTGGCCGGAGATCGAGGCGCAAACGGCGGCCCCCCAGGCCGCCGGACTGCCTGGGGCCGGGACCCCGCCGGAGGGGCTGTATAACCGAATCGAGCCCGAAACTCCGAAACAGCGGCCTTCCATCCCCGTAGAGGACCTGGCCCCGGTCGTGCGCGGGCTGACCAGCGAAGTCCGGGAACTCAGGCAGGCGATCGAGGACTTGAGGTGGGCCATCGAGTCCTCCCTCCCAAGGGCTGTCAGGGACACAGACCAGGCAGGTGGAGGCCTTCGGGTCCTGAGGTCAAACCCGTAGGCCAGGATACCAGCGTCGAAAGGATTTGCAGGAGGGATATGGCATGCCAGAGGAACAGAGACATCTCGAAATCCAGTTTGGCGACGTTGCCGGATTGACCGACCGGGAGATCCAGCTCTTTCTGCGCGAAGTGGACACGCGGGACCTGGCCGTCGCCATGAAGGACGCCACGCAGGAGATCAACGAACGCATCTTCTCGAACGTGTCGGATCGGGTTGAAACGATGATCCGGCTGGAGATGGACCTGTTGGATGCCCCTCCTGCCCACGTCAAGAGCGTTCAGGGCCGGGTGTCTCAGATATTACAGAAACTGGTTCAGGCAGGCTTGATCCGGCATCCCGGCGAACCGTTGCCCGAAGAACAGCGTGAAAGCAGAGAGAGAAGAGACCGGTCCATCCGGGAATGCAGAGAACGTCTTGAGTGGCTCAATCAGCGCGAAGGAAAAGGGCCGGGCATCTCCCTTTCCACAATCACTGGACTGTTACTGGGCATCCTTCTGGTGACCTGGGGAATTCGAGGGGGCGTTGCGCTGTCCCATCCAGGCCCCGCCGCTGCCTTTGTCCTGCTGGGGACCGCCGCCGTGGTGTTGACGGCCCACGACTTGAGAGACGCATTCGGCATGGGAAAACTGCTCATAAAGACCCTCTTTTACCGCCTGACCCCCGTCCAGGTGTGGATCGAGTATCAGATCCTGTGCCTCGAAGGGGCCCGGCGTGGAGGCATCCTGTCCCTGAAACACGTCGTGGATCGAATACCGGACCCCTTTTTGAGAGGAGGGATGGAACTGGCGATTGACGGTGTGGAGCCCAATATAGTTAAGAAGCTCCTCGAGGAGGAACTGTCCTGTATGGAAGACCGCCATCGGGCGGGACAGGCGGTGATGGCAACGGCAGGCGTCGGAGGGGGGCTGTTCGGGGGGATCGGTTTCTTGCTCGTCCTGATGTCTGGGCACACCTCAGGTATGGCATTTATCCCCTTGCTCTGGGGGCTCATCGTGGGAGGGGTCTGTTATGCCCTGCGAGGCAGGCTTCAGCGGAGGACGGCAATGGAGGTACACCAGAGACGAATGGCGGTGATGAGCATTTTTGAGATACAACACGGGACCCATCCCACGATGTTGAGGTGGGCGTTGACCAGGCTGGTGGCGCCGCGACGGCGCCCTGAATGCCTGAAGTCGATGGCTGCACAGGGCAAGGGAGTCCCCATCCAGCTCCAGGCGCTCTAAAGAAGGACTAACAGGCCGCCGAAACATCGCCCAGTCGGGTCAGGGCCTCTTCCTCCAGAGATAAGACCTCCAGAAGGCGGCCGTGCATTTTCCTGAGCGTCAGTCCTGTGTCTTTTTTCTGCCCTTTAAGACAGAGGTTTCGAAACACCAGCCATTTTTGTGAGATGACCCGCAACTGTTCGCTGACCTGAGGCAGGTTCGATCCCTCAAACTGTCCGGCGACAAGCCCGAGATACCTGCTGTGGCCTTCCCTCTCCATGACGACGGGCCGGAGCAGGTCGAACAACCGCCCGGCCTGCGCACGCGCCTGATCGGGCGCCAGATCCATCCACAAAGCGATGTCCTCCGCCAGCGCCCGAAGGCCCCGAAGCCCGACAAAGGCGCCGGGCAGAGGGGCGGCCTCCTGAAACATCAGACGGACGTTCTGCTGAATGGCCTGCGCGGCCTGTTCGGGGGTGAGCGCCCGGGGCGACTCCGGGAGCCGGAACTCCAGCCAGCGATAGCGCGGAATATGCCCTGATCCCCACGCCTCCAGGAGTCCCGACAGCGGCAGGTCTCCCCGGAACAGCTTGGACGGGGAGGCGTCCACGACGTGCACAGTGCCCGCCTCATCGTCATAGCCGGCCAGAATCACGGAGTGGTCCGAATGGTGCCCCAGGCCGGGATAGTAGTAGGTCTCAAGATAGTATGTGTCGGCCAGGACCGGCGCCGGATGCCCGCTGTCTACCCGCGCCTTCACGCGCGCCCACGCGGCCTCCCTCTCTGTCTCCTGGTGATCCAGTAGACGAATGCCCCACCTCAGCATGCTCTGGGGAACGGGCGTGAGACGGGAGTCGATCTGAATGCCCCCGTCGTCCTTTCGCCGATACAGAAAGAACCACTGATCGTGCAGGACCAGCGGCGTCGCGTATCCATAAAACTGGAGCATGGAATCCAGAGCGACGTGGCCGCAGGGGTAGTGGTCGCAGTCGCAGAACGGCACGCCCGGAATCAGTCGTTTCATCGCCCCTCCTGACAGGCCCGGTGGAGGGTCATCGCAAAGACGTGCATTCCGGGGTTATCCGGGAGGACAATGGCCACCGTCGGCCTGGCCGCGCGAATGGGCGCCCGCTGCATCCAGATGCCGTAGTCCACGCCGACCCGGTCCGTGTAGACATGCCTGGAGGGAAAGTGGTATCCCGAGCACTGAACCGCCGCGCGCTCTCCATACCGCAGGCTGTGGCGCTTGCCCCACCCGCTCAACCCCATAAACGTCTCCTCCTGACTGCCGTCTGCGAAGATAAAACGGACAGTGTCTTCCAGATTATTGCCATCGGACGCCCCTAAAAGATAGAGACAGTCATAGACACCCTGGGGGACCGGAATGCGCTGACCTTCCAGGGCGATGTTGTTGTCCAGGCCATCCCCTTTATCCGGAAACTGAAACACGACCCCCTCGCACTCCAGGAGCGAGCGGGACGCGGGCAGGTCCTCCTCCGGGTACGTGGCCCCGGCGCCGTTGAAATTCCCATCCCGGCGGTCGGCGTCGGAGGAGATCCCATCATTGTTGAAAAAGGGCGTCAAATTTAGAATCCGATAAGTCTCAAGGCGTTCCACGCTCATCCCTCCCGGAAGCCTCTCCTCGTTTTCGCAGAACATAGTCCTTCAGCGTGCGCACGGAATCGAACATCTCCACGCGCAGGTCCTCGTCCTCCACCTCAATACCGAACTCCTCTTCGACGGCGAACAGGACCTCCAGGGCGGCGGTGGAGTCCGCGCCGAGCCCCCCTCCGAAGATCGTCTCGTCATCGGGAATCTCGTCGGGGTCCACGTCGAGATGGAGGGCCTCGACGATGACGCGCTTGACCCGCCGCATCAGGCCAGCCTCATCTGACACAGTCCCTCCCCGCTCCGGGCCGGGTCGCCGGCCGCAAAATGCCGGATGATCGTCTCAACCATCCTCTGCTGTCCCCGCTCGGACAGAATCTCCACCGCCGGAAGCCGGAAGGTCTCCTCAAGGCCTTGAAGCCTCCGTTCAATCTCCCCCCGCGACATCTGACGGGGCGTCACCAGACTTCGCCCGTAGGCGGACCGTATGTGCTTCTCTTTATCGCCCATCGCCAGCAGGATGGTGGGCGCTCCCCCCAGCGCGCGAATGGTGTCGAGGGTGTCCCGGATGTAGCCGTCCGGGTCGATGCTGTTGACCACCAGAATGCAGGCGTCCGGCCGGGTCCCCAGCAGAAAGGCGAGGGACGGCAGGGAGTGCGTGCTCTGTTCGCGGACGTCGTACGGAATGGTCCCCGACTGGGAGCCGACGAGGACGATCTCTGGCCGCCTCTTCTGGCATATCTCCTGCATCTTGTGGTCCAGATAGGGCGCGTAATGCTGAAGCGGGAACTCCAGCGGGGAGGCGTAGCCCATCGGAAAGGCGAGGTCCATCCCGAACAGCTCCGCGTGGTGTTCGGTGCCGACCTGACCGACCCTGTAGCCGGCCTGGATCAGCCTCCGTCGCAGGATGAGCTGGATCGTGAACTTGCCCTGCTGAGAGCTGGTGCCGAACACCCCGATCACGGGGACATCCACAGCCCCATCCGGCCGGGTCTTGCGGATGACGCTCCGGACCTCGCCGGAGGAGATGAAGGGGTAGACGATTCTGAGACCCTTCTGACGGGCTATAGCGTATAAGTCCCCATAGACCCCGGAGGGGACCGGAAGAAAGCTGAACACGTGGACGCCCCTCTCCAGGGCCTTCTGGATCGACTCCCGGAGCAGGTCTCGTCCTGCGATGTCCCCCAGCCGATCCACGTAGCCCAGAATGAGCGTGTCCGCATCCCGGAGGGCGTCCTGAAGGCGCGGGGCGATGCGGAGACCTGCCGGGGCCTCCCCGATGACCTCCCCGGCATCCCTTCCGACAAGCCTTCTCCCAGCCGGGTCCGCCACGCCGACGACCTCAAAACGGAGCAGGTCTCGGAACCGGACGAAGGCGTGCATCTCCTTGTTATAGGGGTACAGCGCCGCCCTTCTGATCCACCCGTACTTCGATCCCTTCCCGACCTCTGAATGGGGCGTCGGCGGCGTGGAGGAGAACGTGAATGGCCTGTCCCCGCCCCCTCGAATCGGCTCGGCTGCGCCCCCCAGGGCGTGGGCCTTCAGGACCTCTCGCACCTCCGCCAACGTCGCGCGGGGGCGGGCCTCCCGGATCAGGGCGACGATCCCGGCGATGTGCGGCGCGGCGAAGCTCGTCCCCCCCAGGACGATCTCCCCGCCGTTCAGCCAGCAGAGGCGCTGTTCGTCTCCGTGAGCCACGCACTCGACGGTCTCGCCGGGCCGGTAGGAGTACCCATACCGGCCGTAAACCCTTCCACCCGCCACGCCGATGGCGTCGGGCAGCGCGGCCGGGTAGCTCTCCCGGCCTTCGTTATGCGCCGCCGCAACCAGGATAACGCCCGCCTGAACCGCCTCCCGACAGGCCCCGGCGATGGCGTCCCGGAACGCGACCTCCGTCGTCCCCAGGCTGAGGTTGACCACATCCATGCCCTGTTCAGCGGCCCACCGTATGGCGGCGACCAGCGCCCGCCCGTCAGCCGTGAGGGACGTGTCGAAGATCCGGATGCTGTAAAGCTCCGCGTCCGGCGCCTTCTTCCGGATGATGCCCGCGCAGGCCGTGCCGTGCCCCGCCCGGTCGGTGAAGTCCGGCCCGCAGACGGCCCGACCCTCCGGGCCGACGGCGAGGTCCACCCCCCCTGCGATGCGCCCGATCCCCGGATGATCCGGGGCGATGCCGCTGTCCACGACGGCGACCCTGACGCCACGGCCGGTCAGCGTCGAAAAGAAACCATCTCTCTGCCCTCTGTTTTCCACGCCCTGTCGTCCCCTCAGAGTGAAGAGGTCGGGGGCCTCAAGGAGGCCAGCGCCCACGCGGCCCCGGACCAGAATGCGACACAGATCGCCCAGAAGGCGCCCACCACCCACGCCGAGCGGGACCGGCTGAGGCCACAGGTCACCCGGACGCCGGCGGTGAGGAGCCCGTAGTACCAGAGACTGAACGGGTTCAGGCCGGCCAGCAGCGCCTTCAGGGCCGGGTGCGGATCGCCCCTCACGAGCAGGTCTGCGCCCAGCCGGATGTCCAGGTCCTCCGGGCCGGCTGCCCCGCCCTGCGCCTTCACCAGCATCAGGGCTGACACGAGAGTGCCGGAGATCAGGGACACGACGCTGGCGTGAAAGACCACGGAGAGGATCGCCTTGAAGCCGGCGGTCCCCTCAAAGACCTGGACGATCAGCCAGATCAGAAAGGCGGAGACGAGCCCGGAGAGGAGCGTCCCCAGGAATGCGCCCGCAATGGACAGATGCCGCATCAGCCGATGCGCCCGGGCCAGACGCTCTAACCGGTCAGGAGAGAGCGGCTCGGACAGGGAGAGGAGGAATAGCCTCTCGAAAACGGGGAGGGTCACACAGGCGATGGCCGCTGCGCCCAGGCCCACGACGAGAAACGGGCCGAGACACGCAGGCCCCTCCCGGACCTCTTCAAACGCCTGGGACGGCGCCCATATCGTGCGGACCAGCCGCCGTGCGGTGACGAACACGCTCATCGCGCCCCCCGGGAGGATTCAGAAAGGTGAGCCTCGTCTTGCGCCGATGCCCCGTCCCCCGGAAACTGGCCGACCATGTCCCGAACCTCCTGAAAGGACCGATAGCCGTCGGCGGCGCGGCGCAGAACGCCGTTCTCATCCAGGAGGAACAGGGCCGGCACGGTGAACTTCCCCAGCCTTTTGTAGAGGCTGCGCCGGGAGTCGACCCAGACCGGATAGGAGACCGGATGTCTCTCGAAGAAAGCGGCCGTCTCGGCAGGGCCATCGCCGGAGACGGCGACCAGGGCAAACCCCTCGCCGGACCGCTCCTGACGAACCCGCTCCAGGACCGCCAGCTGATGCCGGCAATGGCCGCACCCGACCAGGAGGAACGCCGCCAGCACCCTCTTTCCGCGGTACCGATCGAAGCCGACGGGCTGCCCGCTCAGGTCTGTGAGCGCCAGCGAAGGGAAGGGTTGACCGACCGCCGCGACGCTCTCGATTCGGGCGCAGTCACGCACCCACAGCCAGCCCAGCGCCGACCCCGCGACCAGCGCAAGCAGGCCCCCTAAGGCGATCCCCCTGCGACGACTCCAGGCCACGTCTCCTTCCTCCCCTTTTGACGGTTTAAGGCGCCGTTGAACAATGCGCTCAGAAGAGGGACATCTCGCTCCCGGATCAGCGCGAGCCGCACGGGCCGGGAGAGGTCGATGGGGGGGCAGGGCGCGCCCTCCTCGCGGACCTCGACCTGCGCCAGCACTCCCGTCCCTTCCGGGGTCAACTGCCCGTTCACCCCGGCGATTCGCCCCCACCAGACCCCCTGCGCGGCCCGAATGCGCACGTGAGCGCACTGGCGCAGCAGGTTGAGCCGGTCTCCAGGCACTTCAACCGTGAGCGTCCATCCCGCACGCGTCCGGCGCATCACGCCCTCCACCTCCAGCCCGGCGTCCGTCCGCACCAGGGTCAGGACAACCGCCAGGCCGAGCAGAAGCATCGTCGCGCCCACCAGGGCCGCGCCCGCCCGCCACTCCACGTTTCGAGGAATTCTCATACCCGACCAGCCCTTTCTGGTAATACGCCCTGAAGTCCCCATCCCGGCTCAAAAGTTCCTGGAACGTCCCCTCTTCCGCAATCCTCCCCCCGACGAGCACAAGGACACGGTCCGCGATGGAGGCGGCGGTGAGGCGGTGAGTGATCAGAAGGGTCGTCCTCCCGGCCGACGCCCGCTTCAAGGCGTCCTGGATCAGGCCCTCCGAGCGGGTGTCGAGCGACGAGGTTGCCTCATCCAGGATCAGAACCTTCGGGTTCAGAACAACGGCCCTGGCCAGGGCCACCCGCTGCCTCTGCCCCCCGGAGAGCTGCACCCCCCCGGCCCCGACCCGCGTGTCCAGCCCCTTCGGGAACCGGCGGAGAAACTCCCCGCAGTTCATCGCCTCCGCCGCCTCCTCCACCACCTCCTCCGTGGCGCCGGGCCGGCCGTAAGCGATGTTCTCCCGGACCGTGCCCGAGAAGAGCCGGATGTCCTGCTCGACCGCCCCGATGCCCCGGCGCAGCGCCCGCACGTCAAAGGCGCGAAGGTCTTCTCCGTCGATCAAAATGCGACCGGAGACCGGGTCGTAAAACCGGAGGATCAGATGGATCAGCGTGGTCTTTCCCGCCCCGGTAGGCCCCACCACGGCGGTGACCTGGCCCGGCTCCAGGGTGAAGCTGACCCCGTTCAGCACAGAGTGGTGCGCCTCATACCCGAACCGCACACCCTCAAAGACCACCTCACCCGCCCGGATAGAACCCACCCCCCTCCCCCGGCCGGCCTCCGGGGGCATATCCAGGACCTCGACGACCCGCTTGAGAACGCCCAGGCCCTGCCGGAAGCCCACATACAGGCCGGAAAGCTGGCTCATCGGACCATACACGTAAGCCAGCAGGGCGTTGAAGGCCACGAACTGACCCAGCGTCAGCCGCCCGGTCATGACTTCATAAGCGCCATACCACAAGAGAAAAAGACCGCCGGCGTTGTAAAGGAGCATCTGCAGCGCCCCGGCGCTCGCCACAGTCACGTTGCGGCGCAGCCCGACCCTCGCCTCTTTCTGGAGTTCCCCCGCCAGGCGTCGGGCCTCCAGCTTCCCCCGCTCGAAGGCCCGCGCCACGTGCGCGGCGTCCAGAGACTCCAGGCGCGTGGCGTTGACGATGCCCCTGCGCTCCTGCAACGCCTCGCTCTGCGCCTGGGCGCGGCGCCCGAAGGCGAGGTTGACCCACACGAACCCCGGCGACACCGCCAGGACGGCCGCCGTCAGCGCCGGATGGAGGGCCAGCATGACCCACAGCCCTGCGGCCAGCAGCGCAAGGCTGCTCACCCCCTCAATGTAGGTCCCCGCCATCAGGGAGCCGAGCTGCCGCACGTCGTCGCTGATCCGCGTGGCGATGTAGCCCGAACCACGCCTTTTGAAAAAGGCGATGGGAAGGGTGTGGACTTTTTGGAACAGCCGCATCTCCAGGTCAAAGAAGACCCGCCGCGCGAACACCAGGAGCAGGTAGCGCTGGAGGAGGCTGAGGCCCAGCCCCAGGGCGGTCGCCAGCGCGAGCGCTCCGCAGGTCACGTTCAGGGCGCGCGCCTGCCCGTTGCTGACGACCTGGTCGATCAGGTAGACGGACAGCAGCGGCGCGGGCAGGGCGAGCAGGGTGGTAAAGGCCACGCACACGCCCGCCTCAAACGCGCGGAGCCAATAGGGCCGGAGAAAAGGCAGGAGCCGGGATAACCCGCTCCACCGGTCTGTTTTCACGGATGAATCCCCACTTGGATGTGCCATTACAGCCAGGACAGTGATTTATGCGGACGATCCGCCGATGTAACCCGGAGGAAGACGTCTCTGAGTGAAGTCCTGCGTTCGTTGTCACCCGATCTCTGCAACTGCATTTCCAGTTCATCCATCCGGCTCTGAAAGACGATCCGCCCTCTGTGAAGGATCGCGCATTCTGTGCATAAAGATTCGATTAACTCAAGGACGTGAGAGGTGATCAGGATCGTCACCCCTTTTCCGTTCATCCGTAACAAAAGCTGCCTGATCTCCTCCGCCGAAGCCGCGTCAATGCCGTCAAAAGGTTCGTCCAGGACCAGCAGAACGGGCTCATGAAGGATGGCCGCTGCGAGCGAAACCTTTTGCTTCATCCCCTTTGAGTACGTCTCTATGAATCTGTCCGCTGCCTCTGTGAGGTCGAAAAACCGAATCAACTCATCAACCCTGTTGTTTACATCTGCCTTGGGGAGATCATACATAACACCCACAAACCTCAAAAATTCTCTACAGGTCAAACGATCGAAGTAAAGAGGTTGATCCAGGACAAACCCCATCCGTCGCCTGTGCGCAAACGATTCCGGCGTAATTTCCCGGTCGAAAAAGAAAACCTGTCCGGTATTCTGGCGTTTAAGCCCGGCAAGGAGTTCGATCAGAGTTGTCTTGCCGGCGCCGTTGGGGCCGATCAAGCCGAAAAAACTGCCTCGATCTATCCGCAGATGAACGCCGTCAAGGGCCTTTACATCTCCTCTTCGATACGTTTTATGAAGGTTTATAAACTCGATACATCTCATCGTTAATCTCCATAACTTTCAAAATATGGCGATGCGCAAGGGGAGCTACGCGAAACCACGTTATAAGGCAATAACAGAAGACTTCTAACAAGATCACCAGCCCAAAAACCCAGTAGGATTTGAAGCCTATCAGACAGATCATACAGACCAGATATAAAACGTATGTGAAGCCCAGCGTTAAAAAGAACAAAAGGTAACAACAAAAATATCTCCTTAACAGTCGAGGACACACAGAAACGTAATTAAAGGCGAGAAGAAGAGGAAAAATGGAAATAAAAGAATAGAGTAATGTATGGATGCTATCCTGCCAGGTGAGGAAGGGTTTCCACTGAAGCCCGAAACCGCACAATATCGCTCCACAGACGCTTAATAACATCAGGGCGCCATTCTTGCCGCCAACGACATATTTCAGGTCTATCCCACACATCACGTAGAATTTCAGCTCCTGGGGACAGATGAAACCGGAAAACATGTTTACAAACAGAGGCGCCAGTGAAACCTGAAAAAACAGGAATGGGGCCAGGGGAAATTTGCCAGGGAGTTTTGCAATGAGGTAATACCCCGCTGCCAGAAGTGGAATCCAAAAAAGCAAGCCTCCTAAACCACGGTATATCATATGGAGATGGCTTGAGCATATCCGAATGACCATCTGTGCCTTAATGCGTGCCATTTTGGTCTGATGCATCATTTAGCCAGTTTTGACAGAAAGAAAATTCCGGTGAAGTATAAAAGAATTAACAAAAAAAACGAAACAGACAGGATTTCCAGATATCGGCTTGTGACAAACTGAAAAATCGGCCCGAAATTCCATCGGGTATATTTTCCCATGAAGCTGAACAAGGCTATATACCCCACGGTCCTCAAGGCATGGACAACTCCATTGATCGAGGGATAATACAAGTCTAGCAGTTTGACCTCCACGAGAGCCAGAGATAGAAAAAGATAAAGGATCGAGATAGAGACCGCATAATAGACGATGGCGGCAGGATCGGGATACAGCATCACGACACAGGCTATTGAGGGGATGAAAAGATAAAAAAAACTGTAGTCAATAAACTCGATCACCCACAAGAAATTCAGAATCGTCGAATTTGAAACAGAATAGGGTTTAATCTGATAAAGAGAAAAACGTGCCCTGGCGTTTCCCGGCATCAAGCCAATAGCGGCGTAATTCATGAAAGCAAAAAGCACAATAACGATAATACGATTTTGGGACACCATAAACCATGTTGTCAGAGGAGAAGCAGAAAGCATAAAATGAAGCGGATAGGCCCAATAGCTTCTTATAAGTTCGCGCTTTCCAAGGGCCAGATGAGTCCTGGTCAGATGAATGATCTTATGCATAGCTGCAAGGCTACTCCCTTATCGCGGTTCCTCTTTAATATCACGTTTTATCCTAACACGTCGCGAAACCGCCTATGGCTCCAATAACAGTTACGCCAACGCCTATCCAAAATGTCGCCCCAGGGTTAGCCGCGGCGAACACCAACCCTCTAGGCGTCAAAACAAAACTCGCCAAATACCCTCCAAGTGCAGCTGTTGCTCCTCCAAAAATCCTGGCTCCGCAGCCCTCCGACGTGTATGCTACCACCTTATCGGGACTGCGTCCACGGAGGGGTTTTGCGAGAACGACTTTATTCTCTCTCATCTGCATCCTCCTTTCCACGGAAACCGTATATCAGGAGTAACCCTGCAGCACAGTCGTAAAACGTATTCGGAAATTCACGGCCCGTCTGAGCCGTTCACCTCAAAACCCTGGTTCAAAAACAGCGCCTGAGCAACACCCACGTTCTCCGCCGCGAGGTCTTTCTCTCCCCGCTGGCACTGGACATGCGCCAGGTTTATCAACGACCTGGCCTCTTCGAGCAGATTGCCAATCTCTCTGCTGCGTTCCACAGACTGCTGGCAGCAGATCATCGCTTCGTCCAACCGTCCATCGCTCGCGTGTAGAAGTCCAAACTGGCTCACGATCTGTGTTTCCAAAACGGGGCTACGCACGGAACGACTCAACTCCAGAGCCCCCTCCAGCCTGCGTATCCTTGCCTCTGGTTGGGCATCTGTCGTGAGCAGGGCCAACATGGCAGAGGCCTCGGCCACAAAATGCCCGCAGCTTGCGCCCCCAGCGATGTCGTGCGCAGCCTGAAAGAAGCGCCTTGCCTCAGCGATTCGGCCACTCTGGAGGTGAGCCCTCGCCAGCGCCAGAAACGTTCTGGCCTCTCCGCGGCGGTACTCCAGCAGGCGATCCATCTCAATGGCCCGATCAAATGTCCGATGCCCTTCCTCCACGTTCCCCTGAGTCATCTGAAGCGCTGCAAGCGCCCCGAGATTTCTGGCTTCACCGTGAGGATAGGCGATGCTGCGGTGGACCTCAAGGGCGCGTTCTGTAGCGGACGTTGCCTCTTGTAACTTGCCCCAGGTCAAATGGAGAGTGGCAAGGTTCGTGTAGAGGCGTCCCTGGACGAACGGGTCTTTTGACGGCAAAGCAAGCCCCCGCTGAAATATCTCCTCAGCAGTGCGCAAATCTCCTTTCGCCATCAGAATAATGCCCTTGTTGCACAGGGCATAGCCGACGCCCCTCTCGTCTTTCATCCGCGTGGAAACCTGAATCGCCCGGTCGCAGCACGCCAGGGCATCCACATAAGACGCCTGCGCGAGAAGGACCATGCCGAGGTGCCGCAGCGCCAGGACCTCCATTGCGCAGTCCTCAGCCTCCCGGCAGAGGTTTTGTGCGCCTTCCAGGACTTCCCGCGCGCGATCCGGCTCCCCCAGGTCGTTGCATACCTGACCCAGATTAATCTTAAAGGCCGCCTCGAACTGCGCGGCCCGCTGCCGCAGCGCCAGGTCTCCGCCCTCCTCAAACACTTCACTCGCCTCCCGCAGCGCGGACACCATCGTGAGGGCCACGCCCCACGCCAGCAGCGCCGATAGGCCTTCACACGCCTCATAGGACGCCCGGTAAGACGTCACTGCATCCCGATACCTCCAGGTCTTGACCTGCCCTTCCGCTGCCTCAAAGCAAGCCACTGCCTCCACATGCCGCAGATCCTGGGAATCCTCCATCTCCTGGGTGAACATCCCAAGAGGCGGCTTCAGGAACGTCTCTCCCCCGTCCGGTAGATGCACGCGCTCAAAGGATGCTGCCTTCCTCGCGCGCCGTCCGAACAGCCAGGGCTTTGCCGCCGAACTCTGGAGTCTCCTTCCCATGATTCACTCCCTGCTACAGCCAACCGACGGATTGATCTTGGCCTGTTACACAAGCAGGTTGCGTACCAGGTTGCAGAGGACATCTCTACAATCAACGAACAGCGAGAAAAATCATACACATCCACGACTCAGCCGCGTTCTGAGGTCGTCGCGTTCCCCGGCCATGTGCCAAATAATTTTCAATCCGACGCCCCAGGAGAGAAAAGGACACTCATATCCCCATATTCCTGTCCAGACTCCGATACTGAATCGCCTCGCTCACGTGCTGCGCCTGAATCTCCCCCTCCCCCTCCACGTCCGCGATCGTCCGGCTCATCTTCAAGATCCGGTCATACGCCCGCGCAGACAGCCCCAGCCGCGTGATCGCCATCTTCAGCAACTCGTCCCCCTTCCCGTCGA